>Ga0316194_10001905_pt1 | contig 14542 bp, 9 predicted proteins | sample CroRivsedime1_MG_FD_204936 | JGI IMG/M metagenome (GOLD analysis project Ga0316194, IMG submission 204936) | Coastal sediment microbial communities from Maine, United States - Cross River sediment 1 | ecosystem: Environmental > Aquatic > Marine > Coastal > Sediment | place: USA: Maine...
CTACTTCCGGGAATTTTTTCAGAATACCCGGCGCTGCCATTGCGGGGGTTAAGGCCCCCCCGACGACGATCATCAGGTTGGGAAATTTCTTTTTAATACGCTTGATGACATAAAGTGCGGATGTCAGTTGGCAAAGCGAGATCGTAAAACCGAGCAACCCATAAGCATGCCAATTTTGGCTGTGAATAAACGCGTCCGTTGCCTTTTTGACCTGCTGGGTTAAGGTTTTGAATTTGATCATCCGCAATTTTGTTTTTGCGGGCACTTCTTTGCGAAACAGGGCTTCGATTTGTTTGATGCGCTCAGGATACAGCAGGGCAGCATACATACTTTCTGCCAGCCAGGAGCGCTGTGAAATTTCATGGTAAAGTCGATAGCCGATGGCTTCGGCAACAGACAGGTAAAAGTGAAAAGCATCAATTTTCAGCTGCGGGATTCGAGTGTGCAAAAACGCCTTTAACGTTCCCAACTGAATGGAAGGACGACTGTACAGGGGCCATGGGGTGGAGATTAATGCGATTTTACGCAATGCTGTTTTAGATTTATTATTCATCTAAAATATTATGTTAATTTCATTTCCTGCTATGTTTAGATATTTATAGGCAAACGACCTGGCTGTTGACTCATCTGGGCAGATATTTTATACAAACATTCAATGAAAATTGACAATCATTTTTGCATTTGTTGATTTTCGATACTTTGCGAGAATCGTTTCTAAACATCTAAAATGAGCAAAGCCCCCGACTTAAAAGTAAATCTTGGCGGTATCGAACTTCAGAACCCGGTGATAACCGCATCCGGCACCTTCGGTTATGCGCGGGAGTTCGCAGACCTCGTCGATCTAAATCGTCTGGGCGCTATTATTGTAAAGGGGCTTTCGTTGCAACCGACCAAAGGCAATCCGCCGCCGCGAATTGTCGAAACGCCCTGCGGTATGCTCAATGCCATCGGTCTGGAAAATGTGGGCATTGACGTGTTTACGAGCCACAAGCTGCCGTTTTTGCAAACCCTTTCACCGCCGATTTTTGCAAATATTTATGGTACCGTTATTGAGGATTATGCCGAGCTGGCAGGGCGCCTGGACGCGCTGGAGGGCATCGCGGGTGTAGAAGTTAACATATCGTGCCCGAATGTAAAGGCCGGGGGGATGGCATTTGGCTCCGATCCGGATTCCGCTTTCCGGGTGGTTGAGGCGGTGCGTGCGAAAACGGCCAAACACCTGATCGTAAAATTATCGCCGAATGTGACGGATATTACCGTTATCGCTCGAGCGGCAGAAGCGGCGGGTGCTGATTCGCTTTCCCTGATCAACACCATCACCGGTATGGCCGTTGATCTTGAAACTCGGCGGCCGAAGATTGCCAACATCACCGGGGGGCTCTCGGGACCGGCCATCAAGCCTGTTGCCCTGCGAATGGTCTGGCAGGTGGCGCAGGCGACCCAAATCCCGGTTATCGGGATCGGGGGCATCATGACCGCAGATGATGCGCTGGAGTTTTTGATCGCCGGGGCGGCTGCAGTCCAGATTGGTACTGCCAATTTTGTAAAACCGCATGCCACCACCGATATTATTGACGGTATCGAAATGTTTCTGGCGCAGAAAAATATTGCCAGGATCAGCGATATTATCGGGACGCTGGAGACCGCACCCTCTGCATCTGGAAATGTTGAGTGATAAGGGTGCTGCGATTTTAGATTTTGGATTTTAGATTTTGGATTTATCAAAGGAAAGACTCTATTGTTTTAATCTACATCCAGTTGACTTGCAACCTAAGTCAATCCAAAATCCGCAATCTAAAATCCAAAATGTTGGTATTACAGGACACTTGCCTCTTTGACCGGTTGGGTCTTGAGGTATTCCAAGCGGTTCAATCCGTTTACATAAGCTTTGGCACTGGCGGTGATGATGTCCGGATCCGCACCGCGACCCAAGGCCAGAAGTCCGTTTTCGCTCAGGCGAACGGTGACTTCCCCCTGGGCATCGGTGCCGCCGGTCAAGGCACTGACCGAGAACCGTAACAGTTCCGATCCGGTTCCGGTAAGCTTCCCGATGGTATTAAACGCCGCATCAATCGGTCCGTTTCCATAGCCCGCGCCCTGCACCGCCCTTCCGTTGATATCAAGCTTGACACTGGCCATCGGCAACACGGTTGTACCGGCCGTTACATGAAGGTATTCAAGCTTAAAAATATCTGTGGTACGCAAGATGCCCTCAGTCACGATGACTTCCAGGTCTTCATCGACGACGTGTTTTTTCTTATCCGCCAGTTCTTTGAATCGCGTAAAGACAAGGTTGATTTCTTCATCGGACAAATCGTAGCCCATGGTCTTTAGCCGTGAGCGCAGCGCATGTCTTCCGGAATGTTTGCCCAGGACGAGCTTGTTGGTACTGAGGCCGATCGTTTCCGGTTTCATGATTTCATAGGTCATGGGATTTTTCAGCACGCCGTCCTGATGAATCCCCGCCTCATGGGCAAATGCATTGGCGCCGACAATGGCCTTATTGGGTTGTATGATAATGCCGGTGATCATGCTGACCAGCCGGCTGATGGGATGGATGTGCTGGGTATCAATGGAAGTTGTCAGCCCTAAAGCGTTGTAGCGGGTCACCAGTGACATGACGACTTCTTCCAGAGAAGTGTTGCCGGCCCGTTCCCCGATTCCGTTGATGGTCACCTCCGCCTGCCGGGCGCCCGCGGTAATCGCCGAAAGCGTGTTTGCCGTAGCCAGGCCCAAATCATTGTGACAATGTACGCTTAACACCGCTTTGTCAATATTGGGCGTATGGGCTTTTACATAGCCCACCAGATCAGAAAATTCCTGCGGAATGGCGTAGCCGACGGTATCGGGCAGGTTAACCGTCGTGGCGCCGGCTTCGATGACGGCTTCAAATACCTTGCATAGAAAATCGCGATCGCTGCGGGAACCATCCTCGGCCGAGAACTCGACATTATCGGTTAAGGTGGTGGCATATTTTACGGCCTCGACTGCGGCCGTGACCACTTCGCCCCTGGTCATTTTTAATTTGTATTTCAGGTGAATGTCAGAGGTTGCAATAAAGGTGTGGATTCTGGGTTTTGCGGCATGGCGGATGGCTTCCCAGGCACGGTCGATATCGTCTTTGGATGTCCGCGCCAGGGCCGCCACTTCCGTTCTTTCCAACTTACCGGCGATTCGTGAAACGGCTTCCATGTCGCCATCGGATGCGGCTGGAAAGCCGGCTTCCAGGATATTGACGCCCAGTTTCTCCAATTGAGTGGCAATTCGCAGTTTTTCGGCCGTATTCATGCTGGCGCCCGGACTCTGTTCACCATCTCTTAAGGTGGTATCAAATATGAGTACGTGATCGTTCATTTTTCTTTTACTCCCCTTGGTTCGTTAAATGGTTGAATTGTTAATTCAGATTGAATTCTGCAACCGAATGCGTTCCTCGTTGTCGAGCTTGAACTGAAAACTGTCGGCCAGGGCCTGCCAGCTGGCCTCGATAATATCCTCTGAAACTCCCATGGTACTCCAGATCTCGTTTTGATCCCGCGATTCAATTAAAACCCTGACCTTGGCGGCCGTACCGCGGGTTCCATCAATTACCCGCACCTTAAAATCGACCAGGCGCATCGTATCCAGATCCGGATAAAATTTATCCAGCGCTTTTCGAAGGGCATTGTCCAGAGCACTGACGGGTCCGTATCCCTCACCGGCTGTAATCTCCTTTTTGTCGCCGACGCTGATTTTAATGGTGGCATGGGCGCTGCAGGGCTGATCTTTGTCCTTTTCGATGGTGACCCGGAAGGATTCGAGCGCAAAATGAGGTTTGAATTGATCGGTAAACTTTTCCAGCAGGATTTTAAAGGTGCCGTCGGCAGTATCAAACTGGTAGCCTTCCTGCTCCATTTGTTTGATCTCCGAAGCGATCTGACGGCTGTCAAAACCGTTTTTGCCCAGTTCAACCCCGAGTTCTTTGGCCTTGTATTCCACGTTGCTTTTGCCGGAAAGATCGGATACCAGAACCCGACGGCTGTTGCCGACCCTTGCGGGATCCATATGTTCATAGGCCCTTGGCGTTTTCATGATGGCGCTGACGTGGATGCCGCCCTTATGGGCGAAGGCACTTTTGCCGACAAAGGGCCGCGAATTTAACGGAACCAGATTGGCGGTTTCACTGATATATCTTGAAAGGGTTTTCATTTTTTTGAGATTTTCTTGCGTGACGCACGCTCGGTCCATTTTGATGCTCAGGATCGGAATAATTGAAGTCAGATCGGCATTGCCGCATCTCTCACCATAGCCATTCATGGTCCCATGCACCATTACCGCGCCGTTTTGAACGGCGGTTATCGAATTCGCCACTGCCATCCCGCAATCGTTGTGGCTGTGAATTCCGAGTTTGACGGAAGCGTTTTGAGATGGGCCGGTGCTGATGTTATTCATCTGTTGTTGAACCTCAGCAATGATCGATTCCAGTTCAAATGGCAGGGTGCCCCCATTGGTATCGCATAAAACAATAAAATCCGCGCCACCATCCAGCGCTGCGGCAAGTGATTGCATGGCATAGTCCCTGTTGTCTTTATAGCCGTCAAAAAAGTGCTCAGCGTCGTAGATGACCTCGCGGCCATGTTGTTTTAAAAAGGCCACACTGTCGTTTATCATGGACAAATTTTCTGGCAGGGTAGTGTTCATGATTTTCTCTACATGCAGGTCCCAGCTTTTGCCAAAAACCGTGACTGCCGGCGTTTCGGTTTCCAGCAGGGCATTGAGATTGTTATCTCGATCCGGGCGGGTGTCGGGCTTACGGGTTGAGCCAAACGCGGCCAGACGAGCGAATTTAAATGTTACGCGTTTAGCCAGATTAAAAAAGGCAACATCTCTCGGGTTGGACCCGGGCCAGCCGCCTTCGATATAGTGAATGCCGATATCATCGAGGCGCATCGCTATATTTAATTTTTCGTCTGCCGAGAACGTGACATTTTCTCCCTGGGTTCCATCTCTTAGGGTCGTATCATACAGCAAGATTGGGTCCATTAGTTTCTCCAAACATGATTGAGCGCTTTGCTCTATGAGCACTTCGTTTGAGGAGCGCTGCGCTCTATGCAAGGCGCTTTTGGACCTCAAGGCCTAAAAGGCCGCTCCTCAAGTCCCGCCACAGGCGGGGCGCTCGCTATTTTTTTCGGTTTTCCGGCCTGAGTGAGCGTACCGTCGTGCCGGTCTGCCACATTTCAGAATTTTTGATCACAGCCAATTCTTTTTCAAGCTTTTGGCGATAATCCGGAGCGCTGTTGGATTCCAGCACGCGTTTGGTTTCTTCTCCGGAGATGACTTTTTCATACAGTTCATTAAACACCGGCGTTACCGCATCTCGAAATTTCGGTGCCCAGTCCAGGGCGCCGCGCTGCGCTGTGGTCGAGCAACTGGCAAACATCCAATCCATACCGTTTGCCGCCACCAGGCGGATGAGACTCTGGGTCAACTCCTCAACCGTCTCATTAAAGGCTTCACTGGGGCTGTGCCCGTGTTTTCGCAAAAGCGTATACTGCGCTTCCATGACACCGGCCAGACACCCCATCAGCACACCGCGTTCGCCGGTTAAATCACTGTGGACTTCATTGGCAAAGGTGGTGGGGAACAGATAACCGGAGCCGATGGCAATTCCCAGCGCCAGCGTTTTTTCCCTGGCGTTCCCGCTGTAATCCTGATGGATTGCAAAACTCGAATTGATACCGCTGCCATCCAGAAAATTGCTTCTCACCGTACGCCCCGATCCTTTGGGCGCCACCAGAACCACATCCACATTTTCCGGTGGAATCACGTTGGTTTGATCGTGAAACACAATTGAAAATCCATGCGAAAAATAAAGCGTGTTCCCTTCGGCCAGACATTCTTTTAGCTGCGGCCACACAGCCATCTGTCCGGCATCCGAAAGCAGGTACTGGATGATGGTCGCCTGCCGGGCAGCCTCTTCGACCGGAAAAAGCGTTTTGCCGGGCACGAAGCCGTCGGCAACTGCCCGGTCCCAGGAGGCACTGTTTTCGCGCTGGCCAACGATAACGTTGATGCCGTTATCTCTCATATTCAACGCCTGCCCCGGTCCCTGGACCCCGTAACCCAGGACCGCCACAATTTCGTCTTTAAGAATTTCTCTGGCTTTTTGCAGGGGAAATTCATCATCCGTAATCACTTCTTCCATCACACCGCCGAAATTGAACTGTGCCATACCATTTCTCCTATTTTTAAGTTATTCACTATAAAGATTGTATTAATTTGTATTTTGACACATTAGCTTTTAAAGAAGCTTCAATATCGCCAAGGGCTAAGCGCAAAGCGCAGAGCGTAAAAAATGAACCCATTTGTTTTTATCAAAACGCTTTGCCCTCTGCGCCATGCGCTATGCACAATTTGCCGCGGAGAACGCAGCCCAGCGGGAAAATAGCCATTTAGGGATTGAAAACTACTTGGGCTCTCTGTAGAGCGCCAGCGTCCCGCTGCGGGCAATTTTTTTTATTCCCATGGGTTTGAGTAGATTGATCAGCGCGGACAATTTTCCTTCATCTCCGGTTACTTCAATAATATAATGCTCGATGCCGACGTCTATGACTTTGCAGCGGAAGATGTCGACGATCCGCAGTATTTCTGCACGCAGCTCCGGCCTGGCCTGTACACAGATCAAGGCCATTTCGCGTTTAACCGACTTGGGCCCGGTCATATCGCGCAGTTTTATTACATTAATCAATTTTCTGAGCTGCTTTTCAATTTGTTCGATGAGTGGCGGGTTGGCCTTGGTGACAATGGTAATTCTGGAAACCCGGGGATCCATGGTCGGTGCTGTGCACAAACTTTCAATATTGAATCCCTTGCCGCTGAATAGCCCGGCAACCCTTGAAAGTACCCCTGGCTGATTATCAACCAGCATCGTCATCGTATGTTTTTTTTCTTCCATCGTTAAATTCCTTGTTGCGTGTTACGCGTTGCGCGTTTCGTGTTCCGTGTTACGAGTTGTGTGTCAGATATAATGGGCATTTGATCAAGTTAATTTAAACGCGTAACCCAGCAATTCGAAAGGCGCAACCCGCGCCCGCCTACCTATACCAGCAGCATTTCCGTTATGGGTGCGCCGGCGGGAACCATGGGATAAACACTTTCCTCTCGATCGACTCTAAAATCCATAATGACGGGTTGCGGAATCGAGAGGCCTTCTTTGATTACCGCTTCAACCTCCTCCGGTTTTGATGCCCGTAAACCGACTGCCCCGAATGCCTCAGCGAGTTTTACGAAATCGGGCGCACAATTCATGTCCGTGCAGACGTAACGTTTTCCGTAAAATAATTCCTGCCATTGGCGCACCATCCCCAGATAGGCGTTGTTCAAAATAGCCACCTTAACCGGCAAACAACATTGGACCGCCGTGGCCATCTCTTGAATGTTCATCTGAATGCTACCATCACCCGCAATATCGATTACCAGTTTATCGGGGCAGGCCATCTGGGCACCGATGGCTGCCGGCAGACCAAATCCCATCGTGCCGAGGCCGCCGGATGTGATAAAATGGTTGGGCTGCTTAAAATGATAATATTGGGCGGCCCACATCTGGTTTTGGCCCACTTCGGTCGTGATAATGGCCTCACCTTTTGTTAATTCGTATAGTTTTTCGACAACAAACTGGGGTTTGATTGTATCCTCCTGCTTGTAGGCCAGCGGGTTGGTGCTTTTCCAATCCTCAATTTGCGCGAGCCATTTTTTACGTTTGGCGGCAATGTCTTCCAGGCCGGCTTCATCGATGAGTTCATTCAAGAGGCGCAGACTGACTTTACAATCTCCCACAATCGGAATGGTCACCGGTATATTTTTCCGGATTGAGGTCGGATCAATATCGATGTGAACGATTTTTGCCTGGGATGCAAATGCATCTGTTTTTCCGGTGACGCGGTCATCAAATCGGACACCGATAGAAACGATAAGGTCGCAGGCGCCGGTGCTCATATTTGCCCGATAGGTACCATGCATGCCGATCATGCCAAGCCACAGCGGGTCTGTGCCCGGAAATGCGCCCAAACCCATCAGAGAGGTTGTGACCGGGATCTGGGTTTTGCGGGCAAATTCGGTCAGTTCGGCTGCAGCCCGGGAAAGAATAATACCGCCTCCGGCAAAAATAACCGGTCGCTCTGATTCTTTGATCAGGCCAACCGCTTTTCGCAATTGCTTCATGTTCGGGTTATAGGTCGGGTTGTATGATTTTAGCCGGACCTCTTTTATGGGAGTATAGTCAAAAATTTCTTTGGTGACATCTTTGGGGACATCAACGAGTATCGGTCCCGGGCGACCGGAGCGGGCCAGGTAAAATGCTTCTTTGATGATCCGGGGAAATTCTTCTGCAGATTTCACCAGATAATTATGTTTGGTGCAGGGGCGGGTGATACCGACGATGTCTACTTCCTGGAAGGCGTCATTACCAATTAGTTGAGTGGGTACTTGACCGGTAAAAACAACCAGGGGTATGGAGTCCATATAGGCCGTTGCAATACCGGTAACAGTGTTGGTTGCCCCTGGCCCCGAGGTCACCAGGCAAACTCCTGTTTTACCACTGGCGCGGGCGTAACCGTCGGCTGCATGCACGGCTCCCTGTTCATGTCTGACCAGTATGCGTCGGATATCCGTTTTGGCCAATTCGTCAAATAAATCAATTACGACGCCGCCAGGGAACCCGAAGATGGTGTCCACCCCTTCTTCTTTGAGTACTTCCATCATAATTTGTGCACCGCTTAGTTCCATTTTTGTTTCCCTCTTTAAACTTCTTTAGCGTAATGTTAGGCTGTATGAAGATGCCAATACTCGTGCAAAAAAAAATCCGTTATCAGCTTTGGAGCTGATAACGGATTTTTTTTCTTGGACGATTAAGTCAGGCCATTATCAACCCCATGCCCCCCAGCGGACAATAATAATGCCGCTGACGAGTACCAGAATTAGGCTAATAAGGTTGGTAATGACGTTTATTTTTTTCATGATGATTAAAAGCGTTTGACGTTATGCTACCTTGTAGCAGGACAATATATTATTGTCAAGCTTTTTTAAATACGCTCTTTAAAGCCGCATTCTTTGGACAGACAGATCAAAAAGGTTCCTTGCTTTTTGGTGGTCTTCTCAGCCAATATCTTCGCGCCGCATTGCGGACAATTTTGTGCGATCGGCTTGTCCCAACTGGCAAACTCGCATTTCGGGAATCGGCTGCAGCCGTAAAATATTTTCCCGCGCTTTGACTTTCTTTCAACGATATCCCCATCGCAGTGGTTTTCAGGACATTTAATGCCGATTTTAGAATTGGCGCCATTGGAATTTAATGATTGCGTATTTTTGCAATCCGGATAAGCGCTGCACGCTAAAAATTCGCCGTAGCGGCCGCGTTTGATAACCATCGGGCTGCCGCATTTATCGCAAGACTTATCAACCACTTCTTCGGAAGATATTTCAACAGGCTGGATGTTTCCTTTCTCATCACGAGTGTAGTCATTGGAGTAGCTGCAATCCGGATAGCCGCTGCATGCTAGAAAAGGTCCGTTTTTCCCGACCTTAATATGCAACGGTTTTTCACATTCCGGGCAATCGAGCCCAGTGGAAAATCCAACGCCTTTAACGCTGAGCATATCTTCAGCGGCGGCTTCCAGATCCTTTTTAAAGGGCTGATAAAATTGGGATAAGATTTTGAATAACTCATCTTCCGAGGATTCGATCCGGTCCAAATTTTCTTCCATTCGGGCCGTAAATTCCACATCAAAGATATCCGGGAAATTTTCGACCAAAAGGTCGTTTACGATAAAACCCAGTTCGGTCGGCCTGAAATATCTGTTTTGCAGGTCTGCATATTCTTTTTCTCGAATGGTAGACAATATGCTGGCGTAGGTACTGGGGCGACCAATCCCGTTCTCTTCGAGCTCTTTTACCAGCGAAGCTTCTGAAAATCTTGGCGGCGGCTGGGTGAAATGCTGTTTGGGTTCCAACTGCAGTAGCTTTAGGGTCAACCCTTCCGACAGCTCTGGAAGGGCCGGTGCTTTTTTCTGGTCCTTATCTGCGATTTCATCGTCGACCGACATGTAAAGTGCCATAAAGCCCGGGAATTTAACGGTTGAGCCGCTGGCGGCAAACTGATAAGGGCCGGCTTCAATTGTCACCGACACCTGATTGATGAGCGCCTGTTGCATCTGAGATGCCACAAATCGTTGCCAGATAAGCCGGTATAAAGACAGTTGATCATTTGATAAATACGGGGCCATTTCCTCAGGGGTCTTGCTGATCGACGTTGGGCGGATGGCTTCATGGGCATCCTGAGCTTTTTTTCGATTTTTAAAAAAACGCGGCCTTTCCAGGGCATAATCACCGCCAAATTTTCCACGGATGAATTCCAAGGCTTCATCGGCGGCCTCTTTGGCGATGCGGGTGGAATCGGTGCGCATGTAAGTGATAAGCCCGACGGGTCCTCCCGGGCCCAGTTCGATACCTTCATAGAGCTGCTGAGCGATCAGCATCGTTTTTTTGGCAGAAAATCGTAGCTTGCGAATGGCATCCTGCTGAAGTTTACTGGTGGTAAAGGGCGGCAGCGGATTCTTGCGTATTGTTTTTTTCGCAATTTTTTTGACAACGAAATGGCGGCCTTCAAGTTCCGTTAAGATCGCATTGGTTTGTTCTTCATTTGGAATGTCAATTTTGGCATCATTTTTTTTGACCAGTTTTGCAGCAAACGGGGGCGGGGCGTCACCTTCAAGGTGTGCGGTGATGGTCCAGTATTCACGGGGTTCAAACGCGTGGATGGCGCGTTCTCTTTCACAGATGATTCGGAGGGCAACAGATTGGACGCGGCCGGCACTCAAGCCGCCCTTGACCTTTCGCCACAGCAATGGCGAGACCTGGTAACCGACCAGTCTATCGAGTATCCGGCGGGCCTGTTGCGCTTCATATTTTGGAGCGTCAAGGCTTTGTGGTGAAACCATTGCTTTGTTGATGGCATCTTTGGTTAATTCATGGAAAAGGACCCGGTAAAATTTCCGGCCCTTTTTCTTAAGGACTTCGGATGTATGCCATGCGATGGCTTCCCCTTCGCGATCCGGGTCCGGCGCCAGGTAAATATCGGTGGCGTCTCCGGCAGCCTGTTTTAAGGTTTTTATTATTTTTTGCTTTCCGGGAATATTTTTATACTTGGGTTTAAACCCGCTTTCGATATCGATCCCCATTTCTTTGCTCGGGAGATCTTTAATGTGCCCGACAGTTGCAGCCACATTATAATCTTTGCCCAGGTATTTTTTTATCGTTCTGACTTTTGTTGGCGACTCCACAACTACAAGCGGTTTGGTCACGATCTCTCCTTCTGCACTTGGCCACCCGAATTTTACATCAGGCAGCAGCTTTTAACGGTGAAATTCAGGTGTGTATTTAATATCAGTTAAGCGGTTTTGTTTTCAAAAAGGGCAAAATATTTTCCCGGAAGCTGTTGCACGATTCCTTTAAGCTCTAATTGTAACAGCAGGCTCAATAGTTTGCCAGACGCAATATGGGTTTTACGTATAATGGTGTCAATATGCTCCGGATACGGACTGAGATTATGATAAACGGCCAATTCATCCGGCGTTAGCGATGGTTGTCTTTTGGCAGTATGATTTTGAACACCATTTTCAGGCAAACCAGGCGGTCCCATATCCAGATAGGCGACCAGTTCTTCAATGACGTCCTGTGCGTTTTCCACCAATTTAGCCCCCTGTTTTATCAGGGCGTGAGTGCCGGTGCTTTTAAATGATTGAATGCTTCCCGGAACCGCAAACACTTCCCGATTCTGCTCGGCTGCAAGCCGTGCGGTGATGAGAGATCCGCTTTTGCGCGTGGCTTCCACGACGACCGTTCCCATACTCATGCCGCTAATGACCCTGTTGCGAACTGGAAAATGATGCGCTTCAGGTTCTGTATTCAGCGCAAATTCTGAAATTACGGCACCTTTCTCTGAAATTTTTTCAAACAAACTCAGGTTTTGCGATGGATAGATCTTATTAAAGCCGCTGCCCAGAACAGCAATGGTCTTTCCCTTGCCTGCCAGGGCGCCCCGGTGAGCAGCCGTGTCAATCCCGACAGCCATGCCGCTGATGATGGTAATGCCGTGAGCGGACAGATCGGCGCACAGTTTCTGCGTGATTGAAATGCCGTAAGCGGTTGGGTTGCGTGATCCGACGACAGCAATATTTTTTGGGGACCCATCCAGGGTGCCGGAAACATACAAAAATGGCGGCGGATCCGGTATCTCTTTTAAAAGCGGCGGATACAATGAATCTGCCAGGGTTATAATCTTATATCCTTTTTGATTTGCTTGATCGAGTTCGGCTTTAATACTTAACGGTGCCTTATAGTTCAGTATCGCCGCCGATTGTCGTTTGGATATGCCTTCGACTTCAAGCAACTCCTGCTGTGACGCTTGAAAAACAGCCTCCGGCAAACTAAATCGGTCGATTAATCGCTTGAATAAGTGATTGCCGATTCCCGGAACGTTTTTCAAACAAAACCAAGGGTGCAGTTTTTCCATTTCACATACAGGCGGTCACCGTTCAAGTTTGTTTTCTCTCATTAACGTTCAAAGGTTCAGGGTTCAGCATTCAAGGTTGTCCGAACCCTGAACCCTTGAACCTCTGAACCTCTCAACGTTTGCTCGTTTATTTTAGGTCTCGATGCTTAGTGGCTTTATTTGCAACAATTTAAATATTGAGGGTTATTTCTTGCCGCGATTCTGCCAGGCGAGCAATATGGGACTGGCCACGTAAATTGATGAATAGGTTCCAACAGCCACGCCGATGATTAAAGCGAAGGCGAAATCGTGAATGATGCCACCGCCCAGCATAAAAAGCGTCACCACGACCATCAAGGTTGTCAGTGAGGTCAGCACCGTTCTGCCCAGTGTTTCATTAATGCTTCGATTGACGATAAATGCCAGCGGTTTTTTGTGATATCTTCTCGAGTTTTCCCGGATGCGGTCAAAGACGATGATGGTATCGTTCAGCGAATATCCGATAATCGTCAGCAGCGCAGCGATAATCGGCAGCGTGAATTCGATGTCCATTAAGGAGAAGATCCCGATGGTGATAATGACATCGTGTATCAGCGCAACGATAGCGCCCATGGCATATTTTAGCTCCAGAAACCAGAAAATAACCAAGGTAACGATCAGGGCCGCGCCGATCAGAAAAGGAATGCTGACATTAAACAGGTTGAAAATATAAACCGCGCCGATAAGGGCGGCTGCCACCACGCCGCTCAATATCCATTTGAGTTCAAAGCGGCCGGAAATGTAAATCGTAATAAAAAGCAGCGCATAAAACATGGCGAACAATGCTTTTTTTCTTAAATCCTCTCCCACCTGGGGGCCCACCATTTCCACGCGCCGGATTTCCACCTCACCTTCGGTGAATGATTGTAAGGCTTTTTTGATTTCGGTTGTAAAGCCTTCGTCGCCTCTATAGGAGGCCTCTGTGCGGATGAGGAATTCATTGTCGATTTGCTGGCCGAATTGCTGCACAGATGATTTGCCCAGACCGATATTTCCTAATCCGGATTTAATGTCATCGATCCGCACCGGTGACGTAAATTTTATCTGTACCAGCGTTCCGCCGGCGAAATCGATGCCAAGACGGGGGCCTTTGTGGATAATAAGTGACAGAAAGCTGATGGCGATACAGGCAAACGACAGAAGAAAAGCAATTTTTTTTCTGCCAACAAAGTCAATATTAATATCAGGTTTTATAAACCGCATGAAAAATCCTCATATACTGAGTGTTTTAACCTTGCGTCCCCCCAGGATGTAATCAAATATCAGGCGCGAGAGCACCAATGATGTGAACAAACTTGCAATTACGCCCAGGCTCAGGGTTACGGCAAAGCCCTTAACCGCACCGGTTCCGAACTGAAAAAGCACGACCGCGGCGATCAGTGTGGTAACATTGGCATCGAGAATCGTCAGGGTCGCGCGTTTATAGCCGGCATCTACTGCAGCACGCGCGGTTCGTCCCAGCGCCAGTTCTTCCCGGATTCGTTCAAAAATAATCACATTGGCATCTACCGCCATACCGATGGTTAAGATGATACCGGCAATTCCCGGCAGTGTTAAAGTGGCTTTGGCAGCCGCCAGACCGCCGGCAATCAGGATGATGTTCAGTATCAGGGCGACATCGGCAATGATTCCGGCGCCTTTGTAGTAAACGATCATAAACAGAACGACCAGAATACCCCCGATCAGCATGGAAATTAGTCCCTTACGGATGGAATCCGCCCCAAGGGAAGGACCGACTGTGCGTTCTTCCAGGATGTTGACCGGAGCCGGCAGGGCGCCCGCCCGTAGCACGATGGCCAGATCTTTGGCCTCGTCCAGCGTGAAGTCCCCGGTAATGCGGGCCTGACCGCCGGCAATCTTTTCCTGGATGACCGGCGCTGATGCGACCGTATCGTCCAGAACAATCGCCAGCCGCTTGTTTACATTATCGCCGGTGATGCGTTCAAAATCCCGTGCCCCTTTTTTATCAAAGTTGATGGA
>Ga0316194_10001906_pt1 | contig 14537 bp, 10 predicted proteins | sample CroRivsedime1_MG_FD_204936 | JGI IMG/M metagenome (GOLD analysis project Ga0316194, IMG submission 204936) | Coastal sediment microbial communities from Maine, United States - Cross River sediment 1 | ecosystem: Environmental > Aquatic > Marine > Coastal > Sediment | place: USA: Maine...
GCTCGGGGCTACCGTCATGGTCCTGGCAGCCACCCAGGTCCTGACAGCCCGATATCGGCTGCAACGGCTTACGGCGTTTCTCGATCCGGAGACGGCGGCTGGCGCCGGCGGCTATCAGCTCAAGCAATCCCTGATTGCAGTCGGTTCCGGCGGGCTGACCGGGGTTGGTTTCGGGCGGAGCACGACGAAGATGCAGTTCCTTCCGGAGCCGCAGAACGATTTCATATTCTCGATCATCGCGGAAGAATGGGGTTTTGTCGGAGCGGTCGCGGTGATCGGCCTGTTCGCAGTCTGGGTGCACATGGGATTTCGTGTCGCCCGTTCCGCACCGGACCTGTTCGGGCGTCTGCTCGCTACCGGGATCACTGCGAGCGTTGCGCTGGCGGCGTTCGCCCACATCGGAATCGCACTCGGGCTGCTCCCGACCACCGGAGTCAATCTCCCGTTCATCAGCGCGGGTGGAACGAACCTCGTAATCACGCTAGGGGCTACAGGGATTCTGCTCAACGTGTCATCGGCCAGAGGTCACGGACGATGAGCGCGCGAATTCTTCTCGCGGGAGGTGGTACGGGAGGTCACCTCTATCCGGCCCTCAACCTGGCGGCATCGCTTCGAGCCGCGCGGCCCGATGTGGAGCTTATGCTGGTCGGAGCGTCACGCGGCATCGAGGCTTCCGTGCTCCCGCGGGCTCGCGTTCCCTATCGGCTGCTTCCGATGGAGCCGTTCCAGCGCGGTCGATTGTTCAGGAACTGGCGCCTGGCGGCGTCTGCACCCGCGGTGATGAACGGGATTCGGCGCGTGTTCAACGAGCTCGACCCGGACGTTGTGGTGGGAACAGGCGGCTACGCGTCCGGCCCCGCGGTCCTGTACGGACTGCTATCCCGCCGGAAGACGGTCCTCCAGGAGCAGAACGCGTTTCCGGGACTGGTGACCCGGCAACTCGCCCCGCGGGTGGATCGGATCTTCCTCGGCTATCCGGAAGCGATCGAGCACCTGTCTCCAGGTGCGCATACTGAAGTGCTGTCGTGGGGCAATCCGGTGTCCTCCCCGCTGCCGGACAACGTCCGGGAGACGCGGGACGACCAGTTTCACTGGCCAGGCGGCCGGATCGTAGCGGTGACTGGAGGCAGCCAGGGAGCCAGAGGTCTGAACGAGAGGTTGCTCGCGGATCTCGAACTTGCAACTGACTGGCCGGCCGACACGACTCTCGTTTGGATTACGGGGCCGAACCACCACTTGGAGGTCTCGACGAGGGTAGCCGCCGGCCAATGGGCTGATCGGATTCTGACGGTCCCCTACGTGGATGACCTCGGCGCAAGGCTTTCAGGTGTGAGCCTCGCGGTCTGCCGGTCGGGTGCGATGTTCTGCTCCGAGCTGAGTGCTGCCGGCGTACCGGCGGTTCTCGTTCCGTTCCCCGCTTCCGCGGCGGACCATCAGCGACACAACGCAGCTGCACTGTCGACGGCCGGAGCGGCCGTAATGCTCGAGGAGCGATCGATGCAGAGAGGTGAGCTTTGGGATTCCGTTCTCGAGCTGATGCAGGAGGAGGACCGGCTTCGGGAGATGGCCGCTGCCATGAGCGATCGTGGACGTCCTGACGCGGCCGAGAGGATTGCCAGAGAGCTGCTCGATCTTGCCGAGCTGAAGCACGAAGGTGAGCTCGAATCTCGGGGGGCGGATACGGGAGAGGGCGATGCTCGTGTCTGAACGGCTCCCCCGGTTGTCTGATCTCCCGGAGTCGGGTTCCCGGGTGCACCTGCTCGGAGCCGCTGGAGCCGGAATGCGTGCGCTGGCCGCGGTGCTCATTGACGGTGGCTGGGAAGTCACGGGCTCGGACCGCGACATGGAGGCGCTCAGGTCACTCTCGGTGATCGGATTGACGCCCCTTTCCGAATCGGACTCTTCGGCTGGAACGAACGCGGACGTGGTGATCCGGAGTTCTGCCGTGCCGGGCGACCACCCGACCGTAACGGCGGCGTACAAGGCCGGCGTCCCGATCCTGAAGCGGGCTGCCGCCGTCGGCGCACTCGTGAACGAACGACGACTCGTGGGAGTGGCCGGGACACACGGAAAGACGACAGTGACGACGATGCTGGGACTGGCTCTCGAAGCTGCCGACAGGGACCCGCTCGTCCTGGTCGGGGGCCATGTATCCGAGTGGGGTGGCAACGCACGGATCGGACGGGGGCCGGAGGCCGTAGTGGAGGCCGACGAGTACGATCGTTCATTCCTCCAGCTCGATCCGGCTCTCGCAGTAGTGACATCCGTCGAACCCGAGCACCTGGAATGTTACGACAGCGAAACCGAGTTGAGGTCCGCTTTCCAGACATTCGCCGCTTCAGCCGTCGATCGGGCTGGTGTGCTCGTATGCGCGGATGACGCAGGAGCACTCGAGCTCGGAGCCGCAATCGGCAACCGCCTGAGCTACGGGTTCTCGGCCTCCGCCGACTACAGGGTCGAAATCCTGGCAGCGGCCTCTGACGGACAGCGCTGTCGGGTAAAGGGCCGCGAACTCGATCTGTCATTCGATCTCGCGGCTCCGGGCGCTCACAATGCCCAGAACGCTGCGGCTGCGCTCGTCTCCGCGATCCATCTGGGAGCCGAAGTGGAGTCCCTGACCGGTTGCCTGCGGCATTTCCGGGGAGTGGATCGCAGGCTGCAGGTCGTCGGTTCTCGAAGCGACGTGGTCATAGTCGACGACTATGCCCACCACCCGACCGAGGTCCGTGCTTCGATCTCCGCCCTGCGGTCCGCGTGGCCAGGTGCGCGACTGATCGTCGTATTTCAGCCCCACCTCTACAGTCGGACCCGGACGATGGCAGTCGAATTCGGCCGTGAGCTGTCGTTAGCGGACCAGGCGCTCGTTCTGCCGATCTATCCGGCGCGCGAGGCGCCTATCGAGGGCGTCGATGCGGGTCTCGTGGTACAGGGAGCCCCCGGTCACGTACGACAGGGAAGTGTGAACGAGGCAGTAGGCCTCGCCGCTGAGGCGGGCGGTGAAACCGTAATCGTGTTCATGGGGGCCGGGGATGTAACGGAGGCCGCGCATCGCGCGGCGGGGGAGCTCACGGGTGATGCGCTGGGAGTCTGAGGTGAAGCTCGCCGATGAGGTGCGCTGGCGAATCGGCGGTGCTGCGACACGGTTCGGTCGGATCGGTTCGGTCGCGGACCTGGTCGACGCGCTGGTTGACCTGTCGGGCGAGCCGCACCTGACGCTCGGGTGGGGGGCGAATCTACTCGTCTCCGATCGCGGCGTCGTGAGTCCCGTTCTCGTGCTGGGGGAGGAACTCGAATCGATCCGCGTCAGTCCAGGGATCGTCGCTGCAGGCGCGGCTGCAGGTCTCCCAGCACTCGTCGGCGAAGCGCGCAGAATGGGCGCGGAGGGCTGGTGCTTTCTCGAAGCAGTGCCGGGGAGTGTCGGGGGCGGCCTCAGGATGAATGCGGGTTCGGCCGACCTCGGAATCTGGGAACGGGTGATCGACGCAGACGCGGTGACAGGGGACGGCGAATTCATTCGACTGACAGCGGCGGAGGCACGGCCTTCGTACAGGCGGATCGAGGTCCCGGAAGACTGGGTGTTCACGGCGGCCCGGTTCGAGACCCGTCCGGGAGATCCGGAGGCAGTCGAAGCCGAGCACTTCGAGCGGCGACGAAGGAAGGTGGCAACCCAGGTCTACGATCTCCCGAGTTGCGGGTCGGTGTGGAAGAATCCTGGCGGCGAGTGGAACTCCGCCTGGGAGCTGGTGGAGGCGGTCGGGATGCGTGGTGCCAGAGCGGGAGGGGCACAGATCACCGAGAAGCACGCGAATTTCATTGCGAACTTCGACGAAGCAAAGGCGGAGCACGTGCTGGCGCTGATGAGCGAGACTCGACGGAGAGCTTTGGATCAGTTCGGGATCGCGCTGGAGCCGGAAATTCGATTCTGGGGTTTCGAGACCGAAGAGCTCCGGTCCGTGGGGGCTCAAAAGTGACCCGGCAGACCCGGCGTAGACTCACGTTCGCTCTCGCCGGCGCGCTCGTCGGAATCTCGAGCCCCCTCTGGGGTCCGCTGATTCTCCGGGGGATTCCGGCGTTCCATGTAAGAACAGTCGAAGTCGCAGGGACTCGATTTGCGTCCGATGCCGTCCTCCGACAGATGTCCGGGATCAATTCCCTGGCTTCGATCTGGGATGACCCGGGAAGCTGGGAGTCGTCGATCGTCGAGCATCCCCTGGTTGAGGAAGTGCACGTCGTGCGGGCCGGCCTGGACCGGCTGAGGATCGAGGTGCGGGAGGTCCGGCCGGTGGCGCTGGTTCCGGTTCCCGGACTCGTCGCCGTGGATGGGGATGGATATCAGCTCGACGTAGATCCGGCCGTGCACGGGCTGGATCTTCCGATCCTGCGGAATGCCACGATCGACCCTGAGACCGGGAGAATCTGCGAGGAAGAGGCAAGGCGATCTCTTGCTGTACTGGAAGAGATCGATCTGCTGGCGCCCGAGTTCGTGGAGCGAGTCTCCGAGGTCCTGCCGCTCGATTCGGAGGCGTTCGATCTGCGGCTCATGGAAGGAAGCCTCGTCGAGATTCTCACGCTTCCCTTCCGTGACGCATCGCGAGCCTTTCTCCAAGCCGCGGCCGCCATCCAGGCCGCTGAACAGCGGGGAGTGATCGTGTCGGCCGATGCCCGCTACGCCGAGAAGGTGTTTGTTCGCACGGGAGGGGAACGGTGATGAACGCTCCCCGCTGTCTGGCCGGCCTCGACGTCGGTTCCGAGACCACGTGCGCGGTGCTCGTGGAACTCAACGTGGCGTGGGGAGATGGCGATGTGGAAGCCCGCGTGCTGGGGATCGGCGAGGCGCCAACGTCAGGGGTTCGAAATCGCGTCGTGACGAACCTGGACGCCGCCACCGAGTCAATCCGGGAAGCGCTTCGATTGGCCGAGGAGATGGCCGGGGCCGAGGCCTCGGTTGTGTACGCCGGTATCTCAGGTGACCACGTGGAGGTGGACAGCTCCACCGGCGTCGTAGCAATCTCGGGCCGGGAGATCCTCGCCCGGGACCTCGACCGGGTGCACGAAGTGGCACGTGCGGTCGTCGTTCCACCGGATCGGGAGCTCCTGCACGCGATTCCACAGGACTACCTGGTCGATGGGATTCCAGCCGTGCAGGACCCGACCGGGATGGAAGCCACCCGACTCGAATCCGAAGTCTGCGTAGTGACAGCAGGCTCGGTTCCGGCGCAGAACCTCAGGAAGGCTATCGACCGGGCAGGATTCCGACTCGAAGAACTCGTTCTCGCGCCCCTCGCCACCAACCTCGCCGTGCTCTCCGAGGAGCAGCGTCGAGTGGGAGTCGTGGTGGTGGAGATTGGTGCAGCCGCCACTGAAGTGCTCGCATTCAAAGACGAGCGACTTCGGCTGTTCGCGACCCTGCCGTGGGGAGGCGCCACGGTCACCAGCGACATCGTCAAGGGACTCGGGGTGTCGACGGCCGATGCCGAGCGACTGAAGGCGGAGCACGGAAGCGCGCAGACCAAGCGAGTGGACGCGTCGGAGATGCTCGAGATTCCCGGGCCGACTCCCGGCAGTATCCGCACCGTCTCGAAAGAGTTGCTCGCGCACATCATCGAGCAACGGCTGGACGAGATGCTCGGACTGATCTACGACGAACTCGACGCCCGGGTACTGCTCGACGGGTTGCAGGCAGGAGTGGTGCTGGCTGGCGGTGCGGCTCGGATGGACGGAGTCGTCGAGCTCGCCCAGGAAGTGTTCAATCTCCCGGTCGCACTCGGCGAGCCGGGGCCCGGTCTGTCCGGACTCGTAGATGCCGTACGAAGGCCGGAGTGCGCCACCGCTGTGGGATTGGCGCTGTATGGACGTCATCGCCGGGCGGAACGACCGGTCGGCTCAGCAATGCGCGCGATCGGGCGCGTGTCGGAATGGTTCAGGGAGTTCTTCTGATGGCACGGGTTCGTACTCGTCACGGAGCCGCCACTGAGAGGCGGTCCTCTGAGTTGCAGACGACCCGACGGAACGGGAACGCAGGGAAAACGCTCGAACGGGAGGGACAGATGGTATTCGAGTTTGACGACGGCGCTACGCGTAACGCACGGATGAAAGTGGTGGGAGTAGGCGGCGCTGGAGGCAACGCCGTGAACCGGATGATCGACGAGAATCTGGACGGAGTCGAATTCGTCGCAATCAACACAGATGCGCAGGCACTGAAGAACTGCGAAGCTCACATCAGGCTTCAGGTCGGTCGAAAACTCACTCGTGGTTTGGGAGCGGGTGCGCGTCCGGAGGTGGGACGACAGGCCGTCGCCGAGAGCGAGGAAGAAATCCGGAAAGCTCTTGACGGCGCTGACCTGGTATTCGTGACAGCCGGAATGGGTGGTGGCACGGGCACCGGCGCGGCCCCGCGAGTCGGTCAGATCGCTTCTGAGCTCGGCGCCCTGGTCATCGCGATCGTAACGCGTCCGTTCCTGTTCGAAGGCAAGAAGCGGATGCGCCACGCAGAGCTCGGTCTGAAGGACCTGCGTCGATCGGTGGACACGATGATCGTGGTTCCGAACGAGCGACTGCTGTCTGTCGTAGGGAAGGGAACCACGTTCCGTGAGGCCCTCAAAAAGGCTGATGAGATCCTCCTACACGCCACCCAGGGCATCTCCGATCTGATCAGCGTCACGGGCGAGGTCAACGTGGACTTCGCCGATGTCCGCACCGTGATGTCGAATCGCGGGGCGGCTCTCATGGGCACAGGGGAAGCGACCGGTGAGAACCGGGCCGTCGAGGCGGCTCAGCAAGCGATTTGCTCGCCGCTTCTCGACAACGTATCCATCCATGGAGCTACGGGCGTGCTGGTAAATATCTCCGGCGGGATGGACCTGGCGATCGATGAGGTTACGACGATCAACTCGATCGTGCAGGAAGCTGCCGGGGACGAAGCCGAGATGATCTTCGGAGCCGTGCACGATCCGGAGCTGGACGGACGGATTCGGGTGACCGTGATCGCCACCGGGTTCGGGGACGAGATTGACGTCGAGCCTGTGCCGACCCTCAAGGTCGTTCCGGCTACTCCGGCTCCGGCGGAGGCGCCGCCGCGACTGGTGAGCGTGGCAGGCGGCGATCCCGAGGCAGTCGACTTGCGTCGTGACCAGATTCGTGGACAGCTCGGATCGCGTCTGCAACTCGAAGACCTTGAGATCCCAACCTTTATCCGAAGACAGATGGACTGAGGTCGCTTGACCGGCCACCAGGCGTAAGGACAGTGATTTGAAGCACCAAACGACAGAGCCGGCCTCGGCCGGCAATGAGGTGTCAGGCGTTTCCGCTCCGCGGATCGGGGCCGTGCACCTTTCCGTGGCGCTGCTCGCCACCGTCGCCTTGGCGATTCGCCTGGGTGGATCGGACGCTGCCGACCGGAGCTCCGAGGTGCCCGTAGTCGTCGTACCCGTTCCCTCACCTCCCGTGAGCGAGTACGACACCCTCGGGCCCGGAGAGACTCTCGGAGAACTGCTGGCGGCAAACGGCATGAGCGCTCCCAATAGCCACGCGCTCACGGAGGTGGTGCGCGAATACAGGAATCCGCGGTCGCTGCGCGCTGGCCTGGTGGCCCGGTTCACGGCTCAGCCGGGTGAAGAGCCTGGCAGAATCGTCCTGCAGCTGAACCCGGACTCGCTGCTGGACATGGTCGCCGAGGACACCAGTTGGACAGGTGTCGTGTACGAGGTGCCCGTAAGCCTGGACACGGTGATTCTCGCCGGCCTCATAGAATCGAGCTTGTGGTTCGCCGATCTCAGCGGCGAAGCCTGGAAGCTCGGTGAGGACGAGTTCAGCGAGTACGTATTCGACCTGGCGGACGTATTCGCCTGGAAGATCGATTTCACGCGCGATATAAGATCCGGAGATGCCTTCCGGGTGGCGATCGAGCGCGAGCGCCGTCCGGACGGATCACTCCGGTCGCGCCGTTTCCTCGCCATCGAGTTGAAGAATCGTGATCGGGTCCTTCAGGCGATTCCCTACGCCCGTCCGGGTGGGCGTCGGGAGTATTTCGACGTGGATGCTGAGGCGCTGCGCGGGGTGTTCCTCCGGTATCCTGTTCCGTTCCGGATCACCAGCGGTTTCTCGTCGCGTCGGTACCACCCGGTACTGAAGCGCAAGCGGGCGCATCTCGGGATCGATTACGGCGCACCGCACGGGACGCCCGTCAAGGCAACAGCCGCCGGAACGGTGGTCCGGGCGGGAACCTGGAGCACATTCGGGCGGATCGTCGAGATACGTCACGTAAAGAGCTTCAGCACCCGCTATGCGCACCTGAGTTCTATCGCCAGAGGTGTGACCGTCGGTGCGTTCGTTCAGCAGGGACAGGTGATCGGCAGGGTCGGGTCGACAGGACTCGCGACCGGTCCGCATCTGCACTATGAGTTTCTCCAGGGCGGAAAGCACCGGAATCCATCCACGGTGGATCTCCCGTCCGCGGAGCGGCTCGAAGACGAATTCGTCGAGTCGTTTCGAATCGAGCGGGACGAGGCGCTCTCCCTGCTCGACGCCGTGCCGCTCCCGGTACCAGCACCGGATGCCGCGGCGGAAACCGCGGTAGCCGACTGACCCGGGGCCGGGGATGCTCTCCGGCTCCGTCGTTTGGTTGACCGGTTCGGCGATCGCGGCGGCCGCGGCTGCCGCGATCCGATACGGCCTTCGTGAAGAAGCCGTTCCCGGCAGGACCGGTCCGGCGATTCTGTTTGCGCTGGCCCTGTTTCTCGTACTCGCCGGGTTCGTGCTTCCGTCGCTGCGGTCCTCCCCGACCGTCCCGACGCCTCTTGTGACGATCCTGGACATCTCTGCGAGCATGGACCTTCCAGGGTTTCCCGGGGGACCGAGCCGCCTCGATTCCGGCCGTGAGGCAGTTCAAAGTCTGTCGCCGGACCGCATAGTCACCTTCAGCACGTCGGTCTCGGATCCGATCGCGCCCGCGGGGCTGGACAGCGTAATCGGAGTGGCGGGTCGCGCGGGAAGCCGACTCGCGCCGGCGCTTCGGGTGGCCCGCGCCGCTGGTGCCGACAGCGTGGTCGTGATCACCGATGGAGAGCTGGAGGATCGCGAAGATGCCAGGCGGGAGGCCGAGCGACTGGGTCTTCGGGTACGGGAACTCCGGACGGCGAGCTCGGTGTTGCGGACTACCGTACGGGGGGTATCCGCTCCGGGCCGGATCTCAGCCGGCGACACGATTTCATTCGCGATTGAGATCTCGACGCAGGCGAGCCCCGGAGCGTCAATGATCGCTGATTCGGTCACGGTCACGGTCGAGGATCCCCAGGGAACGAAAGCCACGGTACGGGTCGGGCGACCGTCACCGGGACGCAGCAGGATCGCTGAGCTGCGGCTACCGGCGCCGGAGGTCGGCGAGGTGTCGGCCTGGCGACAGTTCCGAGTGTGGCTTGACCCAGAGGCGGACCCGCTGGAGGCTGGACAGAAGCGGAGTGTCTGGATCGAGATATCTCGAGGCCGGCCAGGCGTCGTCCTGGTTTCCGTCGATCCGGACTGGGAACCGCGCCAGCTTCTGCCTGTCCTGCACCGGGCGAGCGCGGGAGGCGCGAGGGCGTACCTTCGCATCCGGCCCGATCGCTGGGTGAAGGCGGGGACCGTACCCGAGCCGGTGGCAGGTACCCGGGTTCGTTCCGAGGCCTCTGACTCCGATCTGCTGGTCGTGCAGGCTGGTCTGTCCGAGCTTCCCCCATGGCTTCGAGATCTGACGGGTCGCCACTCGCGGGTCCTGTTCCTGGCCCGAGGTAGCGGAAGTCTGCCAGGAAGCGAGATCGAAGTCGGCGCACTTCTGGACGGGGATTGGTTTGCCGCTCTGCCTCCTCCGTCGAATCCTGTCGCAAGCGCTCTGTCGGGCCTCGACGCTGAGGGGCTGCCTCCGGTCGCCGCTCTGCGAGAGGTGCGGGGCGCCGGAGCGTGGACGATCCTTCAGCTTCGACGGGACCGCAGGGGAGACGAGTTGCCGGCTGTGGTCGGATTCGTTTCCGGACGTGCACGTCGGGTGCTGGTGCTGGCAGAGGGAACCTGGAGATGGTCGGCTCGAACCGGTTCCGCTCGATCGGTGTATCGCGGTCTGTATGCGGGGATTGCTGGATGGCTGCTCGGAGACTTCCGTAGCGTCCCGGTGGCGCTGGCCGCGGATCCGGCCGACGGGAGTGGATCGATCGCGTGGAGCGTAGCACCGGGCGTGGAAGATCTCGTTATCGCGGTCCGTGATTCGACCGGAAACGCAGTGTGGACAGACTCGATCACCGTGCCCTCAGAGCGGGTTGAAGGACCTTACCTGTCCGCGGGCGAACTGGAGTATGAAGCGCGCGGGCGGATCGAGGAATCCGAGTTTGTCGTCGGCCGCCCGTTCACCGTAGCAGGACCAACGGCGGAGCTGAATGGTCGGGACGTCGGAGCTTCGCTGACCTCGCGTGCCGAGTTGTCGTCGTCCCGGCGTCCCGCTGGGCGCCAGACGGCGCCTCCGCTGTGGCCGTACGTGCTGGCCGCCGGACTGCTGTGCGCCGAGTGGATCTGGCGCCACCGGCTTGGTCTCCGTTGAGAGCCGGCGCATGCGACATGTAATTGGCTAGGCACACTGGATTCGGAGACGGAATGACCGAGGAGAGACCAGCAAGGTCGAAACGGGTAGCAGGGCGCTCTCTGTGGCAGAAGATCGTCGATGTTTCACTGACCGACGTCTCGACACTGGTGAAAGGAATCGACGAACAGTCGATCGAGGCGCTCGAGCAGGTGCTTCTCGAGGCCGACTTTGGTGTGGATGTCACGTTGGAATTGGCCGAGGAGCTTGAACGAGCCGCTCAACGTGGCAAGGTGAAGTCGGAATCCGAGCTCAGGGAGTTTCTCGCGGGCCGAATCCGATCCGTATTCGACGAGGCGAGCAGAGGGGGCTCTCGGGCGCCGACCTCGGCTCCGGAGTCGGCAGATAGACCGCACGTGATCCTGCTGCTTGGCGTCAACGGAACCGGAAAGACAACGACTGCCGCCAAGCTGGTCCATCTGGCCGTCGGGCACGGAAAGTCAGTCATGCTCGCTGCCACCGACACGTTTCGCAGCGGGGCGCAGGAGCAGCTCCGGCTGTGGTCGGATCGTCTGGGGGCTGGATTCGTGGGAGGACGGGCGGGAGCCGACCCGGCGGCCGTCGCGTTCGACGCGGCGACCTCGGCGATTTCGAGGAGCGTTGACGTCTTGATCGTCGATACGGCGGGACGGCTCCACACGCAACGCGGACTGATGGAAGAACTGCGGAAGATCGACCGGGTAGTGGGGCGGATCATCACTGGAGCCCCACACGAACGACTGCTGGTCGTGGACGCTACGGCTGGCCAGAACGTGATACAGCAGGCTCGTGAGTTCGGTGAGGCGCTCCCGCTGACTGGAATCGTCCTGTCGAAATTCGACAGTTCTGCGCGCGGCGGGACGGCGGTCGCCGTGGCCCGGGACTTCCACATACCGGTCAGCTGGCTCGGAACCGGAGAACGTCCAGAGGATCTCGAGCCATTCGATGCGGACGTGTATGTGGAGAAGCTGCTCGGTTAGATGGCCGTACACTCTCGCCTCCAGGACCCGGTCCAGTATCTGAAGGGGGTCGGCCCCCGGCGGGCCGATCATTTCGGCCGGCTCGGAGTCCGCACCGGCCGGGATCTTCTGTATCACATACCACATCGATACGAGGACGCGACCCGGGTGGACCAGATCGGTTCACTGCACCCGGGAGACGACGCGACGGTGATCGGAGAAGTCGTTGCCAAGGGAGTGCTCCCGACCCGCAAGCGATTGAGAATCTTCCGTGCGGTGTTGAAGGACTCCTCCGGACTCATCGAATGTGCCTGGCCCGGCCAGCCGTGGCTCGACCGGCAGATCTCAAAGGGAGATCTCATGCTCGTGGTGGGGTCCGTCGGGTTCTTCCACGGACGCCAGCTCCGTCCACGCGAGCACACGATTCTCGCCCGTGAAGGCGAGAGCCGGGAACAGGGCCGTGTGTTTCCTGTTTATCCGGCGACCGAAGGGCTCAGTCACCGGCAGATTCGCGCCGTCATCGAGGCAAATCTCGACGAGTTGCTCGCAGAGGCAGCGGGCCGTGAGGTGTTTCCGGACGACTGGCTGGCTGAGCTCGGGCTCCCCCGACTCGCGGATGCTCTGGAAGTCCTGCACCGGCCGGAAGATCTCACGGCGGTTGAACGGGCGAGGCGCCGGCTTGCCTGGGAAGAGCTGTTCTTCCTGCAGCTCCTGCATGCTCGGGCACGGCACGAGATCCGCGGCCGCGAGTCCGGTATCGCGAAACGCCGCGCTCCGGTTCTGACCGAGCCGTTCCTCGCGTCGTTGCCGTTCGAGCTTACCGGAGCGCAGCAGCGAGCCTGGTCGCACATCGCGAAGGACATGGAAGACGGCGCTCCGATGTACCGACTCCTGCAGGGAGACGTGGGTAGCGGCAAGACCGTCGTGGCAGTCGCGGCGATGTTGAAGGCGATCGAGAACGGATTTCAGGCGGTCCTGATGGCTCCGACGGAGCTTCTCGCTGAGCAGCATCGGCGCACGCTCACCGACCTCCTCGCGACTGTCGATCGAGTGCCGGCGCTTCTGACCGGCTCCGTGGCGGGACGGGAGCGGGAACGGGTGCTGGCCGGTATGCGCGACGGCACCATCCAGCTCATCATTGGCACGCATGCCCTGTTCCAGGAGAGTGTCGAACTCGCCACTCCGGGCCTGGTTGTGATCGATGAGCAGCACCGGTTCGGCGTCTCGCAGCGTCGCGCCATGCGGGACCTCGGGGGGGCGGCCGATGTGCTGGTCATGTCGGCCACCCCGATCCCGAGGTCGCTGGCGCTCGCCATGTACGGAGACCTGGATCTGACCGTCATCGATGAGATGCCACCGGGCCGCCGGCCCGTTCGGACTGGAATTCGTGGCTATACGGATCGGGACGCGGCTCTCGAGTGGGTCCGCTCCGAGCTCGCGAGCGGCAGGCAGGCGTACTTCGTCTATCCGCTGATCGACGAATCGGAGAATCTCGAAGCGACTGCCGTGACGGCTGCGGTAACGGAGTTGCGAACCCGGTTTCCGGAATTTGTGGTCGAGATGGTTCACGGCCGGATGTCCGCCGCCGACAAAGACTCCGTCATGCGTAGATTCGCCCGGGGCGAGATCACACTGCTCGCGGCTACGACCGTGATCGAAGTCGGGATCGACGTGCCGAATGCCACCGTGATCGTGATCGAGCACGCCGAACGATTCGGCCTCTCCCAGTTGCACCAGCTCCGCGGGCGGGTCGGTCGGGGGGCCGAGCAGAGCTGGTGCGTGGCGTTCTACAGTGGGGATGAAGTGCCGGCCAGACTTAGAGCGTTCAACGCGTCCACTGACGGCTTCCACCTGGCCAGGGAGGACCTGAAGCTCAGGGGACAGGGCGACCTGTTCGGCCAGCAGCAGCACGGCGTACCCGAGCTTCGATTCGCGGACCTGGAGCGTGACACCGACCTGCTCGAGAGGGCCCGGATCCGGGCCCGCGAAATCATGTCGATCGATCCAGAGCTTTCCTCGCGTCCGCATCGGGCCCTGTCGCGGGAGCACGCGGAGCGGTATGCAGACCGGGAAGCGCTGTTCGGAATCGGTTGACGATCCGCCGACCATTCGTCAAGCTTCGCGGCGCCCGGTCCCCCGAACCGTCTTCAACAGCCTCCGGCGAGGCGAGGATTTCATGTCCGACACTACCACGATCCGTTCCCTGACAGATCACGTCGGCGAGACCGTCCTGATCCGCGGCTGGGTCAGGAACCATCGTTCCAGCGGCAAGATCGCGTTTCTCATCATCCGGGATGGATCGGGCGAGACCCAGGTCGTCGCAGCCCGGCACGAGGTGGACGACGAGACATGGAACGCGATCACTGGTCGGATCGCTTACGAGACGAGCGTTCTGGTTGAAGGTACCGTACAGGCCGACGCTCGGTCGCCTGGTGGAGTCGAGGTTACGGCGACCCGGATCGAGGTGATCGGTGACTCGTCCAACGACTACCCGATCCAGCTCAAGGAAGCGGGCGTAGACTTCCTGCTCAGCCAGCGCCACCTGTGGCTCCGCACGCCTCGACAAACCGCGATCATGCGAATACGGGACGAGGTGGTGAAGGCGATTCGCGACTTCATGTACGAGCGGGAGTTCGTGCTCGTGGACACCCCGATTCTCACCGGCTCAATCGGAGAGTCGGCCGGCACGTTGTTCGAGACGGAGTACTTCGATATCGGGAAGGCCTACCTGGCCCAGACCGGACAGCTGTACGCGGAAGCCGCGGCGGCTGTGCTCGGAAAAGTTTACTGCTTCGGACCGACGTTCAGAGCGGAAAAATCGAAGACCCGACGGCACCTGACGGAGTTCTGGATGGTCGAGCCCGAGGTGGCCTGGCTGGATTCAGAAGGGAACATGGAGCTGCAGGAAGAATTCGTTTCGACGATCGTGCAGCGTGTGCTCGATAACCGGACGGACGAGCTGGCCGTGCTGGAGCGGGATCTCGGACCGCTGCGGG
>Ga0316194_10001909_pt1 | contig 14531 bp, 12 predicted proteins | sample CroRivsedime1_MG_FD_204936 | JGI IMG/M metagenome (GOLD analysis project Ga0316194, IMG submission 204936) | Coastal sediment microbial communities from Maine, United States - Cross River sediment 1 | ecosystem: Environmental > Aquatic > Marine > Coastal > Sediment | place: USA: Maine...
CTTGCCGGTCTTGCCAAAACCGCAGCCATGGAGTGGGAAAATGTATGCTGTCGCGCCATCGACATTGCCCCGGACTGGAAGGAGACCCCCCAAATCGCGAAGGCTGTTGTTGCTGAACTCCTGAACGCCAATGGTTCCGGTCCGGTTGAAGTGGGCCTCGATGCCGGATCACGATGCACATTGGCCCTTGAACCCGCACCGTATCCCCACGGGGAAATGGCCCTCGACCCGGGAGATGTTGTTGTAATCACCGGTGGCGCCAGGGGTGTCACCGCTTCAGCAGCCTATGCCCTTGCAAAACATGCAAAACCGACGCTTATCCTCTTGGGCCGTTCTTTGCAGCCAACGCCCGAGCCTGAATGGCTCACCGCCATCCACGATGAAGCTGCCATTAAAAAGGCCATCCTCGAAAACGAATTCAGGGACAATCGTTCAACACCGGTTCAGCTGGAAACGGCGTACAAAAAACACATGTCAAATCGTGAAATAACCCATAATCTGGAAACAATAAGAAAAGTCGGTGCCGATGTTGGCTATTACTCGGTGGATGTTCGCGATTTGGATCGCGTCAATTCCATTCTAAATGATGTTCGATCCGAGTATGGTCCTGTTAAAGGGGTTGTCCACGGCGCAGGAGTCCTCGAAGATCGCCTGATCACCGATAAAACCGCCGCGCAATTCGACACGGTTTTCGATCCCAAAGTCCAAGGGCTGGACGTTCTTCTTGAAGCCACAAAAAAAGATCCCCTCAAATACCTGGTGCTGTTCTCGTCGGTTACCGCCAGAATCGGAAACAAGGGTCAGGCCGATTATGCCATGGCCAATGAAGCTTTGAATAAAATTGCACAGCAAGAATCGATCCGACGCCCGGATTGCCGGGTTGTTTCCATCAACTGGGGACCTTGGGACGGGGGAATGGTCTGTTCGGCTTTAAAACAAAAATTTGAAAAAGACGGGGTCCAACTTATTCCCGTGGACGCCGGTGCCATGTGCTTGATTTACGAAATGACAGGAGACACCCGTTCTCCCGTAGAAGTGGTTATCGGTGCAAATATTATCCCGGAAAAAGCCCAAGAACAGGACGAACCCGCCCCTTCGGTTTTAGAAGAACCGGTTCCCTTGAATAAAAATGAAAAACTTTCCCTGACCTTTCAGCGTGAAATCGATATGGATCGGTTTCCGATCCTCGACGCACACATCCTGGACGGAAAACCGGTAGTCCCGTTTGCCCTGATTGCCGAGTGGCTCGGCCACAGCGCGCTCCATGAAAATCCGGGTCTTTCTCTTCAGGGTTTGGATGATATGCGTATTTTTCATGGCATAATTCTCGAAAAGGAAAAGAAGCGGATCCGTCTTATGGCCGGCAAGGCCAGGAAAAAAGGTTCGATATTTGAAGTGGATGTTGAAATCAGAAACGGCATCAAAGACGGCGTGGAGATGATTCACTCAGGTGCTACGGCGATTTTAACCGATCAACTGGAACCCCCGCCTTATTTTAACGCGTCCGGTCACATTCGTCCCAATACCTATTCAAGAAGCATCGACGAAATATACGAAAAAATTCTGTTCCACGGGATTGAACTTCGTGGAATCCAGGAAATAATGGGATATTCTTCTCAATCCGTATCAGCCCGGATTTCTTCGGCGCCTTCACCCGACCAATGGATGACCGATCCATTGAGAAGCCAATGGATCGCCGATCCACTGGTTTTCGATTGTGCATGTCAGATGGCGATTATATGGTGCTTTGAAGAACGCGGCATGGTGTCTTTGCCGAGCTTCAGCGCCAGCTATCGCCAATATCGCGACAGTTTCCCTTCAGAGGGTGTGACCGCGGTCCTTGAAGTCAAAGAAGCGACGGACCATATCATGACGGGAGATTTTACATTCCTCGATGCCGACAACGTTGTCGTGGCCACGCTAACTGGCTATGAAGCGGTCATGGATGCATCATTGTTCAGGGCCTTCAAACCCGAATTTGCTGCTTAGTGCTCTAATTCATAAATACGATGACGTATTTTTATCTGGATACTCCCCCGTATAAGCTGAAGTCCAAAAGTTTGAAGTTTGAAGTGCCTAAAGTGAGCTAAAGTTGAGGAACGCGCTTTCAGCGCGATCAATTATAATTAAAATTGACAGAATACCTTAACTTTAGGCATTTTAGATCACTTTAGATCATTTTAGGCACTTCTTCCTGAATATGTTTTTTGCCTCGCCTTAGCAGAAGCCTTGAGAACATCCACATGAACGTCCACATAATCATAGACTCGGGCTGTCTGCTTACCGGGTGCAGGCCGAAGGACCCGGCCCAGGTATTGCAACACCCGTCCGCTGAATTTTATCGGCGTTGTCAGAAACAGGGGCGACAAATCCTTACGATCAAACCCTTCTCCGATGAGTTGACCGGTGGCGATCAAGACCTTGACGTCCCCCTGATCCAAACGGTCGAGAACTGCCCGCCGCTCACTGCCGCTGAGATCGCCGGTTAAAAGTTCAGACGATATTTTGTATCGGTATCGCAACAGGGCCTGAAGGGTTTCACAGTGTTTTTTCCGGTCTGATAGCACCAGGCACACACCGTCGTTATTGTGCACTTCTTTTTCAATATCCGATGCGATCAGTCGATTTCTTTGGTCGTCCATGACAAGTTCCGACAGCATCTTGCTGTATTCGTTTACCGGATCAAAATAGGGCTTGAAGTCCGTCTCCCGGACGATGACCTCCGCAGCCAAAACATCGCCGCTTTCTACCAGGCGGCCTTGATCGATCTTATGATGCACGTCACCCAAGTGCCAGAATATCAATTTTGACAGATTGTCCCGGCGGAAGGGCGTTGCCGACAGTCCCAGCATATATTTGGAATCAAATTCGGTCACCGCTTCGGTAAAGGTTCTGCTCGGACACCGATGACACTCGTCGACAATCAAAAATCCGATGTGTTTCGACACATCCTCGGCACACTTATACAGCGTCTGAACCAAAGCCACCGTCATCTTTTCGCCCATTTTCACTTTGCCGCCGCCGATAAAACCGACATCATCCTCGGAGATTCCCAAGAACTGTCCGATCCGATCAATCCATTGATAGGCCAGATCTTTGGTATGCACCACGATCAAGGCTGGCTGCTTTCGACAAGCGATAATATAAAGCGCCATAACGGTTTTTCCGCTTCCGGTGGGTGCGCTCAAGGTCCCGAAATCCCGTAACATCATCGCCCGAACCGCTTTTTCCTGAAACGGCTTTAATTTCCCGGCAAATTTGAAATTAACCGGCGTCTTGGTGGGTCTTTGGTCGTCGATCTCATACGTTACGCCCCGACGCCGGCACAGCAGCAGCAACTGCCGCATATAGCCTCTGGGGATCCACAGGCCGCCGCCCCGGATCTTATCATAATACTTTAGCATCTTAGGGGTCCCCCGGTTCCACCGGCCCATCCGCGCATTTTCCTGCCATTTTGGGTTCGGAAATGTCAGGGTGTCCGTCAATTTGGCCAATATTTCCGGAGGAATATCGGATAGACGGATCGTGTTGGTAAGGATGATTTTAAGAGGACTGTCCCCCATCAATTGTTCCTTTGAGTATTAAATTTTTATACTGCCAACCCAAGCAATCGGGATAAAAGCATCATAACCTATTTGACGGCATATGCCAATAACCGGAAACTTTATGAAAATCATCAAATCCAACGGGTAAAACCCACAACGAACAACTCTCGTTCCACCCCGAGAGGATTCGACGGATCGGATGGATTCTTTCCTAAGGCTTGAGCTATTCGATGTTGGCCTTATACAGACGAAGACTGTTTGAAACCACGGAGATGCTGCTGAAGGACATTGCCAGAGCCGCCAATATTGGATGGAGCTCTTTTAAAAAGAGCGGTGCGACATCCAACGGTGCCAAAATTCCTGCGGCAACGGGAATAAGCACGATGTTATAGATAAAGGCGAAAAACAGATTCTGTTTGATGGTGGACATAGTGGCCCGGCTGATTTTGATGGCTCTGGACACGCCGTTTAAGCTTCCGCTGGACAGGATAACGTCCGCTGTCTCAATGGCCACATCCGTCCCGGTTCCAATGGCCAGGCCGACGTCCGCCTGGGCCAGGGCCGGGGCGTCATTGATCCCATCTCCCACCATTCCGATTTTTTCTCCGTTTTTTTGGAGTTCTTTGATCTTGGATGATTTTTCTTCAGGGCGGACTTCTGCAAAAACCTCATCGATGCTCACTTTTAAAGCAATGGCTTGAGCGGTCTGAAAGTTATCCCCGGTCAGCATGACCACCTTAAGATTCTGGCTGTGGAGCTGTTCGATGGCAGATTTCGATTCGGGCTTCAAGGTGTCCGATACCGCCACAAGGCCGCACAGTGCATTCTCCTTCACCAGCACCATGACGGTCTTTCCCTGGGACTGGAGCCGATGGATTTCATGGTTTGCCTTTTCAATATGGGCCCCGGTGTCGGTAAACCATTTTGGTTTCCCCATTTTTACCCATTCTCCTTGGATCCTGGCTTCGACACCCAAACCGCCGGATGCCTTGAAATTCTCAGGCTCCCAAAGATCGAGCCCTCTGGTTTTCGCTTCATTGACAATCGCTTTCCCCAGGGGATGTTCCGAACCTTTTTCCACCGAAGCCGCAAGCTTCAACAGCTGATCTTCGCCGGCAAAACCGGAATCTAAAGGAATAATGTCGACCACGGCAGGTTTGCCCATGGTGATGGTTCCGGTTTTATCGAGTACGATCGTGTCGAGTTTCGTCACCATCTCAAGGGACTCGCTTTTCTTGAACAAAATCCCTTTTTCAGCCCCTTTTCCGGTACCGGCCATAATGGCCGTTGGTGTAGCCAGCCCCAAGGCACACGGACATGCAATAACGAGCACCGCCACCAGTCGTATCATGGCCGGCACAAACTCCCCGGTGATCCCCCACCACAACCCAAAAGTTACAAGTGCAATGACAATGACCAAAGGGACAAATATGGCCGCCACTCGATCTGCAATCGCCTGTATAGGAGCCTTGCTCCCCTGGGCTTCCTGAACCAGTTTGATAATCTGGGCCAGAGCGGTCTCCTTGCCCACACGGGTAGCTTTAAATTTCAATAAACCTTCGCCGTTGATGGTTCCCCCCACCACACGATCATCCGGGAACTTATCAACCGGAAACGGTTCCCCGCTGAGCATCGATTCGTCCACCGCCGATTCCCCTTCGACAACCATGCCGTCCACAGGAATCCGCTCACCCGGCCGAACGATAACCGTATCCCCTACCCTCACCCGGGTTAACGGTATCTCACTTTCCGTTCCGTTTTCCAGGATCGTTGCGGTTTTGGGTTGAAGCCCTATCAGCTTTCGGATAGCTCCGCCGGTTTTTCCTTTGGTGCGGGCTTCGAGCATTTTTCCAAGCTTGATCAGGGTAATAATGACCGCCGAAGTTTCGAAATATACATGTTCGCCCAGAGACGGAAAAAGCAAAACAGCGATGGAATAAAAATAGGCAATGGACGACCCCATGGCCACGAGGACATCCATGTTCGCGCTTTTATTTTTCAGGCTCTTGTAACCGCCCACATAATAGTCCCATCCGGTATAAAACTGAACCGGAGTGGCGAGAACAAGAAAGAACCAGTTCACCCAAAGCGCATGACTCCAAAGACCGACAAGGTTGAAATCGCGCATCATGCTCAACACGAACAGCGGGAGTGCAAAGATCACACCCGTTGTAAACTTGCGGGTCTGGTCTTTAATCTCGGCATGACGTGCGGCCTGCTCCGAATCTTCCCCTTCAAGTGCTTCGCCCGGAAGTATTGCACCATAGCCGGCCTTCTCAATGGCCGATACAATGTCGTCAAGGCTGGAAACTGAAGGAATGTATTCAACAGAAACCCTTTCTGTGGCAAAGTTCACAGCGGAATTTACAATACCCGCTACTTGTTTGTTTAAAACCCTCTCGATGTTCGCTGCACAGTTGGCGCAGGTCATTCCGGTTACGGGAATTTCTGTCTTTGTAGTGGGGACCGTAAAACCCGAACTGTAAATGTTTTCGACAACATCTCTTACCTGGAGCTTTTTGGGATCAAAATCGACCACTGTCCGTTCCGCAGCGAAATTGACGTTGACATTGTGAACACCCGCCAGTTTCTTTATACCCCTTTCGATGTTCATTGCACAATTTACACAGGACATTCCTGTGACAGGTAAGGTTATGGTATGTTCAGTCATTGAATCGCCACCTTCAATCAATTCATAGCATTTTAACTTCGCCAAACTATTTCATTCTTTTCTGAGCAGCATTTATGTTTCTTATTTTCTTTTTTTGGGAGGTGATATCGTTAGTTTAAAAATCAAACAAAATTGCAACAATTAAGGCACCCCCCTTTCTGCTAATTCCCTTAAGACTGCCGGACTTACCTGCTGAATCTGCAAGAAACTCCGTAATCGTGAAGAATTTATAAATATCGTATGCGGGATCTAAGATCACAGCCTTTTCGAAATCCGCATCGGCCTGTCTATCTAATCCCAGATCTCTGTATGCCTTTGCCCGGGTCGAGTAAGCCATGCCTATGGTAACAAAGTCGTACTTTTTGGACCTTTGTCAAGATCCGGCCCAAAATAATGCGGATCCATGATCTGAACCCCGCAGCCGAAAACCCGCGGAAAACCCAAATCCGTATAAAAAAGGCCATTTATGAAAGGAAATTAAATAGAAATCAAAAGCGCTTCCAGCTGATTCAGGTAGCCGCCATAAAAATGATCCGCACCGTCGATGACTTCAAAGCGGGCATTGGGATTCCATACGGAACGCATTTTTTTTACGGCATCCGCAGGTGAAATATCATCCCTGCTTCCGGTGACAATAAACTTGAGGCAATCCATCGGGCCGACGGCCCGAAAATCCATGAATCCCACCGGTGGTGAAACCATGACCATATTTTTCACCAAAACATCTTCCTGAACGGCATGTGCATTCACCCAAGCGCCGAACGAATAGCCGGCCAGATCTATTTGTTCCATTCCCATATCCCCAAGGAATGAAAGGGCGGCCACCACATCCTTTTGCTCACCGTCGCCATTATCATATTTCCCCTGACTTCTCCCAACCCCTCTGAAATTGAACTTTAATGTTGAATATCCTTTAATATTATAGACATGCACAATGGTTTCAACCACCAGATTATACATGTCTCCTCCGTAAAGGGGATGTGGATGGGTAACGATCACGCCCTTTTTATCATCTGTTTTGTTGAGGAGCCCTTCTATTTTATAATTTTCAGAAAAAAATTGAACTTTTTTGACCATTTTCATTTCCTATAGCTGCATGACGGCTTATGAGCCTTAAATTTCAACAACAAGCATGGCAATGACAATATCCTTTAATTATTTGATTTTTATAAGATATATCAATAACAGCAATTTATCAATACAAGATTCTATTTTGAATCGGCAGGTGCCCCTTGATCCCTATCCTTATAGTAGGGGTCGAGGGTAGCTTTACGATATGGCCGGTATTTATAAAATCCGCTTGATTTTTTTCAAAAATATGTTATTCTTTCAACAATCAATAAAGGCCCGTCCTTAATTGGCAGGCCAGTTTCGTTCTGAAGGAAAGATCCATTTGTCAAATTGGCAACCTCCAGTTTGGAACTATGAGAATTTTTTGAAAGGAGGATGTCATTATGGCCAATGGAATTGTTAAATGGTTTAACAGCAGCAAAGGCTACGGCTTTATCGAGCAGGAAGATGGGCCGGATGTATTTGTTCATCATTCAGGAATCAATGCAACCGGGTTCAAATCCCTCAATGAAGGCGATCGGGTTAGCTTTGACATTGAGCAGGGCCCAAAAGGTCCGGCTGCCGTAAATGTTACCGAGATCTAGATTGTTTTTAAGTTAAACGAGGGCATTCCATGGAGTTATTCTGGAATGCCCTTTTATTTTGAAAAAAATCCACCATGGTCCGATTCGGATCCTAACGAACAAGCCTTCTTTCTTTTTTCATTCAATCTTCCCGAGCATTCTTATTTTCAACCCTTTATTACCATCAGAATGTTTATATTTAACCCTAAATGTGCGAAAATCGAAGATACCCATAGGTTATAATAACCGCCATTTTTGATCAAGTCGGAGGCATTGGAATTTTGCGGATATTCGAGATAACCATTTAATCTTTCTAAAAATAATTGGATTATGTTGTATTAAAGTTAAAATTGGTGTATTGATTGATTCAATTCGGGCAATCGCACTCGAGATTTCATCCTTCTTCCGCGCAAGACGCCCAACTTAGGTTCGATAAGATTCTGTGTCATAGGAAAGGAGACCATGGGGGAGAATAACCATACCTTTGCCGAAAAAATGACCCGAAAGCGATTTGGGTGTTTACATGTTTTCGGATTGTTGATCTTAGGCGCCATTATTACCGCTGCTGTGATCGTCTTGGTGTTCAAAACCTACCTCTTCCCGTCAGAGTTCAAGCCCGTGACCCTGAGCCCTCTCGAAGAGAAAGTATTGACTGGCAAATTAGAAAACCTTGATTCAATAGGGGTCGGTGTTACTTCACCTAAAAACGATAGCCCTGAAACATCACCTAAAACAGGCCGATCCGCTCCAAATGCCACTCTTGAACCGGAGCCTTACAGTGAAAAAGGCCTTAAAAGGGAAATTGTTTTCATGGAAAAGGAACTCAATGCATTGCTGGCAAAGAATACGGATCTTGCAAAAAAACTCGCCATCGATTTGTCGGACGATCTTATCAGTGCCAAGCTGCTGCTGCCCCTTGATGACGATTTTCCCATACTTGGAGGCAAAACCTTGCGTGTCAAAGCCGGCGTGGTTTTTTCATATGATCAGGGCAAGCCGGTGGTTATTCTGAAAGGTATAACCATTATGGGCCTGCCCATACCCAATGCCTGGCTGGGCGGGATAAAAAATATCGATCTGGTTGAAGAATTTGGTGATCGCACGGGTTTCTGGAAGACTTTTTCAGAAGGGGTTGAAGACATCAAGGTTGAGAACGGCTTTTTAAAGTTAAAGTTTAAAGAATGATGGATCGACAGAAGAAATCTACAACTTCAAATGAGGCACCGTATGAGGCTTCTGAAAGAATACACAATCCGATTGTTGTTTACCGCAGGTATCCTTTTTGGGGTTCAAGTTCCCAATTTTATCGATCAGTACACTCAGAAAATTAGCGCGCACTATCTTGAAGCAACAGAAAATTTTAGCGGTTTCCAGGCGACTGCAGATAAGTTTCACGGGGGTAGCGTTAAAGAGTTGATTGAAAGGCATGAAAACAGTAACGATCCTGTATTTCAATCAGAAGCTGGACCCATAAAAAAACTCCATTCCAGGATACAGGCATTCTCCTTAGAGTTGAAAGCCCTGAATACAAACCTCTTCGGTAAAATATTTCATGTTGCATTCAAATCTGACCGTTCGGTATTTAAAGAGACTGTATCGGAATATTCAGCCACGGTGCCGTTGAACACAGACGCCATCATCTGCGGCTTGTTGCTGGGCCTTGTTTCGGCCTTGATGTGCGATATTTTTTTCTTTATGCTGAAATTGGTGTTCGGCTTGCGGTTTCGCAAGCGTGTCGACGCAGACACGTTTTGACGTTCACACCACTTGCCGAACAAGCTGACAGGCTGTTTTCCTGCCGCAGTTTATCAACCCGAAGAGCCAAACAGCAGTATTGAAAGTATATTAGTGCGATGATTTATAACTCCATTTTGATTAGATACACAGGTGAGTTTGGTGTAAAATCCACTCAGTCGCAGGAATATATTGAAGATCTTCTCCATAATAATATAAGACGGGCATTATACATCTCGGGTGGACAGGATTTTCTCGATCGCATTAAGTTCATCACTCGACAAGGTCGTCTCTATATCAATTTTGAAAAGGAGCAAGATACGGATGTTGATTTATTAATTTCAGTGGTAGGACAAACGTTTGGACTCTCTTCCATTTCACCCTGTTTTCGTACCTCAGTTCGCGATAAAACCGCCGTTGTTTCGGTGGCTGCCAAGCTAATGGTCGCACATGGAATCGTCCCTAGCAGTTCCAAACTCGCAGTGCGCGCAATAAAGAATCCAAAACTCGATATTCCCTCTCTAAAACAAGACATCACAAATTTAGGTAAAAAGATAGCTTTTGAAAATGAGTCAAAAAAAGAATTCTCAAGGCTTCGTTTCAAAAAAGGGCCAAAATGGAAAATGGGTCCTTGGGACGGCGAAATTGAAAAGATGTTAGAGATAGAGGTTTTTATGGATCAAGCTTTTATTTCGGTCGAGAGGATTAAATCCCCTGGAGGCTTTCCACTAGGTTTAGAGGATCAACTTGTTACTCTGGTAAGCGGCGGTTTGGATTCGCCGGTTGCTGCCTGGCTGGCAATGCGACGGGGTGCTATTCCGATTTTTGTTGCCATGGATCCCCATAATGACAGGAACGGTTCCAAGGTTAATGCCTCTACTGTAAGAAAAAAAGCCCTGGAAAATATTAAAATATTAGTTGATTATACAAAAGGAGCTATTGAAAAGCCAATAGTCTATGTTGTTCCATATGAATCCGTGTTGGATGCTTTTATTAAACACGGATCTAAAAAAGGCATCACGTGTCTTCTTTGCAAGCGTTTTATGTATCGTGTTGCCGAGCAAATCTCCTTTCTTCATGGTTGCCAAGGTATCGTGACCGGAGAAATACTGGGAGAACAGGCGAGCCAAACGGCACAGAATCTTAGAGTTATTGACAGTGCCGTAATGATGCCGGTGCATCGACCCCTTTTCGGGTTTGATAAGGATGAGGTGGTAACTCTGGCCAGGCGTATAGGTACTATGCCGATCGCCAATATCGTATCAGATCCATGTAAAGGAGCGCCAAACCGCCCCACCATTCGCGGAGATTTGTTCGAAGTTGAGGAAGCGGAAGAGAAAATTGACACAAAAAAATATCTTGAACAATGCTTGAATGGTATAGAAAAGATATCCTAATTCGAACAATGTAATACCTGAATCTTGCACAGGCAATCACCTGCTTGCATGGATTGTAACGGAATGCAAGCCCGATGGAATGATTACTTAGGCAATAATTTCACTCCGAACACTCAGGGTTTTACCGTCGTAACCAAGTTTCCATTTTCCCGTTTGATGATTCCTCTTTGAAAAAAAGTATTCATAATTTCATTATATTTCATTTCGTACTCACTGTTAAAATAAAGATTGATCGTCTCTTTAAACCAGAGGGTATCCATCAGGTAGGGAAAAAGATCGTTTTCTTTAATAGCCTTCTTCATCAATAGAGTATAAACTATAATCTTTTTTATCAGATCATTACCAATAATATGTCGATCAATTAAACGCCGTTCAATTTTTTCTTTGCTTTTTAATATGGCTTTCTTTATGTCGCTAAATGGTCTCCCATGACCAGGATAAACTCTTTTTACATCAAGAGAATCGAGTTTCTGAAGAGATTCCTGCATATGGAACAATGCCATGCTCCCTTCAACACGAAGTGTCATTACTGCCGTATCATTCTCCCAAAGCGTATCAGAAGATATGAGGATTTTTTCTTGGCTGTTATATAGTACAATTCCATCAGAAGCATGCCCGGGAGTATAAATCACTTGAAATTCGTGAGGGCCAATAGCGATAATATCGCCATCCTCCAAAGTTTTCGTGCATTTAAAAAAATCAGCTTCCTGGTTATAGTATCTCCACCACGTAGACCAATCATCTTGAGTGTCGATAAAGAATCTACCGACTTTATGCAAAGCAATATCACACCCAGACTTTTGCTGAATGATTTGATTGCCGCCTATATGATCACAATGAGTGTGAGTGTTGACAATCAAGGAAACGTCAGAAAGGGTTGCTCCCAATTTTGTTATTAACTTTTCCGTTTCGTCGAAGTCAGAAATATATCCTGTATCAATAAGGATCTTGGATTTAGATCGATATACAAAGTGATTTCCGTTTAGATACCCTCTTTGGATAAAAAACAGATCTTTCAAAATTTCATTTTTAAACATATTTACATCCCATAGATCACGACTAACTATTAAATGAGTGGAAATAATTCTTTCATATTAGATATTACAAGGGGATTACAGATATACTGTGAGGCTATCTCTTGCGTTTTTAAAAGTGATATTCGGCCATTCATTCCGTGAATCTACGTTCTCTCATTTCTGCGCCTTCCTTAAAGTGCGCCATACCCGTTTTCATCTTCCGGAATCCGAGTGTTTGGTAGAACCCTTCTTTTCCTGGTGTCGCGTATAGAATGACGTTGCAATGCGAGATCCGGGGAAAGATGTTCTTCATGATTTTCGTTCCGATCCCTTTCCCTTGAAATTCAGGGAGAACCGCGCAATCATAAATTGCCGCTTGGTAGGCACCGTCAGAAATCGCTCGGCCAAAACCGATCAATCGGTCACCATGATAGACAAACACGGTCGTATGGCTGGCTTCAAACGCTTTTCTGTGCACATCAGGTTCGTAGTACGCCATTCCAACGTCTTTCAATGTTTCCGATACTGCCTTCCAGTCCACTCCGGCACAATCTTGCTTAACGTCTATTTCCATCAAAGACCTCGTTGTATATGTTGTCGCCGAACCATTGATTATCAATTAAATTTGCCCTGAAAACACGACATTAATAATGTTTTCAGGGAAATCTCCCGAAGTGCAGATAGATTGAGACTTCAACACGAAAATGGATCTTTTAAAAACGTGTGATTTCTTTTGAAAGTATCACATTAACTTAGAAAATTGATATCTTTAGGTCATTGCAAATATCTAATACGTGTTTTATCCATCGGCCCGCAAAAGTACCATTGAGGTTATCGTCTTATGATTTTTCTGGCAACAAAATTTAATGCTGAAGTTTTTTGAGGCGGGATGATGGACCAAACACGTATTAGATTACCACAAGGAGATCATGATTACAGATATCCTAAATATCACAGCTTTTCAAACCGGTCTTTTTTTACAGGTTAATTGGAGAAAAGCAATTTTAACAAGATGCTTTTATCGCAAAGAAATAGCAGATACCCAAAGTTGGAGTAACGACCCGTCAAGCTGTTTGGCGTACAGGGCACCTATTTTTGAGAACGCAAGAATCATTACATAGCCAAACCTGCTTAACTGATGGTTAAATTTCTAAAAATACAGCTTTGCATAAAGCAATAGTCCTGTATATTGAAAATCAACCTCGCCTTTGAAATCAATCCCGGGATAATCTTCTCCATCTGATTCAACCTGAACATTAAGTGAATCGAAGCCAAGACCGAATCCAAAATGTTTCCAGGGTAGATACTCAATAGCAACACTTGCTTCCAGGATTGAACCTGAGAATTCACCAATCTCCAAATAGAATACCTTTATACCCGATCTGAAGAACCATTTGGGGGTAATTGCAAAATCTGCCCGCACTCCAAGGGTAGGTAGCGGTGCGGTAAAACTCTCTGACCCACCAACATTAAAAAGCCCGGTGGCGTTTATTCCAAATTCAATGGGCATTACATACAGGCCAAGTGAGCCAGCAAGATCTATCCGATCATCTTGGAAAAATGAATAACTGTAAGCAAGCTCATAAATATCAAAGTCAAAAAAGCTATCTACATAAGTACCAGCCTGGATAACTTGATCATTGCCATCTTTATCCTTATAGTGAATATCTTCTCCAATCGTTCTGGAGCCGTCACGACGAAATGAGAACCATTGGAAATCAAGCCTGTGTCGACGATTATCCGTAAAACGCCATAAGGCATTCGCTCTAAATGCTGAAGTTGTGCTATCTAACCCAAGGAGGTCTTCAACGTCGACGGAAACGCCCAATCCTGAACCAAGGCGAACGCTGGTATCGGTATTTGCAATAAAATACCCAAGATCCAGGCTGAATTTTTCCCACGGTGTGTCTTCAGCCATTGCCGGTGGGATAAAAAGTAACAAACTGGCAGCAACAAATAGATAACGGAATTTCCTTTTAATCACCATGGTTTTCCTCCTTTAAAAGGTTATTTCTTGGGTTTCTTTTCGTATTGGTCTCTAAGTGCGTTTTCAATAAGCCGATTCATGGGGATTCCAGTATCTACGGACATATCCCTAACAAGTTCAAGTAATTTCTTGTCAATCGTGGTGTTGATTGTTTCACGTCTTATTTTGTTTTTCGGCCGTCCCATTATTTTGCTTTTCGGTCGTCCCATTATTTTGCTTTTTATGCAGGTCTATATTGATAAACTTATAATTAGTGTTGATCCATAAATCGTCAAAATTGCCATAGATCAGTAGGATAAAAATGGGACACCGGCCCCAAAAATCACGAAGTCAGGATCAAATGTGTCTCCAACTGGAGCATCAATAAAAATTTGCCGACTTTAGATATACTTCTCCCTACGGAGACTAATCTTTTGAATATTTTACTACTATGCCAACTGCTTTCGAGCGATCGTCAGCAAGTTGGCCGATACAATCGAAGCCCAAACATAACTTTTAAAGGATCGTAGTCCTTTCCAAGTACACCGGGCAAAACCAAAACATCTTT
>Ga0316194_10001910_pt1 | contig 14528 bp, 9 predicted proteins | sample CroRivsedime1_MG_FD_204936 | JGI IMG/M metagenome (GOLD analysis project Ga0316194, IMG submission 204936) | Coastal sediment microbial communities from Maine, United States - Cross River sediment 1 | ecosystem: Environmental > Aquatic > Marine > Coastal > Sediment | place: USA: Maine...
AAGCCACTCTCTATTGCATTGTTTTTCCTGATTGGGGGTGCCGTGCTGGCCGATGACAGCCCCCCTGCCGGTGTCGACATGACCCTCGAGCGGGTATCCGAGCATGTATATTTTGTGCAAGGTATCCCCGGCGCGGCAACCGATAACGAGGGTTTTATCTCCAATGCCGGCGTGATTGTGACCGGTGCGGGTGTCGTGATCTTCGACGCACTGGGTACGCCGGCACTATCCCGGCTGATGCTGGAAAAAATCCGCGTGATTACCGATGAACCCGTGGTACGCGTGATCGTGAGTCACTATCATGCAGACCATATCTACGGGTTACAGGTATTCGAAGACCTGAATGCAGAGATACTTGCACCGGCTGGCGCAGAGAAATACCTGGCGTCTGACAGTGCCAGGGAACGGCTGGAAGAGCGTCGTTTTACACTCGATCCCTGGGTCAATGACAGGACCCGCCTGGTCTTTCCGGACCAGTACCTCAGCGAGGGAAAGCAATTCCGCCTCGGAGATGTGGATTTTATGATTACCGTCGTCGGTAATGCCCATTCTGACGGCGATCTGACTCTCTATGTTGAACCTGACCGGGTGTTGTTTTCCGGTGATATTATTTTTGAGGGTCGGGTTCCCTTTCTGGGTGACGCCAATACCCGGCGCTGGGTCCGGACACTCGAACGGATGGAAAAGGAGCAACTGGTCGCTCTGGTTCCCGGTCATGGTGGTGTGGCCGACAATCCCAACGAGGCAGTCAGTCTGACGCGACGCTACCTGGTGTACTTGCGGGAAAAGATGGGGGAGGCCGTCAGCGAGTTTATACCTTTCAGCGAGGCCTATGAGGAAATTGACTGGTCGGACTTTGAACAACTCCCTGCCTTTGCAGAGGCAAACCGGCGCAATGCCTATCAGGTGTACCTGTCGATGGAGGCTGAAATGCTCGGTGAGCAGTAACAGCACAAAGGCTCAATGTTCACCTTGTTACAGCGCCGGTGAGTCGAACTGCGGTGGTTCCTGAACCACTTGCTTGTCTTCAGAGTCTTTTCCGGTCAGCCACACCAGGATATCGTAGTAGGTGCGTATGTTATCAACATAACGCACCGGTTCCTGTCCCCGGGCATAGCCATGACGGGTTTGCTGGAACCACTTTTTCTTGCTTAGCAGGGGCAGGTTTTCCTTAACATCCACCCAGCGGTCAAAATTGCCCTCGTTTTTCTGGGTCAGAATGCGTGCGTCTTCAAGATGCCCAAGGCCAACATTATAGGCCGCCAGTGCCAGCCATGTGCGGTCGGGTTCCGGTATCCGTTCAGGCATACGCTGCAGCATGTTTGCGAAGTAGCGTGCGCCGCCACGAATACTTTGTGCCGGGTCATTGCGGTCCTTGATACCCAGGTCCTTGGCGGCCGCCTTCGTCAGCATCATGATGCCACGGACCCCGGTCGGTGAGACAGCATTCGAATTCCAGTGTGATTCCTGGTAACCAATGGCGGCCAGCAGCCGCCAGTCCATACCGACTTCGCTGGCGGCCTTGATAAAGAGGTCCCTGTATTGCGGCAAGCGCTGTTCGATATGTGCCTGGTAACGTCGGGTGCCCACGTAGTCAAATTCTCCGATGTGACCATAGTAGCGATCAATGAGTCGTTCCAGTCTCCCGTCTTTCCTGATGGTCTTGAAAAAGGCTTTGGCAGCATTAAACAGGCTGTCATCCTTGCTGCGGGGAAATGCCCAGGCCAGGGGTTTCGGCGGGCTGATGTCGAAGGCCGGCTTCAGTTCCGGGTAGAAGCGCCGGTTGACTGCCACTTCATTGGAGTCTGCAATGGTGTATTCAATCAATTGCTGCCAGACCAGAGCCAGCAGTTCATCACTTTCCAGTTCCGCATTTGTTTGCCAGGCAAGCGCCGGATAGTCTTCCTGCAGTTTTTCCAGCTGCTCTTCATGGCTGCTGCCGGCGACGACTTCCAGAATACCATCGAGGTCAGCGAGAGTCTTTGGCCTGGTAGATCCGCTGCGGTAGACGAGCTGGGGGGTGATTTCCTGGTAGACCGGTCCGAAGCGGACTTTTTCCTTGCGTTTATCGGTGATGGTCAAGCCCGCTGCTGCGAGATTGGCATTACCCAGAGCCGTTAATGGCAGGATATCACTGAAATTCGCCGGCACGACCATTCGCAGCTCCACCCCAAGGTAATCAGCAAAGCGCTTCGCGAGGTCGTATTCAAGACCGGTGGGTCCGTCCGGGCCTTCAAAGTAGGTCGTGGGGCTGTTACGGGTAATAACTATCAGCTCATTATGTGCCTTCACCTGCTCAAGCTCGGTGGGCGGTCTGCCGCAAGCCGCCAGGGCGAGGCAGGCCATGCAGGGGAGGGCATAACGCAGCATGGCGATTATGGCAATGGATGCGCTAGAATACACAGCCACAAAGGCTGGTTGGATTGCTGTCCAGGTAGATCCAAACCCGATGAAAGACATAGACGACCTGTATTGTTTTATAATCCCGAGTCTTTGTGGGGTTATCATACAGTAATGATCGGCTGATTAGCCAAATTCTAAGTTTTTTAACCTCCTGGAGAGGTACCGAAGTGGTCATAACGGCACCGACTCGAAATCGGTTGGGGGCGTTAGCCCCACGTGGGTTCGAACCCCACCCTCTCCGCCATTTTCAGATGTTTATTGATTCACCTCCTTTGCCGGTACTTCCGGCTGTGCCACGCAGCGTAGAGAATTAGTAATATTCCCTGCTGCATTTCTCAGGTGGTCGCCGGCCAGATGGGCATAACACAGCACCATCCGGTACGACTTCCACCCGCCCGGTTCCCCGGGTGGATTTTCACGAAATATGTGGGTTATGCTTCCTGTACCCTACCGGCACACAGGCATGGAGTGCAATTTCGTGCGTTTCGTGAATTTGTCTCTGTGATACGATGATGCCATGACTCTCATGGTGTGAAACAGGTGAACAGACCCGTATAAATGCAGGCTTGTGCAGATGCATGGGCGGCTGGCTTGGCCTAGAATCACCCATATATTGCACCAAATAAAAAAGGGGGAATACCTATGTCGACGGTTATGATAATCGACGATCAGTCGATTAGCCGATTGATTCTGCAGGAACTTATCTGGTCTCTGGACGAGAATATTCAGGTCGAGGCATTCTCCGACCCCATAGCAGCCCTGGAATGGGCAAAACAACATACTCCGGACCTGATCCTGACCGATTACAAAATGCCGGACATGGATGGGGTGGAGTTTACGCTGTGGGTGCGCCGCATACCTTCATGCATGGATATCCCGGTTATCATTATCACTTGCGTGGAGGACAAGGCCGTTCGCTACCGCGCCCTGGAAGCAGGCGCCACAGATTTTCTCAACAAACCGATTGATCATCATGAATGCCGGGCACGCTGTCGCAACCTGCTGGTGCTGCGACAGCAACAACAAATTATCAAGGACAAGGCACGGTGGCTGGAGTCCGAGATAGAGGACACCACCCAGAAAATCACCATGCGTGAACAGGAGACCCTGCTGAGGCTCGCCCGGGCAGGTGAATATCATAATGAGGATACCGGCAATCATGTCCTTCGTATGTCGCGCTATGCGCGCATGATAGCTGAAACCATGGGCAGGCCTGCGGAAGAATGCGAGATTATTGAACATGCGGCCCCCATGCACGATATCGGAAAAATTGGCATACCCGATGACATCCTGTTAAAACCGGACAAGCTGACCGCGCAGGAACGCATTATCATGCAAGAGCATGCCAACATTGGCTATCGGATACTCCATGACAGTCCATCCTGTTATCTGCAGACCGGTGCAATCATCGCGCAGTCACACCATGAACGCTACGATGGCAAGGGATACCCGCATGGGCTGGAAGGACAACAGATAGCACTGGCTGCACGTATTGTGGCTGTTGCCGACGTGTTCGATGCACTGGTGTCCAGGCGTCCGTACAAATCGCCATGGCCATTGCAAAGCGCACTTGATTACCTGGTCGAACAAAAAGGCAAACAATTCGATCCCGATTGCATCGACGCATTTCTGACCTGCACCAGTCAAATCGACAGCATTCAGAATATGTTCGCTGATGAATGCAGATAAGCCTAAGCAGACCGATACTGATTTAACCTGATACGAATATCAGCACAATGCAGAAACTGTTATACATATCACGCGAGTCTGGCGACCACCATCATATCGCCCGACATCTGGCGAGCTGGGGAATGGAGCTGGAACAGGTTACTTCCTGTGCCAGGGCATTTGCATACCTGATCAATGCAGCTGATGCAGGTAGTCCACTGCCGCTGGTGCTTCTGGACGGGACACGCCTGGATTTCAATCCGGTCCATTTTGCACAGACCATCCGGCGGGACAGTCAGCTGAATGGAACCAGGCTGGTCCTGATCACCCCGGAAATCGGGGAGCAAGAGCGCACACGGGCCATCCGGGTCGGCTACTCGAAACTGCTTGGTACGCCGGTCGATAAAACCCTGTTGTTCAATGCGCTGCATAACCAGCCACATCCGTCCAGCGCCCCCGCGGATATTCCCCGCATCATCGACCGCTATCGGCAATCCCACTCCCCGGTATCGCCCAAAGAGATACTCATCTGCGAGCCGGATGAAAACACCTGCCGCATGATTACGAAATTGCTGGAACGTAATGATCACTGGGTTTTTCAGGTCAGTGATGGAGAACAGGCCCTGCAGGCACTGGAAAACCATGTGTTCGATCTGGCCATTATCGACATGGATATACCCGCAATGACAGGTACCGAACTGGTCAGCACCTATCGTATAACTCATATCAACAGAATCGACATGCCGTTTATTATGGTGACCGATAGCGTTTCGACAGATACCGGGGGATCCGGTGTTGATGCGATACTGACACGCCCGGTCAACCCAAGAGCACTGCTCGATACGCTGGCCGCGGTCTGTCAGCAAAACAGGTTGGGCCTTGCGGATGATTCCAGCAATGCATCGCTGAGAAATGCCGCTGTCAGGTCAATGTATCTGAATCTGCCAGTACTGGATCTCGCTCTGTTGAAGGAGCTGGAAGAACTCGGACGCAACTATGATTTCCTTGAACTCCTCAGTGAAAGCTTCCTTGGCGATATGGATCAGCTCCTGCAAAAGATGACCCGTGCGTTTGCACAAAAGAATCATGAGCGCTTTATTGATTGTGCCCATGCACTCAAAAGCAGTGCCGCAAGCATCGGGGCGCATATGCTTCATGACTTGTGTGCACGTGCCTGCCAGCTGGGACCGTCTGACTGGGGTTCGGACGTGCTGTCACTGCTGCATGAAATCGAGGATGCCACCAAATCGACGCGCGCCAACCTGAACAGCTACCTGGAACAATACAAGCATAATCTCAACGGTTCGTGAGATTGTTCTTATTGAACCTGAAGACACACCCGATCCCTCCATTTTCGCTGGCTCCCCACCCCGAGTCAGGAACTTATCTGCAGCCCGCGGCCGGTAACGTTAATATCGCTTCTAACAGCGGATTTTTACCACAATCCTGAATCGCTACGGTCGGGTCGGTTACCTGCTGTTGCACCCCCATCCCCTGCTGGCGGCAAAAGGCTTCTCATTGCACCACCCCGAAAGCATGTAGTTGACTAAGCCATACACTTTATGCAGGCTACACAAGCTATATCACCGAACGGTCATAATAAAGCCATGGCTTCAGGTTTCATCAAGTAAACATGCGGTTACCTGGTCGTGTGGCCATTCGACACCATAAATATCAACCAACGTCGGGGGAATACACCATGAAGCAACTAACTAATGCAAGTAACAAATACAGCGACATGCAGCGGCTGAATATCCGTCATGACCGGGACTATCAGGCCGTATGGGCAGAAATGTCTTTTACCGGCCGGCCATGCATGAATATGGTTATGCTGAATGACCTGGCTGGAGCTCAGGATGAAATCGCAGCACTGTGCAGAAAAAACAATAATACCGGTGCCGGTAACGAGCTGCAGTACCAGGTACTGAGTTCTGCAACGCCGGGGGTATTCAGCCTTGGGGGTGACCTTGAATATTTTCTGGAGGCCATCAGAAAGCAGGACCGACCAGCCCTGCTGCGTTATGCACAGGCCTGTATCGATGTGTTGTATAAATCCGCCTGTGGCTACGGTTCCGACCTGACGACAATTGCGCTCGTGCAGGGTGAGGCGCTGGGTGGCGGCTTTGAAGCGGCGCTCTCCTGTAATGTCATTATTGCTGAACGCAGTGCCAGTTTCGGCTTTCCAGAGACACTGTTCGGAATGTTTCCCGGTATGGGAGCCTACAGCCTGCTGGCCAGGCGGATTACGCCGACCATGGCGAAACGCCTTATCGAGAGTGGTAACGTCTATACAGCTGACGAGTTGTATGACATGGGTGTCATCGATACAGTCGTTGCCGACGGCGAAGGCAGCAAGGCCGTACATGAACTGATCAGGGCGCGCCGCAATCGTATTACCGGATATCGCGGCCTGGAACTCGCCATGGCCGAGGTTAATCCGGTCTCATACGAGGAGCTGTCGAATATTGTCAATATCTGGGTCGACACTGCCCTGCAATTAAGCAACAAAAATATGCGGCTGATGGAATATTTGCTGGATGTCCAGAACAGGCGCTGGGATACGGCAACGGAAAAGACTGTAGCACGGTTGCCAGGGCAGGTAGCAGATATGTCCGGCGCGTGTGACAGAAGCGCGGCCGCCTAGGCCGCCAGCTGCAGTGCGGGCCTGGCCGCACTGCAGCTGGCGGGGATTGAGAAACTGCTGCGGCGGCTATTACCACCTGCCGTCTGTAAAATGCGGCCGGTAGTAGATTAATGCGAGGCCGCGTGCTTGTCGTACTGCAGTTCTGTCTCCAGGGCAGACTTCGCACGTTCAAAGGCACTTTCCAGATGCCTGAGGCAATCGCCACCCTGTGATGCCAGTTCACCCGCAAGCAGGTTGTTAGCGACGCTCGCCTGTTCAACCAGTTCCAGCAGCCCCAGGTAGGCAGCCGAACCTTTCAGCGCATGGGCCAGTTCAGTGAAATGCAGCGCATCATTCCCGTGCAGTGCATCACTCATTCCCTGTAACAGTTGCTGTCCATCAAGGATGAAGCGCTGTGCAAGCTTGTGAACAAAATCATTGCTGCTACCAAGACTGGCAATATCGGCGAGCACTCTCCGGTCGATTACCACCACGGATTCTGCACGGTTCCCGGCAGATTTGACCGACTCCCGCAGGCCCGGGTTTTCAGCCTGCCTGGTATCGCCAGCCGCCCTGGCTATTATTTTCAACAGTTGTGATGAATTAACCGGCTTGGTCAGGAAATAGTGTATACCTGCCTCCTGGCAGGCCTGCCTGGCTTCAACAGTTGCATTCGCCGTCAGCATGACAAACGGAATCCCCGCTTCGCCGGCATGAGCAAACCGATAAACTTTGTAGACTTCAATGCCACCAACGATCGGCATGTGCATGTCAACAATTGCCAGATCGTACTCATCACGTTTCAGCGCATCGAGCGCGTCCTGCCCGTCTTCCACCAGGTGACAATCATGTCCTGCACGCTCAAGCAAGCGGCCAACCACCATACGATTGGTTGCATTGTCTTCGGCAACCAGAATTTTCAGTTTGCGCGGAATGGTGTATTCACGCGTGATGTGTTTAGTAAGGTTTATAACATCGTCATTATCGTAGTGACTTACATGCGATGCATGCAGTGCATTGAACAGCAGACTTTTGTCCAGCGGACTTTGCAGGGTATAAACAGTGTTGCTACCGGTATCCTGCGCGGGGATAGTGCGACCCTCCTCGCTGACGATCAGCACAGTCAAATCATGCAGTGCCTTCGTGCTGTGCAGTGCCAGCAGCATATTCTGAATGTCTTCGTCAGCCAGCACATGGTCAAGAATCAGCACATCAAACTGTGGCTTCGTAAGGAGGTCATCAACCAGCAGGCGGAGCGCATCCCGGGCAGTACGAACATTGCGAAACGTGACACCCCAGCCATCCAGGTGGCGCATAATTTCCGTGCCGCCCCCGACAGTCGTGCCAAGGCGCAGCACACGGCAATCCTGGAGCTGATGCAGGCCGGCTGCATCAGCAGCCTGTTCTGAAAACTCGACGTCAAACCAGAATTCGGTACCAATACCCGGCGTACTGCGAAAGCCGATACGTCCACCCATCATCTCGACCAGCTGCTTGGCTATGGCGGTACCCAAACCGGTGCCACCAAAACGCCGGGTTGTGCTCTCGTCACCCTGGGAAAATTTATCAAAGATATTGCCTTGTACCGCTTCCGGAATACCGATACCGGTGTCCACCACTTCGAAATGTATCAGGGTGCGGTTGCGCGCTCGCCGGATCGTGCTGCAACTCAGCACAACACTCCCCTCTGCTGTAAACTTAATGGCGTTGCCAACCAGGTTGGTCAGCACCTGCCGCAAATGCAGTACATCACCATGCAGGCTGAAGGGTGTATCCAGCGCTATGGAACTGCGAATAAGGATGCCTTTATCCTTCGCCTGCTGCTGGAACATACTCACCGTGGAGTGAATGAGGTCATGCAGGTCAAAGTCCACCTGCTCAAGCGTGAGCTTTCCGGACTCGATCTTTGATATATCCAGAATATCCTCGATCTGGTGCAGCAGTGCCTGTCCTGATGCGTTGATAGTATCAACATATGCCCGCTCCTCACTGCCGAGATTGCAGGAGCTGAGCAACTCGCCCGACCCGATGATGCCGTTCAGCGGTGTGCGAATTTCATGGCTCATCCTGGCGAGGAATTCGCTTTTGGCGCGGTTGGCATATTCGGCACGCTTGCGTTCCCGGTTAACTCGCTGCAACAGCATTGCCGCGTAGCCGGGCAGTATTATCAGCGCGATCAGCAGTCCTGCGGAAAGGCTGGAATGCTGATGCCAGAATGGCGTCATTTCCACCACCAGTGCAAAACCTGCAACTGACATCGCCGCGGAAAGATAGAGGTACTTCGCGCCGTAGCGGAAGCCATTGCCGAAGGTAATCCAGAGATACATGGGATACCAGGGCGCACCAAGTTCCCCGGTGGCAGACAGCCAGTAGGTTGTCATGCCAAGATCGGCCACCATGCCAATGATGCGGCGCAAGGGTGACTGCCCTGACTGGTACAGTATGGCAACCAGCAGTGCGACAGAAAACGCCAGCAGGCTGCCAAACACGACCGCCAGTGCACTGTTCGCAACAGTGCCTGAACTCTCAGGACGAAATATCAGTAAATAGACAAGTACGAACAGGACGGCAACGATCCGGATCATTGCCTGCTCATGTTCCGAATCCGGTCTGTTCCGGAGGCGCTCCAGCATGGACTGCCAGAGCCTGTATGGTGTGTTACTCGCCTGCTCAGGATTCTTCTGCATAACAGTTAATGTGTATTATTAACTTTTCCAGCTAAAGAAACGGGTAGGCTAACGTAATACCCGCATGGAATAAAGGACAATATGGCCGTTAGCAGGCTTTTCACGCGCCCGGTGCCATAACCGGGATGGTGCCGGAATTGGAAACCGGGGCAATGAATGCTAGTCTAGCGGGTCACTTCCACCGCTACTACGCAGCCATTGTCTATTCAGGCCCGAAATATGACACAAGATCTAGTAAATGCTGTAATTATGGCAATTTCAAAACAGAAAGGCCTGGATTCTTCGTGCATAGACCTGGACTCATCGCTGCTCGAACTAGGTGTCAACTCTCTCGATGCCATCTCCATTGTGTATGACATTGAGGACCGCTTTGAGGTCGAGGTGCCCAATGAGATGCTGGCGGACCTCGAATCAGTACGTGATATTGTTAACAAGCTGTCGGCCCTGATCACTGTCCAGGCCTGACTTGAACCAGCGGGTGGTTATTACCGGGCTGGGCGCCATTTCGGCGTTGGGCCATACGACCAGCCAGTTCTGGGATGCCCTGATGCACGGCCGCAGCGGCATTCAAGCCCTCAAAGGTCTGCAAACCGACCAGCTCAAAATTCAGATTGGTGCAGAAGTACCCGATTATCGGCCAGAGGACTACTTCAGCGCGCAGGACCTGCCGCTACTGGATCGTTTTTCCCAGTTCGCCCTGCTTGCCACCCGCGAAGCACTGTCGGATGCCGGCCTCGATGAAGCAGCCGTTCATGGCGCAGCCGCCATCATCGGTACCGGCTGCGGCGGCAAAGGGACCGACGAGGATACCTATCAGTGCCTGTATGAGCAGGGGAAATCGCGCTTGCACCCGCTGACTATCCCGAAGGGCATGCCAAGCGCGGCAGCCAGCCAGGTCAGCATGCAACTGGGAATTACCGGACCGGTATTCTCCGTTACCAGTGCTTGTGCATCCGCAGCTCATGCTACCTCTGTGGCCATGGCCATGATCCGAAGTGGTCTTGTCAACGTCGCCATAACGGGGGGTACCGATGCACCGTTTACCTATGGCCTTATGAAGGCATGGGAAGCGCTGCGTGTTCTTTCCAATGACAGCTGCCGCCCGTTTTCCGTGGATCGCTCGGGACTGGTGCTTGGTGAGGGTGCCGGTATCGTGGTACTGGAGTCGCTTGCGCATGCGCAGCAGCGAGACGCGGTCATCCATGCCGAACTTGCCGGATGCGGCATGTCCGCAGATGCGGGCCACATTACGGACCCATCATTAAAAGGGGCCGCAAGGGCCATGCAGGCAGCACTGTCCGATGCAGCGTTGTCACCTTCCGAAGTGGATTACATCAATGCTCACGGTACCGGTACGCGTGCCAATGACGTGATGGAGAGCAGTGCAATACGCGAAGTCTTCGGCAAGCACGCCAACCGCCTGCTGGTTTCTGCGACGAAATCAATGCATGGCCACAGCCTGGGGGCAGCAGGCGCACACGAACTGGTGGCAACCGTTCTCGCGCTTAAATACGGCATTGTTCCTCCCACGGCAAATTTCACCACGGCGGGTGAAGGCTGCGACCTCGATTATGTACCCAATCATTCACGGAAAAAGAGCCTGCATGTCGCCCTGTCCAACTCATTCGCATTCGGCGGTCTCAATGCGGTACTGGCTGTCCGTGCCTGCTAGGCGGTCTTTTTACGGAATAAATAATGTCCATTACCGTATATGCTGCCCTGCAAGGGTGCAAACAGTACAGTCTTGCATAGAATGAAATAATCGTTCCAGTGGCGTATGGCCGCTTCCGACAGTACCTGCCCGTAGAGACTATCCATTTCATTCCAGAATCGGCGGTGCCATTCGTCCAGCGTACGCCAGTAATTCAAGCCATTGACGTACCAGCTGTCGATGGGATCAAAAAAGTCTGCCTGCTGTTGCAATTCGCCAAACGGCCAGATCCGCCCTCCCGGGAAGTACCTGCCTAGCAGGGTATTGCTGGAATCCATGTACTGGGGAAACAGTGGCCTGGACACTATCAGATGTAAAAAGCAGCGGCCTTCGTCTGACAGCAATGCTGCAATATGCCGGAAGGCGCTGTGCAGATTATTGATATGCTCGAACATGCCGATGGCAAACACAAGGTCGTAGCCGGCATTGCCATGTTCCACACTATCAACCGCAGCAAAATCCCCATGAATCAGTTTTAACCGGCCACAACCCAGTGGATGGGCCGGGTCCTGCATGCGCTGCCGGATATAGTCTGTCTGTACCTGGCTGGGTGTAATGCTGGTGACCTCGATGTCAGGATAGGTTTCCAGCAGGTAGGTTTCCAGTGGGCCAAAACCGCACCCGATACTGAATACTTTTTCATCGCCACGGACCCGCGCGCGTGTGCAGATCAGCTCAAATTTAGCGCGCTGCGCCTGCTCGAGTGTGCAGGTGCTAGCCATGATCTCATCCGGGGTCGCACCATACCAGGCCATGGAATAAGCCATGTATTTTCTGTCGAGAAAAGCACCAAAGAATTCGGGCCGCTCATCGTAGTGCTGTGACATGAGGGCCTCGGTCTGCTGCCACATAGGGCCCTGGCAGGTTGATATACCATAATCTGCCAGACACCCGCTGCTGCTGTCACCCAGTTGCTGGTATTCGCGGGTGAAATAACGTACCAGGTATTGCTCGTAGCGCTGTGACTCCGGCGAATCACAGGCATGTATCCCGGCCTGCTTCAGCTGCGCAACACAATCCATGGCCGTGTAGATTAACCGTATGGTGCAACAAATGGAACGTGTAGTTTCAAGCTGCCTCACGAAAGTAGGTGGCTATCCCGGACCCAAAGGTTTTTCAGGTGTAAATTCGGATTCGCTTGCTAATTCGTGTCATTAGCCATTAAAACTTCCTTGTACATCCGTAATCTTATTTGCCGCATGCCCACTAATTTCAAGGCATAAGAAAGCATAACGAGCTAACAGCGGTGGCCTTCGGGTCGATGTTTTTGTTGGCGCTACCGGTTTGCTCGCGCCGTCGCTTCAATTTCCGCTGGCGATATCAAACGGTCATTCGCATCCCCCCATTACAGGTATTGGTGTTTTTACCCGCCCGACTCGTGGCAAACTCAGGTCCATCATGTCCGGATAAGCCCGGTACGACTCCTCTGCAAGTGGGAATATATTGATAAAACGAACAGGAATTGGCGTATTCCCACTACAAAATCAAAGTCAAAGGAATGTTCAGTCAGTGCCACTCAATGACAGTGCCATCGCTGTCCTGGATCAACTCGATACCGAGGGTAAGAATGAGTATCTTTTTATCAACCGCAATACCGCTAAGCCCTGCACCCCGATATATCGTGTCGGCTACGCGGGTACGTCAAAAAAGCGGTAGATGGGCGAATGTCAAGTGTGTATACGAAAGCTGTCATACAGGCTGTATCTAACCTTGACTGCAAGATCCAGCAAGCGCGTACCATTCCATAAAACATGAGATGAAGTACACTTGCACGCCATGACTACAAGGACAAGTCTTATGAACTGGCTGCTGCTCGTTCTGATTGCGGCCAATCTCCTGACATTCCTGTGGCTCAGCCTGCACCAGGAGCCAAGGCATGCAGCTGAAAGGCTGCAGACTGATGCAGTAACACCTGAGGGCGTCAGAACAATATGGCTGCTGAGTGAACGCGACAGCATGCCGCAGGTTACGGCAGGTATGGCACCTGCAAAGCAGACTCAGGAAGATGTTGTGTCGCCCGAAAATGAAGCCAGTTTAGCGCAACTGGACCCTGAGACTGTAACGGCTGAGCAGGACATACCGGAGCAACTTGACGAAACACCGGGAACCGATACGGTGGCACTTCAGGGCGCAGAAGTTGCAATGGCAGATCCGCCACCACAACCAGTGGATGTATGTCAGACCGTTGGTCCCTTCAAAGACAGCACAGCAAGTGATCCTGTTGTAACCTGGCTGAAGGAACGTGGCAGAGAGGGGTCTGTAAGAACTGGTATGATGAATGTACGAATAGGGTACTGGGTATATCTGAAGTCGATGTCAGCGACAGAGGCCAGGCGTACCATGCAGGAACTGAAAGACAAAGGCGTGAAGGATTACAATCAAAACGCCCAAAATGAAATATCACTGGGTATATACGTCAAACAAGAGATCGCCATACGACGTCAGAAGAGCATGGAGACACTTGGTTATACACCGCTGGTGAAACCACTTTACCGGAACCGGATACGGTACTGGGTTGATGTGAGAGAAACAGAGACCGATATGCTTTCTGCTGAGGAATGGGATTTACATCTTGCCAACACTCCCGACAGCCGGCGTGAGCCGATGGCATGCCCTTGATTCAAGTTACAAAAGGCTAAAGAGCAGTAATCGCACTGCATTCCTGAAGTACACAGGAACAGCGGGATTATGGCGTGATTAGCTGTTCCTGGGAACGGTATAGGAGGGGGGTATCTGGCTGGCGCCACATGTCAAATCTGCACAACCATTGACTTGATTTTCAGCCGGTGCCAGCGTCCGTAGTGTCAGGCTGATTGCTAGCCTGAATAGAAACACCCCCATCGCAAGGATGCGATAATGCCGCTATTGCCGGTTGCCCGGGAAACCGGACCGGGGGGTTGAAAAGGCAAGTTATCCTCCCGCGATGATCCAGGGCCTCCAGTCGGCCGGTCCTGTCTTTGATTGGTATTGCGGCACTCTTCCTGCATATGCTGGTATATTTTGCTTTTGATTGCGGCAGTGCTCTGGACTATATCGTCTTTCTCATCGCCGGCGGGTTCTGTTTCAGCTCCTTCGGAATGCTCGTCGGGTTTTTATGCCGGACCCAGGCCAGTGCGAGAACACTGGGAGTCTTTTTTATCTCCCGCACCTGCTCCCTTCCGCTCGCGCCGATTTTTCGACAACCCTGAACAGGGTGGCGCCGTTGCTCCCATCCTACCAGTTTTATCAGCCAGTCAACTCGACCCTTCTGGATGGTGATGGCCTTGCCGAATTTCCGCTGGAGTCGCTATCTCTCTTCGGGGTTGGGCTTTTCACCGTGTTCTTGTCCTGCCGGCTGATGAAGAAGCGGTGGCTGATGTAACAGCGCTCTATCCCGAGCAGTACGTCCGTTACGCAAGAGACTGACCGGTCAGTCACAGGCGGAGGTCTTTTTATG
>Ga0316194_10001911_pt1 | contig 14527 bp, 11 predicted proteins | sample CroRivsedime1_MG_FD_204936 | JGI IMG/M metagenome (GOLD analysis project Ga0316194, IMG submission 204936) | Coastal sediment microbial communities from Maine, United States - Cross River sediment 1 | ecosystem: Environmental > Aquatic > Marine > Coastal > Sediment | place: USA: Maine...
CTGGTGACGCGACTGCTGCAAATTGCCCGCCAGGCATTCGATGTCGGAGATCTGTTTGCCGGTTATCTGGTTTATGGGATCACTCTTCTGATCGGTATCCAGGCTCTGATCAACGTGGGGGTGAACATCGGCGTTCTGCCAACCAAAGGCCTTACCCTGCCGTTCGTCAGCTACGGGGGTAACAGCCTGATTATCTGTTGCGTTCTGCTGGGCATGGCTTTCCGTGCGGAGATGGAGACATCGGATGGCTGAAGTGAGCGCCTATCAGGTTCCGGAAATGGGCCGGGTTCGAAAAATACATTTTATTGGGATTGGCGGCGCCGGCATGTGCGGTATTGCCGAGGTGTTACTCAATCAAGGTTATCAGGTGAGTGGTTCCGACCTGCGGGCATCGGAAACAACCGCTCGGTTGGCAGGCCTCGGCGCTGAAATCAGTCTTGGCCATGATGCTGCGCATCTTCTGGCCACCGATGTGGTTGTCGTTTCCAGTGCTATCGCCGAAGACAATCCCGAACTTGTTGCCGCCCACAGCGCTCGTATTCCCGTTGTAGCCCGTGCGGAAATGCTCGGCGAGTTGATGCGCTACCGCCATGGTATCGCGGTTGCAGGCACCCACGGTAAAACTACTACAACCAGCCTGATCACAGCCATCTTCCAGGCGGCAGATCTGGATCCTACTTTCGTAGTTGGTGGTCTGCTCAACAGTACCGGCAGCAATGCGCAGCTCGGCGGCAGCAGGTATCTGGTTGCCGAAGCCGATGAGAGTGATGCGTCGTTTCTGTACCTGCAGCCGATGTCTGCGGTGATCACTAATATCGACCACGATCACATGAGCACCTATGGCAATGACTTCGGTCGTTTGAAACAGACCTTCATTGAATTTGTCCATCGGCTGCCGTTCTATGGCTCGGTGGTGGTCTGTGCTGATGATGCGGAAACCGTGAGTATTATTCCGGAGCTCGCACGGCCGGTGTTGACCTACGGTTTCGCTGAGGAAGCAGATTTCCGCGCCGTCGATTGCAAAATTGTCAGCGGGCGCTGGCAGTTTAGAGTGCAGCGACCGCAGCGCTCTGCGCTTAACGTCAGGCTGGCAATCCCCGGCGAACACAATGTGCAGAACGCGCTGGCAGCAATTGCTGTTGCCAGCGACGAAGGCATTGACGATGCGGCAATCATCAAAGGTCTGGAAAGTTTTTCTGGTGTCTCCAGAAGGTTTCAGATTACGGAGGGTATCGAGTTGGGTACCGATACCGTCACACTTGTGGACGATTATGGTCATCATCCGACGGAAGTCGCCGCCGTTATCAGTACGGCGCGACAGCTTTGGCCGGACAGGCGCCTGGTGATGGCCTATCAGCCCCACCGTTACTCCCGGACGAGGGATCTGTTTGACGATTTTGTCCGGGTACTGTCGCGTGTGGACGTACTGGTACTGCTGGAGGTTTATGCCGCCGGGGAAGCGCCGATTGCCGGAGCCGACGGCAAAGCCCTGTGTCAGGGCGTGCGGCAGCGCGGTGGCCTGTTGCCGGTGTTTGCCGTGGATACGGCAGAAGCGCTGAACATTCTGCCCGGAGTTGTCGAGCCTGACGATGTGGTCATCGTTCAGGGTGCCGGTAACGTCAATGCCATCTCACAGATGCTGACGGGGTCTGGGTGATGGCCAGATTGATCGCAGTGTGTTCAGTCGTGATGCTGCTGGTAACCGGCATCGCCACCTGGCGAATGCTGGATGCGCCAATCGTCTCAGTGACGGTGCGCGGCAATCTGGATTCTGCGGAACGGCTGCAGGTGGAGGAGGCGCTGAGCAGCAATCTGCACGGCGGATTGCTGAGCGTCGATCTTGTGGAGATCAGGAATGCACTGAAAGAACTATCCTGGCCACGCCATGTCAGCGTTCGCAGAGTCTGGCCGGAGGGGCTGGTTGTGTCGCTGGAAAAAGCCCTGGTCGTGGCCGGGTGGGGAAAAGACTATCTGACCATTGACGGCGAAGTGGTTCAGCTGGCGGCGCAACAGAACGAATTGGTGCTTTTCAATTGTCGGCACATGTCGCCAAAAGCTGCGCTGGAACTTTATCAACGCCTGCAGCGCGATGTGGCTGCGGTGGATCTGAAGATTGCGCAGCTTGAGGAAAACGCACTTGGAGAGTGGACGTTGACCTTCAGCAATGGCATCAACCTCAACATCGGCGCCGATGAACTCGATGCACGTGTGCAGCGATTTATCGCCGTTTACTCAAGCGAACTTTCTGATCGGGTTGATCAGGTGGCTTCGGTTGATGCCCGTTATGCCAACGGTGTTGCGGTCAGCTGGCATGAAGAGCCGACGGTACAGCTGGCGATGGGCATGGCCGATCATCAAACGAGAACAGAAAATGGCCTCAGATAGCGAACCGAAAAAAATCATTGGCCTGGACATCGGCACCAACAAGGTGGTCGCCATTGTCGGTGAGGTCAATATTGATGGTGATCTGGAGATAGTCGGTATTGGTTCGACCGCGTCCCGAGGCCTGAAGAAAGGCGTGGTTGTGAACATCGAATCTACAGTTCAGTCAATTCAGCGAGCTGTTGAAGAAGCTGAGCTGATGGTCGGCTGCGAAATTGATGCGGTCTATGCAGGAATTGCCGGTAGTCATATCCGCAGTATCAATTCTCATGGCATCGTCGCAATCCGGGATCGGGAAGTCTTCGGTCAGGATCTGGATCGGGTCATCGATGCAGCTCAGGCCATGGCGATTCCTGCGGATCAGAAGATCCTGCACATTCTGCCGCAGGAGTATGTGATTGACTCCCAGGAGGGAATCAAGGAACCGCTGGGTATGTCCGGTGTTCGGCTGGAAGCCAAGGTGCACCTGGTGACCTGCGCCGTTAACGCAGCCCAGAACATTGAAAAGTGCATCGAACGGTGCGGCCTGAAAGTCAACGACATCATTTTAGAGCAGCTGGCTTCCAGCTATTCGGTGCTGACAGATGACGAACGCGATCTCGGCGTCTGTCTGATCGACATCGGTGGGGGCACGACGGATATCGCAGTGTTTACTGACGGCGCAATCCGCCACACTCATGTGATTCCGATTGCTGGTGATCAGGTCACCAATGACATTGCAATGGCGCTCCGCACGCCGACTCAGAATGCGGAAGAAATAAAAATAAAGTATGCCTGCGCGTTAACGCAGCTTGCCCGTGCTGATGAAACCATCAAGGTTCCAGGCGTGGGTGACAAGCCAGCCAGAGAGCTGTCGCGACAGGCACTGGCCGATGTGGTCGAACCTCGCTACGACGAACTGTTTACGCTGATTCAGGCGGAACTCAGACGCAGTGGTTTCGAGAATCTGATCGCAGCTGGAATTGTACTCACTGGGGGTGCATCAAAAATGGAAGGGGTGATCGAGCTTGCGGAAGAAATATTCCACATGCCGGTCACATTAGGTTCACCACGCAATGTGGCAGGCCTGAAGGACATCGTCAGAAATCCCGTTTATGCAACAGGCGTGGGCCTGCTGATGTACGGAAAAGAAAGAGAAGAAGAACAGCCGCGGCGGGGACGAAGTCGCAGTGGCGGGATCTTCGCAAGTATTAAAAATTGGTTTGGCGAGAACTTTTAGGAGCTTGAAATGTTTGAATTGGTAGACAGCGCACCCCAGAGCGCGATCATCAAGGTGTTTGGCATCGGTGGTGGTGGTGGAAATGCGGTGCAGCACATGCTGCATAAGCAGGTGGAAGGTGTCGACTTCATTGCCGCGAATACAGATGCCCAGGCGTTGAAGAGTATAGATGCAAAAACCGTGCTGCAGATTGGCAGCACAATCACCAAAGGCCTTGGTGCCGGTGCAAATCCGGATATTGGTCGCCAGGCTGCCCTGGAAGACCGGGATCGGCTGGCTGAAGTAATCTCGGGCGCTGATATGGTCTTCATTACTGCCGGCATGGGTGGGGGTACAGGAACCGGTGCTGCGCCTATCATTGCTCAGATAGCGAAAGAGATGGATATTCTCACCGTCGCGGTGGTGACCAGACCGTTCAAGTTTGAAAAGCGCTCGGACACAGCAGAAAGAGGCATTCTGGAACTCCAGGACTCTGTCGATTCACTGATCACGATCCCGAACGAAAAACTCCTGGCTGTGCTTGGTGAGCGCACCAGCATGTTGGATGCTTTCAGCGCAGCAAACGATGTGCTGCTCGGTGCCGTGCAGGGAATCGCTGATCTCATCATCCGCCCTGGCATGATCAACGTCGACTTTGCGGATGTCCGCACTGTCATGTCTGAAATGGGCATGGCCATGATGGGAACTGGTCGAGCCAGTGGTGAAAATCGCGCGCGTGACGCAGCCGAAGCAGCCATTCGCAGTCCGTTACTGGAAGATATCGACCTGCACGGAGCTCGAGGCATTCTGGTCAACGTCACGGCCGGTCCTGATCTGAATATCGGTGAATTCACCGATGTCGGCAGCATCATCGACGATTTCGCCTCTGATGCGGCGACAGTGGTTGTTGGCACGGTAATCGATCCAGACCTGGGTGAAGAACTGAAAGTGACGGTGGTTGCGACTGGTCTGGGTGAGCCTCTTGCGCCTCGCGTTGTTGTTGACAATGCGGGCGCGGGTGGGACGGCCAGCCTGGATGGCAGTCGAGACTACTCGCACCTCGACACACCGCCGAAGTTCCGCCGCGAAACGCCGCAGGAATACGAGAAGCACGATCAGCCGACGTTCGACCGCCATCGCAGCGCGCTGCAGCAGGATAACCTGTCAGAAGATCTGGAAAAGCAGGAGATGGACTATCTGGACATTCCGGCTTTTCTGCGTCGGCAAGCCGACTGATGGGTATCAGAGCGCTCCGCAAGCGTGAGCGCTCATGCTTGTGAGCCTGAACGAGCGATACAGTTTGTAACAAAACTGTGATCAATTTCGTTTCGAGCTGTGAGGTTGCTTTGCTAACATGCCCACGCGCTGGTCGCGGCTGTCGGGTCGCGGCTGTCGGGCCGCGGCTGTCGGGCTCTGTTGCCGGGCTCCAGGGTTTCGGTGCGGTGCAGATAGACCTCGCTTCGCTCAGCTGATGTTCAGGTGCCTGCTGTCAGACTTGCTCGAGATCAGAGTCGAGCGGGCGCGTGGTAATGAAGACAGCGGCAGTGTAAAGACGCAGCGGCAGTGTAAAGACGCAGCGGCAATGTAAAGACGCAGCGGTGCCGAGTGTAACGACCGACAGGTCAGTCGCTGCGCGTGGCGGATATACGCCGTCGTCGATAAAGGCTCGACGGGAAAATAACAACGAGAAACATTGATGTTGGAAGCGCCCAAACAGCGAACTCTAAAGAACGTCATCCGAGCGACCGGTATTGGTCTGCATACCGGGGAGAAAGTCTATCTGACGTTGCGACCTGCACCAGTTGATACAGGAATCGTCTTTGTCCGGGTCGATCTGGAGCAGCCGGTGTCCATTCTGGCCAGCGCCAATAATGTGGGCGATACCACCATGGCGACAACTCTGGCGCGCGATGGAGTGACTATTTCGACGGTAGAACACCTGATGGCCGCGCTTGCCGGGCTGGGTATAGACAACGCTTTTGTGGAAGTCAGTGCGGGTGAACTGCCAATTATGGATGGCAGTGCCGCACCTTTCGTGTTCCTGTTGCAGTCAGCGGGTGTGGAAGAACAGAGCGCAGCAAAGAAATTTATCCGCATTAAAAAGGCTGTCCGTCACTGCGACGGTGATATCAGCGTGGAACTCAAGCCCTACGACGGGCTCCGCGTCGAATACACCCTGCACTACGATCACCCAGTCTTTGCGAGTCACAAGAATCGTGCAGCCGTGGAGTTTTCAACGATGGCGTTTGTCAAAGAGGTGAGCAGGGCGCGAACGTTCGGATTTCTTGCTGACTATGAGCAGCTGCGCTCGATGAATCTGGCGCAAGGAGGCAGTCTCGACAATGCGGTAGTGGTTGACGATTACCGGATTCTCAATGATGAGGGGCTGCGCCTTGAAGATGAATTTGTGAAACACAAAATTCTCGATGCGATAGGAGATCTGTATCTGCTGGGTCACAGCGTGATTGGTGAGTTCAGCGGCTACAAATCAGGTCATTCGAGCAACAACGCGTTGTTGCGTAAAGTCCTGGCTGATACCGATGCCTACGAAATCGTTTCCTTTGAGACCATCGAAGAATCGCCTATCTCTTATGCCAGACCCATTCTCGCAACAGGTGGTTGAGGAGGCTCGCAAACTGACGTGGCTGGGCTTTTAGCGGTTCATCTGGATTAGTGAGAGACAGATCTCATTGTCGGTAGCCATTCTGGCGCCCGGGTCTCAAAAATTTCAGCATCTGCCGGTGATAATGGCCAGAAGAAGGCTATTCAGCGGCAACGCGAATACGGATCTCTTTAGCCCCATGGAAGCTGGATAGTTCAGCGAGCCTGGAGATGAGTTCGGGCGCTAAGAAGCGCAGCTTTGTCGCGCTGGCTGCGCTGCGGCAGCTGACGATGACAACTGGCCCCTGGATTTCAATGACCTGACAGTCGCGCTGCAGGCCATCAGGAAGCAGAGCCTGTAACTGTGCGGTCCAGGATTCCTGGTTTGCCGCCTGGCGAAGAAGACGTTGCAGAGGAGTGAAGCGTTGGTGGCGTTCGCGCAACAGTTCATTTATCTTAGATCGCGACACTTGATGCCATGGCTTTACCCGATTGAACGCGATCATACGCGACGAATTGCAGGTAGCCACTACTGGGTGACTTTTGTCACCAGCCAGCTCGATGGCGTCGCTAGAGTTGCCCGAATCTTGGCGGCGACAAGAGCGATGGCCACAAGAGCGATGGCCACAAGAGCGACGATAAAAAGCGCTACAAAACAAAGAGCTAGGATCAGAAACGCATTCACAGCGGATTTTGGTCCGATATTGCACATAAAAATTGACATAGACTGGACCGACAGGACTTTGGCCTACTTCACTGCTACATATCCCGATCTGCACTTCACTTCATGAAGATCATTCTCCTTCGTGAAAAAGGCTCCTCACGGGCGTTAAGAGTCTCCAGACAGAGCGCATTTGTGGGTGGGCTGGCATTGCTTGTCGGCTGTCTGCTGACCGGAGCCTGGGTTGTCGATCAAATATCCGTCGACGCGATTGATCCGGAGACGGTGGCCGAGTGGCGGGAACGTCTGGGGGTGCAGCAGCAGGAAGTCGATCGGATGAAAGCCGAGACGAACGCCCAATCTCAGGCAGTTGGCAGACAATTGGCCCAGATGCAGGCGCGGCTTCTGAGGATGGAAGCGCTTGGTGCCAGAGTCACAGAAATTGCGGATCTGGACGAAGGTGAGTTTTCGTTCGGAGATCCGGCACCACAGGGTGGACCTTCGGTTCGACGTCAGGACGCATTGGACTGGCCCGACCTCCAGACCAGCCTGGATGAGTTATCGTCAGGGCTCAAATCCCGTGAAAACGAGCTGGAGATACTCGAATCGATGCTTCGCGATCAGGACTATCGCCAGGTCCAGCAGGTGGCAGGAAGGCCGGTGACCTGGGGCTGGATGTCTTCCGCCTACGGTAAACGGGTAGATCCGTTCAGTGGCAAAATGGCCTGGCATGCAGGGGTCGATTTCGCCGGTAAAGACGGCTCTGATGTGATTGCCGTCGCCAGCGGTGTTGTTACCCATTCAGGCAAGCGCTCGGGATATGGCCAGATGGTCGAGATCAATCATGGTGGTGGTTACGTGACCCGCTACGGTCATCACGCCTCTGTGCTGGTCAAAGTTGGCGATATCGTTGAACAGGGTCAGCCAATCGGCACGATGGGATCATCCGGGCGATCGACCGGACCGCATGTGCACTTTGAAGTCCTGAAGGATGGCCGGAGTGTTGATCCGGCGCGCTATGTTGCCCGGCGACGTTGAGCTAGATTCCAATTCGCCAACTGAGGGCAGTCGGGACGACCTGAGCGAGACCGAAAAACTCATCCCACACCCTCAGAGCCGAAAGATCCACCCGGCTCGTTTTGGTCGTCTGTAACGAACTGACCAGCTGGTGAGTACTGCCAGCCTCTAAGTTTCGGTGTTGATTCCAGTTTTCCGACGTGAGCGTTTAACCAGCCGACGGAAGCGCCAATTGCACCCTGCGACTGAACGTCAAAACAGAGTAAACTGCCGCCCTTTCTAAGCGTACGGACTAGATTACATTGCTTGCGAGAATCTTCGGGACTAAGAACGGCCGCGAGCTGAAGCGGATGGGCAAAATAGTTGCCCAGATCAACAAGCTTGAGCCGGATTTCGAGGGCTTGTCTGATGATGAGCTGAAGGCGGCAACGGTCAAATTTCGGCAGCGCCTGGAAGAAGGTGCAGCCCTGGATTCGCTGTTGCCAGAAGCGTTTGCTGCAGTTCGTGAAGCTGGCAAACGTTTTAAGCAGATGCGTCATTTTGATGTTCAGCTCATCGGCGGTATCACACTGCATGAAGGGCGCATTGCGGAGATGCGTACCGGTGAGGGTAAAACCCTCGTTGCCACCTTACCCGCCTATCTCAATGCACTATCGGGCGAAGGTGTACATGTAATCACGGTCAACGATTACCTGGCGCATCGTGATGCCACCTGGATGGCGCCGATCTACGAAGCTCTTGGTCTGACGGTTGGCGTGGTGCAGTCGCGACAGAATCCGATCGACAAACGCGCGGCCTACCAGGCGGACATCACCTACGGCACCAACAATGAATTCGGCTTCGATTACCTGCGCGACAACATGGCGTTCACGCTGGAAGACAAAGCGCAGCGGGAACTGAACTTTGCCATTGTCGACGAAGTCGATTCGATCCTGATTGATGAAGCACGAACACCGCTGATCATCTCTGGACCTGCTGAAGAGAGCACCGAACTTTATCGGAAGATCAATCAGCTGGCTCCCAAGCTCGTCCAGCAGCCGAAAGTTGAAGCGGCTGAACTTGATGAAAACCTCGGTGGTGATTTTGTTCTCGATGAAAAAAATCGACAGGTAGAGCTCACTGAAGAAGGTCACCAGAAGGTAGAAGAGGAACTGATACGCCTGGGACTGCTCGAAGAGGGTGAAAGCCTTTATTCAGCAACCAACCTGAATCTTCTGCACCACGTGCAGGCAGCATTAAAAGCCCATGCGTTATTCAAGCGCGACGTCGACTACATGGTCGCAGACGACGAGATTGTCATTGTCGACGAACATACCGGCCGGGCAATGCCGGGCCGGCGCTGGTCCGAAGGCATACACCAGGCGGTTGAAGCGAAAGAAGGCGTGACGATCCAGAACGAAACCCAGACGCTGGCTTCAACAACCTTCCAGAACTATTTCCGGCTGTACCAGAAGCTGTCAGGAATGACCGGAACGGCCGATACCGAGGCGTTTGAATTCCGACAGATCTACAACCTCGATGTGGTGGTCATTCCGACTCATATGCCGATGATCCGGGATGACACCAACGACCTTGTTTATCTCACCGTCGAAGAAAAGTACGACGCAATTGTTGACGACATCAGGGAACGCATTGCACGTGGCCAGCCAACGCTGGTGGGTACAGCGTCCATTGAGTCTTCAGAACGACTCTCTGCAGCCCTGAATCAGGGCAACATCGCGCACAGCGTATTGAATGCCAAACAACATGAACGCGAAGCAGAGATCATTGCCCAGGCCGGTTCACCAGGGGCCGTGACAATTGCTACCAACATGGCCGGTCGTGGCACCGACATTGTTTTGGGCGGGGCGTTGAATGGCGACGAAACTGACGGAGCCGTGAAGCAGGAGTGGCAGGCACGCCACGATCAGGTTATCGCAGCTGGTGGTTTGCACATAATTGGTACCGAGCGCCACGAATCACGGCGTATTGACAATCAGCTGCGCGGACGGTCGGGGCGGCAGGGCGATCCCGGTTCCACCCGATTCTATCTGTCGATGGAAGATAACCTGATGCGCATTTTCGCCTCCGAGCGAATTCGCGGCATCATGCAGTCGATTGGTCTGGAAGAGGGAGAGGCCATCGAACATCGCATGGTTAACAATGCGATCGAAAAAGCCCAGCGCAAGGTTGAAGGCCACAACTTCGATATCCGCAAGAATCTGCTGGAATTCGATGATGTTTCGAACGATCAGCGCCAGGTGATCTACCAGCAGCGGCGTGAGCTGATGGGCGTTGACGATATATCAGAGACGGTAAACACTATTCGCGAAGAAGTGCTCGCTGAGCTGTTTGCAGAATATGTTCCTCCCCAGACCATCGAAGAGCAGTGGGACATTCCCGGCCTGGAGCAGGCGCTGCAGACCGAGTATGCAACCGAACAGCCGGTTTCTGTCTGGCTCAAAGAAGATGACAGTCTCAACGAAGACTCGTTGTTTGAGAGGATTCATGAGCAGGTGGTGGCTGAGTATCAGGCTAAGGGTGAAACCTGGGCTGGCCACGGTGTGGATATCCGCATGGTGGAAAAACAGGTCATGCTGCAGATCCTGGATCAGCGCTGGAAAGAGCATCTGGCGATGATGGATCATCTTCGTACCAGTATTCATCTTCGGGCTTATGCTCAGAAGCAGCCAAAACAGGAATACAAACGGGAAAGTTTTGAGCTGTTTGAAGAGCTGCTGGCGAATATTAAACGAGACGTCGTACGGCTGTTGAGCCGGGTGCAGATCGAAGCACCTTCGGAACTGGAAGAAGCTGAGCGGAAGCGTCGCGAAGAAGCTGAAGCGCGCATGCGTTACACCCATGCCGAAACATCCGCGCTGCAGACGCCGGATGCGGCCCCGTCCCCCGAGCAGCCTCGCTCTCAAGCGCAGGACGCCAAGCCGGATACCTTTGTGCGTAGTGAGCGCAAGGTGGGCCGCAATGAGCCCTGTCCCTGCGGCTCGGGTAAGAAATTCAAGCAGTGCCACGGCAAAGCCGCCTAAGTTCGGCCGTATGAGTGTCAATCTGCCGCCAATGGGTGAGCTGTATCCGGTGCCGGGTGTTCGGCTGGCAAGTTGTGGTGCAGCCATCAAGAAGGCCGACCGGGACGATGTGGCACTGCTGGTGTTCACACCTGGTACTACGCTTGCCGGTGTGTTTACTCAAAGCGGATTTCGCGCGCCGCCGGTAGATCTTGCTGAACAGCGCATCGCGGCTGGTACGGTGCGGGCATTGCTGATTAACAGTGGTAATGCCAACGCCGCCACGGGGGTTGAAGGTCTGGAAGACGCTCAGCATCTGTGCGCGCAGGCTGCCAGCGCCCTGGGTCTTGAAGACCAGGCGGTAGCGCCCTTTTCGACGGGTGTGATTGGTGAGCGTCTGCCTGTAGAGAAAATCGCTGGTGCTATAGATACCTGCGCCGGGCAGCTGGACCCGGATTCCTGGGCAGCGGTAGCGGGTGCGATCATGACCACTGATACAGCGCCGAAAGCGCTCAGTGAAGTGGTTGAAATAGATGGTGTTCAGGTGACGATCACCGGAATAGCCAAGGGTTCCGGGATGATCAAACCGGACATGGCCACCATGCTGGCTTATCTGTGCTGTGACGCCGCTGTCACCGCACCATGTCTGCAGCAGATGGTCAGGGCCGTCGCGGATGCGTCGTTTAACCGCATCACGATTGATGGTGATACCTCGACCAATGATTCATTTGTGCTTGCCGCAACCGGCGTTGCGGGAAATGTCCTCATCGACGATGTCTGCTCACCGGCCTATCAGACACTGCAGGAATCGCTGGTCCGTGTTGCACAGTGGTTAGCCCAGAGCGTGGTCAGAGATGGCGAAGGTGCCACCAAGTTTGTCACGGTTGCCGTTTCGGGCGGTGCCAGTGAGGCGGAATGTCTGCAGGTTGCTTACACAGTTGCCGAGTCTCCGCTGGTGAAAACTGCGCTTTTCGCCAGTGATCCTAACTGGGGCAGATTCTGTATGGCGATCGGGCGGGCTGGGCTCGTCGATCTAGATCAGTCCCGGGTGTCGGTGTTTCTCGACAAGCTGTGTATCGTCCAGCAAGGACGGCAGCACCCTGACTATCAGGAAGCCGACGGCGCGAGCGTGATGGCTAACGATGAATTGACGATTCGCATTGAACTGGGGCGCGGAGCGGCCTGCGCGGAAGTGTGGACGTCAGATCTGTCGTATGAGTATGTTCGGATCAACGCGGAGTATCGAACCTGACCGATCCGCGTTGGTGAGCAAACCCGCTCAGTCGGAGTTGTTCAACTGACCAGACAGCATATCTTCTTCCACACTGTCGCCGGGAATGCTGTGCTGCTCGTCTGCCCAGGCGCCAAGGTCAATGAGCTTGCAGCGTTCTGAACAGAAAGGCCGGTAAGCGTTGCCACTGGTCCACTTCACCGCTGTAGCGCAGGTGGGGCAGGTTACTATTCTTGGGGTATTCTCGGTCATTGGGTGTCTTTAGCCTGTGCTGCTGCAAGATACTCTGAGTGCAGTCGGGTAACTGCCCGGTCGAGGTGTTCCAGATCCTGATCGTTGACGATCACATCGTCGGCCGCCGCCAGGCGGGTTTCCCGGCTGGCCTGTGCGGCCATGATGTTGCGAACCTGTTCTTCAGTGTTGTTATCGCGGCTCATGGTGCGCTCAACCTGTACCGACTCCGGTACATCCACCACCAGAACCCGGTCGCAGATCCGAGTCTGTCCGGTTTCGATAAGAATGGGGTGAGCGAGAATCGCGTAGGCGGACTCAGCGCTTCCCAGCCGTTCGGCGATGTGGGCATTGATCAGCGGGTGTAGCAAATGCTGCAGCCAGTCGCGTTCAGCGTCGTCAGCAAAAACCTTGTGTCGCAACGCGGTTCGATCCAGTGCGCCTTCGGCAGTGATGAGTTCCGGGCCGAAGTGATCGGCGATAGCCTGCAGCGCCGGCTGTCCGGGCTCAACCACCACCCGGGACGCGACGTCGGCATCGACAATCTCGATACCCAGTGCGGCAAAGCGGTCGGATACGGCAGATTTACCGCTGCCGATGCCACCAGTGAGGCCAACGACAAAAGTCATAGGTGAGGCTCGTTATGGGGTGAAGAAGCTGATTACGTTATCACGAGCCAGCAGTGAAACCCATCCGCCGACCGCGAGAAAAGGTCCGAATGCGATGGGCTGAGAAGATTCGCGTTGCTTGCCGATCAGGGTAATGAACGCATAGAGCAGACCTGCACCGGACGCGATCAGGATGGTACCCGGTAAAACCTGCCAGCCAAACCAGGCACCGATGGCAGCAAACAGCTTGAAGTCGCCGTAGCCCATGCCTTCTTTACCGGTGATGAGTTTGAATCCCCAGTAAGTGCACCAGAGAAACAGATACCCGGCCACTGCGCCGATCACGGCCGATTCCAATGAGGTATAAGACCCGGAGAGGTTGCACAACAGCCCGAGCCAGAGCAGCGGTAGGGTCAGTTGGTCTGGCAGCAGCTGAGTGTCGAAGTCGATGAAGGTCAGTGTGATCACTATCCAGGTGAACGCGGCTGCGGACAGTCCTAACCAGGTCAGCCCATAGATGTTTAGCACCAGCAGCGTTGCCAGTGCGGTCAGCAGTTCAACCAGGGGGTAACGCGACGGAATTCGAGTCTTGCAGTTTGCACAGCGTCCTCGCAGCGCCAGCCAGCTGATGACCGGGATATTCTGCCAGGCGCTGATCAGCTGACCGCAGGCAGGGCAGCGGGAGCGAGGCACCATCAGATTGAAAGGTTCTTCGACGGATTCTGGAGAGGGTTGCTCGAGAATCGCCTGGGCCTGAGCCGTCCACTCTTTGTTGAGCATGATCGGCAGGCGGTAGATGACGACGTTGAGGAAGCTGCCAACGGCGAGTGCAAACCAGATGGCAAGGACGCAGCCTTGCCAACCGTAGGCCATCAGAGGTTCAAACATGGTTTCGACGTCAGGGTCAGCCGCCGACCACTGCACCCAACTGGAAGATCGGCAGATACATGGCGATGATCAGGCCACCCACCAGCACACCCAGAACCGCCATGATCATGGGTTCCATCAGTGCGGTCAGATTATCTACGGCGTTGTCCACCTGTTCTTCATAGTAGGAGGCAGACTTGTCGAGCATGTCATCCAGCGCACCAGCTTCTTCACCGATGGCGACCATCTGAATGACCATATTCGGAAAGACCCCAGTCGCCTTCATCGAGAAGTTGAGCTGCTGACCGGTCGAGACGTCGTCGCGAACCTTGTAAACCGCGTTCGTATAGACGCTGTTACCGGCGGCACCGGCGACGGAATTCAACGCGTCCACCAGCGGTACACCAGCGGCAAACGTCGTGGAAAGCGTTCGCGCGAATCGCGCAATCGAAGACTTTTCGATGATGTTGCCTGCGATGGGTGCCTTCAACATGAGCTTGTCCATTGCCTCGCGAAGCCCTTTTGATCGCCGGTGCAGAAAAGTGAATCCGGATATCGCCCCTGCTATCCCGATAATGACCATGAACCACCATTTCTGGGCGAAGTCAGATATTCCGATGACCAGCAATGTAAACGCTGGGAGTTCAGCACCGAACCCGGCAAAAACATCTTGAAACTGCGGCACCACTTTGATCAGTAGGATGCCTGATACGATGAAGGCAATCACCA
>Ga0316194_10001912_pt1 | contig 14526 bp, 13 predicted proteins | sample CroRivsedime1_MG_FD_204936 | JGI IMG/M metagenome (GOLD analysis project Ga0316194, IMG submission 204936) | Coastal sediment microbial communities from Maine, United States - Cross River sediment 1 | ecosystem: Environmental > Aquatic > Marine > Coastal > Sediment | place: USA: Maine...
ATGCAGGTTTGAATGGATGACATCAAAACCCATATCACCGGGACGAATTTTACCGAGGATAGCATTGAGATTAGCGCCGTCGTAATACAGCAGGCCACCTGCCTCATGTATCACTTTTGCGATGGCCTCGATATTTCTCTCGAACACCCCCAGGGTAGAAGGGTTGGTCAGCATAAGTCCCGCTGTCTGTGGCCCTACCGCCTGTTTCAAGGCATCGATATCAACATCACCATTATCCAGGGTAGCGATTTCTTTTACGGTGAAACCACACATTACGGCAGTGGCGGGATTAGTGCCGTGTGCAGCATCAGGCACCAGGATCTCTTTGCGTGCATCATCCCCGCGAGAGCTGTGATACGCCTCGATCATCGCAACACCGGCAAACTCACCCTGTGCGCCGGCCATCGGCGCCAGTGAGAAAGCCGCCATGCCAGTCGCTTCACACAACATCGACTGCAGCTCGTGCATACAGGCCAGGAAGCCCTGGTTCTGTGCATCAGGCGTTAGCGGATGTACGTTAAGAAAGCCCGGCAGCATCGCCAGTGAATTACAGGCACGCGGGTTATACTTCATGGTGCAGGAGCCCAACGGATAAAACTGTGTATCGATGGAAAAGTTTTTCTGCGACAGGCGCGTGTAATGCCTTACCGCCTGCAGTTCAGAAACTTCGGGCAAGCCCGCACTGTCTTTACGTAACAGGTTTTCAGGTATCGCCGTCAGTGGCGCCTTATCTGCCGGTGACTGTGGTGCGCCTCTACGACCTTTTGACGAATGTTCAAAAATCAACATCATGCACTCTCCGCCAGTGATGCCACTGCAGCGCCAGAACTTAGTACTTCGCGCATCGTGTCTGCATATAAATCAATATCTTCTTCAGTACGCATCTCGGTAGTACATACCAGTATCGCCTCACCCAGCTCCGGGTAATCCTGCGACAGGTCAAAGCCTCCAAGGATACCCTTTTCCATCAACGTTTTTAATACACCCGTTGCAGACTGCTCTAACTGCAGCACCGTCTCATGAAAGTGCGTAGCAGTGAAAGCCTTTTTTACGCCATCGATGGCGGTAAGCTTCTCGACCAGTGTATTGTTATTTGCGTAACAGGCTGCAGCCGTATTCTCCAGACCTTGAGCACCCTGTATCGCCATATAGATCGTTGACGCGGTGACCACAAGGCCCTGGTTTGTACAGATATTTGAGGTCGCTTTGGAACGGCGGATATGCTGTTCACGAGCCTGAAGCGTCAGCACGAACCCTTCCCTGTCATCGAGATCGATGGTGCGGCCGACGATACGACCGGGCATCTGCCTGACCAGCGCCTGTTTGCAACACAGCAGACCGTAATAAGGCCCACCAGCTGACATCGGTGCGCCTAGTGGCTGGCCGTCACCACAGGCGATGTCCGCGCCATCACCTTCATCACTTCCCCATTTACCCGGCGGGTTCAACACCGACATGGTGAGCGGGTTGATCACAGCGATCACTAATATATTATTTTCATGCGCCCAGTCGGTGACTGCATCAACATCTTCCAGGCAGCCGAAAAAGTTAGGCTGCTGCAATACGATGGCCGTGATATCGCCGCCATCCTGCGCTGCGGTTTGCTGTTTAATCTGTTCCAGTGTGACCGTACCTGATGTACTGTCATAGGGCACATCGATGAGCTCGACCTGCTGGCCGTTCACGATGGTATGTGCGGTCTTGCGATAAACCGGGTTCACCGATGTCGGCATCAGTATCTTTCTTGATTTAGATTTTCGGTTAGCACGCACCGCCATCAGTATTGCTTCTGCCAGCGATGAAGCACCGTCATACATCGACGCATTGGATACATCCATCGCAGTCAGTGCAGTCATCATACTCTGGAATTCGTAGGTCAACTGTAGCGTACCCTGCGAGGCTTCTGCCTGGTAAGGCGTATAGGCGCTATAATATTCACCGCGTGTCGTGATCTCCCAGACTGCCGACGGGATATGGTGCTCATATGCGCCGGCACCCAAGAAGCAGATCGCCGTGCTGTTCTGATCTGCACGCTGCTTCATGAGTCGCGATACTTCCATCTCATTCATGCCGTGCGGCACAGCTTGTAGAACCCCGGCACGCAGATGCGCTGGAATCTCATCAAATAGATCATCGATAGAATCAACACCGATGGTTTCTAACATCTGTGTTATTTCATTTTCTGTGTGCGGGATAAAGGGCATATTGAAAACCGCTATTGCGTTGTAAGTTTTAAGTTATATGAGGTTTTTGAAAGGCTGCTGCATGTTAAAAGACCGTTTTATCTTTTAACTTACAACTAAAAACTTTCAACTTATAACTTTTCTATTCTTCGATCTCTGCCTGGTATGCCTCAGCATCCATCAGGTCTTCGATCTCTTCTGCCGATGGCTGGACTTTGAATAACCAGCCACTGTCATAAGGTGAGCTGTTAATTATCTCTGGCTCGTCGACCAGTGCTTCGTTGACTTCAACGATCTCACCACTGACCGGCATATAGACATCGGATGCCGCTTTGACCGACTCGACAACACAGCACTCATCTCCGGCGACGAATTCAGTACCCGCTTCGGGCAGCTCGACGAACACCAGGTCACCTAAAAGCTCCTGCGCATGATCGCTGATACCGACAGTGATCAGGCCATCATCTTCAACACGCAGCCATTCGTGTGATTTTGTATATTTTAACTCTAAAGGTACGTCACTCATTTATTTCCCCTGCTACATGTTTTCTGAGGCGCACATTATACCCCCAGTCTATGATTTTTATAATATGGCTATACCAAGGATCGGCCACTCGGCTACACGGGTTGGCCGTCGCGAACGAAGACCGGCTTGACCACCTTTGCTTTTAATATCTTACCGCGGATATCGACACCACAGGAATCACCGATCTCGACCGGTACCCGTGCCAGCGCGATAGATTTCTGTAAACTGGGTGAAAAGCTGCCACTGGTAATCTCACCTGCCAGCTGCTTGCCATCATGCTCAACAACCACCTTTTGATGGCTGCGCAGCACACCTCTATCTTCCAGGATCAGCCCGACGATCTTCTGTTTGACGCCATCAGCTTTTTCTACCTCAAGGGCACTGCGGCCTATAAAGTCTCTGTCTTCTGGCTGCCATGCGATAGTCCAGCCGAGACCGGAGATCAACGGTGAAGTCTGTTCGGTCATATCACTGCCGTAAAGGTTCATCCCGGCTTCAAGTCTTAGTGTATCGCGTGCACCTAATCCGCAGGGTTTGACACCGGCGTCTGACAATTTATCCCAAAGTGCTGGTGCTTCGGATACAGGCATCATGATCTCAAAACCATCTTCACCGGTATACCCTGTACGGCCGACAAACCACTCACCACAATCAGCACCAAAAAAGCGTTTCAAGGGGGTTGCCGCTTCAACCACATCGACCGGCAGCACTTCAAATGCTTTTTTACGGGCATGTGGCCCCTGCACGGCGATCATCGCCAGGTCATCACGTGCTTTCACGCTGACATCAAAATTGCTGGCATGACGGTTAAACCAGGCCAGGTCTTTTTCTGCAGTTCCGGCATTGACCACGATGCGGTACCAGTCATCGGTCATGTAATACACGATCAGATCATCGATAACACCACCCTCAGGGTTGAGCATACAGCTATAGAGAGCCTTACCATTTTCGCTTAGTTTGGCCACGTCATTTGCCAGCAGGCGCTGAAGTAAACCCTTGATGTCGCCGGTATCAGTTGCCTTATGAAGATCAATGATGACCATATGCGAAACATCAAACATTCCGGCATCATTGCGAACCTGGTGATGTTCATCCATCTGTGAGCCATAGTTAACCGGCATCTGCCAGCCTGCAAAATCAACGATCTTGCCCTTATACTCAACATGTTTGTCAAAAAGTACTGTTTTATTGCTCATAACTGATTAATCTGGCCAAAAAATATCGAGAGGATTTTACACGTTTTGTGGCGATAGAATCCTGATTAAAAAGAGTGTTACTTGTAACAATCTAGCACCTTAACCGCAGCCGGAAATGTTGGGCTTTTGAGAGACCCGCCAGCCCTGCGACCTGCTGTCCCAGGCATCGGGTTATTTATATTATGCGCCCAATGCCTGCTTTATTATCTGGTACTTTAAAGCTGGCAGGTGATCGACCAGCGATAGACCGGCATTTCTCACCTCGGATAAAAAGGCATTATCCTGGCCAAAAAGTTCCTTGAAGCCGGTCATTGACATCTCCATCACCCTGTTTGCTCCCTTCCGCTGACGCTGGTATTTCGACAGCGTATGCAAAGCTGACCATTGCCTTCCAGCCGTTCTCGCCGCAATGATGACATCCGCCAGTGCAGCCGCATCGGCGATACCCAGGTTTGCGCCCTGTCCGGCTAACGGATGGATACTGTGCGCCGCATCGCCGATCAGGGCAAGCCCCTGTCTCACGTATTCTGTGGCATGGCCATGCGCGAGAGGAAACAAGAAACGCTGGCCCAGATCAGTGATCTCGCCGAGCCTGTATTGACTCTGCTCCGCCAGAACACGTTTGAATTCGTCATCGTCCAGCGCCATGCATGACTGTGCCGACTCTTCATCAAGCGTCCATACGATAGAGCTGTAACCATTATATAGAGGCAAAAAGGCCAGCGGGCCTGTTGGCATAAAGCATTGCCAGGCCGTATTCTGGTGACTCTCGGCAGTAGCAACATTACACACCAGGCCCTGCTGCTGATATGACTGCTGCGAACGCGTGATCGAAGCGATCTCACGGACTTTTGAATTTGCACCATCTGCGCCGACCAGCAACGCTGCAGAGAGCTGTAAACCCGAGGACAGTTCAACCACACTGACCGACTGGCCACCCGCTTCGGGCCGATAATCTATCGAGCTTATCTCCTCAGGACAGAAACAGGAGATATTATCAGCCGATCTCACCGTTTCCAGCAGCATGTGCTGTAATATGTAATTCTCGATGATGACACCCAGTTCGGACACGCCCAGCTCGACACTATCGAACTGTATCTGCCCGGCACCGGTCTGGTCCCAGACGAACATCTTATCGAAGATACAGGCACGCTTTATCAGGGGCGAACGCCAGACACCTGTCTGCCTGAATCGCTGCAATGCGAAGCGATTGATTGCAGACACCCGGCAATCAGGTTCATCAGTAATCGCCTTTAACTCGTTACGCTCGACCACTGCCACAGAAAAATCAGTGGCGGCCAGCTCACAGGCCAGGCTCAGACCGACGATACCACCGCCGACGATGACGACATCGTAGTCGGACTGTATTTGTTTCTGCGTCTTCATAAAGGTAGCCCCCGGTTCAGGCGGGACAGCCGTCCACCCTTGCCCGCATTCAGCCCCATGCTCTGAACTGCCAGCTGATGCTTGAGATCAGGCAGCACATCGACCATCAACAATCCCAGTGAGCGCATGTGTGCGAGTGGCGGTATCGAGTTCGAAAAGGTTCTGACCAGGGCATCGGTGAAACGATAGACCCGTTTGATATCTTCATCACGCTGAGTCTCGTATTGCTGCAACATCGAGCCTGAACCGATATCAGCACCCGCCCGCTGGTGGTCGACGATCAGCTCAGACAACAGTGCCACATCTCTTAATGCCAGGTTGAAGCCCTGGCCTGCTACCGGGTGAACACTGTGTGCTGCATTACCGATGACCGCTACCCGGCCATGCACCATCTGTGTCGCAGACTGCAGGAACAGCGGATAGATGTGACGCTTGCCTATCTTTTTTAGCCGCCCCAGACGATAGCCAAAACGTTGCTGCAATTGTTCGAGAAAATCAGCATCATCGAGTGCATAAAGGTAATCTGCCTGCTCAGGAGGCAATGTCCATACAACTGAACAGCGGTTCTGGGTCATCGGCAGGAATGCCAGGGGACCGCTATCGGTGAAACGCTCATACGCCACGTTATGATGCTTTTTACCTGGCGTGACATTGGTGATCAGCGCTGATTGCTCATAATCTTTTCGGCTGCTGCCGATATTCAGCAGTTTCATCACCTGTGAATTATTACCATCAGCCGCGATCAGCAGTGCTGCTGTTAATGTCCGCATGCTGCCATCGATCATCACGTCGACCGATACCTGGCCACCGCTGTTCGTAACATCCTGTTGCAGTTTTTTCAACTCGGCCGGACAAAACAGGGTGATGTCAGGACTCTCACTCATCACCTGGTATAACTGCTGTCCGATATTACGGTTCTCCAGCACGTAGCCAAGCGCCTCCACGCCCTCCTGCTCACTGCTCAGGCGGGTGACGCCAAAATGTCCACGGTCAGAGATGTGGATGCTGTCGATGGCCTCGGCCTGTTCAGCAAGTGACGACCAGACGCCCATACTGTCAAAGATACAACGGCTACCATAGGAGAGAGCGATGGTTCGATCATCATAACAGGGCTGTGACTCAGTATTCAGTTCAAATGCTTCGACCACAGCGATCTTTAGCACTGTATCATCTGCTGCACTAGCCAGGGCACAGGCGAGACTGGCACCGGCAAGACCGCCGCCGATGATGATCAGATCAAAGTGATTGTTAACTGCTGCGCCTGACATGGTCGATTCTCAGACTCAGCCAGCCATTACGGCTTCGACTTCTTCTACCGTTCGCGGCAGGCCCTTGGTCAACAGCTCATAACCGTCTTTGGTCACCGCCAGATCATCTTCGATACGCACTCCGATGCTCCACCAGCGCCTGGCTCCACGGGTACCGGCAGGTATGTAGAGACCCGGCTCGACCGTCAGCACCATGCCCGGCTCGAGCATACGCCAGTTGTCATCGACCTTATAGTCACCGACATCATGCACATCCATACCCAGCCAGTGCCCAGTACGATGCATATAATATTTCATATAACTGCCATCTTTTATCAACTGTGCCGGCCGCCCTTTCAACAGCCCTATCTCCACCATGCCTTTGGTCAACGCTTTGACTGCCGCATTATGCGGGTCATTCCAGTGGTTCCCCGGTTTCACCTGGGCAAAGGCCGCATTCTGTGCCTCCAGCACGATTTCATAGATCTCCCTTTGCGGCACCGTATACTTTCCATTTACCGGAAATGTGCGCGTGATATCTGCAGCATAGCCCTGGTACTCGGCACCGGCATCGATCAATACCAGCTCTTTATCATTGAGCTCGGTATTATTCTCGGTGTAGTGCAGGATACAGCCATTCTCACCGCCGCCGACGATCGACGAATATGCCCAGTCGGCGCCGTTACGCTTGAACTCGAAAAGAAATTCTGCTTCAAGCTCATATTCATTCAGTCCCGGCTGACAGACTTGCATCGCATTGATATGTGCCTGCACGGAGATCTTTGCCGCTTTGCGCATCAGTGCCAGTTCTTCACGGCCTTTGTATAAGCGCATATCATGTAACAGGTATTCCAGCGAGACAAATTCGTAAGGCACACGGGCGCCGCGACGAGACTGGGTACGCAGATCATTGACACATTTGAGGACATGCTTATCAAAAGAATGATTCAGACCGATGCTGTAATACACGCTTTCCCTGCCTTCCATGAGACCCGGCAAGATATCTTCCAGATCATCGATCGGGTATGCATCGTCGGCATCGAAATGTTCGATGGCACCTTCGGTGCCATGGCGACGCCCGTCCCAGGTCTCCTTCAAGGGGTCACGGTCCCGGCAGAACAACACAAACTCGCCCTGCTTACGGTTCGGGATCAATACGATGACAGACTCAGGCTCATTGAAGCCGCTCAGGTACATGAAATCACTGTCCTGGCGAAAACCATGCTCGACGTCCCGGTTTCGCACCAGCGTCGGCGCAGAAGGCAGGATTGCTACCGAGTTTTCACTCATCATCCGCATCAGCTGTCTGCGGCGTTTTGCATAAACTTTCTTATTCAATCTGCTTCTCTTGCTACTTTTCTTGCGTGATAGTATTTAATGGACAGTCTGCGAAGACTGTAACGGCTGCAGCTCTTCATAGATCAGCAACACGCCCATGCGAACATATTCGCTGACTTCCATAAACGCCACTTCATCTTCCTCACTGTTGCCTTCATCAGTCGCCAGTTCTGCCTCGTTATCGGCGACATAGCCGGCTCGTGATATCTCCAGGATATCGGTGATCAGCTCCTTACTGTCTTCCGGCAACTCGGTATCTTCTTTGATGCCGCCTACCGCCAGGCCGTAGACAAAACCCTGGCACCAGGCACCCAGAGCTTCGATACGCATCTCCAGCGGCTCATCATCATCAGGCAGCATCAGTTCAAAGTCAGCCTCGGTATCATTCATCTGCTCTACCGATATCTGGTGGATCTGCATGAGCTTCTTGCCAGCTTGCTGCAATGCGTTACTGGTCTCCTCATGTTCTCCCAGGACACATAACATCCATTGCGAAGCTTCGGTAGCGCCCTGCGCACATAACATGCCACACAGGGCACCATGTGACTCTGTCGCACCAAGTGCGGCATCGACATTAAACAACATGTCTTCTAATTGTGGGATATCGGGAAAACTCTGCATCATATGGAATAAGTTTGTCAAAAAGACGTCAGTTTAAAACAATCCGGAGATAAATTCCCCTGCTATGCATAATGTGACAATCTATTTTTATAGAAAATTCCCTATTGTAATTGACCGAACGCCATTCTCGTCCTACTATTAGTACCATGACTGACACAATAAAAAGAATAAACAAATTAGAAGCGCAAGTTAACGAACTACTGGAACTTTGCCAGCGACTGGGCAATGATAATCAGGACCTGCGAGCACAACTTCAAACACTGACTTCTGAACGTTCGAGCCTAATCGAAGCGAAAGAAAAAGTACGCGTCCAGGTTGAGTCGATGATCACACGTTTGCGTTCGATGGAAAAAGCCTAGCTGCAATAATCTAGCTACAAAAATCTGGAACTGTTAACCCGGAAGCCACAACCCGACACCATCGAATCCGTTACACTGCTTGAGCGAACCACATGAGCCACCTATTATGAATAAGGCAGAACCCTTAACCGTTAAGATTATGGACAAGGAATACCGCATCGCCTGTCCCGAAGAAGAGAAGGGCAACCTTAAAGCATCTGCCGAGCTGTTAAATGAAAAGCTCAACGAAATCAAACAACAGGGTTCAGTTATCGGCACAGAGCGAATCGCGATAATGGCAGCACTCAACATGAGTCACGAGATTCTCCACAACCAGTCTATCGTGGAAGAACATGACGACCTCAACGAGCGCATAGATGATCTCTCGGAACGCATAAGTGATTCCATGCGCGATATCCAGCTGGTCTAGTTAATAAGCAGATAACCAGTTTCACTGACGCATATCAACGATCAATTTACTATATTTCATAATATCGGTTGATTTAACCCGAACATTACTTACAATAGAAACATCGGATGCAAAGATGTTACCAGCTGATACAACAGGTAACCATCAGATAGGCATCCACCAGTTTTGACATCTCTAGGGTGTGCGTAAGCGACCTGTATTATCCCTTGAGCCTTAAATACTGACTTTGGGAATTGGACTGTTGAGGCCGTGCGCATTACCGTTTCGACGGGAAGCCTAACGCAGCATCGCTGGTTCCCCCCTGAACTTACCGGTTCAAGGTCAACAGTATTTGCTACGGCACTCCGGAGATGTCATCCTATCTTTACAGTTGACCAGAGAAGCGTTAAACCCCATCGATAACTCATGCCTGATATCCCGACGACTCAGCACAGTCAGCCTGCATCTCTCGATACAGATAAAACACCCAGCACAGATATCAGAAAGCTAAAACGCTCCCAGAGACAGGCGCTGTCGACTGGAGAGCAGCTACAGCATAGCGTAGCCATGTGCGATATCCTGATAAAACAGAAGAACTACCGTAATAGTCAGCATATAGCCTGCTACCTGGCCAATGATGGCGAGATCGACCCCTACCTGCTGATAGAACACGCCTGGTTTGCAAAAAAAGACATCTACCTGCCCGTGCTGTCACCGATCAAGGACAGCCTGTACTTCGCACCCTATGATATAAACAGCGAATTCAAGCTCAACCGGTTCGACATAGCTGAGCCGATATGCCACCCGTCAGACTGGGTGAAGGCACACCAGCTAGACCTGATATTACTGCCGCTAGTCGCTTTTGACCTGGCAGGTAATCGCGTAGGCATGGGTGGCGGCTTCTATGACCGCACCCTGGCATATCTGCAACACAGGACACACTGGAGAAAACCATCCCTGCTGGGACTGGCACACGAGATCCAGAAAGTGGACAACCTTCAACGGCAGAACTGGGACATCCCGCTGAACGGCATCATCACCGAAGAAAAATATTACACTACTTAAGCGATTAGATAGACACCCGGCTCACAGGGACAGGAACAACTGGTATGCAGGATTATCGGTCTCTTCCCAGTACGGATAAGCCAGCGTATCAAGATACTGCCTGAGCTGATCGTGTTCAGCTTCAGGTATCTGCAGACCAACCAGCACTCGACCAAATGCATCGCCATGACTTCTGAAATGAAACAGGCTGATATTCCAGCGATTACCGATACTGACCAGAAAATCCAGCAAGGCACCGGGACGCTCGGGGAATTCAAAACGATAAAGCACCTCATCTTTTAATGCCGCACGGCCACCCACCAGGTAGCGCACGTGTGTTTTAGCCATCTCATCGTCAGTCAGATCCAGTACCGGGTATTTTTTCTTCTGCAGCCGCTGCATCACTTCCAGGCGCTCACTCATGCCGTCGCTTAACTGCACACCGACAAACACCTGGGCATCTTTTTCATCAGCATAACGATAGTTGAATTCAGTGATGCCACGCTTGCCGATGGTCTGACAGAATGTTTTAAAACTACCCGGACGTTCAGGTATGGTCACCGCGTATAGCGCTTCACGCTGTTCACCGATCTCGGCACGTTCCGCGACGTGACGCAGCCGGTCAAAATTCATGTTTGCACCACTGGCGATAGCAACCAGGGTCTTGCCACTGATACCCTCCTGCTCGACATATTTTTTCAGGCCGGCGACAGCCAGTGCACCCGCAGGCTCTGTGATAGACCGGGTATCATCAAAGATATCCTTGATCGCCGCACAGATCTCATCGGTGGTCACGGTAATCATTTGATCGACACACTGTTTAGCGACCCGAAAAGTTTCTTTGCCAACCTGCTTTACGGCTACACCGTCGGCAAAAATACCGACATGATCCAGTACCACGCGACGATTTTTTTCAAACGCTGCCGTCATACAGGCCGCATCGACCGGTTCGACACCGATGACTTTCGTTTTCGGACTCAGATATTTAATGATAGAACCGACACCGGCAATGAGACCGCCTCCACCAACACAGACAAAGACCACATCGATGAAGTCAGGATGCTGACGCATGACCTCAAGACCGATCGTCCCCTGGCCGGCGATCACATCAGGATCGTCAAAGGGATGGATGAAATCAAGCTTCTGCTCCCTGGCATACTTCGTCGCATAGGCACAGGCCTCATCATAGTTATCGCCGACCAGGACTACCTTGGCGCCATATGACCTAACCGCATCCACCTTGATGCCGGGGGTGGTCTTCGGCATGACGATCGTCGCCTCGATGCCCATTTTTTTAGCCGACAGGGCGACGCCCTGCGCATGATTGCCCGCTGATGCGGCGACGACACCTCTAACATCTTTAATGCGCGTCAACTGGTATATACGGTTATAGGCGCCGCGCAGTTTGAATGAAAAAACACTCTGCAGGTCTTCGCGTTTCAGCAGCACCCGGTTGTTCTGCCGCTTGCTCAATGTGATCGCTTCATCAAGCGGTGTCTCGATAGCGACATCGTAAACCCTGGCCGTCAGAATTTTTTCTATATATTTCTTGGTCATGGGCGAAGAATACAGGGATTGATGGCGAGTTGAAAGTAGCTGACCAAAAGTTATCATCCGCACACAGCCATATCGCCTCAACTGTATTCTAAAAGCGTTTCAATGTATTATTCGTGCCAGAAAAATTTATCGAGAAAATTTACACATACTCACGGGAGTAAAGACATGACCCAGGATGAAATGAAAAGAAAAGCGGCGGAAGCAGCGCTTGAATACGTGATCGCTGACGAGATCGTCGGTGTCGGCACCGGCTCTACGGTCAATCACTTTATCGACGCGCTGGCCGAGATCAAACACAAGATAAAAGGCGCGGTATCAAGCTCGGTGGCTTCGACAGAACGCATGCAAGGTTATGGTATCAAGGTCTATGACTTAAACGATGTCAACGGTATCGAGGTCTACATCGACGGTGCCGACGAATCCGACCATTACCTGAACCTGATCAAAGGCGGTGGCGGCGCACTGACACGGGAGAAGATCATCGCCGGCGCCAGTAAAAAGTTTGTCTGCATCGCCGATGAATCCAAGCTGGTCGATGTCATGGGCACGTTCCCGCTGCCGGTCGAAGTCATCCCGATGGCACGCAGCTTTATCGCCAGGGAGCTGGTCAAGCTCGGCGGCCGCCCCGTCTACCGCGAGGGGTTTGTCACCGATAACGGTAACGATATTCTGGACGTGCACGACCTGCAGATCACGGAACCGGTAAAACTGGAGAATGAGCTGAACAAGCTGCCTGGTATCGTCACGGTGGGCATCTTTGCCAACCGGCCGGCTGATGTACTGATACTAGGAACCCCTGAAGGCGCTAAGACGGTTCTGTCTAAGTAATCCAAAAAAATAAAGCCGTCATTGCAAGGCACGAAGCAATCTCTTTAAGCGGCTGAGTTGCCACATGAGATTGCTTCGTGCCTCGCAATGACGGGCATAAAAAAACCGCCAGTATTCAACTTGCGGTTTTTTTATGCCACAAATATAGGGCACAAAAAAAACGGGATCCGAAGATCCCGTTTCTCTAAACTCTTAATCTTTAGCCCTTAGTTGATACCAACAAGGGGCTGTTCAGATTAGAATTTTACGCGCATACCAGCAGTAAGCATTGATACGTCTGCTTTATCAACGTCTGATGAATTAGCACCATAACCAACATACACGTTAGTCATCTTAGACATCTTGTGGTCATATGCTAAAGCGTAACCAGTTGTGTCAGTACTAGGAACGTTACCTGGATCTTCCGCGTCTTTCATACCGTAAGTCGCTATCAGAGCATTGTTTGCATTGATATTGAAGGTACCTGCCAGGAAGGCATAGTCAGAACCAGTACGGTCTTGAGCCATCTCATACTGTGCACCAATAGAGAATGCTTTAGCAGTGAACTTACCACCAAGTTTGGTTGCTGCTTCAGTTGAACAGGTTGTATCAGGGTCAGTTGTTACTTGACAATCAAACTGTGCATTTGTCTGACCAGTGATGTAATCAGCATAGACCAGGAATGCTTTGTTAGACCAGCGGATACCGATACCTGAAGTCTCATCGTTAGAACCAGAGAAAGTCGTGTTAGCGACTACCTGGATACCAGCCATCTTAGGCGAAACGTATTGAGCAGTGTGAGTCTGACGACCACGGTTGATACCCTTACCGCCATGTAATGCAGATGATTGAGTCTGTAAGAAACCACGACCCTCAAGAGGGGTACGGTATAATGGGTCAACTTTGCCGCCCATCTGCTTATAGTTAGAAGACATAGTACCGAACTTGATCGCACCCCAGCCGCCTTTCAGACCCATAAACTGGTCACGACCAGTCAGGTCACCAACACCAATACCTGTAGAGATGCTAGAACCGTAAATACCGCCGGTATCAGGCGTTGTGTCAGGACCAGGACCAGCAAGGATCTGGAACTCAACTTTATAGATCGCTTTTAAGCCATCGCCAAGGTCTTCAGAACCTTTCACACCGATAGCTGAAGTATTGCTAGATACTTTCAGGTTATTACTAGCGCCATCAACATCGTTGTCAGCCTGGTTAAGTGATATGTGAACATTACCGTATACAGTAGGTGCTGCCATTACAGCTGCTGGTGCAGCCATTGTCGCCGCTACTGCGATTGCTAATATAGATTTTTTCATTATGCAAGACTCCTGCATTATTAAGTTATTATGATCATAGCTATGATTACAAATATGTGATTACTTACGTCCACTTCCCCCAATGAAAGCGGTTTGCCCCATCTATAAAAAGTGGCTTAAAGAACTTGAAGCAGTCACACAAACCTTTATTTACGTACGCTGCTTATTATGTTGCGGCGCTTAATAGACAAAGATTACGGGGAGTATATGCAGATAATCTAAAATTGCAAGTAAAAGTAAGAGTTATTTGCATTTTAGTGACAGATATCATTGACAATGTGTCAGAGTATTTTTTCGGCAGGTAAAAAGATTAAACCATTTTATCCGCAAATGAATGCAAATACATGCAAACATTGGGCTTTTCAGCTACAGAAAGACTCAAGTTTTTAAACTTAGAAACCGATTTTTTTTCGCACCTTATCATGATGATTTTTTTCGAAATATCATTTACAACTATTTTAGAAAACACAATAAAAAAGCCCCGAATAAGGGGCTTTTTTTGTCGTAAACGTCGAAGTAATTTCTGGCTTAACGTTTCGAGAACTGTGTTGCACG
>Ga0316194_10001913_pt1 | contig 14520 bp, 11 predicted proteins | sample CroRivsedime1_MG_FD_204936 | JGI IMG/M metagenome (GOLD analysis project Ga0316194, IMG submission 204936) | Coastal sediment microbial communities from Maine, United States - Cross River sediment 1 | ecosystem: Environmental > Aquatic > Marine > Coastal > Sediment | place: USA: Maine...
GCTACCGCCAGCTGAACGGTGTTGGGCAAGCGTTCGGCTTCCCTGGCGAACAGTGTGATTTCCCGGTAGCAAGCCAGCCCCTGTTCGAGACGATCACGCAGGCCACGGGCATGGACTACACGCTGCTGCAGCTGCGTTTTTGCCAGCTCGGCAGCAACGCCAAAGCCCACGATGCCGGCCACGTTCTCCGTTCCGGCACGCAAACCCTTTTCCTGGCCACCACCGTATATCAATGGCGTCAGTTGCAGCGATTTATCGACGATCAGCGCACCGACACCCTTGGGCCCGTATATCTTGTGCGCCGACAAGCTCATTAATTGTACGCCGCTGGATTCAAAATCCAGCGCGATCTTGCCGGCAGCCTGTATAGCATCAGTGTGAAAAATCGCGCCGGCGGAACGCGCCTGATCTGCCAGGCCGCTAATATCCTGGATTACACCGGTCTCGTTGTTCGCCATCATCACTGACACCAGGCGGGTATCCCGGTGCAGCTTTTCTGTCAACGCCTGCGCCGTCACCCGGCACTGCTCATCGACCTCAATCAGGTCAAGTTGCCAGCCCTGACCCGTCAGCACCCCTGCCGGTTCAAGTACCGACGGATGTTCAATCCTGCTTACCGCAAGCCGTCCTGCTGGTTGCCCCGCGGTCACTGCATGCAACGCCAGGTTATTCGCCTCGCTGCCACCTGCGGTAAATATCACCTGTGCGGGCTGTACACCTGCCAGCTCCGCAACCTGTTCCCGCGCACTATCCAGCCTGGCGCGCGACGCGCGACCGAACTGATGCGTACTGGATGGATTGCCTGGCATCCCCGCCATACACTCCGTCATCGCTGCGAGCACGCGTTCATCGAGCGGTGTACTGGCGTTGTAATCCAGGTACAGTTTCATCCTCCGCACCCCGGATCGTTAGACCGAATCAACTGCCCTGTTGCGGGCTGAAACGCTGACCGCAACTGCATGCGAGGCAACATCGTCCCCGGCAGGCTGTCTGACCAGGCCCTGGTCCACCAGTTGCCCCAGGGAAATACCGTTCAGAAACGAATAAACCTGCTCACTCAACTCGGTCCAGAGATCGTGCGTCAGGCAGCGTTGACCGCCCTGGCAATCCCCTTTTCCACCGCAGCGTGTGGCATCGACACTCTCATCAACAGCTGCCACCACCTCTGCGACCGCGATGTCATATGCTGACCGGCTGAGCGCATATCCGCCACCCGGTCCGCGAGTACTGGATACCAGCCCTTGCCTGCGCAAGCGGGTAAATAATTGTTCCAGGTAGGACAGTGAAATACCCTGGCGCTCTGAAATACCCGCCAGTGTTACCGGCCGCTGGTCGGTGTGCAGCGCCAGATCCAACATCGCGGTTACCGCGTAACGACCCTTGCTGGTTAATTTCATTCCAACCCGTCCTTACTCAAGTCTTGGAAAACACGGTCAAAATGCCATAACCGAGTAAAACAGTCAAGAATTATCCGGGTTGGATTTCAGGGGTTTTTCGGGTTCTTCACCGGTTTCAATGGGTTCCGTACTGCAGGCACTTTCCAGCTCACAGGCATCCAGATCGGGCATCTGCAAATCGGCAACTTCAGCACCCAGACCCTTCAGTCCGCGGCACATATCCTCCAGCCGTTTGTCCATGATGTGTATATGATCCAGCATGTTGTTGATAGCATTTGCGACCGGATCGGGAGCATCCTTGGTACTGCCGTAGGCATCGAAACCCATTTTTTTAGCAATGGCTGCACGGTGTTCGGGCTGCTCGCTCCTGTCGCCACCCACAACGCGCCCCGGCACGCCCACCACGGTGGCATCTTCAGTGACATCCTTCAGTACCACCGCATTGGAGCCAATACGGACATTGTCACCGATATACACCGGACCCAACACCTTGGCGCCTGCACCTATAACCACGTTATTGCCCAGCGTAGGGTGACGTTTACCTTTATTCCAGCTGGTACCACCCAGGGTAACGCCGTGATAAAGCGTGCAGTCATCGCCAATCTCTGCCGTTTCTCCAATCACCACGCCCATACCGTGATCGATAAAAAAGCGGCGGCCAATACGTGCGCCGGGGTGTATTTCTATACCGGTATACCAGCGTACGATGTTTGAAAGGACACGCGCCAGCCACGGCAGACCATTGCGTGATAACGCGTGACTGACGCGGTGCACTAACAGAGCATGGATCCCGGGATAGGTGGTAAGCACTTCAAAGCGGGTGCGCGCCGCCGGGTCCCGCTCAAATACGCAGCTTATGTCTTCCCGCAATCGTTCCCACATAAATCACCTGAATAGAAACTAGATAAACAACCTGGCCGCTCCTACATTTGTTGCAGCAAACGCAGTTTATTATAGGCCGGGCACGGACTGGCGCAAACTCAGCGCGTCTTCCTGTTCGCCGCCGTGAGAATACCACGCAGGATGTTTATTTCGTTTTGATCCGGCCGGGCTCGATTGAACAAGCGACGTAAACGCCTCAATAACTGCCTGGGATTGTCCGGATCGAGAAATTCAAGTTCAACAAGTGTTTGTTCCAGGTGGGTATAGAACTGCTCCATCTGAGTCATGCTGGCGTAATCAACCTCTGGCTGGTGCGGTTTTTCGACAGCTCCGGCTGCAATTCTGAGTTCGTAGGCAATGACCTGTACGGCTGCTGCGATATTCAGCGATGGATAGTCAGGATTAGTGGGAATCTGTACCAGTTGATGGCAGCGGTCCAGCTCGCTGTTGGTCAGCCCGCTACGTTCGCGGCCAAACAGGATAGCAACGCGTTCCACATCGAGCTGCCGGTGGACCAACTCTGCACAGCTGTGCGGGTCCAGCATGGGTACAGGTAACGTGCGGCTGCGGGCACTCGCGCCAATGACCAGCGCACAATCCGCAATTGCTTCATCCAGCGTTGCAAAGCACCTGGCACCGGCCAGCAGGTCATCGGCGCCTGAGGCACGCGCGGTTGCTTCTGCACTGGGATACTGTTTGGGCTCAACCAGGCATAGCCTAGTCAGGCCCATGTTTTTCATGGCGCGTGCTGTAGCCCCGACATTGCCGGGGTGACTGGTGTTTATCAGTACGACTCTGGGCTGTTTCATTGTGCTTTGCAGGGTTACACCTTACTGAATGGGAAGGGCATGGCTGAAGCAATATCCGGCAGTCCGGCGGCCACCATTACCAGGCGGTCAAAACCAATAGCCACGCCGGCACAGTCAGGCACACCGGACTGCAACGCTGCCAACAGGTGCCGGTCGATCGGGACCGCCGGTTTTCCTGTCCGTTCACGAACCCTGTTCTCATGTTCAAAGCGTTGCTGCTGTTGCCCTGCATCCACCAGTTCGTGAAACCCGTTGGCCAGTTCAATCCCCTTGATATACAGCTCGAAGCGCTCTGCAACTGGAACTTCCCCTTGCCGAATCCTGGCCAGCGAGGCCTGGCTCACCGGGTAATCGTACACAAACACGGGCTGGTCACCGAGCCCCGGTTCCAGCCAGTGCGTTACCAGCAGGTCGAGCCAGGGGTCCAGTGCCTGGTCACCCATACTCTCTGGTACCGAGTCCAGCTGCTGTTCGGCAAACTGTCGGAACGCAGCCACCTTGTCCACCCAGGGATCGAGTCCGGTTCCGTCACGAAACCACTGCCGGTACGTTAGTCGCTTTGCCGACTGGTAATCCATGAAATCTTCCAGTACAAACGAGAGCAAGGCGTCTGCCTCGCTCATCAAAGCCTGGTGATCCATTCCCGGCCGGTACCACTCCAGCATCATGAACTCCGGATTGTGCCTGTTACCCAGTTCTGCATTACGGAAAACGTGTGCCAGCTGGTAGATCGGCCCGCTGCCTGCTGCCAGCAGACGCTTCATGAAGAATTCCGGTGACGTATGCAGGTACAGTGCTAAGCCGCCGGCGCTGCCAGGCCCTTTGTAACTGGTGTGGAATGACTCGATGGCCGGATCGGTGCCGCCAAACCGGGACAGCAGCGGGGTATCGACTTCCAGCACGCCTTGCTGCATAAAAAAAGAACGGATACGCGCCAGCAGGGTGGCGCGTATGGTCAGGATCTCCAGTCTGGCGCAGGGCCGCCAGAGGTCGTCACCAATACCGTCAGTCTTTGGCACGGCCGACGTATTCGCCGGTTCGGGTATCGACCTTGATAACCTCATCGATATCGATAAACAGCGGCACACGCACCACTGCGCCGGTTTCCAGCGTAGCCGGCTTGCCGCCGCCACCGGAAGTGTCTCCACGTACACCCGGGTCGGTTTCGGTGACTTTCAACATCACAAAGTTGGGTGTGGTTACGCCGATCGGCGCGCCGTTCCACAAGGTCACTACACAGGTATCCTGTTCTTTCAGCCACTTGATAGCGTCGGCAACCGCTGTGGCATCTGCGGGCACCTGTTCATAGCTTTTCGGATCCATGAAATACCAGAATTCCCCGTCTGTGTAGAGGTATTGCAACTCGATTTCCATGACGTCGGCAGCTTCAACGGATTCTCCCGATTTGAAAGTCCGCTCGATCACGCGCCCGTTTTTCAGGTTGCGGATCTTGACGCGATTGAAGGCCTGGCCCTTGCCTGGTTTGACGAACTCGTTTTCAATAATGGAACAGGGGTCGCCGTCCAGCATTATTTTCAACCCGCCCTTGAATTCGTTTGTGCTATAGGTCGCCATTGAGCATCCTTTGTGTTGCAATCCGGAAAAATCAGGACGCGTATGATAACCCGAAGCATTCAGCTACAACAGTCGCAGGGTTGGCAGACCCTGCTGGGCCAGGCAATTACCGACCCCGAGGAGCTACTGCAAGAATTGCGTTTACCGGTCAGCCTGTTACCCGCCGCCTTGCAGGCCTGCTCCGCTTTCAGGCTGCGGGTACCGCGTGGTTTCGTGGCGCGCATGCGCCCGGGGGATCCCGACGACCCGCTGCTGCGGCAGGTCCTGCCGCTGGGAGATGAACTCGTTGTCGCGCCGGGATATAGCAGCGACCCACTCGCCGAACTGGATGCAATGCCCGCACCGGGCGTGCTGCACAAGTACCGGAAGCGGGTACTGCTGACCATGACCGGTGCCTGCGCCGTGCATTGCCGCTACTGCTTCCGCCGTCATTATCCCTACAGCGACGCTAACCCCACTCGTGAATACCGGCAGACGCTGGACTACCTGCACCGGCAGGCGGGCGTTAACGAAGTCATTCTCAGCGGCGGCGACCCCCTGACCCTGTCAGACCGGCGTCTGGCCGAGCTGGTGACCGAACTCGAAGCGGTTCCACAGTTGCAACGTCTGCGTATTCACAGCCGGGTTCCAGTGGTTCTGCCGGAGCGCATTAATCCGGAACTGCTGGCATGGATGACAACAACGCGCCTGCAGATTGTGCTGGTCATTCACAGCAACCACGCTAACGAAATCGATACCCGTGTTTCCGCAGCCATGCAGCAACTGCACGCGGCAGGCATCACTTTGCTGAATCAGTCAGTGTTGCTGCGTGGTGTGAACGACAGGGCTGCAACACTTGTCGATTTGAGTGAAAAACTGTTTGCTGCCCATGTGCTTCCCTACTACCTGCATCAGCTCGACGCGGTTCTGGGCGCTGCACATTTTCAGGTTGACGACCGGAAAGCCCGCGCCCTGATGGAGGAAATACGCAGTTCTTTGCCGGGTTACCTTGTCCCACAGCTGGTTCGAGAACAGCCGGGACACCCGTCGAAGACTCCAGTTTAATTTTTATTAACAATAACTTAGAATAATATATGCTTGGCTTCCAGGACCTGCTCCCGGCTTTCGCAGACGGCATCACTGGTCAGGGATAATAGCCGCTTCCCCGCATCCATTCAGTTTTACCCCTGCGGGACGATAGCCCCATCGGGAAGCAGTGACGACTGAGCAGCAGTCATAGTCCGACCTGCCAATGCCAACAACAGCCAGCGGACAAAATACCCATGCAACTTTCTGTACCCAACCGAACAGCACCGAAAAGCGGGTCTTTCGACAGCAACCCTGCCAGCGTCAAGAAATGGATCGACGCCTTGCCGATGGCCAACATCGGCGAAACCACCCGGCTGTTGTTTGAAGCACTGACCGACCTGAATCACCAGGACATCGCTGCCCAGCAACGCTTTAAAACTCTGGAGTTGTTATACAGACCGGTACGCTATGTAACCGAACGGATGAAAAAACATTTCGTCGGCCAACCACTTCCACCGTCCCCCGGCAGCCTCAAGATTGCAAATTTGTCTCGCGAAATTTCACATGCGCTTGCTACCGGTTACAAGGTGCTGGTCATGGAACAGATTGCCGGAATCGGACGCAAGGACAAGAAACTCCTGATTATCGCCATACACCGCGCCATCAAGCAGCTAAGCGCGGTGCTGCTCAAAGCCTACCAGGTCTACGAGCCCTATCCGGACTCTGTCTGGCTGGAAGTACATTCGCTGTACCGCTACGCGGAAAATAACCGTTTGCATAAAACCCGGGTAAGCGAAGAGCAGGCGCCTGAGAAAAATTCTTCCACTATTGCGGATGCCTACAAACAGATACTGTTACTGGCGCTTGCCTGCCCCTATCGCCTGCGCCACAGCGAAGCTGAAGATATCTATAAGGCGCTGGAAGAATGGGCACCGTACGCCACCCTGCAGGAGGTTGGAGAGTTCACGGAAGCACTATTCGCGACCAACCTGGATTCCGATCAACCACCGAGTTACCTGGTGCTGCGTGATGCCAGGGAAAATTGTCGTACTCTTCGTGTCCTGACAACCCGGAAACTGGCTGAACGGTTGCGCAAGGAACTGGCGGAAAAGGGCGATACAGGCCCCGTACAACATCGCCATCAAGTCAAGAACAGCACCCTGCGGCGCCTGATGCTGGCCTGGGGCGTGATGCCCAAGCGGCGTTTTTCTCGCGTCAAGGATCAATCCCGGGTAGTGGTCGCCATGGGCCTGAGCTCCATACACTATTTTGTGAGTGGTGAGGTCGCATTCAACGATGCATCGGTTGCGCCCGACTGTCACAACGAACTCGGTACTGACCGACGCGCCAAGCCGCTATCGGAGCAGCACGCCCGTTTTGACGCAAAGGCAACCCGCGAGCGCGAAGGCAAGCAGCCGGACGTGTGGGAAATGGACTACCGGCTTGAGGGCGTATCGCCGCCATCCAGCGTGGAAGAGGCTGTTGCCCGTTCGGCCGCCGGTATGAAAATCGATACCAGTCACTGCGCCCAGAGCTGGAAAATGGTAAATGTCAGCGCCGGTGGCTACTGCCTGTTGTGGGACAATCCGGAAATGACCCGTGCCCAGGTGGGTGAACTGCTCGGCATTCGTGAGGAAAGCGATCCTGACACTTTTCACTGGCGCCTGGGTGTCATCCGCTGGCTGAAATATAACGACAAGCGAGGCCTTGACCTGGGTGTACAGATGCTGTCGCCTGGCGCTGTTGGTATTGCAGCGCGGCGCGATAAAAAGGGCCGCGGCAGAAACGAGAACTACACGCGCGGCCTGTTGTTACCGGAAATCGCCTCGCTGCAGCAACAGGCAACCCTGTTACTGCCCTCCCCGCCTTTCAAGCCGGGAGATACGGCCATCGCCAATTGTCATGGCAGGGATGTGCGGGTCAGACTGACCAAGCTGGTTGAAAATACCGGCAGTTTTGCCCAGTTCCAGTTCACGTCCCTGGGTGAAATCAGCCAGCCACAGGTGAAAAAACCGGCCAAGGCACCCAGATCGACCGATTTTGACGACGTCTGGGAATTGCTCTGAACCGGTTTTTTCAGAACAAGGCCTTAAACAGATCCGGGTACTCAACCTCACCGCCACCGGACAGGGCGCCCTCTACCAGTTCCATAGCGGTCAGTGCATCATCAGGAATCGACAGGTTGACACTAACACCCCACTCTTTCGCCGGTTTAAAACCGAAACGAAGATAGTAATCGGGGTGCCCGGCCACCACGATGGCTTTATAACAAAGTGGCCTGGCACGCGCTACGGCTGCCTCGATCAGCTCTGAACCGATACCGCGATGCGACTGGGACGGAACAACTGACATGGGTCCGAGCGCCAGTATATCTGTATCGCTCCCGGACGAATGTAACTGTACTTTGGATAACACCACATGCCCGACAATGCGGCCATTTAACTCCGCAACCAGTGACAAATCCGGGATAAATCCGTTGGTTTTACGCAATTCGCCCACCAGCTGCGCTTCTCCCTCACCTTCGAAGGCGCTCAGATTGACGACATCGATGGCGCGAAAATCATCCGCTGTTTCGGCCCGTACCTTGATTGGCTGCATACCCCGTCCCCGCTTGAGTGTTGTAGTGAATGCTAGCAGGAAATCCCAGCGTGGAAAAGCAGTTACAGCACACCATGACTAAATGCCTCAGCCGCTCTGACAGGTAAAGAAATCACCTTCCGGGCCGACACAGGGTAGGCGCAGTAGCGGTATTTTATGGCGCGAGGAACCTTTTTAGGAGATCAACAAGCACATGGACAAGGATTACACGTTGCGTCTGCTCATTATCGAGGAATCCCGCAACGACGCCGAGGCCCTGGCCAACATTTTACGCAACGCCGGTCAAGCCTCGCGCCTTGCATACGCCGAAGACCTGGAAGATGTCAGCGCAGCACTGGACAAACAGATCCCCGACCTGATTCTGTGCGCCACCGGCCTGGAAAGCGCGCCCCTCACAGCTGTCGCCGAACTGCTGCAAGAACACCAGATCAACGTGTCACTCATCGCCATCGGTGAGTCCGGCGACGAAGCCAGCATCGTTGACGCCATGCGCCAGGGTGCCTCCGACCTGTGTTCCTACGACATGCCGGAACACTTGCAACTGGCCGTCAAACGTGAGCTGTCGCAGGCCAGGACCTGCCAGAGCGCAAACGATTACGAAGCAAAATTCCACGAAAGTGAAAAACGCGCACGCATGCTGATGGAAAGCTCACGCGACGCCATCGCCTACGTACACGAAGGCATGCACATTTTCGCCAACAGTTCCTACCTCGAGATGTTCGGCTTCGACAGCCTGGACGAAATCGAAGGCACGCCTATTATGGATATGGTGGCACCGGAAGATCACACTGAGTTCAAGGATTTCCTTCGCAACTACAGCAAAAACGACAAACAGGAAGGCACGCTGGAAACCCATGGCCTGCTGCCGGACGGCAAGACTTTTAATGCGGAAATGGAATTCACCAGTGCCAGCATCGACGGCGAACCCTGCACCCAGATCATCATTCGCAGTCAAGCCGCCAACAGCGCAGAACTCGAACAGAAACTTAAATACCTCAGTAAACAGGATGTGCTGACCGGCCTGTTCAACCGTCAACACTTCATTGAAGAACTGGAACTGGCGGTAAGCGATGCACTGAGCGGCTCAGCCAGTGCGGCAGTCATCTATATGCTGATGGATAACTTCAAGGACATCAAGGACACCATTGGTATCGGTGCTGCAGATATGGTGATCAACGATATCGCCGATCTGTTACGCAAACACACCGGCGAACAGGATATAGCTGCGCGTTTTGGTGATCACTCATTCAGCATATTGCGCAGGGACTGTGACGCGGAGTCCATTCAGGCTCTGGGTGAGGAAATCCGCCAGGCGGTTGAAGATCATATTGCCGATGTGGAAGGCCGGTCAGTCACCACTACGTGTAGCGTTGGCATGAGTATCGTTGCAGAGAGCACGCCCTCCGCGCACGAAGTCATTTCGCGTGCCGACCTGGCCTGTGAAGTGGCGCGTTCGTCCGGGGGTAACAAGACGCACCTGCATAACCCGGTCGTAGACGAGAAAATCGGCAAGGATCGCGACCAGCAGATGCGCGCGCTCATCAAGACAGCCCTGGAGGAAGGTCAGTTCCAGCTGCTGTATCAACCCATCGTCAGCCTGCAAGGCGACAGCGGTGAAAACTACGAAGTACTGCTGCGCATGCTGAACGAGGAAGGCGAGCATATACTCCCCAGCCAGTTCCTGCCACTAGCCGAACAAACAGGCCAGATCGCTGAGATCGACCAGTGGGTTATCCGTAACGCAGTGAAGAAACTTGCGGAACACCGCTCGCAGGGCGTGGAAACACGATTTTTCATCAAGATTACAGCGACAACATTGCAGAACGAAGAACTGCCCGGCTTTATTCAAAACTATATGAAAGCAGCCCGCCTGCCTGGCGATGCGCTAGTGTTCGAGATTGCCGAGCAACACGCGGGACAACAGCTAAAGCACGCCAAGCGTTTCGTCAAGACATTACAGAAACTGCATTGCAGGACTGCGCTGGAACATTTTGGCGCCAGCCCCAACTCGTCCCAGTTACTCAAACACCTGCCGGTCGACTTCCTGAAAATCGATGGGTCTTTCATCCATAACCTGGCCAGCGATACCGACAACCAGGCCATGGTCAAATCAATTCTTGAAACCGCCAAATCGATGAACAAACAGTGCATCGCCGAATATGTTGAGGACGCCCACAGCCTGGCTGTACTCTGGCAGAGCGGTATCCATTTTATCCAGGGCAACTTCCTGCAGGAACCCAGCGAAGCACTCGATTACGACTTCTCGAGCGAAATCGCCTAGCCAACTGCCGAAAAATTCTGCTAGTCCAGTACGTGTGACACCAGGCCATCCGCCAGCTTGGGTTCAAACCAGGTGGACTTGGGCGGCATGACCTGGTTGGCATCCGCAACCGCCATCAGGTCTTCCATACTGGTAGGGAACATGGAAAAAGCCACCGCCATGTCGCCGCTGTCAACACGCTTTTCGAGTTCCCCCAAACCGCGAATACCACCGACAAAATCGATACGCGGATCGGTGCGTGGATCACTGATATCCAGCAGCGGTTCCAGCAGGTTGCTGGCCAGCAAACTTACATCCAGCCGCGCTACGGGATCCTGTGGCACGCGATCAGCATGGATCGTCAGCCGGTACCAGTATCCGTTAAGGTACATACCGAACTCACCCGGCTTCGAAGGTGAAACTGCGCTGTCCTCCTGGTTGACATCAAATGCCGCAACCAACCTGTCCAGCAGCTCATCTTTGGACAAACCGTTCAGGTCCTTAACCACCCTGTTGTAGTCGAGAATCTTCATCTGCTTATGTGGGAAAATCACTGACAGGAAATAGCTGCTCGCAGCATCCGGACCACCCTTCTTTGTGGCAGCTACACGAGATCCCGCCGCCGAGCGGTGATGGCCATCTGCAATATAGATGGCATCCATACTATCGAACCCGGCACTCAGCCGGTCGATAATGGACTGATCCGTGACAACCCAGAACGTGTGCCGGATACCATCATCCGCCTTGAGGTCATATTCCGCTGGAGCCGAAGTCACGGATTCAATGAGTCTATCGATCTCTGCCTGTGAGCGGTAAGCCAGTAACACCGGCCCGGTCTGGGCGTTGAGCGCCTCTATCTGGCGTACCCGGTCATCCTCCTTGGCCGGGCGTGTAAATTCGTGCTTGCGGACCCGGTTAATGTCATAGTCGGCAACCGAGGCCACGGCCACCAGACCTGTTTGAACATGGTCACCCATGGTAATGCGGTACACGTAGTAACATGGCTGTTCGTCCCTTTTCAGCACCCCGTCCGCGATCATCCCGCGAAGATTCTCCGCCGCCCTGGCATAGACCGAGGCGTCATAGGGATCGGTATCCTCCGGCAAATCGATCTCCGCTTTGGAAATATGCAGAAAACTCAACGGACAGCCCGCCGCTCGCTGCCGCGCCTCAGCGCTGTTCAAAACATCATAGGGTGGCGCAAGCACTTCTCCGGCGCGTTCGGGCACCGGGCGCAAACCGGCAAAAGGGCGAATCAAAGGCATGGCTTCTATCCTGGCTGAAACTCAACAGCCGCGTATTCTACCCGCGCCCCGACGCCTGTGCACGGCCTATCATTCACTGCTCATCCACTCCACTCGCTGCAAACCACGCGGTAATTTTTTGCCCTTGCGGCCACGATCGCCGCTATACAACTCGAGGTCGGCGACCTTCAGTTTCAGGTGCCGCTTACCGGCGTGCAGCACCAGGCAGGCGTCTGCTGCAATACTGGCGATGCCCACCATGGCTTCCTCACCACTGGCCAGCTTTTTGGTATTAACGCCCTGAATCTTGATGCCCTTGCCACGATTAAGACGCGGAATGTCAGCGGCGGGAATCACCAGCATGTGCCCCTGCAGATCCACAGCCGCGACCCGGTCGGTATCCACATCCTGTAGCGGTGCCGGCAGCAAAACCTGCGCTCTTTTCGGTACCGACAACACCGACTTGCCCGACCTGGTCCGCGCCACCAGATCGCCGAGCCGCGCGATGAAACCGTACCCTGCACTGGTAGTCAGCAGGTACAGGCTGTCCGGGTCACCCGCCAGCACACCGACAAAATGTGCTCCCTCCGGTGGATTGAAGCGTCCCGTCAGCGGTTCACCCTGACCACGCGCTGACGGCAGACTGTGCGCCGCCAGCGTATAGGCGCGTCCGGTGGAGTCCAGGAATACTACCTGCTGATTGGTACGTCCGTGCGCTGACGCCATAAATCGGTCGCCCGATTTGTAGCTGAGGCTTTCCGGATCAATGTCGTGCCCTTTTGCTGCACGTACCCAGCCTTTCTCGGACACCACAACAGTCACCGGCTCACTGGAAATCAGGGCGGTCTCATCCATAGCCTGGGCCGCCGTGCGTTTAACCAGTCGCGAGCGCCGTTCATCACCATAGGCTTCTGTATCAGCCTGAATCTCTTTCTTGACCAGCGTACGCAGACGCTGTCTGGAAGACAGTATTTTTTCCAGCGCGTCACGTTCTTCGCCGAGCTCTCCCTGCTCGCCACGGATTTTCATTTCCTCCAGCCGGGCCAGGTGTCTAAGTTTCAGATCCAGAATGGCGTCGGCCTGCTGTTCGCTGATCCTGAAACGTTTCATCAACACCGGCCGCGGCTCATCCTCGCTGCGAATAATGGCGATCACTTCGTCGATATTCAGGTAGGCCACCAGCAGACCATCAAGGATATGCAAACGGTCCAGTACTTTTTCCAGACGGTGCTGCAAACGACGGGTAACCGTGCCCGTGCGGTACTCCAGCCATTCCTTTAGCAGGGTACGCAGATCCTTGACTGCCGGGCGGCCATTCAGACCGATGATATTGATATTAACGCGGTAGCTGCGTTCCAGGTCTGTGGTTGCAAACAGGTGCGACATCAACGCGTCCACTTCGACACGGCTGGAGCGTGGTACAATCACCAGGCGGGTCGGGTTTTCATGATCGGACTCGTCGCGCAGATCAGCCACCATAGGCAGCTTTTTGGCCGCCATCTGCCCGGCGATCTGTTCCAGTATCCTGTTACCGGAGACCTGGTAGGGCAGCTCTGTCACCACAATGTCATCGCTCTCCAGCTCGTAGCAGGCCCGGATACGCACACTGCCGCTCCCTGTCCTGTATGCATTCACCAGGTCTTCGCGCGGCGTGATGATCTCCCCGCCGGTTGGGTAATCCGGACCCTGTATGTGTTCACACAGTTCATCGACTGTCGCCTTTGGGTGGTCCAGCAGGTGAATGGCTGCGCTCGATACTTCATTCAGATTGTGCGGGGGAATGTCCGTCGCCATACCCACCGCAATACCGGTCGCACCGTTGAGCAGCACAACCGGCAGGCGTGCCGGCAACAACAGCGGTTCCTGCAGCGTCCCGTCAAAATTGGGCGCCCAGTCAACGGTACCCTGGCCCAACTCGGCCAACAGCACATCTGCAAATGGCGTCAGGCGTGCTTCGGTGTAGCGCATAGCGGCAAATGATTTGGGATCGTCCGCAGACCCCCAGTTACCCTGCCCGTCGACCAGCGGGTAGCGAAACGCGAAGCCCTGTGCCATGTGCACCATAGCCTCGTAACAGGCCGAATCACCGTGCGGATGAAACTTGCCCAGCACATCACCTATGGTACGCGCGGATTTTTTGAATTTTGCACGCGCCGACAGGCCCAGTTCGGACATGGCGTAAACAATGCGCCTTTGCACCGGCTTCAGCCCGTCGCCGATGTGCGGCAGGGCACGATCGAGTATCACGTACATGGAATAGTCCAGATACGCTTTTTCGGTAAAGGTGTGGAGTGGAAGTGTTTCTATATTTTCAAGGGTGGTATCGCTGGCCATGCCCGTTCCGTGTCTGTGACAAAACGGGGGCTATTGTAACTGGCCGCAGGAATCGGAGTGAAGTTTCTTTTCGACAGGCCCGGACAGCGCTTAGCCGGCGCTACCGACAGCACGCAGTGATGCCCATTCGTCGGTAATATCGATCATTTCGCCGTACCCCACCAGCGAATGCGCAAGATCGGACAGCTTGATAGCACGGTGTTTTGACTGGGAGCGCACCGAGTCGATCATTTTGTCCAGCGCCTTTTCATCCAGCGGCTGGGTGAACGCCGACACAATCTTGATACAACGCCAGTCAGCATATTCGGTCAGCTTCATCAGAAAAGCCTCACGCCGGGCATCCGTAGCAAAATCCAGTTCGGTCGCAGCATGAATAAAGAATTCTCCTGTCAACTCATCGAGTTCCTTGTACA
>Ga0316194_10001915_pt1 | contig 14511 bp, 16 predicted proteins | sample CroRivsedime1_MG_FD_204936 | JGI IMG/M metagenome (GOLD analysis project Ga0316194, IMG submission 204936) | Coastal sediment microbial communities from Maine, United States - Cross River sediment 1 | ecosystem: Environmental > Aquatic > Marine > Coastal > Sediment | place: USA: Maine...
CGGAGCATAATTGCGGTGCGGTGCGGTGCGGTGCGGTGCGGTGCGGCGTAGGCTATTGCCTTGTAGGCACACAATGTTGATCGTGTTGCATCGATAACGGGGGGGAGAGCATGAAAGTATTCATTACCGGTGCGGCCGGTTACATTGGCGGGTCGGTTGCCGTGACCTTGATCAAGGCCGGCCACAAGGTGGCAGGGTTGGTGCGAAGTGAAAAAAGGGCCCGTCAGGTCGAGCCCTTCGGAATCGAACCGGTCATCGGTGATCTGACCGATTCCGCGGTGCTGGAGCGGTCCGCTGGTTCTGCGGATGCGGTCTTTAATGTTGCGAATTCCGACAACCGGGACGTTGTGGATCTGTTCCTTAATGTCATGCAAGGAACAGGCAAGACCTTTATCCAGTCCAGCGGCACCAGCATCGTTGCCGACCTTGCTGATGGCGAGCACCCGGGCAAGATATACGAAGAGACCACGCCGCTTGATCCGTTGCCCTTGCGTGCCGGCCGGGTAGCGCTGAACGATGCGGTTCTGGCTGCGTCGAACGCGCAGCTGCGGACGATGGTGATCTGCCCGTCATTGATTTACGGTATTGGACTCGGCGCATCGTCTGACAGCATGCAGGTGCCGTGGATGATTGAGCTGGCCAGGAAGCACGCTATTGGCCGCCATATCGGCCCTGGCGAGAATATCTGGTCCAACGTTCATATCAATGATCTCGTTGATTTGTATGTGCGCGCTTTGCAAGATGCACCTGGCGGTGCCTTCTACTACGCCGAAAATGGCGAGAATTCCATGCGTGAACTTGCTGAAGCGGTCAGCCGGATGCTCGGCCACGGGGGGCGCACGCAGCGCATGACGGTCGAAGAAGCCGTGGCCGAATGGGGCGAAGGTGGGGCGCGTTACACGATGGGCTCCAACAGCCGCGTGCGCGCGGTGCGTGCGCGGCAGGAACTCGGCTGGTCGCCATCAGCTCCATCGCTGCTCGATGAAGTCGAGCGCGGTTGCTACAGAAGTTGAGCGGCCCGCCGCTATTTCACCGTCTTGACGGCGATTCGCTGCTCGAATCGCAATTCGCTTGAGTCGACAACTTCCGCGCGCAGTTCTCCATCTCCCTCAGGCAGGAAATAGAACCGGAACACCGGGTTTTCGCTGATCGTAAAATCAACATCGGCCGACATCACGAGCTGTTCGGAATAGTAAACGTTCACCTGCCGGACAAAATGCGGTTCGAGAATGACATTAGTCGACATGCCGGTGATTTGCGGGTGCCTGATCATCAATTGAGCCGGCACCGGTTCGCCGGCATTGCTTAGCATGTTATCCATGCTCAGGCGCATCTTGCCGAGCGAGGGATCTACTGGCCCGCCCGATATCGGAGCCGAGCAGCCGCCGGCGCCGAAGACCATGGCACTGTCCATCCAGAGGGAGCCGTCGTTCATCTCCGCAATGGCGCGAATTGGTGACGAGCTTTCCATGCGCACGCGCGTTTCAATATCTGCGCGCCCGCTTTTCGGCGTCATGGTGAATTTGACGCCGAATGGCGAGGGGTTCTCATCGATGATTACGTATATATGCTTGATGTAGCGTTCCGGCTTCTGGTTGATATAGGTTCGCACCATCACCGGCACCACCGCCGCGTCGTCCGCGCGTTGGCTGACGTATAACTGCAGTACGTCGGTTGCGTGCGCATGAACCGTTCGCTCCCCAAACAGTAAGGGTTTGAGCTGCAACCAGTTCGCATTCGCGTCTGGTTCTGCGGTGTGTCCTTTCACCGCACTCAGCGAGCAGGCCAGCAACGCCAACAGACTCAGGATCTTGGCTGTCATATCGCATACTCCTGAAGGCATCCAGAATATTAAAACTGAACGATCTCCAATCATATACCGATACTTTGCCGCAAGTGGCAGTAAACCGCGCCTCTTGAAATAGACCTGGCGCATGCCGAATGCATGTCACTTGCGGCTCTTGCGCGCCTTTGCGAGCTGTTCTTGCAGCTTGTCGATGCGCTGGTGATTGTCTTCGGAACCTATGTAGGTCCGGAACAGCCACTCCTGAACACGCATGGCACTATCCAGATCCTGGTTCAATACCTGGTTCGACAAGCGCTTGGTTTCGGCAAGACAGCCGCGGTCGTAACCAGCCATCTCTTTGGCGATGGCCCCGACAGAAGACATAAGCTCCCCTTCCGGGAAGACCTTGCTGATGTAACCCATGCGCTCAGCCTCAGCGGCATCGTATATCCGACCCGTGAGCGCGACTTCCCTGGCGCGTCCCATTCCGATGATGCGCCACAGCGGGTCCATGATCGGCGTCAATGACAACGCGATTTCACGCTGTCCGAATTTGGCCCGTGTAGAGGCGTAACGGATATCGCACATCATGGTCAGATCGAAACCGCCCGCGATCGCGGCCCCGCCGACGGCGCATATGACTGGTTGTTCGCAGAATAGTATGGCCCGGTAAGCGCGATGAAACAGCTCGGTGTAGGTTTCATTGGAGATTTTCTCCAGTTTGCGAATCTCACCCAGATCAAAACCTGCGGAAAAATATCGCTCCCCCCCGGTGAAAACAATGACGTTGACGTCGTCCCTTGTGCCCAATTCATTGAACATTGCCGTGACTTCGAGGAGCACGTCGGGCGCCAGTGCATTACCCTTGTCCGGCCGATTAATCGTGACCGTTGCGACACGCTGACTGACTTCAAGTAGCAAATACTGATAGCTCATATTCTTTTTCATTTCCTTCGACCGGGTTCGTGATGACGAAATCGTTCGGGAGTCCCGAACAGTAAGCCGCGAACTCTGTGTAAACGACAATAATCCGCGCGTGCCAGAATCTCATTCTCCCAGATGCAGCTGGCCGCTGAAATACGTCGTTCATTACGATGCGGCTGCCATCGCTGTCTGGCAATACGATGACAGCACATGCCCGGCCGACGTGAATCTCCGGGCACGGCACCTCGCAGTGAGGCCGGCTTTGCAAGGCCTTATTGCTCGTACATTTGTGCATTTGTCCTCTGTGTACTGCGCACATCGTGTGCGACTGGTATCCTTGTACACTGTTAGAACCTGCAAGCCGTGCACTGCTGCGACCGCTTAACATGACCTATGATCGTGGGGCGGTGACCGCGGGTCGGGTGCCTGCTGGAAACGGGCTTGGGAGGCAGACTTGTTCCGACCAGCTGTGGAAGGGGGGGTGAGTCCGGGCATGAAATTTTGGCTACGAACATGAAGTTCATCAGTCGCGATAGATCGTGAACGACACGGGTACACGTCTGGTAAATATTTTGACGGAAGGGGTCGACGAACGTGGAAAATGAAACAAATCGGACCAAGGTAATGGTTCTGACCGGAACCTATCGTGTTAAGGGTTTCATCAGTCTTGTCCCCGGCGCCAGGGTGACCGACTACATGGTCGAAGCCAAGGATTTTATCGCCGTAACCGATGCGGAGGTACGTGATCTGAACGACCGTCACTTGTTGAATGCTCCATTTCTGAATATTAGCCGTGAGAGCGTTCACATCGTCGTACCATTGTAGAAAACGAATACTCCGCTGCTTGGGTTACTCGCGTCGACGACGGTCCTTGCGCACTTTAGCCCACATTCTTCCAACGGTACCGTAAAGCCTATGAATCTGATTTCACTTGTCCTCGCACTCTTGATTGAGCAGCTACGCCCGCTACCGTCGGGTAATGTCGTGCACTCGTCGCTGTCTCAATACATAAGCAGCGTCGCCAGACAATTCAATTCCGGGGAGCGCCGTCAAGGTGTAATGGCCTGGCTGGTTGCGGTACTGCCGTGGGTGCTTGGGATTGCCTTGCTCCACTCCTTGCTGGATTACATTGGCGCGCTGCTGGAGCTGGCCTTCAATGTTGCGGTTTTATATTTTCTGATCGGTTTCCGACAGTTCGGAAGTGGATTCAATTCGGTTCTTGAGGCGCTTCGTAACGATGATGCCAATGCTGCGCGCCAGGCGCTTGCGGACTGGCGTAACCAGCCCGCCGATGAGCTTGAATCTGCAGAGGTGGCAAAACTGGCAATCGAGGATGGCCTGATCGGTGCGCAACGCCACCTTTTCGGCGTGATCTTCTGGTTTGTCGTGTTGCCCGGCCCCGTCGGTGCCGTGCTGTATTTTCTTTCGGCGATGCTGGTTGACCGGTGGGGTCTGCGTCAAGGAGAGGAGTACATCGAGTTTGGCCGATTTGCTCGCCAGGCCTTTGAGGTGCTTGACTGGATTCCAGCCCGGCTTACCGCGATCACGTTCGCGATTGTCGGTAATTTCGAGGATGCAGTGTATTGCTGGCGCACTCAGTCGAATGCGTGGGGCGACCCCGGACAGGGGGCTGTACTGTCTGCCGGCGCAGGTGCGCTCGGCGTGCGCCTTGGCGACGCGATTCACGAGAATGGGACGGTTGTGTTTAGACCGGAGCTCGGGTTGGGTGATGCCGCGAACGCCGATAACATGGCCAGCGCGATTGACCTGGTACGGCGGTCAGTGCTGATCTGGTTGTTCCTGATTGCATTGGTTACGATGGCTTTTTGGATCGGCTGAGACCGGTCCGTAGCGACCCGGGTCCTGGTGCTAGTGGACCTTGCTTCGGGTCCGGTGGTTCTGTCTATTCCCTCATGCCCATGCCGGTGGCTTTGCCTCCAGCTCGGCGGCTAGTTCCCGGTACGCCTTCCAGCGGCGGGGATTGATGTCTGCTCTCTCGACCGCTGCAAGTACAGCACATCCTGGCTCGACGATGTGCCTGCAATCATCGAAGCGGCAGTCTCCGATAAAGGGGCCGAATTCCCGAAAACACGCGACAAGCTCCTGCTGCGGTACGTGCATGAGCCCGAAGGACTGTAATCCCGGAGAATCAATGATGCTGGTTTCGCCGCCCAGGTGATAGAGCTGGGCACTGGTTGTTGTGTGCTTGCCGGCATCGAGAGCCTGCGAAATCTCTGCGGTACGTGCCAGTGCATCAGGAATCAATCCGTTGATGATTGTCGACTTGCCCATACCCGATTGACCGACCAATACACTTTTGTGCCCGCGGAGGATATCTCTAAGCGGAGAAATATCCCGCTTCGCGCATAACGGCTCAACCCTGTAACCGAGTGTGCTGTATAGGGCGAGCCGGGTGGCGGTGCGGGCAGTTTCGTCGGCCAGATCGACCTTGTTCAGCACGATAACTGCCTTGATGCCCTGTTGCTCGCACGCCACCAGACATCGCATCAGCAGGTCTTCATTAAAAGCCGGGCTTCCGGCTACCACGATGACCGCCTGCGTAATATTTGCAGCGATAATTTTTTGCCGATAGCGATCAGAGCGATACAACAAGGATGTGCGAGGATGTACGGCTCGAATCGTTCCCTGATTGTCGCCAGAGCGCTCAACATCGACGACGTCACCACAGGCGCAGGTGCTCTTCTTTCCGCGCGGATAGCAGTGAACCAGCTCCTCATGTGAAAGCTCGACTGCGTAGTGGCGGCCATGGGCTGCGGTGACCAAACCGGGTTCAGTGGATACTTTGTTTTTGTATTGCGTCACTTTTAGTGTTGCGTCACTTTGTAATCGACCGCTGGCAGCGGTTATCGTCCCTCTGCAATGATTTCCTGAATTGGTGCCATTAACAGTGCGCATGGTAATGCATGCGACTGCGCTGCAGATACTGTTACGCAGACGAGCGCGTTCGGGCGCCACATGCAGCGCTGGATGTTCGCGTAGGATATGATTCAGTCACGGTTGCCGCAAGACAGGGGTGCCGTGGGAAAAACTGGCCGTTTATTCCTTCCTGGCCCCATCGCGGGATCGGCGCAGCCTGCCAGCCCGGTTGAAGCGACCATTCGCGGTTGAGCAACTTCATTTAAGGCCAGTTGATGCCTGCAGAATTCGATTCCGTTCTTGAATACCTTGGCTTGAGTCTTCAATCCATCGTTATCCTGACCTTGTCCGCATTGCTTGGCTACTTGCTGGTCATTGCGGCCTCGTTTCTCGCGCGGCGCGTTTCGCGATTCGAAAATGCAGGCCTGCTGGCAGCTATCGCTGCGCGATGTGCCGCCCCGTTGCGTTTCTTCTTGCCGATCCTGGCAATGTCTGTGGCGCTTTCCGGATTTGATCATTCCCCTGGTCTAGCCGAGCAGTTGCCACGGATATTTTCGATTCTGGCGATCATGGCCACCGGTTGGCTTGCGATACGTGCGGTGCGGGGATTTGTTGACTATTTTGTCACTGCCTACAGCATCGACCATGCCGACAATCTGACCGCGCGACAGATGCAAACGCAAATTCGCGTGCTCGGTCGTGTGATGGTGTTCGTTGTTTATATTGCGACCGCTGCCGGCGTGTTGATGTCGATCCCGAGTATTCGGCACATCGGTGTCAGTATTTTTGCTTCCGCTGGCATCGCCGGGCTCGCCCTCGGCCTGGCGGCGCGACCGGCATTAAGTAATCTTATCGCCGGCATTCAGATCGCGCTGACCCAACCGATACGTCTCGAAGACGCGGTCGTCGTTGAAGGAGAATGGGGTTGGGTCGAGGAAATCCATATGACTTACGTCGTCATCCGGATCTGGGATCTGCGTCGCCTGATACTTCCCATTTCGTACTTCATCGAGAAGCCATTTCAGAATTGGACCCGGACCACTGCGGATATTCTTGGCTCGGTGATGCTGCACATGGATTACGGTGTGCCGGTGGATGAGATCCGCGCCGAATTTGCACGCGCACTGCGTGAATCGAACTACTGGGACGGCAAGGTCGAAGTCGTTCACGTGACCGACTGCACTGAAAAGAGCATGCAGATCCGCTTGCTGATGAGCGCCGGCAATTCGCCGGACGCGTGGGAATTGCGATGCGAAGTGCGTGAGCGCCTGATCAGTTATCTGCAACGCCACCATCCAGAATCATTACCGAAGATCCGCCTCGTAACTGCTACGGATGATCCAGTCCTTGCAGTGGAGAATGTTACTTGAAGTGACCTCGCGGGTGGTTGCCTGCTTCATGCCCTGACCGTGCCTACCCGAATAGTACGCCTGGCGGCAGGCGCGTTACGGTCGCCGGGAACAGCAAAGATGCTTTCGCATGCAGCACTAGTGCTGTCAGATGAATCGGTCAACCAAGAGAAAATGCCTCGGACAACAACTGGTAAGACCGGTGTCGCGGCGCCGTATCATATGTCCACGTCACGATAACCAGTTCTTCAAGCTCGAAATCTCGCGCCAGTTCCGAGAGTTGCTCTGCCACCTGCACACCGGTACCGACCACTGCCTTGCTGCGCAGCGATTCGATGGTCGCGCGCTCATGGTCAGCGTATGCGTGTGCCGCCGCTTCTTCCGGCGATATTAATGGGTCGCGCAGGCCCTGTTCGAAACCGACGCGCCAGTGCTCTCGCGTTTTCAGCAGATGTCTGGCTTCAGCTTCGCTGTCGGCCGCGAGCGCCCACACGCAGATTGTCGCCTGTGGTTCCGGATAACGTTCACTCGGACGATAATTCCGCCGGTATAGTTCCAGCGCCTGACTGGCTCCCCTGCCGTCGCTGAAGAAATAAGCGAACGCATAAGGCAGACCGAAGTGCGCAGCGAGCTGTGCGCCATAGTCGGAGCTGCCAAGAATCCATATTTCGGGACTGGTTGGCCCCGTCGGGTGCGCCCTGATTTTCTCAAACGGGTGCCCTGCCTGGAGCGGTGCTCCAGATACCCACGCACTGAGGTCAAGCACCTGACGTGGAAATTCTTCGGCGGCATTTGAATGCGGGTTGAGGGCCAGAGCGGTCAGACGATCCGAGCCCGGCGCCCGGCCGACACCCAGATCGATGCGTCCTGGTGCAATAGCTTCCAGCACACGAAATTGCTCGGCTACTTTCAGCGCTGAGTAGTGTGGCAACATCACGCCGGCACTGCCAATCCGGATGCGTGAAGTCGTCGCTGCAATGGCCGCCATCAGCACTTCCGGCGCTGTACCGACGATGCTGCCACTGTCGTGATGTTCCGAGACCCAGTATCGGTGGTACCCCAATGCCTCGCAGTGGCGTGCGAGTTCAAGCGATTCGCGAATCGAATCGGCCTGACTACGTCCTTTTGACGCAGTGGATTGGTCGAGCACCGATAGTTTCATGTTCGTTGTCTTTCGACTTGCGCCTCTGTTCCCAATTTGTTCTCCGATGCCGATCAGTCCCTCCATGTCAGCTCGCAGCCAGACTGCCCCATGGTACGCCGATCATTAGCAAGAAAACCGCTATGTTACCCGCCGGTTAGCACTACGCGCCTGATTTGGGATTCGTCCTGACGTTGCGCCGTCGCTTGGTGATACGCTTGCGAACCAGCCCGACGATCACCGGAATCAATGTGAGCCCACCAAGCGCCAGTGCCGACAGGATAATCCGGTTGGTTTCGCCGCTAGCCATTTCGGCTCCAAAATGGGCGAGCAGAAAGCTGATGGGAGCAACCCCCGCAATGGTCGCAATCGCGAAGCGCCACGTCGACAGCACTGTCAGCCCCGCAGCGTAGCTGACGACATCAAACGACATGAACGGAAGGGCCCGGCTTACAAACACCATTGCCATCAGCGCATTCTGGGATCCGAATAAACCCTGCGAAAGTCGGTCACCGAACCAGCGGTGTAACGTCTCGTGACCGACCAGCCGTGCCAGACCAAAGGCCGCCAGCGCTCCGGCCTCGGCGCCTAGCAGGATGTAAAACGTGCCCCAGCCGTGTCCATAGGCGGCGCCGGCGGCCAATGCGATCGGCGCACTGGGGATCGGGCTGATCAGGATTGCCAGCGTCATCAGGAGAATGATGAGCGCTGGTCCCAAGCCCCCTAGCCGAATAATCCAATCGTAAAGGGCAGTCTTGTCTGTGATCGTTGTCAGCGTGCCGGTTGCGTGCAACGACCAATAGAGCGCGGCGAGCGCACAGAGCAGGATGAGGCCCAGGGTCAATTTGCTTCGAAGTGTCAACAGAATTTCCCCGAGATCTGTCTGGCAACGCCAGTGCGTATCGGCAAAATTTGATGATTGATGCCAATCAGTGCGATGATTTCGTGCCGCGTCTGCAACCTTCCATCAGTACGCCGGTCTTCGCAGCAAATCAACGGAGCATTCTAGATTCGGCCGCTCGTTTCATGAGCAGGACTTGCTTCGCATGCCATGCGATCAAAGATCGAACAGCGCGTCCAGCTTGGCCGCGCAGATGATGTCATTTTAGTTTCGGCCGCATGCCGAGGCACGCTTAACTTGCTGCGCAAGTTAGCCTTCACTGAAACGATTTCCTCTGCTTGCTTCGCAAGCTTTTCGATCAGAGATCGAACAGCGCGTCCAGCTTGGCCGCGCAGATGAAATCGTTTTCACTAATGCCTTTTATGGCGTGGGTCATGTAGGCGACTTCGCATTTGTTGTAACCAACCGTGATATCGGGATGGTGATCCTCACGATGGGAAATCCAGGCGGTGGCGTTAACGAAGGCCAGGGTCTGATAGTAGTCCTTGAAATTGTAGACTTTTCGGATCATGCCGTCCTGGTATCCCCAGCCCTGAACGCCATTAAGCATGTGGCCGATCTGTACCTCTGACATTGGGTCGACGCCACCTTCACAGGGTTTGCATTTCTTGCGGACGAGGTCTTGTGCAGTTGTACTCATATCAGTTTACCTATCGGGTGATCAGGCCTTTGAAAGTTCCTGCAGCCGGGCGATGCGCACTGCTGCAGGAGGGTGTGAGTCATAGAAAGCCGAGTGCAGGGGGTCCGGTGTCAAGGTCGAGGCGTTGTCCTTGTAGAGTTTTACCAGTGCCCGCACGAGATCGTTGGCGGGTGCGTACTCAGCTGCGTACGCGTCCGCCTCGAATTCGTTCTTGCGCAGGTAGGCGGCAAGCAAAGGGCGCACGAAAAACAGAAACGGCGGCAGGGCCAGGTAGAAGACCGTGAGGACCAGCGCATCAGATGCCGGATACGAGACATTCAGGCCAGTGAACAGCCATGGTGTATTTTGCGCCACGCCGAGCATCCAGAAGAATACGAACCCGAGAACCGCAAACATGGCAGTGAGTTTGAGCACATGATGTAACTTGAAATGACCAAGCTCGTGAGCCAGCACTGCTTCGACCTCCGGACCATCATGGCGCTCTACCAGCGTGTCAAAGAAAACGATGCGCTTTGACTTGCCGAATCCGGTGAAGTAAGCGTTGCCGTGACTACTGCGTTTGCTGCCATCCATCACAAACAGCCCTTTGGACTGAAACCCGCAGCGCTTGAGCAAACCTTCGATTCGCTGCTTGAGTTCCTGATTCTCCAGAGGAGAGAATTTGTTGAACAGGGGGGCGATAACGGTTGGCGAGATAAATTGTACGAAAAGCCAGAAAGCGATGCCTGCAATCCAGGCATACAGCCACCAGCTTTCCCCGGCGGCACCCATCAGCCATAACAGGATGGCAAGGAATGGCAGGCCAAGCACTGCGGACACAACAAGACCGACGACGAGATCCTTGACGAATAGACCCGGCGTTATCTTGTTGAAACCGAATTTGTCCTCTATTACGAAGGTACGGTAAAGATCGAACGGCACATCGAGCAACGACATCAGCAATGTGAGAAACGCGAAGAAAAGCAGGCCGCGCCACAATTCACCGCTGACGAAATTGCCGGTTATGTCGTACAGTCCCTGCAAGACACCGCCGAACGTGAGGGCCAGCAATACGACTGTGTTGAATATGATGCCCGCCATCGAAAATCGTGACTTGGCTACCGTATAGTCGGCGGCCTTCTGGTGTGCATCGAGCGCAATCTCTGCTGCGAAGGGCGCGGGCACGCTGGCACGGTGTGCACTGACGTAATTGACATGGCGCGATGCGAGCCATAGCCGGGTGAGTGCCGCCGATGCAACAGCGACCAGGAAAAAGATCGAGAAAGTATTCATGGCTGTGTGTGAGATTGGGTACCGGTGCCGAATATGACACAATATCCCGATGAAAATTCAACGAAAAATGCTGCGGGTAATCTAAAAACATTATGGCACAAGACGCAAATAACCTGATCTGGCTCGATATGGAAATGACGGGCCTCAGCCCGGACAGTGATCGCATCATTGAGGTTGCGATGGTAATTACCGACTCGCAGCTGGAAACGGTCGCGGAGTCGCCGGTCCTGGTGGTGCATCAGGAAACATCCATCCTTGATGCGATGGACCAGTGGAATACATCAACGCATGCGCGTAGCGGTCTGGTGGAAAAGGTCAAGGCCTCCATCCTGACTGAGGCACAGGTGGAGGAGCAGATGCTGGGGTTTCTGGAACAGCACGTGCCGTCCAATGCCTCACCGATGTGCGGTAACTCGATTTGCCAGGACCGGCGTTTTCTTGCGCGCTGGATGCCTGCCCTCGAACGATATTTCCATTATCGCAACCTGGACGTTTCGACGCTCAAGGAACTGGCCAAGCGCTGGAAACCTGAAATCCTCGCCGGCGTTGTCAAGCATGGCAAGCATCAAGCGCTCGCCGATATATACGAATCGATCGAGGAAATGAAGTATTACCGCGCCAACTTCATTCAGGTTTGAGCCGAAAGTTGGTGGTGAAATGCCGGAAATCTGCTGAGTTTCAGGCGAAACACAGTGTCTTCGAGCAATTGCGACGAAGTTTGCGGCGTCGCTACTTATTCCAGCGCGATGTCGCCATCAAAGTTCACGTCCAGGCCCAGAGAAGGGATGGTCAGCTTCATCGACACCGGTAGTTTTCCAGCGCCTTCTAGTTTGCCGCTGGCAAGCGCTTTTGCGACTGCCTGTTCGATTTCACGCTGCGAGCCGACGCCTGTCATTTTCAGAAATTTGCGAATGCTCATGTTGAAATTGTCTTCGTTCATTATTTCTCCTTCGAAGTGCAGATTCGTTCAATGAGCGCGGCAGTCGATTGATCATGTCCGGGTGCGGCTTTGCCCGCCCTTAAGTCGTTCAATACCCCCTTGGCAAGGCCTTTGCCCAGCTCGACGCCCCATTGATCGAACGAGTTGATATTCCAGATTACACCCTGAACAAATACCTTGTGCTCGTAGAGCGCAATCAGCGCGCCCACGGCGCGTGCGTCGAGGTGGTCGACAACAATCGTATTGCTCGGACGGTTTCCGGGGAAACTCCGGTGCGCCGCCAGTCGCCCGGCTTCTTTGCTGTCGACGCCTTGTTTGTCGAGCTCAGCGAGCACTTCCTCGGCGGTACGTCCGCGCAGCAGAGCCTCTGATTGGGCGATGCCGTTAGCCAGCAGAATTTCGTGATGTCCAGGCATGTCCCACTCGCTTTGTGCAGTGAGTATGAAATCGCAGGGCGTGATGCGGGTCCCCTGGTGTAGGTGCTGAAAGAACGCATGCTGGCCATTGGTCCCCGGTGCTCCCCAGATAATAGGCCCGGTGGCGTAGTCAACCGGGGTGCCGGCTCGATCAATGCGTTTGCCGTTACTTTCCATGTCGAGTTGCTGGAGGTGCATCGGTAACCAGGCCAGATCCTGGGCATACGGCAATACGGCATGTGAGGGTGCGCCGAGAAAATTGGTGTGCCAGATCCCGATCAGTGCAAGCAGAATCGGCATGTTCCGATCCGGTTGCGCAGTGCGAAAATGTTCATCGATGGCGTGTGCGCCGGCGAGGAGTTGCTCGAAACGTTCGTATCCGACTGCCAGCGCAATCGGTAAGCCAATAGACGACCAGAGCGAATAGCGCCCGCCAACCCAGTCCCAGAACCCGAATACCTGCTCAGGCCGAATGCCAAATTTGCCGGTTTCCTCGAGGTTTGTGGACGCCGCGGCGAAATGCCGCCCGAGAACCTCGTCCTGGTTGTGCGACCCCGCCAGGTGAGTCAGTAGCCACTTACGCGCAGAATGCGCGTTGGTCATTGTTTCCTGTGTCGTAAACGTCTTGGACGAGACGATAAACAGCGTTGTCTCCGCCCTCAGGTCAGCGATCGTGGCGGCCAGATGAGCGCCGTCGACATTTGAGACGAAGTGCGCACGCGGGCCATCTCCGGCGAAAGGCCGTAACGCTTCGCACACTGTCAGAGGCCCAAGATCGGAGCCACCGATGCCGATATTGACGACATCGGTAAACGGGTCGCCGCCAACGCCGCGTGCCGCGCCACTTCGAATCGCATCTGAAAACGTGCGTATCCGATCCAACACCGCCATGACATCGGGCATGACGTCGCGTCCATCGACCAGAACGGGACGCTGCGACCGGTTGCGAAGGGCTGTGTGCAATGCCGGTCGATTTTCCGTGATGTTGATCCGGCGTCCCTCGAACATCGCCTGAATCTGCTCGGTAACGCTTGCTTGTTCAGCCAACGATAGCAACAGCTTCATCGTCTCGGCAGACACAGGATTCTTTGAATAGTCGAGATACAGGCCTGCGGCCGTCAGACTGAAATGCTCTGCGCGCTGCGGCTCACGGTTGAACAGAGCACGAATGTCGGTTACCCCGGGTTGCGCGGCGTGTGCTTCCAGAGCTTGCCAACTGGAGCGTTTAGTCAGGCGAGTCATGAACTGTAGAAGGCTTGATCAACAGGGAATGGGTTTGTGGACCAGCGGTGAACGTACTGCGTCCGCGGAAGCTTGATTCTAATCGCTCGCGGCGTGTTTGCGCGGACTGATGATGGAGCTGATCTGTGCCGTGAGCAACCCCGCGGGGGGCGTTGTGAATGTGATGGACGAAAAAAAGCCCCCGGTAAAATCCGGGGGCTTTTTCGGGGTGTTGCTTCGCAGTTTCGATCAGGCTGCGGCTTTTTTCTTGGCCGGAGTTTGACGAACCGTGTTCACGGTTGCTGTCGTCACTTCCTGCACCTGCTTGCCAGCCTTGGCAAACGCATCGTAGGTTTGATTGGCGGCAGCGATGGCTGATTTCATCGCGGCAACAGCCATGTCGGAACCAGCGGGTGCGTTCTTCTCGGCCTGGTCGAGGCCAGATACGATAACCTTGTTCACTTCGGTCATTTTCGCTTCCACCAGCTTACCCAGTTCATTTTGCGCTTCGGACATGATGTCGTAGCTGTCTTTGAGATAGGAGGCAAAGGCTTCGAAAGCCGGTTGGGCAAACTGGGACTGCATCGCCGTGACGCTCTGGACGTCTTTGGCATCAGCTATGGTCTTGCCGTTCTCCGCTGCGGTCGCCATCGCGCTCTTGACGGCGGCAACGTTGAGATCCATGGCTTTTTCGGCGGTCGAAGCGGCGATGCCTGCAAGGGCGACCGTTGTGGTGATATTTTCTTTCTGTGCTGCCGTCATTTGTTCAATAACTGTAGGCATAACAATCTCCTGAATAGAATAAATAAGAACTAACAGCAAAAATCTGAATTCGGTAAGTCAGTTGGATTTTGTGCGGTGCACCAACAGAGCCGAAGTATACCGCCCTGCAGACCATTGTCAATAGCCAAGCTGAATTATTTCAACAGAGACGCGAGTAATTATATGTTTGTTAACAATTGGTTAAAGAAATACCCCTTCAGATGAGTGCCTACCATCACGCCCTTCGGGCGCTTCGTGACGCGCTGCGCAATATGTTGCATC
>Ga0316194_10001918_pt1 | contig 14498 bp, 16 predicted proteins | sample CroRivsedime1_MG_FD_204936 | JGI IMG/M metagenome (GOLD analysis project Ga0316194, IMG submission 204936) | Coastal sediment microbial communities from Maine, United States - Cross River sediment 1 | ecosystem: Environmental > Aquatic > Marine > Coastal > Sediment | place: USA: Maine...
GCCGAACGTTCGGTTTTGCGTCGCGCAACTTCTACGTCGCATTTCTTGCTGCACGGCACGTCGACCAGAATGCCGACACCTACTTCCCAGGCTATACCTTGGACAATCCGACCGACTTCGCAACGTTTGAGCTTGACGCTTATATTTCGGCGGCGGATCTCAGCAAGGCTCTTAAGGTGTCTGAGCGGCAACTCGCGGCGCACAATCCGGCATTGCAGTCCACCGTATGGCAAGGCAGCAAGCACTTGCCGAAGGGCCTGCAGGTCCGCCTGCCGACGGACCTGCTCGATTCGCCTGTGGACACGCTGCTCGCCGGCATCGCGAGCGATACCTGGCAATCTTCACAGCTGCCCGACTTGTTCCACACGATTGCGCGCGGTGACACATTGTCGCAAATCGCCCAGACGTATAGGACGAGCGTGTCCACGCTGATGACCCTCAACAACCTGAACAGCTCGAACCGCATCCGAGCTGGCCAGCAACTGCGCCTGCCCGCCGCCGGACCGGCTCCGGTTGTCTCGGCGCCAACACCCGTGGTGGCGGCCGCCAACGTCAGCGCCGATGCGCCGGCGATAGAGGCTCTCGAAACAGTATCAGAGCAAACACCGGGAGCGATGGCTGGCGGCGATATCGCTGCAAGCCTGCTTGGCACGATTCAAACAACCCTGTTGTCCGACCCGAGCGATTACAGCGTTGCAAGTGACCGGTCTATCGAAGTTCATCCGCTCGAGACGCTGGGCCATTATGCCGACTGGCTTGGCATACGGACGCAGCGTTTGCGCGACATCAACGGCCTGTCTTTTCGCACGCCTGTTGACGTTGGTCAGCGTATCAAGCTCGATTTCCGTGCTGTCGACACGCAGGCTTTCGAGGACAAGCGCGTTGCATTCCATCGCGCACAGCAGGACACCTTCTTTCGCGAGAACATCATTTCAGGCGTAACCGAGCACGTCATTGCTCGTGGTGAATCGATCTGGGTGCTCGCGCTGCGCGAATACGATGTGCCGATCTGGCTGTTCCGGCAGTACAACCCGGAATTCGATCTCCACAATATACAGCCGGGAACGACCGTGCGATTTCCCGTCCTGACCAGCGTCGACAGGACCTGATAGACCATGCTGCGCCTTTTCCTTGTGCGACTTGCGCCGCTGGTGTTATTGGTCATCGCGGTTGGTTTCTGGATTGATGACGTCCAGCAGGGCGGCCCATACGTGCTGCGTAACCTGGTGCCGCCCGTCATTGTGATACTGCTTGCTGCGATTACCCTGTATCGCGGTGGCGGGACCTGGACCGGATCGGGTTTCCGCCTGCCGCTCGGTGTCGCGGGCTACGCAATCCCCGCACTGGGGCTCTCCGCATACCTTCACTACGCCTATTCGGTGAACCTCAATGGACTGTTCACGGACGCGACGAATCCCGAAGGGCTGTTCCGGTTTTTGCCAATTTATACGATGGTCGCAGGTGGCATCGGTTTCGCGATTGGCTGGATCGCCGGCAAGAACGTGTGATTTGTGCCATGTTCCCGTCACCAAAGGTTTGATAACCTCGCTGCATGCGCAAACTGAGTATCGCACTGATTTCGTTGCTTCTGCTGATCCAGGGAGGGTTGCAGGCCGGCGGCTTTCCGACCGCAGACAGGGTGGTCGTCGAAAAAGGGGATCGCAAACTGCACCTCGTGAGAAATGGTGAAGCATTTCGAACATTTGATATTGCGCTCGGCATTCGTCCGACCGGGGACAAAGAATTTGAGGGCGACTTTCGCACGCCGGAAGGATCCTACCTGCTCGATATACGCAATCCGAACAGCGAGTTTTTCCTATCGATTCGCGTTTCCTACCCAAATGGGCAGGATATGCGTGAGGCGCGCTCGAAAGGACTCGACCCGGGTGGCGCTATCATGATTCATGGTCAGCCGAATACACCGACGCGGTCCGAGGCCTATTACCGCACGCAGGACTGGACCAACGGCTGCATCGCGGTCTCAAATTCCGACATGATCGATATCTGGCTGATGACCGCCAACAATACCCCCATTGAAATCCGACCCTGATTGAGAGGGACTTGACGATCCTGCAACCTGTTAACACCGAGGTGCGGCCTGAGGGCAGCCTCGAGGTCATGTCTCAGCTTGAGGTTGATCAACTGCGCTCAAGCGGCGAAGGCGGCCTCTACACCCTGCTGCGGCGCTGCATGCTGGCTGTCCTGAACTCGGGCAGTGAGGTTGACGATGCGCGCACCATGCTCGAGCAGTATCAAGATTTTGAGTTGGGGTTCATCCAGCAGGACCGCGGATTGAAGTTATCGTTACAAAGCGCGCCGGGCGGTGCCTTTGTCGATGGCAAGATGATTCGTGGCATTCGTGAATTACTGTTCGCCGTTCTTCGCGATATCGTCTACACGCGCAATGTTATTGTCGACAGTGGTCGATTCGACTTGCAGGCCGGTGATGGAATTACAGACGCGGTGTTTCACATTGTCCGTAATGCCGGATTGCTGCAGCTGCCCGCAGATGTGAACGTCGTAGTGTGCTGGGGAGGTCACGCTATCAGCCGGGTCGAATACGACTACACCAAGCTCGTGGGCTACGAATTGGGCCTGCGCGGACTGAATGTCTGTACCGGCTGCGGTGCCGGGGCAATGAAGGGCCCGATGAAAGGCGCGACGATCGGCCATGCGAAGCAGCGTATCCGCGACGGTCGTTACATTGGAATTAGCGAGCCCGGTATTATTGCGGCGGAATCACCCAACCCGATCGTGAACTCCCTCGTGATCATGCCCGACATGGAAAAACGCCTGGAAGCCTTTGTTCGCGTCGGCCACGGTATTGTTGTCTTTCCCGGCGGTGTGGGAACGGCTGAGGAAATACTCTATTTGCTCGGTGTGCTGATGCACCCGGACAATCAGGGCCAGCCAATGCCGATGATCATGACCGGGCCAGCTTCCGCCGAGCCCTATTTCCGGCAAATCGATGCGTTTGTTGCTGCGACACTCGGCAAGGACGCACAGCGCCGTTACAAGATCATCGTCGACGATCCACGCGAGGTTGCTCGTGCAATGCGTGCCGGGCTCGAAGACGTCCAGGAATTTCGCACGCAGCACGGCGACGCGTACTATTTCAACTGGCGACTGGCGATTGATGCGGAATTTCAGCGCCCGTTCCCATCGACACATGCGGCAATGGGCGAGTTGGAAATCAGCGAGAGTTTGCCAAAACATGTTCTCGCCGCGAATCTGCGTCGCGCGTTCTCGGGCATCGTCTCCGGTAATGTCCGTGAAGATACCGCGAGCCTGATTGAGAAAGACGGACCTTTCGAAATCAAGGCTTCGGCAAAGATAATGGGCCTGCTCGACGACCTGCTGCAGGCCTTCGTCGCGCAGAAGCGTATGAAAATCTCGGGGGACGATTACGTTCCTTGTTACCGGGTTCGATAAGAAAATTCTGCGTCTTATTGTTAAACCAACCCGCTCAAAGTCGCACTCGCCCGTCTGATTAAGTAAAAAAGCCTGATAACATCTTGAAAATTATGTGAAAAATCACAGTCTGCACTGTGATGTAGTTCCTGTGAATTATGCTCCTCGACACCTAGCATCTGTTCAAAGGATTTACTGAGCATAGTAATGCCGGATAGCAAACACCACAGATGGTTGGCCGACTACAGCACGGATGGCGAGTCGAGTACTGACGAATCAGACAAGTCTGTAGGGCCTGCAGAACCTGCCGCGAATGATGCGGATGGTTGGCAGCAATACCGCCAATGGATTTCCAAAGCACCTGCCCCCCGTGGTCGGCGCGTTGGCATTGACCCCACGCTCTATACCTGGAAAGGCTATCGCAGCTGGTCGGAACAGGTGAAACGAAACTGGGAACCTGACGGTGGCGATGACGGCGAGTAGGCTTTCTAATCGCGAACACAGTTTTATCGAACGCCGGCTTTGCCGGCGTTTTTTGTTGGTTGCTGTTGCTTATAGGCTATAGCGGATGACTGTGACGAATGTCACTTCCCAAAGCTCCGAGCAGCGCCGTTTTTAACCGGTACTGCGTCTGATTTCTGGTGATTGCAATGCGGAATTCACAACTTCTAAATCAAGCTGTGATCTGCCTCACGGAGGTGCCACGCAGAGCTATCTATAGTCGCTCTTACTGACACCTAATTTGCGATTAGAAGAGTATGTCAAACAAGCGCAAGGAAGCTGAATCGCCAGTGGTCTTTCTCAAGGATGAGTCATCACGGCAACGCTGGGAACTGTTTCATCGGGCAATCGCCCATGCGAAACAGTCAAATGTCTCGGAGCTCGACGACACCGACGCCGAGTCAGGCGATTCGAAGAGCGGCGGCCCCGTGCTGTCCGTGGTTCGTTAGCGAATAGCTGTGGAACGTCTCGCGCAACTCCTGGATGATCTGGACGACCTGATCTCGATGATCGGGCTGGTCAGCGAGCGCATCCGAAAATTCATGCTTACCGTGATTGCCACTTTTACGACGGTTGCGCTCCAGGTAGCCGCCGTCCTGCTTGCGCTTGCGCATCCACCGCTCGCACTCGCGACTGCCATATTGCTGTTTGTATCCTTGCTGTATCACAAAGTCACCTCACCGCGACTTGAAATAGTCTGATAAGCCCCTATCGTGTCTGCCTTTGAAGGCAGATGTGAAGGGAGCGACTGCGTGAGCACCGCAACAAGCCGGGAAACCCTTGGGTTCCAAACTGAAGTTCGTCAGCTGCTAAAGCTGATGATCCATTCGCTGTACAGCAACAAGGAGATCTTCCTCAGGGAATTGATTTCAAATGCCTCGGATGCAGCCGACAAACTACGTTTTGAGGCGCTGGCCGAGCCTGGATTGCTGAGCGAAGATCCCGATCTCACCATTCATATAGAGTCCGACAAAGACAACAACACGGTCACAATCACCGACAACGGTATCGGTATGTCACGAGATGAGCTCGTTGAACATCTCGGAACTATTGCTCGCTCCGGAACGGCCGAGTTCCTGCAGCAAATGACAGGCGACGAGCAAAAGGATGCGCAGCTGATTGGTCAGTTTGGTGTTGGCTTCTATTCGGCCTTCATCGTGGCCGAAAAGGTTGTCGTTGAGTCGCGTCGGGCAGGTCTTGCAGCCAATGACGGCGTTCGATGGGAATCGGATGGTGAGGGTGAATTCACCGTAGAGATGATCGAGCGCGCGGAGCGCGGAACCTCGGTGACCTTGCATCTCAAGGATACGGAGTCCGAATTCGCCGAGTCATCTCGAATCGAGAACCTGATTCGTAAGTACTCTGATCACATTGCATTTCCGGTCACCTTGTCCGGCTCGGCCGATGAGGGTGACAGTGCCAGGCTCGTTAACGCGGCCACCGCGCTGTGGACGCGCTCGCGTAGCGACCTGAGTGACGAGGAGTACAAGGAGTTTTACAAACACCTGTCACATGACTTCGTCGATCCGCTGACGTGGAGTCATAACCGGGTTGAAGGCAAGCGTGAGTATACGAGCCTGTTGTACATCCCGACGAATGCGCCCTTCGACCTTTGGAATCGCGAAGCGCCGCGTGGCCTGAAGCTCTATGTGCAGCGCGTTTTTATCATGGATGAGGCGGAGCAATTCCTGCCGATGTACCTGCGCTTTGTTAAAGGCGTTGTCGATTCCTCAGACTTGCCGCTCAATGTCTCGCGAGAGCTTCTGCAACAAAACCCTGAACTCAGCGCCATGCGCGCCGCGTTGACGCGCCGCGTCATCGACATGCTGACGAAAATGATGAGCAAGTCCGCGGACGACTACAAAAAATTCTGGGGAGAGTTCGGCCAGGTCCTCAAGGAAGGCGTGGTTGAGGATCATGCGAATAAGGACAAGCTTGCCAGGCTGCTGCGATTTGCATCCACGTACACGGGCAATGCCGAACAGGACCAGTCTCTGGATGACTATGTCGGACGTTGTGCCGAAGGGCAGGACAAGATCTATTACATCCTCGCCGATAATCACGCGACTGCGGCGTCGAGCCCGCACCTTGAGCAACTTGCGGACAAGGGCATCGAGGTCCTGTTACTGAGCGACAGAATTGATCCCTGGGTGGTTGATGGATTGGCCGAATATGACGGCAAGTCGCTCGTTGATGTTGCGCGGGAAGGTCTGGACCTGCCCGAGGGTGACAGCAGCGTCAAGCAAGACGCAATGGACGATGAACACAAGCCGCTGCTCGAAAGGGTTAGCAAGGCGCTCGAAGAGCGAGTCGCCGCCGTGCATGTCAGTACGCGGCTGGTCTCCTCACCGGCTTGCGTGGTCGCCGGGGAAAATGAGCTGAATCCACAGCTGCGGCGGATGCTCGAGGCCAGCGGCCAGGAGCTCCCCGACGCCAAGCCAATCCTTGAGGTGAACATCAAACACCCGCTGGTCGAGCGCCTGTCGGCCGAAACGGACAGTGGTCGATTCGATTCCCTGGCGCATATAGTGCTCGATCACGCTTTGCTTGCCGAAGGCTCACAGCTCGATGACCCTGCAGCTTACGTCAAGCGTATGAACTCGTTGTTGGTAGAGCTTGATTCAAACGCGGCCTCGGGCTAAAACGGGCCATGAGCAGCGATAAAGCGCCGGCTGGCGACCTCAAGGTCAAGCTGACGGACGAACAATACGAGATCACACAGAATCGGGGCACCGAACGCGCCTTTACCGGAAAGTATGTCGATCATAAGGAAGATGGTACGTATCGCTGCGTCTGCTGCGATGCGGAACTGTTTTCTTCGTCGCACAAGTATGATTCGGGATCGGGTTGGCCAAGTTTCTGGCTGCCGCTTGCAGGCGAGGCAGTCAGGACTGTGACCGACGCAAGCCATGCCATGGTGCGCGAAGAGGTCGTGTGCAGTTCATGCGGCGCACATCTTGGCCATGTATTCGAAGATGGGCCGCAACCGACGGGCCTACGCTACTGCATTAATTCGGCGTCCCTGGACTTCAAGGAATCCGAGTGACATTTATTTACGTACAGGAAGGCGGTTATTCATGAAAGTTAGTTATCCAGTTTACGCGGTCATTCTCATGGCCGGCATTGTCGGGTGCAGCCAGCAAAGCGGCGAGCCTGCTGAATCCACCGAAGTCGCAGAAACCGTTGAGGAGCAGGCCGTGACCGAAGAGACCACGAACGAGGTAGAAACCCTGGAAGTAGCACCGGGCCTTACGGCGAGAATTCTGCAGGCCGGATACGGCCGCGCAGCCGAGGCGGGCGACTATGTTGAGGTGCACTACACGGGCTGGTTGTATGACGAAGAAGCCGAAGGTAATCGCGGTGATAAGTTTGATAGCTCCGTGGACCGCGGCCAGAAGTTTCAATTTACGCTGGGTGCGAACCAGGTCATCAAGGGTTGGGACCAGGGAGTCGCCGGCATGCTTATCGGCGAAAAACGCGAGCTGACGTTGGCGCCCGAAATGGGCTACGGAGATCGTGGTGCCGGCAACGTGATTCCGCCGGGCGCGACGCTGGTATTCGAGGTGGAATTGTTCGGCGCCGAAGGGCCGAACGACTCACAGTAGGGCTAGCGCAGCTCGAATTCGATGCGGCGATTCAACTCGCGGCCTTGCGCCGTCGAGTTGTCGGCGACGGGTACCGAGGAGCCGAGTCCGCTCACGATCAGGCGCTGCGGATCGATGCCGCGTTGCACAATATGATCCGCGACTGCCTGCGCACGAGCACGGCTCAGTTGCCGGTTCCATGATTCGTCACCGCTGGCATCGGTGTGGCCGGTGATTGCGATCGTGATGTCCTGGCAGTCATGAGCGAAGTCCGTTATGCGATCCAGCGTGACAAACGATCGTCGTCGAATCTCCGCACTTGATTGCCTGAATGACACAGGCTGCAACACAACCTCGGAAAAAGCGCGTTCACAAAGTTCGTCAAAGGACACTGCCGACCTGACGACGAGAACGTCCGTATTGAGCTGGACATTCTCTGGCAATTCCTTGCGCAGAATTTCGACGCGGGCTGCAAAAGCATCGACGTCGGATGTAACGCCTCGAATGCTTATTGATCTTCGGTCCATTTCCGCTTCAGCTGAGCCCAAAGCAGCGATCGCATACAGCAACCGATTGGTAGCGGCTTCCCAGTGCTCGACCACGATCACACCCGGGTGAAACAGCGTCTGCAATTCGTAGTCCCCAAAGTGCTCAGCCGCGAGTTGTACCAGCGCGGCCTCATGCGCCGTGGACGTGGATGTGCCGCCGATTAGCAGGCGGCTTTGCGCTGTCGTGATGGAAAACCAGGCATCTTCGAGTGCTGATACCGGCGAAAGCAGGTCTGCGTCGTCCGGTGTGCCACGATTGATGCTCGCAGACAGAAATATGCCACAGGTGAGCAGCAGGATTGCGATGGTGGCCTGAACGTTACGCCGTGGCACGGGCTTAATGCTGCTGGCCGCTTACCTTCTGGTCGCGCAGGTCTCGTGCCTGGCCGATCCAGTCTTCCCGGTAGATGCGGCTGCGGAAACCCTTCAGGCGATGCGCGACGCGGTCGATGTCGTATTCACTCATCTGGGCAATTTGATCAAACCGTTTGATGCCGAGTTCGTTGAGTGTCTTTTCAATGGCAGGACCAACGCCCTTTATTAGCTTGAGGTTATCGCGTGGCAAGTCGTGCAAATTAGCGTCTGCCGTGTCCTCGACATCCTCGACATCCTCGACATCCTCGACGTCCTCAACGTCCTCAACGTCGTCGGATGCTTCAATATCTTCGTCTGTATCGTCGCTGTCGTCGATAATGGCTTCGGCCTCAAGCAGCTCCTCGATGTCGTCCTCGACGAGTTCTTCTACCTTGTCGATGATCGTCTCATCCGGATTCTGGTCGTCATTAGGATCATTCGATGCGTCCATGCCGTCGGTCAACGCATCAGGGTCAACCGGTTCCACACGAGTCTGATCCGACCCGACCATGCCTTCGAGAGCAGCAATTCGCTCCAGCGCATCGGCCAGCTGCGTTTCGAGCGCGTCGGCTTCCGCGTTGCGTTGCTGGTAACGCTCGATCAGGGGCGGCAGCCGGTCTTGCCAGTTTTTCAACTCGATATTGAGTTTCTCAATCCTGGCATCCTTGTTCTTGAGCTCCTCGGAAAGCTCATCTGCGGCAGTGCTACTGCGCAGCTGATCACGCTCGGAGACCGCTGATTCGAGATTGCCGCGTATGTCTTTCATCTGCCGCTGCAACTCGTCGCGCCGCTCAAACGCCTCCTTCAGCGCATCGGACAGTTCACTCGCACGCATCTTCGCGTCTTTGTTTGATGCCTGGTACTGGCTGTTCTGGTCCATCAGGCTCTTGTTCTGATCGAGCAGGCGTTCGTGTTCATTGCGTTGCGCCTCGAGCTGCTCCTGCCAGCCTTTACTGATGGCCGTCTTTTCGCCAACTGAGCGGCTACCACGCACGATCCATCCGAGAATGATGCCGATAATCAGTGCACCGGCAACAACAATGATATGGGTGACAGTGATCTCTGGCATGCCCGGACCCTACGACGCCAGCCGCAGCTTGTCGATTTCTCCCAGGACTTCAGCAATCTGGTCGACTGCCCAATCGATCTCCTCCTGGCCGATGATAAGTGGTGGCGCGAGCCGGACCACGGTTTCGTGTGTTTCTTTGCTGAGCAGGCCGCGCTGCATGAGCGATTTGCAAATCTCGCGTGCACTGCAGAGCGCGGGGTCGACTTCGATGCCGATAAACAGGCCACGTCCTCGAATATCCTTGATCAATGGCGTATCAAACGCCTTGAGTTTGCCCATCAGGTAATCGCCCATTGCGGCGCTTTTCTGCGGCAGTTCGTCCTCAATGAGAATACTCAGCGCCTCGAACCCGACGGCTGCCGCCAGGGGGTTGCCACCAAAAGTACTGCCGTGGTCGCCTGGAGTGAAGACGCCCATGACGTCGCGACGGGCCAGGAACATCGACACCGGCAGAATTCCGCCGCCAAGTGCTTTGCCGAGAATCAGGCCGTCGGGATGCACATCCTCATGCTCGCAGGCCAGCATCTTGCCGGTGCGGCCGAGCCCGGTCTGGATTTCATCGGCGATCAGCAGCACGTTGTGCTTGCGGCATAACTCGGCGGCTGCCTTGAGGTAACCCTCGGGTGGCACGACGATGCCACCTTCACCCTGAATCGGCTCTACAAGAAATGCCGCCGTGTTTTCATTGATGGCTGCCTCCAGCGCGTCGATGTTGCCGTATTCAACGAGCAGGAAACCGGCAGGAAATGGCCCGAAGCCCTCCTTGTACTGTGGCTCATCGGACATGGCCACGATCGTCGTCGTTCGGCCATGGAAATTGCCGGTGCAGGCGATGATCTCCGCCTTGTCCTTTTCGACACCCTTGACGGTATACGCCCATTTGCGCGCCGCCTTGATCGCCGTTTCGACGGCTTCTGCACCGGTGTTCATCGGCAGCGCCATGTCCTGGCCGGTCAGCGTGCAGGCCTTCTCGAGAAACAGCCCCAGTTTGTCGGTGTAAAAGGCACGGGAGACAATACTGAGTCGCTCTACCTGCTGTTGAACCAGTTTGACCAGGCGCTTGTGGCCGTGGCCATGGCTTACAGCGGAGTAGGCACTCATCATGTCGAGGTACTTCTTGCCGGCCTCGTCCCAGACGTAGGCACCCTCGGCCCGAGTCAATACGACGGGCAATGGGTGGTAATTCTGGGCACAATAGCGTGCTTCAAGATCGATATGTTCACTCATGGTGAAATTTTACAGCAATAACATCCACTTAAGCCAACTCTATTAGCAACAATTACGAACAGATTGCCAAAGTCGCGGAAAATATCGAGTCTATTAGAAACAATTGTGAACAAACTGCCAAAGTCACAGAAAATATCAATCCGCGGCCCGGCCGGCGAACTCGAAGCGATTCTCGAATCCCCGGGCGATACGGCGATCAAAGGCGTCGCCGTGGTCTGCCATCCGCACCCGCAACATGGCGGCACGATGCACAACAAGGTTGCGCATACGCTGGCGCGTTCCTTCGTGCGGTCGAATTTCGCGGTATTGCGATTCAACTTCCGAGGCACAGAAGGCAGTGAAGGGGTTTACGACAATGGCGTCGGCGAACTCGACGATGCGCTCGCGGCTATGGCCTGGATGCGGCAGCAAAAGGCTGAGGTGCCGCTGTGGGTCGCCGGTTTTTCGTTCGGCGCCGCGATCGCGGTACGTGCCGCCGTGGCCCGCCATGTTGACGGCTTGATTTCCGTCGCTCCTGCGATTTATAGATTTGCCGGAAATCTCGATGCCCAGCCGGAGTGTCCCTGGCTCATTATCCAGGGCGATGAGGACGAACTTGTCGAAATCGACGAGACCGTCGAGTGGGTTGACAGCCTGGATCCGGGACCCGAGCTGCTGGTGGTGCCGGGCGCCGAACACTTCTTCCATGGCCGGCTGCATGAACTGCGGGAGGCAGTCATGGCGTTCATTGCCGACAATTGACAAAAAAAAGCCGGGACAAGCCCGGCTTTTTCTCAACCACTGTGAGTGATCAGACCATGTCTTTGAGGGCTTTCAATGTTGTTGCCTTGACCGCCTTCGATGCAGGCTTCGCCTTGAACATCATCTCTTCGCCGGTAAACGGGTTAACGCCCTTACGTGCCTTACGTGCCGGTTTCTTCACGACGCGTAATTTGAGCAGGCCCGGGATCGAAAACATACCCGGCGCGCCACGACCGCCAAGGTTCTTTTTGATCTGACCGTTTAGTGAATCGAAAACTGCGGCGACGTCCTTGCGGGTCAAACCGGTATCTTCAACGATCTTTGCGTAAATTTCTGATTTGGTGGGTGGCTTCTTGGTATTCGCTGCCATGAAAAACTGACTCCTGAAAAAACAAAAGCGGGCAGAGCCCGCGCCCAAAAAAAACGGGCAATGCCCGCGTCAAATGCAGCGCGACGATAGCACAAGTAATGCGAGCGCGTAAGCGCCCAACGGACCTTTTTAACGGCTTTTTAAGCAGTTTTTGCCGGTTCGGGCCTAGTCTGTAAAAAACTGGCGCTTGAAGCGAACATCTGACGGCGAGTCGGCGCTTGCGGGCGTCACGCCGATATCGAAAATCAGTGTTTCCCGATTCGCAACGGCGACTTCACCTATGTAGTAAATCGCATTCTGCTCATCGACCTGGCGCATCGTGATGTTTTTGAGTTGCCCCGTGAGATTGACCGCCTTGACCGTGACGGCTGCTTCGACAGCCGTATTGTCCGAGGCCCTGAGAACGGACACATTAAGCATAGCCCGATTCTTGCTGCGAACGATGTTATAGGCGCGTGCGACGTCCGGTGGTAGCTGGTCTGTTGTCTGTGCACTGAAATGCACGACATGGTCGCCGATAGTCTCACTGCTCGCACCAGCGGGCTGCGCTTCCGGTGCGACCGCAGATTCGCCCGGTCCGCCACAGGCAGACAAAAGAACGAGCAATGGCAGGGCGATCAATATTTTTTTGATTGTCATGATTCTTGTCCCTCTCCCGATACCCTGACTATAAACCATTTCCCGCATCAAATCGGAAGCGGCCTGAGCGTGGCAACGAAAATGCCTGCTGCATGCAATGCAATGATCGCAACAAGCGCTGACAGGTCAAGCATGCCGATCGGTGGAATCAGGTTACGAAATGGCCGCAATACGGGCTGCACGATCATTGCGATGAATGCCGATGCCGGATTGTAAGCACCAGCAGCGACCCAACTCAGAATGACGAAGATAAAGATCGCAAACTTGAATAACTGCAAGGTCAACAACAAGAGGTCAACCAATGCTGTTAGCGCGATCTGAGGGATCGTCGCCGAGATTCCGCTGATTGTGAGTATGACGAGTATCGTCAGGTACTGAAGTGCAAACGCGATAAGGACCGTTGCTGTGTCAAGCCGTCCTATTGGTGGAATGATGCGCCTGAGCGGAACGATCAACGGTGATGTGATGCGCAGTATTCCCTGCGCAATGGGATTTCGGAAGTCGGCCTGTAAAAGGGGCAGCCAGAAACGCAACAGCATGACAAACAGAAAGAGCTGCGCAAACGTGCTGATGATGAATATCAATGCGGGTTTCATTCGCTGGAACTCTCGGCCAACTGGATAGCGCGATCTCTCGCGGCTGTGAACGCTTGTGCAAAGATATCACGGACGTTCTTACTGTCGAACACATCGAACGCGGCGGCTGTCGTCCCCCCGGGTGAACGTACGTGTTCTATCATGGCCTCCATGGTTTCACCGCTGACGGCCGCGAGCGCTGCCGAGCCCTTCGCCGTATCCATGACGAGTTTATGCGCCGCTTGCGAATCGAGTCCGAACTGCTCGGCCGACTGAATCAACATATCGATCAGAAAATAGAAATAGGCGGGGCCGGTACCGGATATCGCTGTAACGGCATCTATGCTGTCCTCGTCGTGAACGTGCACGACGCTGCCCACCGCGGCGATAATCTCGGTCGCGCGGTCGCGCTGTTCATTGCTTGTCAGGTCGTTGGCGTACAGACCCGATGCACCCTGCAGCAGCATGGCCGGTTGATTGGGCATGACCCTGACGACAGCGAGCTCCGCGCCCAGCCAGTTGTCGATGTCGCGACTGTGCGTGCCGGCCGCAACAGAAATTACCAGTGGTCTCTTTGCCTGGACGGAGTTTGCGAGCCCTGTGCACACGTCGCGCATGAGCTGTGGCTTTACCGCAAGAACGAGACAGTCGGCGCTGCTCGCGACATCGTCATTAGACGCGGTCAATGCAACGCCCGGCAGGTCGTGCGTCAGCGTGGCGCGGCGTTCAGGATCAGGGTCAGCGATCATCAGGTTGGCCGGAGGATAGCCGCTCGATATCAGGCCGCCGGCCAGCGCACGAGCCATGTTCCCGCCGCCAATAAAGCCCACTTTATAACTGCTCATTGCTCTTGTCTGGCTCCGAAGATGGCTGTTCCCAGTCTCACCATTGTACTGCCTTCAAAAATTGCGGCGCGAAAATCAGCACTCATACCCATGCTCAGAGTATCGGTTGATATTCCGTTGGCACCAAGTTCATCGGCAAGGCGGCGCAATTGGCGGAATGGCTCGCGCTGCCCTTCGAAGTCGCAGCGAATGGCCGGCAGGCACATCAGGCCGCGCAACCTGAGCTTTGGCAGTTCGAGTATCTCCCTGGCGATGTCGAGCGTGGCGTCGGTCGCGACACCGGACTTGCCTGGTTCGTTGTCGACATTGACCTGGACGCAAACGTTGAGCTCTGGAAGGCTTGCCGGCCGCTGGTCGGACAGGCGTCGGGCCGTCTTGAGTCGGTCGACTGAGTGTACCCAGGCGAAATGTTCTGCGACCGCCCGGGTTTTGTTGGTCTGGAGATGGCCAATGAAATGCCATACCAGCTTGTCATCGGCGATAGTCGCAATCTTTTCAATGCCCTCAGCGACCTGATTTTCGCCGAAATCTCGCTGGCCGGCGGCGGCGGCCTCGATGATGCTCGAAAGAGGCTGTTTCTTGCTGACAGCGAGCAATTGCACTGTCTCGGCGCTCCGGCCCGCATCCACAGCAG
>Ga0316194_10001920_pt1 | contig 14490 bp, 13 predicted proteins | sample CroRivsedime1_MG_FD_204936 | JGI IMG/M metagenome (GOLD analysis project Ga0316194, IMG submission 204936) | Coastal sediment microbial communities from Maine, United States - Cross River sediment 1 | ecosystem: Environmental > Aquatic > Marine > Coastal > Sediment | place: USA: Maine...
GGCGCCGGGCGCGTGGAGTCGTTCCAGAGCTCGGCGGTCTGCTCGGGCGAGATCAGGTTGAGCGCGAATTCCTTCGCCTCGCGGCCTAGGGCCGACACATAGGCCTCTTGCCCGGCCAACTGGATCAGCTGGGCCATATCGACCTCGGTTTCGTACTTGTCTCGCAAGACCTCGATAACGTCCTCGGGCGGCATGGACTCCAGCAGCCCGAGCACGACTGGGGTCAGATCAGGTGCGCTGTACTCGCCTGGCATGCGCAGATCGATTTCCTTCAGGCGCTTGCGTACCATCGGCACCACGTCGCGCGTTGCGGCGCTCGAAAGATGGGGAAATTCCTCATTGAAATGCTCGATGGTGTCGGCAACCACATTCGCCGTTTCCATCTTGTTCCACAGATCGTGCGCGGGTATCCATTCACCACCAAAGCGAATCATCGGTTCTGCTTTCTTTGCGTGCTTTTCTTTGCTCGACATCGTCCTGGGTCTCTGAGCCCGGCATCTGCAAGCTTAGCGGCGGCGGCGGTCGGCGCTTGAGGACGGTTGATCCGATGGCATCGGACAGGGGTTCGGATTTCCCAGCGGAAGCTGCACCCTTATCGCCGCCCCGCCGAGTTCCGACGAGCCGACATCCAGAGAACCACCGTACTGGGTGACGATCTCGCTCGCCACGGCGAGCCCTATCCCTTCTCCCGGGTGGCGCTGGTCGGCCCTTTCACCCCGATGCAGCAGCCGCTCGACGTCCGCAGTCGCAAAGCCATCGCCGTCATCCTCGACATCCAGCTGCAGCCACCCGTCCCGTATCCGGGCCGAGACCTGCACCCGCGTATCGCAGTGTTTGTAGGCATTCTCCAGCAAATTGCCGAACAGCTCGAACATGTCACCTTCGTCCGCCCGCAGCGCCATTCCTTCGGGGATCTGCTGGATACATCTCGGGCCGCGATCGCGGTGCACCTTGTCCAGGCTGGCGCACAGGCGTTGGAGAACGGGTGCCAGCAGAATAGGGCGGGTGACACCGCTGGTGCCCGCCACCGCAGCGCGTTGCCGCTGGTAACTCACCATCTGATCGATACGCAGGGTCTGTTCGCTGATCTGCTCCTTGAGCATCGCGTCGCCGCTTTGTTCAGCCGCACCCCTGAGCACGGCCAGTGGTGTCTTCATGCTGTGTGCGAGGTCGGCAAGGCTGTTTCTGACCCGCTCCTGGCGCAGCCGGTTCTGCCGGATCAGGGCGTTGAGATTGTCGGTCAGGCCCTGCAGTTCGCGTGGCACCTGTCCCTCGATCCCGCCGCTTTCCCCACTCTCGATCCGGCGCACGGCGGCGCTCATGTCACGCAAAGGAGCCAGTCCCCAGCGTGCCAGCAGGATCTGTACAGTGAGGAGTACAAGGGCGACTCCACCGAGCCAGAGCCAGAGGGTTTCGCGGAAGCCCGTCTGCTCCATCGTCAGTGCCCGGTTGTCCATAGCGACGGTGAGCGAATACGAGATCGATGCACCGAAATCGTCGTCCCAGCTGATTCCCTGGTCGAACAGGGTCAGCTGGTCCGTGATGCGAAACCGGGTCTCGCCGGGTCGGGCGGCGGTAAGCAGCCGGTCGCTGCGCCCCAGCAGTGAACCTGAGCGCCAGCGGTAAGCCCCGTCTTCACCCTCGACCTCGGCGTACAGGCCGGAGTCCGGTTGATTGAAGGCCGGCGCGGTGAGCGCCTCGGGCAGACGCATGCGGCCGCGCTCGTCTTCTCCGGCTGCCGTCAGCAGCGTATAGATATGCGCCTGCAACTGTTCGCGAACGGCGGTCTCGACGCTTGTCCGATAGGCACGATCCAGCGCGACGCCGGCAAGCCCGAGGAAGCCTGCCAGCACCAGCAGATTGCTGGTGAGCAGGCGCCGCGTGATCGACGGGCTCATGTCAGGCCGTATCCCGGCTCATTCGATATCCGCGGCCGCGCAGCGTTTCGATAGGCCTGCGGCTGCCGTCGGGATCGATCTTTTTCCGGATCCGGCCAATCAGTACCTCGACGACGTTGCTGTCACGGTCGAAATCCTGATCGTAGATGTGTTCCGTAAGCTCGGTCTTGGAAACCACCTTGCCCGCATGCACCATCAGATATTCGAGGATACGGTATTCGTGTCCGGTGAGGACGATCTCTTCGGCCTGCACGCTGACCGTCTGTTCGGTGGTGTTTATCTCGATGCCGGCAAAGCTCAGCACCGGCGTGCTGTGCCCGGCGGCGCGGCGCAACAGCGCGTTGACCCTGGCCATCAGCTCTTCGGCGTGGAACGGCTTGGTGAGGTAGTCGTCGGCACCGCTCTCGAGCCCCTCCACCTTGTCCTGCCAGGCGTCGCGAGCGGTCAGAATCAGTATCGGAAACGGTCGCTGCAGACTGCGAAGCTGACGGATCAGCTCGATCCCGGAGATGCCGGGCAGGCCAAGGTCGATGACGGCGAGATCCATGGGGTACTCGCGACCCAGAAAAAGACCGTTTTCACCGTCGGCGGCCGCGTCTACCGAGTAGCCCTTGCCCTCGAGTTGGTCCTGCAGTTGGCTGCGCAGGGTGGATTCGTCTTCAACCACCAGGATTCGCATGTCAGGGTCTGTGTAGGTCGTACATCGCGCGGGTCAGCGGTGTCTGCCGCGCTGTACACGGCCTGATTCAGGATCTACGCGCAGGCGCTTTACCCGACCATCCCTGGTCAGGATTCGGATTTTGTACGATTCTCTGCCGCCACGGCGATCGGTCTCGGCCGACAGCACCCTGCCCGGGTAGCGGTCGCGTGCCTCGGATACCGCATCATCGAGTGAGGTACGGCGGTCGGCCTGCGCCAGCGCTGAGGCACCCAGTAACGCAACTGCCAATAGTATCGAGCCTGTAGCTTTCATTGCGCTAACCGGGTTCCTCGCGGGCGCCGGCCAAATCAGAAATGGACCGGGCGCATCCTGCGGTCGAGGCGGATCCGGTCACCCGGGTGATCGTCCGTCCGCACATGATAAATACGCCCCCTGTAGCGGTATTTTACACGGTATCCAACCAGTGCTTCGCGGATTTCGGTGCGATCCCGGGTTTCGCAGTGGCGGTACGACCATTGCGTAGCATCGGAAAGCCCGGCCACCCTGGGGCCTGCCTGATAGCCGACCGTGGCGCCGAGGGCGGTGCCTGCGATCGTCATGACCTTGCGTCCAGTGCCTTTTCCGATCTGATTCCCGACGACGCCGCCCAAGACACCGCCGACGACGGCCCCCGCAAGCGCCGCGCGACCGGGATCGGTCGCCACTTCGGAGAGGTCTCCTTCCGAACAATATTCTTCGGGGACGCTCACCTCGACCGTTTCATAGACCGGTCTGACGTGCAGGACCCTGCCGTATCCGCCGGCGTGCCGTGGGCCCCATCCGTCGTAATGGCCAGGACCGGCCGCGACATGACCGGCGCTCGCCGTAAGCAGCACCAACGCGGTGAGTCCGGGAATTGTTTTCATCGAATCACTCCTCAATGCCGAAGGCCTGGGCCTTCCAGATTTGGTATCTAAAACCTTAGTGAGGAGACCCTGAACCCAGGCTGAATAGGGCCCGGAAGGGGGTGGTGTTTACCTGGCGGGGCGCAGCTGGCTAAGCAGGAACAGGATGGTGGCGGCCGTCACGATGGATGGCCCGGCGGGCGTGTCCAGCAGCAGTGATCCGAACAGGCCGATCATTACCGCCACTGTGCCGACCATGGTGGCGATCAGCGCCATTTGCTCGGGGCTTCTGCTGAAGCGTTGTGCCGCGGCTGCGGGGATGATCAACAGGGCCGTGATCAGCAATACGCCGACGATCTTCATGGCCACCGCTATCACCAGGGCGACCAGCAGCATAAAGATGAACTTGATTCCCGTCGTCTGCACGCCGTCCACTGCGGCAAGCTCGGCGTTCACGCTCAGGTTGAGCAGGCGGCGCCAGATAGCGGCCATGATCAGCAGGCACAGCAGTCCACCACCCCAGATCCACAACACGTCGGCATCGCCCACCGCAAGGATGTCGCCAAACAGATAGGCGAGCAGATCGACCCGCACATCGTCGCGGAAGCTGATTGCCACCAGACCAATGGCCAGTGAGCCGTGCGCGAGGATCCCCAGGAGGGTGTCACTTGCCAGACGGCTGCGGTGCTGAAGTGCGAGCAGGCCAACGGCAATGAAAAGCGCGAGCAGCAGAACGCTCAGTTGCAGGTTGACCTCGAACAACAGTCCCAGCGCGATGCCCAGCAGTGCGGAGTGGGCGAGGGTGTCACCGAAGTAAGCCATACGCTGCCACACCACGAAGACACCGAGCGGGCCGCTGACAAGGCTGAGCCCGAGCCCGGCGGCAAGCGCGCGCAGCATGAAGTCATCCATGCCGCCGTTCTCCGTCGCCGCGCACCACTTCACCGTGCAGGTTGTGCTGGTGGTCGTGATGATGCGTGTACACGGCAAGGGTTTCGGCATCGATCGCGCCGAACAGGTCGAGATAAGCGGGGTGTTGACTTACGGCATCCGGGTGTCCCGAACAGCAGACATGCTGGTTGATACAAAGCACCTCGTCAGTGGCCGCCATGACCAGGTGCAGGTCATGAGACACCATCAGGACCGCGCAACCGCGCTCATCCCGAAGGCGGACGATCAGTCGGTACAGTTCGCTCTGGCCATTGACGTCGATACCCTGGACCGGTTCGTCGAGTACAAGCAGGTCCGGGCTGCGCATCAGGGCTCGTGCCAGCAGCACGCGCTGGGTCTCTCCGCCCGAAAGACCCTGCATCGGACGCTCCAGCAGTTTCGCGACGCCGGTCTCGGCCACATTGCGCTGCAACGCGGCGCTGTCGTTATTGGAGAGTGTCAGGAATTGGCGCACGTTCAGCGGCATGCTTTCCGGCAGGCTGAGATTTTGTGGCATGTACCCGATCCTGAGACCGGGGGCGCGTTTGATCGTGCCCGTGCTGGGCGCGATCAGCCCGAGCGCCAGGCGCACCAGGGTCGTCTTGCCGGCCCCGTTGGGTCCGATCACGGTCAGGATCCGTCCGCGACTCACTTCGATATCGACGTGTCTGAGCAACTGGCGTCCTCTGATCGTCACGCCCAGACCCTTACCCAGCAGCAGTTGATCAGCGGTCATCTGAATCTCCGTTGCACAAGGGACAAAGGCCCACGAGTTCTACCGTCTGCGAGCGGATCTTGAAATGGATATCCTGCGCCTTGTGGCGGATATGCCGGTTGAGTGAGTCGTCAGCCTGTTCGACCGCCACGCCGCAGCGGTCGCAGACAAAGATCTGCGCCATGTGGTCATTACCGGGGTACGCGCATCCGACGAAGGCGTTGCGTGAACTGACCCTGTGTATCAGGGCATTTTCGAGCAAGAAATCCAGGGCGCGGTATACCGTGGGCGGTGAAGGCTTGTGGCCCTCTGCGGCCAGCTGCTCGAGGAGTTCGTAGGCCCCGCTCGGTCGATGGCTCTGCCAGATCAGTTCCAGAACGCGCCGGCGTGTCGGCGTGAGGCGCAGCCCCCGGCGTTTGCAAAACCGTTCTGCCTCGCCTAGCGCGCTGTTGACACAGGCGAGGTGGTCATGGCCGGCGGAAGGAAAGGTCACCGGGTCGTTACTCATTATCGGGTGTCTCCCCGGATGCAGTCAGTCAGTGCATCAGCCATGGATCGCATCATCTGCAGATAGGCCTGCGGGCCCGGCGGGATTTCTGCGCCGAGCGGGTCGAGCACCGCGTGGCGGACCGGCAGGCCCTGGCTCAGCATGGCCACCAGCCTCGGCTGGAATTGTGGTTCGGAAAAAATGCAATCCACCTTTTGATCGACCAGCGTGGCTCGAAGCTCACGCAGGCTTGCGGCGCCCGGGCTGCGTTCGGGATGGGTTGTTATGACAGCCACCGGGCTGAGTGAATAGTTACGCTCGAAGTACTGGTAGGCGTCATGAAACACGGCATAGCTGCCGCGGATGCCGGAGAACCGAGCGGCCAGTTCCTCATCGAGCGCCCGAAGTTGTTGGCGCAACAGCGCTGCATTCGATCTGTACAGCTCGGCCTGCGCGGGATCGAGTTCTACGAGCCGGCGTGTGATCTCGTCGACCATGGCGGCTGCATTTTCCGGTGACAGCCAGATGTGCGGGTCGATGTCCGGGTCGACATGGGTGCCCGTGTTCGCGCGGCGCGGGTTCTGTTTATGCGGCTCCGCCGGATGCAGATGCCTGTTTGGCAACACCGTCAGGCCAGGCGCATCGAGCAGCGCGACGCTCTGTGACACCCCGAGGTTTGGCAGTATGCGAGCCAGCGGCAGTTCCAGCGCGGGGCCGATCCAGAAGAGGATATCCGCATCGTTCAGCCTCTGCGCGTCCGACGGGCGGAGGCTGAAGGTGTGCGGCGATTCGCCACCGCGCAGCAGCAGACTCGGTGTACCGGCATCTGCCATGACGGCGGCGACGAGCGAGTGCAGTGGGGCGATGCTGGCGACAACCCGCGGGGCGGCGACGGCATCGTGCCGGGGGACCGCAAACAGCAGCAGCACACCCAGCAGGGCGGGAAGAGGAGTGGACCTCGGATGCACGGGGGAACTCTTCGTGGTTGTATTAAAGTGTAATAGGATAACATTACACTGTGGTCTCGTGTTGGCGGTACGCGGCGATGGGTGTCCGCGTGCCCGGGCGGTCTTTTTTGCCGGGTCTTAATGTTTTGGTAATCCTTTAGGTCCCAAATGGTAGATTACCCGGCCTGGATGTTCGCCCAACGGCGGATTTCCCTTGCACGCCAAGGCCAGCGGACATCGGGATGAGCATGACCCACGAAACCACCGGTAAATACGATGTCGCCAGAACTGGCGGGGCACAAGCGTCGCTCGGCAACGGTTTGCATGGTGCCTGGCGCCGCTACGAAAATTCGTCCATACCACTGGGGCTGAAGTGGTCGGTCAGTATTGCCACACTTATCGTTACCGCGATGGGTGTTCTGGGTTTTTACCTGATTCAGCAGCAGGAGCAGGGGTACCGCAGCCAGGTGGACCGCTTCAGTCACGTCATCGTGGAGCAGTTGGTTCGGATCAGTGGCGAGCCATTGATGGCTGCCGACACTCTCAGCCTGCAGGTGCTGCTGCAGCGCCATGTCCAAAGCCCCATGATCCTTGGTGCTGCGCTGCACGACGCCGACGGAGTGCTGCTGGTCGACGCCGGTGTGAGTCCGCCGGGAGCGGCCGAGCCCAAGTTCGATGTTGCGGGCTTCAGTTCCTGGGACTGGGATAACGGTGAATTCAAGGCGGTCTCCTACGTCAGTCCGGTGATCTACCAGGATGTCACGGCCGGCTTTCTGACCGTGAGTATCGATCGATCCCCGCTGGAAAAAGACCTGCAGGTCACCCTGCGATTCCTCATCGTATCGACCCTCTTGATGATCTTCCTCGGGGTGATTCTGGCCTCGTTGCTTGCGCACCGGATGTCGCGACCGATCCAGCGTCTGGCCAAGGCCGGCGAGGCCCTGAGCGTCGGAAGGCCTCAGGGCCTGGTCACGCGCAGGGATGAGATCGGCCAGGTCCTGGACACCTTCCAGCACCTTGCAGAGGGTATTAAGCGAAAAAATGTGGTTGAAGCCGCATTTTCGCGTTACGTCTCGCCGCAGGTGGCACGACAGGTCCTCAAGGGAGAGACCAACAGCGCTCTCGGTGGCAACCGTGTGACCGGCAGTGTGCTTTTTTGCGATATCGTCGGCTTTACGGAGCTGTCCGAGGGCCGTGAGCCGGTCGAGGTGGCTGCGCTGTTGAACGACTATTTCGGGTATTTCGCCCTGGCCGCCGAAAGTTGTGGGGGTACGGTCGACAAGTTCATCGGCGACTGCATCATGATCGTATTCGGTGTCCCCGCCGCAGACCCCCATCACGCCCTGCATGCGATGACCTGCGGGATGTTGATCCAGCAACTGACGCGCCGTATCAATCAGATTCGCCAAACGCGTGAACTGGCGACGGTGACGCTGCGGGTCGGGATCAGCAGCGGGCCCATGCAGGCCGGCAACCTGGGCAGCGCGGATCGTATGCAATACACGGTCGTCGGGGACACCGTGAATGTCGCGGCGCGCCTCTGCGGCATGTCCGAACCCGGCGGCGTCCTGGTTACGGATGTGGTGATGGCGTCCGGTCAGCCGGGTGAGCTCAGTCATTACGCGCATCTGGGACCTGCCGAGCTGCGAGGCCGCAAGGAATTTGTCGAGGTGCGCGCAATGGACGTCGATGCTGTGGCAAGAGACGTCAACGCGGATCTCTTGATAGAGACGATCTTGTCTACGGGAAGTGACTGATGTTGCGTCTGCTGCTGTTGTCCCTGCTGCTGTTGGGTCTGGGTGGCTGTTCTGATCTGCAGACCCGGCTCGCGGAACCGCCGTCAAAACCACTGGACTCTTCTACAGAGGCACTGGACGCCGCTGGCGTAATGGCCAAAGAAGGACGCTGGTCGCAGGCTTTGGCCTTGCTCGAAAAGGCCGCACGCGATTATCCCGGTGATCCCGCAATTGAGGCGCACCGGGTATCAATGCGTGAACGCTGGGAACGGCAGGAGCGGGTACTTGAAGACCAGATCATGGTCGGAGATGCGGAGAACCAAGAGCGTAAGATCGCGCTGCTCGAAAAAATGTCGCTGGCACAACCCGGAAATCTTATCGTGACCTCGCGCCGAATTTATTGGAAAGAGGTGCTGGCGAGCAACATCGAAAAATTGACTGCCTGCGGTGAGTTTCACGTCACCACCGATACGGCTCTGGCGAGGCGCTGCTTTCAGCTTGCCTCGGGCATGGCAGCCAGCCCAGACATAGAGCAGCGACTGGCAGGGATCAGCGAACAGCTGCTCCTGAGCGAGAACGTTGCGGCCGAGCGACGCCGGGCAAAAGAAGAGAAGGGACGCCAGCGAAGGGCGAAGTCGTTGCTCGACGATGCGAAGGCGGCGATCGACGCGCGTGATTACCGACGTGCACTGGATATTCTGGAAAAAGTCGCGGAACTGCAGCCGAACAACAGCGAGGTGTCGGGTCTGCAGGAAGAGGCCTGGTCGATGATCAGCCCCCAGGTCGAGGCGCTTATAAAGCTCGGGGATCACCTCTACCTGGATGAGCAGCTGGATGCGGCCGTCGCGACCTGGCAGGCGGCTTTGACCCTGAAACCGGACGACGAGGACATCCTGGCACGAATCGACCGTGCCAAGACCGTGTTGAATCGGCTGGATGCCCTGCGCAGGCAACAGAACCCTTCGACAGAGAACGAGTGAGATAGCAGCCTGTCGAACTTAACACGGTTTGGCTGCGACTCTCCCAGTCGTTTGCAGGCTCATGCCCCGATAAGGTCTCAGCCGCTGTGCACGGGTTTTTGTTTCGGCCTGAACGCCTTTAATACCGACTCCCTGGTTTCGAGATAGGGGCCATCGATCAGGTCGATGCAATAAGGGATGGCCGGGAAAACCGCGTCGAGGCAGTCTGAAATCGCACTGGGCTTGCCCGGCAGGTTGACAATCAGCGACTGATTGCGAATGCCGGCGATCTGGCGCGACAGAATCGCGGTAGGCACATGCTTGAGCGAGACAGTGCGCATCAGTTCGCCAAAGCCATCCAGGATCTTGTCGCAGACTGCAGCGGTTGCCTCCGGCGTGATATCGCGCTTTGCCGGGCCGGTCCCACCGGTGGTTACCACCAGGCAGCAGCCGATATGGTCAGTCAGTTCCCGCAAAATCATCTCGACCCGATCCTGTTCGTCGGGGACGATCCGGTTGACCGGCTCCCATTCGCTGGCCAGGGCCAGGTTCAGCCATTCTCTGATGGCGGGTCCACCGAGATCATCATACTCACCACGACTGGCACGGTCTGAAACCGTAACGACACCGATTCGCGCTGGCGTGTTCATGTCACGACATCCTGAAAGATCACGAGTTGCCGAAGCATAACCGGTTTTGCCGGCCAGGCAATTTAACCCCCCGACCGCGCGGCCGATAGCACCCTGAAGGAACACCATGCGCCGGTGCCGTTTATGCCCGGCTTGCTGGTGAGGAAAGCTGGTTATGAACTGCATGTTTGTCGTGGGATGCGCCTGGGCGCGACGCGCTGTACTGCTCGTTGTGATGGGTGTTCTGTGCCCGATCGGTATTGCCGGGAGTGAGCCCGCATCGTGGGAGGCAAACCGGCAATCCTTTCTTGCCAGTCTGAGCCAAAGCGAACGCAGCTGGCTGCGTGCGCACAGGGATATTCGCCTGGGCATCGATCCAGCCTGGGAGCCCTTCGAATTCCTCGATGAGGCAGGCCGTTATCGCGGGATGGCCGCGGAATACATCGAACTGCTCAACGCGATGCTCGATGTTCACATGGCGCCAGCCCGCGGATTGAGCTGGTCGGAGGTGATCGATGGCGCGCAAAGGGCCGAGATCGATGTGCTGCCGTGTGTGGTGAAGACCCCGCAGCGCGAAGAGTATCTGGGCTTTACCGACAGTTACCTGAATTTTCCGATGGTCGTCGCGACCCGCGACGATGCGGACGTCGTCGGCGGACTTGACGATCTGAAGGGGCAGAAGATCGGCGTGGTCAAGGGGTATGCGACGGTCGATCTGTTACAGACGCATTTCCCGCATCTGCAGCGTGTCGAATTCGACAACCTGCAACACGGGCTTGAGGCCCTGTCGCTGGGGCGGATCCCGGCATTCGTTGACAATCTCGCGTCCATAGCCGATGTGATCAACAAACAAGGGTTGACCAACATCAAGGTATCGGCTCAGACGCCCTTTTCGTTCGAGCTCTCGCTGGGGGTGAGAAAAGACTGGCCTGAACTGCTCGGTATCCTCAACAAGGCATTGTCCGCCATACCCCCGCAACAGGCAGACCAGATCCGCAAAAACTGGATTTCAATCAAGTTCGAGTACGGCGTCGATCTCGCCTACCTGATCCGAATCGCATTGATTGTCAGTGCAGTGGCGATGGTGGTATTCGGGATCATTTTTTACTGGAACCGCCGTCTGCTCGCCGAGGTGGAGCAGAGAAAGCACGTCGAGGGTATCCTTGCGCACCGTAACCGGATTCACGAGAGCATTGCCGCTGGTGCGGACCTGGATCAGGTGTTGAGTACCCTGGTGACCAGTGTCGAATCCGAACGCCCGGATACCTTTTGCGCGGTTGTTCTGCTTGATCCTGGCTGTTCGCATGTGGTTCGCATTCTCGCGCCGAATCTGCCGGTCGACTACAAGCGTAAAGTTGAAGGCATGGCCGTTGCCGATTGTCTGAGCTGTTTCGGGGAGGTCATCCGGCACAAAGGCAGGGTGGTCGCGCCCGATATATCCCGTGACCCAAACTGGTCGCGGCATGAGAGCGAGTTGAAGCCCCTCAATGTTGGTGCTTGCTGGCTTGAACCGATACGCTCATCCGAGGGCAGGATGCTCGGCATTTTCGTCCTCTTCCATCAGGAAACTGGCGTCCCGGACAGTTCTGCATCTGACCTGCTACGCGAGATGGCGCTGTTGTCGACGCTCGCGATCAAGCACCATCGCAATGTTCAGAATCTGCACAAGCTTTCGCTGGCGGTCGAATACAGCCCAAACGCCGTGATGATGACCGATGCGCGAGGCATCATCGAGTATGTGAATCCGAAGTTCAGCGAGATTACCGGCTATCAGTCCAGCGAAGTCGTAGGTCAGACACCGAAGATCCTCAAGTCGCAGGAGACGGATGGAAAAGTGCACCAGGAACTCTGGCGCACGATTCAGTCGGGCGAAGAGTGGTGGGGCGAGTTGCGCAACCTGCGAAAAGATGGCGAGGCCTACTGGTCGAAGGAACACATTTCGCCGATAAAGGACAGCCAAGGAAAGGTGTCACACTTCGTTGCGATCATCGAGGACGTGACGGAGGCGCGCCTGATCAATGAGAAGGTCTCTTACCAGGCCACGCATGATGCCCTGACCGATCTGATAAATCGGCGCGAGTTCGAACGCATCCTCGGTAATCTCGCAGAAACCCAGGCTATCCATGCATCGCACAACGCCCTGTGTTTTCTCGACCTCGATCAGTTCAAGGTGGTCAACGACACAGCTGGGCATGTGGCAGGTGACGAACTTCTGCGGCAACTTGGCCAGATGCTGAAGAAGCATTTGCGGCAGGGTGACATTCTGGCTCGCCTGGGTGGTGATGAATTCGCGATTCTTATGGAACATTGCACCGCCGAACAGTCGTTGCACAAGGCCGACGAGATACGCCGCATGGTGGAGGAGTTCCGCTTCGCCTGGGAGGGGAACATCTTTGCGGTGGGGGTCAGTATCGGTATTACCGAAGTCAACAGGCAGACCATCAGTTCGCTGGATGCCCTGAAACAGGCTGACATGGCCTGCTACGCAGCCAAGGACGCGGGTCGCAACCGTGTCCACATCTACAAGGATGACGACAAGTTGCTGATGGAACGCTCCGGCGAGATGCACAATGTCAACCGCATCAAGCGGGCGCTGGAAGAAGATCGCTTCCTGCTCTATGCCCAACCGATTCGACCGGTAGGTGACTGCCGGCGGGCCGCAAGCTACGAGATCCTGTTGAGAATGTTGGACGATAAGGGTGAGCTGTTGCCGCCCGGGGCATTTCTTCCGGCGGCGGAGCGCTACAGCCTTGTCGGCCAGATTGACCATTGGGTCGTCGATCAGGTTTTTGCTTGGATATACCGTCACCCAAATGAAATGGAGACGATTGCCGGTTTTTCGATCAACCTGTCGGGACAGTCGCTGGGGGATGACAGCCTGCTGGGCAATATCATCCGACATCTGAAGACGGATCGTCTGCCGGCGGAAAAAATTAAATTCGAAATCACCGAGACGGCTGCGATTGCCAACCTGGGCAACGCGAACAGCTTCATTGCCGCATTGAAGGAGTTTGGAGTCGAGTTCGCCCTGGATGATTTCGGCAGTGGTCTTTCGTCGTTTGGTTACCTCAAGAATCTCCAGGTCGACTATCTGAAGATCGATGGCATGTTCGTCAAAGACATGCTGGTCGATCCGATCGATTCCGCGATGGTGAAGTCGATCAACGACATCGGGCACGTGATGGGCATGGCGACCATCGCCGAATTCGTCGAGAACGATGACATTCTGAGGGCCCTGGCGGAGTTGCAGGTGGACTATGTGCAGGGTTACGGCGTCGGCAGGCCGATGCCGATCGACGAGATCCTTGCCGAGAACAGGGTCGCCCTGCCCGTGGCTTCGGGCGGTCGCTAACGTTTCGAGTCGGAATTAGCCCTACCAGACAATCAGATGTATCAGCGTTCGGATGCCGATGGCAATCAGGGCGCCGTAGATGGCCGGACGCAAGACCGCTGCAACCCTCGGCCCGGCCGATACCAGGATAGCGATACCTGCCACGTCGAAAGGGTGCACCAGCATCCCCGCAATCCGATTCAAATCAGTACTGCTCAGCAGGCCCTGCTGCAACAGATCGGCGGATACGCCCATCATGGCGGTGCCGCCTGCAATCGCCTTGGTAATGATCGGCAGGGCAACGCTGGAGGGTAGGTCGAGCCAGCCGAAAAACGGCGCAGTCAGCGTTTCCAATCCCCCGACGACTCCCGTCTGGCGCAGGATATTTACCAGAAGCAATGACAGGACCAGCATCGGCAGAGCGCTTATGGTGATACCGAATGCCTCGCCACCGGCGTGGTTGACGACATCGAGCACCCCCTTGGTGTCCGAGGCCTCGCGGTGCTTTGGTTTTGGTTGCGGCGGTTCGGTTTCCTCCGGCAGATCGCGGGTAAACCAGTGATAGGTGGCAGCGGCGCCGGCAAGTGCGGCGAAGGACGAGATCAACAGTGTTAATGGACCATTCAGCCCCATCGCACTCATCGGGAAAACCACGTTCGCCTGGGCCGCACCAAAAACCAGTGCGAGGGTGGCGGCGATGTGGCGTCGCGAGAGCCCACCTTTGTCCATCATGGTCAGTGTGGCCATGGGGGCTGCGAAGCTGACGAACAGGACCTGCAGCAGGGCAAAGACCCCCAGGCCCGGGACGCCCAGGGGATGCAGCCAGGGCGAGATGAGATCGACGATGCGGTCGAGTACGCCCCTGGCCTCGAGCAGGCGCATCAGGGTCAGCATCACGATCATGATCGGCAGCAGGATGAACAGGGCGAGTTCCACCGCCGCGCGGCCCGAGACAAGGATCAGGTCAGCCAGTTCAGTCATCAATAAGCCGGTTGGTGCGCTGCAGCACCGCGGACTCTAACCCATGCGCCCGGTATTGTCGTGCGGGCGGAATTTTTATCGCCGTCTGGTCGCCAGGGCCTGCCGGTTAGCCGCGTTCCAAACCCGACAGCGTCAAAAAATCGACGTGATGGCTGGCTTGGAGGGCTCGGCCCGGATGCCCTTATATCCTATATAATGAATTAAGTTTATCTCATAACTACATCAATATAAACGAGAAAAAAGGCGATTATTTGGTGGGCCGAAAAACTGCAGTGGATTGACAATCCCATTGTGCAGTGCAAAAATTAATGACCACTATTTATGTATGCCTA
>Ga0316194_10001921_pt1 | contig 14490 bp, 18 predicted proteins | sample CroRivsedime1_MG_FD_204936 | JGI IMG/M metagenome (GOLD analysis project Ga0316194, IMG submission 204936) | Coastal sediment microbial communities from Maine, United States - Cross River sediment 1 | ecosystem: Environmental > Aquatic > Marine > Coastal > Sediment | place: USA: Maine...
CGACAGTGAAAATGGCGAAGTTCCGCTGCAAGGTGCGGCAGAAGCCATCCTGCAACGGCTCGCTTAAAGCTGCTGGCTGCCGCCTATCCCGAAACTCAAAGCACCCACCGCCTCAATCGCGGCGTGCACCTGGTCTCCGGGCTGCAAAGCTCCGACGCCGGACGGGGTGCCGGTAAAAATCAGGTCCCCCGGTTTCAGCTCAAAAAACCGGGAGAGCTCTGCAATGATTTCCGGCACGGACCAGGTCATGTCATCGATATTGGCGGACTGCCGTTGTTCTCCGTTGACGCTCAGCGTGATGGAGGAACGCGACGGATGACCGCAATCAGAGACCCTGCGGATGGCCGATACAGGGGCCGAATAATCGAAGCCCTTGGCAGTTGTCCAGGGGCGACCCTGTTTCTTCGCCTGGTTTTGCAGATCCCGCCGGGTCAGGTCAACACCGACTGCATAACCGAACACAGCCTGCAGCGCTGAGCCGGGCGAAAGATTCACGCCGCCCGCGGCCAGCGCGATAACCAACTCGACTTCGTGGTGCAGATTGGCTGTCATCGGCGGGTAAGGAACTTCGGCTCCCCTATTTACAGCGTCCCTCGGTTTGCTGAAGAAACACGGGGGTTCACGCAGTGAGGATCCCATTTCACGCGCATGTTCGCGGTAATTGCTGCCCACACAATATATCCGGTTGACCGGATACCGCGCGTCCGTACCCGCCACTGCGATGGTGACGATGCCGGGCGCATCGAACACCAGGGCATCCGATGATGCGTTACTCACTGTCATACCAATTTACGAATGCCCGTGGCTTCCCTGATTTTGTCAAGAAAGGGGGTCGCGAATGCCCGCGCCCTGACTGCGCCCTCCTGCAATTCCTGCTCGATATGCTCCGGCTCGGCAATCAACGCCTCGTAGCGCTCGCGGGCCTGGATCAGTTCGTCATTGATCAGTTCGAAGGTCTGTTGCTTGGCCTGTCCCCAGGCAATGCCTTCCCGGTAGGCCTCGCGCATGTCCGCCCGCTGCTCAGGGCTGGCAAATGCCGCGTAGATGGCATACAGCGCAGAATCATCAGGGTCTTTCGGCTCGCCGGGCTCGAGCGAGTTGGTGACAATTTTCATGATGGCCTTGCGCAGTTGCTTCTCCGGCAACCAGAGCGGAATCGTGTTGTTATAACTCTTGGACATCTTGCGGCCGTCCCTTCCGGGCAGGACAGCGACATGCTCTTCGACCACTGCTTCGGGCAGTCGGAAGAGTTCTGAGTAATGATGATTGAAGCGCTGGGCTATGTCCCGGGCCATTTCCAGGTGCTGCACCTGGTCTTTACCGACGGGCACATGCGTGGAGTTGAACATCAGGATGTCTGCCGCCATCAACACCGGGTAGCTGAACAGGCCCATGGTAATAGCGAAATCAGCATCTTCGCCGGCGTCCAGGTTTTCCTGCACGGCGGCCTTGTACGCATGGGCCCTGTTCATCAGGCCCTTGGCTGTGGAGCAGGTCAGAATCCAGGTCAGTTCCGGTATTTCGGGTATATCCGACTGGCGGTAAAACACCGCCCGCCTGGTATCCAGCCCCAGTGCCAGCCAGGTGGCGGCAATCTCCAGCGTGGACTGTTGCATGCGCTGCGGGTCCTGGTTTTTGACCAGTGCATGATAGTCAGCCAGGAAATAGTAGGACTGCACATTTTCATCGTGGCTGGCCTCGATGCAGGGCTTGATGGCGCCCACGTAGTTACCAAGATGAGGCGTACCTGTCGTGGTGATGCCCGTCAGGACCGTTCGCTTGCTCATAGGGAAGTTGTCTGCTGATTCATTGAGATCGCTTATTTTACGGGAACCGGCCAATGACTGTATACCTGGCGTCTGCAATCAAAGTCACTGTCCGCTGCCTGCCTGTCCCCGACAGCGCCCCAGGTCGCTGGTCTCGAGACGGGCAGAGCCCGAGCCGCCGGATAAGCCCCGGATACAGGCCACCATGTCCGGTGAACTTTTACGCAGCGAGCGGCTGACCAGAAAATCCGGGGCAGCCATTTCGGGCTTGATCCGGATTTCATAGTCCATCAGCAGGCCATCGGGGGTTTCGATGAACTGCCAGCTACCCTCCATTGCCTGCAGATTCCCCTGAACCAGTTTGAAGCGGATAGCCCGGTAAGGCTCACGCAGCGACTCGTAGATAAAATCCAGTGTCGGCGCAGGCCATCCCTGCTGGGTGACCTGGTGCAACAGGGCGCGTTGACCGCTGTCTTCGATCACGTCGCAGCTCTGCAAACCGTCAACATAAAAGAAGGTCTTTTCACAGGAAACTATCACCTCCCAAACTGCTTGCGCTGATGCCCTTGCCAGCGCCTGTACACGAACCTTTCCACCCGGTAAATCCGATTCTGATTCCAGCACCAGCACCTCGCCCTCCCGCAGTTTTTCAATATCCGCGGCAACAGGCCCCTGGAAGCAGGCAGAAAACATAAACAAGAACAGGAAGCGTTTCATCGGAGCCACAGTATAATGGGCCGATGAACTTACGTGCTCTTCAATATTTCGTCAAGCTGGCCGACCTGCGTCATTTCAGCAAAGCCGCCGAGGCCTGTTTTGTCAGCCAGCCTACCTTGAGCACACAGATCAAGAAGCTGGAAGAGGAACTGGGCGTTCAACTGGTGGAACGTTCTCCCAAGAACATCATGCTGACACCTGTTGGCGTCGAGATTGCTGAGCGGGCCAGGTTGGTGCTCAGTGACGTAGACCAGATGAAAGCAGTTGCGCGCCGCAGTGGAAATCCGGCTGATGGCGTGCTGCGCCTGGGCCTGTTTCCAACCCTGGCGCCTTACTTTCTGCCGCACGTGGTGCCCAACCTGCGACGCCAGTACCCCAACCTGAGGCTGCAACTCGCCGAGGAAAAGAGTGAAGATATCCTGCGCATGCTGCGGCAGGGAGAGCTGGATGCAGCCATGCTGGCTCTGCCGATCCATGACGAGGGACTGGAAATGGAGGTGCTGTTCAAGGAGCCTTTCGTGCTCGCCCTGCCCGGGCAGCATCCGCTGGCCTCGCAGCCGCGAGTCGGCCTGGATGATCTGAACGGCGCCGAGTTGTTGTTACTGGAAGAAGGCCATTGCCTGCGGGAACATGCGCTGGAAGTCTGCGCCCTGGCTGATGCGCACGAGCGCGTGGACTTTCACGCCACCAGCATGGAGACACTGCGTCAGATGGTTGCGGCGGATGTGGGCATCACCCTGATGCCCATAATGGCAGTTAAACCACCCATCGCAGCGACCAAAAATCTGGCCATCCGGTACTTTGATCATCCCGTACCCAGCCGGACCATCGCCCTGGTCTGGAGGATTAGTTCAGCCCTTTCCGGATTTTTAAAGGAAGTGGCTCAGTGCCTCAAATCACTGCCGCCAGACCTGCTCAAACCCTAGTATTCAAGGCCCTCCAGTAACTCCTGCCCGTCATCCGGACCTTCCGGAATCTCTGCGAAAAGTGGTGTAGAAAGGTAGCGCTCGCCGGTATCCGGAAGCATCGCAAGGATGACAGAACCCGGATCCGCATTTTCGGCGACTTTGATCGCTGCAGCGAAGGTGCCACCGGCAGAAATTCCACAGAAGATCCCCTCGCTGACGGCCAGGGCATGCGAAGTGTTGATGGCTTCATCGTCCGTCACCAGGATATTCTCATGGGCTACGGAACGATCGAGGGTTGCCGGTACAAAATCTGGTGTCCAGCCCTGGATCTTGTGAGGCTGCCACTCTTTTCCTTCCAGCAAAGCTGCTCCGGCAGGCTCGGTAGAAATTATCCGGACGTCCGGCCGCGCCAGCCTTATCATCTGGCCGGCGCCGCTGATCGTCCCGCCGGTGCCGTAACCGCTGACAAAATAATCCAGCCGCCTTTCCGCAAAATCGCTCAGAATTTCCGGCCCCGTGGTATTTCTGTGGAACGCCGGATTGGCTTCGTTTTCAAATTGCTGCGTCATGAACCAGCCGTGCTTGGCTGCCAGCGCTTCGGTGACGCGCACCATGCCGGTTGCCCGCTCAGCCGGCGGAGTCAGAACCACTTTTGCCCCGAGAAAACGCATCAACCTGCGTCGTTCTATTGAGAACGATTCAGCCATGACAGAGACAAAAGGGTAACCCTTGACTGCACAAACCATCGCCAGCGCAATACCCGTATTGCCGGAGGTCGCCTCGATCACGGTTTGTCCGGGTTTCAGCACCCCTCTTTTCTCGGCATCGAGAATGATACCCAGCGCCAGGCGGTCCTTCACCGAACCCAGCGGGTTAAACGCCTCCACCTTGACGTACATCTCGACGCCTTTCGGAGCGAGTTTATTGATCTTGATGATCGGGGTGTTACCGATTGTCTCCAGGATGTTGTTGTATATCATGTGTGAGTCCTTGCCTTTTTCTTCATTCTATACCGAAGGATGCAATAATTCTGTCAGGCTTGCACCCCGGGCCAGCGCAGGCGCATTGCGGTGACGGCCGGTTGCCCGCCGGATAAAAGCTTCTTTGGCCGTCCAGCTGCTCGAAATCAACCCCATGCCGAAGCGGCGTAACGGGCCCAGCTCCTCCGGAATGAAAATACCGCGTATGCTGTGCATACCCCGCGCCATCACTTCCGCTTCCGAGCGCCGCCAGCGGGCATATTTTTCCAGAACCTTTTCGCTGGCAAACGGCACACCTTCGCGGCGCGCGGCAATCAGCACTTCTGCCAGCCCGGCCGCATCCAGCAAACCCAGGTTGACGCCCTGGCCAGCCAGCGGGTGCACCGCATGGGCCGCATCTCCGATCAACACGGCACGCTTCGCCCGGTAGGTCTTGCTGAGCCGCATGGTCAGTGGAAAGGCCGCGCGCGGCCCGCAACTGACCGGTTGGTCCGGCCAGTGGCCCTCTCCCCCGGACGCTGCCTGCCCCAACTCGGCCAGGAAGGCGTCATCGTCGAGCTCCAGCAACCGTGAGGCTCTGGCTTCCGGCAACGACCAGACAATTGAAGAAGCGCCATGTTCAAGCGGCAGAAAGGCCAGCGGACCACCTTCCAGGAATCGCTGCCAGGCCAGCCCTGGATTAGGCGTTGCGGTCTGAACGACAGAAACCAGCCCCTGCTGGCCGTATTCCCAGAAATCCTGCTCAATGCCCAGCAGGCTTCTGACACCTGAGTTGATCCCGTCTGCGGCAACCAGCAATCGGCAAGCCAGTTGTTTGCCGCTGGCCAGGCTAAGCAATTGTCGGTCCGGTTCGCACTCCAACCCGATCAATTGGTCGGGGCAATGCAAGCGGGCCCCACCCATGGCGAGCAGCGACTGCCAGAGCGTCCACTGGACCAGCTCGTTCTCAACAATGACGCCGAGCTGTTCGAGACCGAATTCGGCCGCATCAAACTCCATCACCGTGTGCTCGTCCCGGTCTTCAACCCGCATTCGACCGTAAGGCGCATGGCGAAGCCTTTCAATCTGCCGCCAGGCCCCGGCTTCGGCCAGGATATCGATCGAACCGGGGGACAACGCCGAAACCCTCAAACCCACATCGCCGGATCCGTCAAAAGGCTGTGGTTCTTCGCGTTCCAGAATGGCCACGGAGAACCCGGCCCTGGCCAGCAAACAGGCTGCCGCGGCGCCCACCATGCCGGCCCCCACTACGGCGATATCGTAACTGTCGATGGCCTCGCGCTGCTTCATAGTGATTCACCCGCAGCCAGTCGCGGAATCCGTCCCCGGAACCCCATCGCCCGCACCGCAAGCTGGCGGCGCAGAGAAGGGATAAATGCATGAGCGAGCAGACCCAGCGTGCGGGCTGTTCCGGCCAATGGACTGGGATTTGAGTAGAGCCGGGCCAGGCCGTCCGAATAGGCAATCGTGCCTTGCTGGTCCTTTTTTCGCCAGGCACTATAGTGTTGTAACAGCCTGATGCTTCCTGGATCTGCTTGCGGACCAGCCGCCCTGGCCCCGGCCAGCAATTCGGCCAGCACGGCTACATCCCGTAATCCAAGATTGAAACCCTGGGCGCCGACCGGATGAATGGCATGTGCCGCGTTGCCGAGAATAACGGCCCGCGGCCTGATGTCTTCGAGTGCGCGGACCAGGTGCAATGGATAGCTGCTGCGCTTGCCGATCTTCAGGAAACGGCCCAGGTGATCGCCAAACCGGCGCTGCGCCAGTTGCAGGAACTGTTCAGCAGGCAACTCCATCATTCTGCCGGCATCTTCCGCAGCGACACACCAGATCAGCCCACAGCGGCCATTGACATGCGGCATCACGGCAAAGGGGCCGCTGGGTGTAAAACATTCGAATGCCCGTCCACGATGGTCCTGCTCCGGTGTGATGTTGCAGATAACCGCTGTTTGGCGGTAATCATGGGATTCAGAGTCGATCCCCAGAGATTCGCGGACAAAAGACCGGGCTCCATCCGCGCCGACCAGCAAACTCGCCCGGATCTGCTGTGCGCCATTCTCATCCAAAAAATCCACGACGGCCTGATCTTCGTCGATCTCGATGCCTGTTACCTCGGCGGGACAGCTGAACTGAACTGACTCAAGGTCAGGCAACCTCTGCATGACTGCTGCACCAAACACCCGCGCTTCAACCACATGGCCAAAGCGATCGAGTCCAAGCTCGCCGGGGTCCATCACAACAAGCCCCGGCCGTCCATGCTCCCTGACCTGGATTTCGCGGATCGGCGTTGCATTCTCCCTGACGGAATCCCACAGCCCCAGACCCTGCAGTATCCTGCAGGAACTGGCGCTGAGCGCCAGCGTACGGTCATCGTAGCTGGGCTGGATTTCAGCGCGGGGAGAGACGGCCTCAAGCAAAGCCACCCGAATCCCCAGTGGGCCCAGGGCACAGGCCAGGCTGGCGCCAACCAGCCCGCCACCGACAATGACAACATCAAAGTGTTCGGCCATATGCCTTTCTCAACCCGCCATCAATGCTTCGACTTCATCGGGCGTGCGGGCCAGCCCATCCGTCAAAATCCGAGGCTTATCCTGCGTAATCGCAATATTGTCCTCAATCCTGATACCCACTCCCCGCCAGCAGGGCTTTACGCTCTCTTCCTCGGGACCGATATAAATACCCGGCTCAATGGTCATGACCATGCCGGGTTCGAGCTCCCGGGAGTGTCCGTCAATCGTGTATTCGCCCACATCATGAACATCCAGGCCCAGCCAATGTCCCGTGTTATGGATGTAAAAACGCTTGTAGCCCTTTGTCTCCAGCTGTTCCTCCACCGTGCCCTCGAGGATACCCAGCTCGATCATTCCTTCAGTCGCAACATGAATGGCGGCGTCATGAACATCCTGCCATTGCTCTCCAGCCCGGGCCTCATTGATGGCTGCTTGCTGGGCCGCGAGTACCACATCGTACAGCGCCCTCTGTTCTGACGAGAATTTTCCATTGACCGGGAAGGTGCGCGTGATGTCCGATGCGTAGCCATCGTACTCGGCCCCGGCGTCAATCAGCAGCAGGTCACCATCATTGAGCAACTGGTTGTTCGCAATGTAATGCAGTATGCAGGCATTGGCGCCGCCACCGACAATCGGGAGATAGGAGGGCTCACACTGGTGACGTGTAAACGTGTGCGCCAGGCAGGCATGAATATCTGCTTCATTCAGACCTGGCTCACAGACCTGCATCGCGTGCTGGTGGGCCTCGATCGCGACTTTTGCTGACCGGCGCATGACCGACAGCTCTTCCCGGCTCTTGTAGACCCGCATATCGTGCAGCATGTGATCCAGGGCGTGAATTTCCTCGGGTGCATGAAAGGTCTTGCGGGCCTGTCCGCGAATCGTGTTCAGCCAGCCGATCAGCTTCTGGTCGAACAAGGGGTCACGACCGAGGTCGTAGTAAATCCGGTCCATGTCCCGCAGCAGGTCACGCAAACGCTCATCGGCTTCCGAAATATCATAGGCTTCGTCCATGCCGTATTCCGAAACCGCCGCCTCCAGACCGACCATTCGCCCGTCCCACATTTCACGCTCGGGATCCCGTTCCCGGCAAAACAGTATCGATCTGCCGTCTTTTTCCTCGGGTAGAAGCACCAGCAAGGCATCGGGTTCGCGAAACCCGGTCAGGTACAGGAAATCACTGTCCTGGCGGTAAGGGAAATAGACGTCATTATTGCGCAGCCTGGCAGGGGCCGCCTGCAGGATGACCAGGGACTCCTCTCCGGCCATCCTCATCAACTGGCGTCTGCGGCGGGCATACTCTTTGTGCTTGATCACGGCTTGTCTTACCTGCTGTAAGTCAGTGAATGGCCTCATCAGAGGCGGGTCCACGAAAATCCTCTCGCATCATCAGTGCGACAACCCGCACATATTCCACGATCTCGGCATAAGCGGTTTCATCCGCTTCATTCTCCTCTTCTCCGGACGAAAGTTCAGCCCGGCCAATTTGCTGGAGGTCGTCTATGGCCTCTTTCGACTCGTCCGACAGCGCTTCCAGCTGCCCGCCACTGGCCAGCCCGGCAAGGAATCCAGAGCACCACTGGGCCAGCGAAATAGTTCGCGCTTCCAATGACTCATCATCGTCCGGCAGCCACAGTGCAAAACCGAACTCCTCATCCTCGAGCTGACGCCTGGTGGCTTCAAAAGCCTCCTCCATGACGGCCTGCAGCCCGGAAGCGGGATTGACCAGTAATTGCATTGCACGCAGGTGCTGTATGAAATCGCTGGCAGTTTGGCTGGTTTCGCGACACAACAGACCGCACAGAAGCCCATGGCATTCAGCCAGTTCCGCAGCATCCAGGTTGCCCTGGCTCAGCCGGACGGTGCGTTCAAAATCTGGCAGTGCTGGAACGGTCATCTGGAAGACTCCAAAAATAGGAATATTACCACTGTTAAGGGAATTGATTGACGGTTTTGGCCGCTCAATCTATAGTTGTGACCATGGACTCACTGGAACAGGCAGGAAAAGATCTGGAGCGGCTTGAGCAGCAGTTGAAAGCCCTGCTGGAGCAATGCCGTAAACTTCGCGAAGAAAATCATTCCTTGCAGAATCGGCAGGAATCGCTGGTCGCCGAACGTGCGTCTTTGGTCGCCAAAAATGAAGAAGCACGGACCAAAGTAGAAGCGATGATCAATCGACTAAAAGCATTGGAACAATCCTAGGTTCACCGTATGAGCAACTCCCCTGAGCCCGTCTCAGTCATTATTCTCGACAAAAAATATCAATTCGCCTGCGATCCGGAGCAACGCAACGACCTGGTCGAAGCCGCTCGCCAGCTTGATGAAACCATGACTGAAATCAAGGACAGTGGCCGACTGATGTCACTGGAGCGGATTGCCTTGCAAGCGGCCCTCAATTTCAGCGCACAATTAATGAAATTGCGCGAAGCCGAGAGTTACCGCAAGGAAAAGATCGATAGCAAAATCCGAATACTCGCTGACCAGATCGATGATGCGCTGAATACCTGATCGCGCTATAATCAATTTGCCCCCTGTGGCGTTTGCCAGCGGGACCGTTAAATGCCTTGTCCCTACATTTTGACCACGGGGTAGCTGATCTGAGTGCCGGTGTGCATGTTCGCTTTCAGCGAAAAGCCTGAAGCCTCGTAAGCCATCCCACCTGAACCTTTGGTTCAAGGTCACCGGGCCGCAGCGGCTTTACGGGGGGCTTCTGTTTCTGTCTCATCACCCCCGCCAGATGCATATCGAAGCCAGTCAAAAAAGTCTGAAATCCCAGCTACGCAAGCAGTTGCGAAGGCGGCGCGCAGCAGTCAATGAGGACATCAGAAAACGATGGGACCGGTCAATCAACCAGGCTCTTGTTGACCTGGCCAGGCATACTTGCCCCCTGACGGTGGCCGCCTACCTTGCTTTTGATGGAGAACCTGACCTGGCCCCGGCATTGGCGGAATTGGACCGGCGGGGCATCAGGCTGGCCTTGCCCGTGGTGCAACACCTGCCCGGCAAATCGGCCATTACTTTCCATGCCTGGAAGTCCGGTGATGCCTTGAAAGCCAATCGCTATGGCATAGCCGAACCGGTTGAAGCGCCCCTGGTGCCTGTTCTCGATATCGATTTAATGCTGGTTCCGCTGGTCGGTTGGGACAAGCAAGGCGGCCGCCTCGGAATGGGCGCCAGCTTTTATGACCGGATGTTCCAGCCTTTTGCCGGACTGGAAAAACCGGCCCGGATGGGTGTGGCCTACGAACTGCAAAAGGTCTCCGCGGTTCCCTGTGAGCCATGGGACATTCGCCTGCACGGCATACTGACCGAAAATGGCTGGTTTACCTTCCAGCGCTGACGCGAGACAATGCGGGATTGCATGCCAATCGAGGAAGCCGCCCAACAATGAACTACTGGTTGATCAAAAGTGAGCCTGATGCGTTCAGCATCGATGACCTGAAAAATGCACCCAAACAAACCGAGCACTGGGACGGTATCAGGAACTACCAGGCACGTAACTTCATGCGCGACAGCATGGAAACAGGTGACCTGGCTTTTTTCTATCACTCCAATTGCAAGCCACCGGGAATTGTCGGTATCTGCGAAATCGTTTCAGGGGCTTACCCCGATCACACGGCCTTCGATGCTTCGGAGAAATATTTCGACCCGAAGAGCGACCCTGAAAATCCCCGCTGGCTGATGGTCGATGTAAAATACCGGCGCAAAACCAAAAGGATGATCGACCTGGCGGAAATCAAGGAACATGCAGACCGGCTGGAAGGTTTCCCACTGATTCGACGCGGCAACCGCCTGTCGATCATGCCGGTCTCGAAAGAACATTGGGACTACATCCTTTCACTGGAGTAAAACCACAGATGACATCAGCTGATCAGCAACACGCCCAGAAAATGCAGGTGGCAGAAGCTGCCGTCAAATTTGTTCGCTCCGACAGCGTCCTGGGTGTTGGCACCGGTAGCACGGTCAATTGCTTCATCGAGGCACTGGCTGCCAGCGGCAAACGAATCGAAGCCGCGGTTTCTTCATCTGAAGCTTCTACCACCCTGTTGGAATCTCACGGTATCGAAGTCATCGACCTGAACCTGGCAGGCACGCTGGACCTGTATATCGACGGTGCGGATGAGTTTGACAGCCACCGCAGGCTGATCAAGGGAGGCGGTGGCGCATTGACACGGGAGAAAATCGTCACCGCGGCCAGTCGAAGTTTTGTCTGCATCGTCGATGAAAGCAAAAAAGTCGGAGTGCTCGGTCGTTTTCCGTTGCCGGTTGAGGTGATTCCCATGGCACGCAGTTTTGTTGCAAGGCAACTGGTTTCCATGGGCGGTCAACCGGAACTTCGACAGGGCTTTGTCACAGACAACGGCAACGTTATTCTCGATGTCCATAACATGGATCTGGTTGATCCGGTGAAAATGGAGAAAAACCTGAACAATCTTCCCGGGGTCGTTACCAACGGGCTGTGGGCATTACGCCCGGCCGACGTGGTATTGATGGCCACCGGGTCAGGCGTGAAAACATTCGACTAGCGGTTTGCATAAACCCGTTAATCTCCGCCCCCGGCTCTCGCCGCCGCCACCTCAGCTGCACTGACCTCACCACCGGGGTTATTCCAGGAATTCATCACAAAAGTGACAATTTCTGCAATCTCGCCGTCATCCAGGTAAGAAAGGTTGGGCATGATCGCATTGTAGTCCATGCCGTTGACAGTGACCGGGCCACTGAGGCCATTGAGAATGACGTTGATCGTGCCTCCAGGCCCGTCCAGCAGGTAACTGGATTGAGCCAGCGGGGGGAAGGCGCCTGTCAAGCCTTGTCCGTTTGCCTGGTGGCAGGCCGCACAGTGCGAAGCATAGAGCTTTTTGCCGCTGATCATACGTTCGTCAAACGTTTTGGGTTGCGACCCCCGGGCAGGTGCGTCAGTGTCTTCACTGGAACAAGCGGCCATTAATACCGCCAGCACGGCAATCTTAAAAAACACGCGCATAGTCTTCATATCGGCTTTCCCCGGTAGCTGATGCTAGCGCCTTGCATTGTCGCATACTAATCAAGAAGCCTTGATGTGAATCAACCGCCCAGGAGAAGTCGGCTGTAAAATTAAGTGTAAATCTGAGCATCAATTGGCTGCTCAGATTCAAAATTGAAAGATTACGGTGTACAACCATGAAACTGACAAGATTCACCGACTACTCTCTTCGCGTATTGATCTACCTGGGAATGAAAGAAGACGGACGGGTCACCATCCGTGAAATCTCGGAGGCTTACGGCATCTCCCGAAACCACCTGATGAAAGTGGTCAGCCTGCTGACCCGGATGGAGTACCTGGATGCCCGCAGAGGACCCGGTGGAGGAATTGCATTGGCCCGGTCGCCGTCTGAAATTGTGATCGCGGACGTCATTCGCGACATGGAAGACGATCTGAACCTGGTGGAATGCTTTTGCGAAGACGGGTCTTGTCTGATCAAGCCCATGTGTGTCCTCAAATCTGCTCTGAACAAGGCACTTAAAGCCTACCTCGACACACTGGAACAATATACTTTGAGTGATTTGCTGAAGCCCAAGACCCAACTGGCCCAGGTCTTTGGCATGACAGCCTGAACCTCAAAAAACAAAGAGCGCACAAGGCGCTCTTTGTTATTACAGCCATTTCGGTGCATCAAGCACCTTTAACTGCTTCTATCAGAGGCGTGTCCGCGCGAAGCTGACTGCGCCACCCAACAGGATCAGCAATCCACCCAACAGGGCGAACAGCGGTACCTGGGTAGCCGTAGTCGGCAGTGCTTCAGGCTCTGGCTCTGGCTCTGGTTCCGGCATCGGAGCAGGAGCAGGAGCAGGAGCAGCAGCGGGTGCAGCTTCAGGCAGGCTCCAGTTTCCCGCCATAGGAATGTAAACGTTCACTACCTGGCGAGGTGCAAGCTCAGTAATCCTGACTGACTGGCCACCGATCTCAGCAGTTGCGCCGCGCTCAGGAAACCTGCGCTCTGAAGCAGACCAGGAACCATCCGGCATTTGCCACTGAATGATAGTGGAATTAACGCCCTGGCGTACAACACGCGCCGTAAGCTTGACGGCCCAGTTTCCTCGCTTGTCAACAACTTCGAGGCATGCAGGGGCGACATTCGGATTGCTCTCGAGCATTTCAGCACTCCAGATAACGTCGCTACATGATGCGGCCTGTGCAGTGGTGGTAAATCCGAGTGCGCCCAGAAGTACCAGCATGGTGATTAACATCGTCTTCTTCATATACTCCCTCACTTAGGTTTTTGCCAAAAGATGCTTAGCTGTTGCCGTCACAATATACCGCTTCGGCGCATGCCCAACATAATAAAAAGGATAGCAGGTTACAAGTGTCAGTGTACGTTCAGGCGTTGGCGCTAACACGGAAACATCGCTTGGATCCACTATTAGTATGGATGATACCGTATACAAAACCTCGCCGCGAGCAGTTTGAAACCTAATTTCGTCTCCCACTTCGACGTCTTTCAGTCCACGGAAAAAACCGTCCCGATGCCCTGCAATACCGAGATTACCCTCTGCTTCCAAATGGGCGGTGCCAATAATCCGGCCAACACCACGGTTGAGGTTGAACTCATCCGTACCGTTATAAACGGGTACTTCTATGTCAACTTTATCAATCGTCAGGAGGGCAAGCGGGGGTCCTGCCTCGACCTGGAGGCTTTCCTCGTACTCCCTGATTCGTTTATCTGCCCATAATTCCTGGTTGGGTGACCATTCACTCTGTTCACTCTGGGCATCCTGTACCGCTTGCCCAGCCGCTTCGACCGATTCCTGGAAAACACGAATCCCTTCTTCGCGCTGGCGTTCCCCGCTGGTTCGAATCTGGAAAAACACCACGAGCAGCACGACACCGCCGAGGTACAGGCCTATCTCCAACCAACCTAATTTTTTCTTTAGAGTACGACTGACCATAGGAATGTGACGACTGGATTGTGTTCAGCACCGCATCATACATTGGGTGCAAAATAACTTACAACGTATTCGTTGAATACCGGCCCAATGGAGCAGAGAATAGCCCGAATGCCGCCGCCCGATAAAATTGGCCCTACCCGGATCCAGACCCGTATTTTGTCGATTGACGCGGTACGTGGATTTGCCCTGTTTGGGGTACTGCTGGTAAACATGTTCAATTTCGGCGCCTATTCACCGGAGTGGTCGAACGCCGTGGATCGCGCATTCAGCATCATCATGCACTCGCTGTTTGAAACCAGGTCCCTGCGGCTGTTCTCCATGTTGTTCGGCTTTGGTTTTGCGCTGCAATTGGCCAGAGCCCTGTCGCTGGATAACGGGTCATTGTGGTTTTACTTCAGAAGATTATTTTTCCTGTTCCTCTTCGGCATGGCGCATGCGCTGTTCTACGACGGCGACATCTTGATGGAGTATGCCGCACTCGGGCTTATTCTCGTTTTATTTCGCAATGTACCCGACTGGATACTGCTCGTCCTCGCCGTTCTCCTTTTGACAGCCTTCCCGGTGGGAAACCTGGTCCACACACCAGGCAGTGAAGAGATCGCAATGCAACTTGAGGACGAATGGCCGCTCGAAGCGTTGAGGACAGGTCATCCTTACCTGGGTTCGGCAATGGATGTCT
>Ga0316194_10001922_pt1 | contig 14487 bp, 16 predicted proteins | sample CroRivsedime1_MG_FD_204936 | JGI IMG/M metagenome (GOLD analysis project Ga0316194, IMG submission 204936) | Coastal sediment microbial communities from Maine, United States - Cross River sediment 1 | ecosystem: Environmental > Aquatic > Marine > Coastal > Sediment | place: USA: Maine...
CGGTGGTGATGATTGCAGACGACATTGAGTCTGCTTTCACCTTTGCACAGAACTGGCCAAAGGGATCGGTGCTGTCGGTACTGCTCATCGCCTTGTCGGGACTGATCGTCTTCGTCCTGTTCCGGCGCATCGACCTCGATCAGATCATCGGGAGGAGATAAGGCATGAAAACCGCTGGCTCATCCCCCACAACCAGAAAATTCATCTGGATATGGACATCCGCAGTCATCCTGTTTTTGTACATTCCGATGTTCGCGGTCATCCTGGCATCGTTCTCGACGCAACGCTATTTCCGCTTCCCGATCCAGTCCTTCACCACCAAGTGGTACACAAAAACGCTGGACTCGCTTTCGGTTCGAGACCTGTTGTGGACTTCGATATCGGTAGCTGCCCTGGTAACGTTCTTCTCTGTTCTGCTGGCCTTCTTCGGCGCGCTCGCCTTCGCCCGCTACGACTGGAAAGGCCGCAAGCTTTACCAGCGCCTGGTGTTGCTGCCGATCTTCTTTCCGCAAGCCGTGCTCGGCCTGTCATTGCTGTTATGGTTCTCCGCACTGGGCATAACGACGAGCTGGCAAACAGCGGTGTTCGCACACATGATCTGGATCGTTCCGATCGTCATCCTGATCATGTCAATTCAGGCCTACAGCTTCGACCCTGCCCTGGAGGAGGCCGCCTTTGATCTGGGCGCCACCAGGTGGCAGGTGTTGCGAGAAGTCACCCTGCCGATACTGGCGCCCGGCGTAGTCTCGGGCAGCATCTTTGCGTTCTTGTTGTCGTGGGGCAATTTTCCGCTGTCGCTGTTCTCCACCGGTGCGGACCAGACCGTACCAGAATGGCTGTATGCCAAAATGGTGTCCGGCTACACACCCATGGTGCCGACGCTTGGATCCCTGACCATGTCCAGCGCCGCCTTGATGTTGCTGCTGGCTTACCTGGTCTGGCTGGCGACCGGCGGGCGCAAGCGCCGGGCACAAGCTTTCACGTCTTCTGAAGATTGAACAAAACGAGATAAACAGGAGGGTACAAAATGCTCACATCCATCAAGGGAAAATCTGTCATCGTAACCGGTGCCAGCAAGGGTATCGGCAAGGGCATTGCCCGGGTATTCGCCAACCAGGGTGCCAAGGTGATGATCGTGGGGCGCGATGGCGCTGCTGCTGCAGCCGCGGCCGCCGAGATTGGCAATGGCGCACAGAGCTGCGTTGCGGATGTGGCCGACTGGGAACAGTCGCAAGCCATGGCAAAAACCACCGCTGAAGCATTTGGTGGTATCGACATTCTGTGTGCCAATGCAGGCGTCTATCCCCAGACCAAGATGGAAGACATGGACCCGGCAGAATGGGACCTGGTCCTGGGCACCAACCTGAAAGGCAATTTCCTGTCGGTGAAGGCTTGCCTGCCATGGCTAAAGAAATCAGGAGAAGGCCGTGTTGTTCTGACATCTTCCATCACCGGGCCGGAGACCGGATTTCCCGGTTGGGCGCATTATGGCGCTTCGAAGGCCGGCCAACTGGGTTTCATGAAGACCGCGTGCATCGAACTGGCCAAGTACGGCATCACCGTCAATGCCGTCCTGCCCGGCAACATCATCACTGAGGGGCTTGAAGACCTGGGTGAGGACTATCTCAAGACCATGGCAACATCAATCCCGCTGAAAAAGCTGGGCCGGGTGGAAGACATCGGCAATGCCGCCTTGTTCCTGGCGTCCAGGGAAGCCAACTATATTACCGGCCAGACCATCATCGTGGACGGCGGCCAGATATTGCCGGAATCACTGGAGGCAATCGAACAGGCCTGAACGGGGCCTGTGTCGCAGAGCTGGTGGTTTAGTCAAAAACCGTGTCACGATCGGGCGAGCCCAGCAGCCTGTTGCGTACAGCGCTGGGCGATGCGCCGGTCCAGCGCCTGACAGCCCGTGAAAAGGCCGACAGCTCCGAGTATCCCAACAGGAATGAAATTTCCGACATGGGCAGGTGCCGCTGTTGCAGGTAGACCATGGCCAGTTCGCGCCGGAGTATCTCGACAAGGTCTTTGAAGGTTGTGTTTTGCTGACTCAGCTCTCTTTGTATGGCGCCGGGAGACACGTGCAGCTCGACCGCAACCTTTTCCAGTGACGGATAGCCTGCCGAAAGCCCTGCACGGATCGAGTTGCTGACCCGGTCAAACAGGTCTACCGGCTTGCGCGTCCGGTTGGACAATTGCTTCAGGCAGTTCTGCATCAAGGCCATCAAGGTCGTGTCGCGGCTCGGCATGGGCCGGCTCAGCACGTCTTCGGAAAACAGCAGGGCATTGGTCGATTGCGAGAAGTACACCGGTGCGCCAAAGGCACGCTCATGCTCATCACGATCATTCGGCCGGGGGTGTTCGAAGTGCACTTCGTCCGGCGTCCAGGCCTGGCCACAAGCCTCGCGGAAAACATTCAGGAACATTCCAAGCGACAGTTCCGCGTCCTGCCGGCGATTGAAAATATCCGGCGCCTCTATCTGGTACTCTATGCGGAACAATCCATTCGGATCGCGCCTGAATGCCATGCCGGACTGCTCCTGATGATATCCGAACAGTCCAACCATGGTTTCCAGCGCGCTGCCAAGCGTCGGACATGACACTGTCGCATAGCCCCACAGGCCCAGGTCGCGGGGCTGAAACTGGTTGCCAAACCAGAGGCCGAAATTGTCCATCTTGGTCAGCCGTGAGGCCTGTTCGAAAAGTTCGCAAAAGTCAGACAGCTTGAGCTTCAGGGTTACTGCGCCTGCCATTTCCGGCGACAGTCCGGAATTACCGAAAATACTGTCGACATCGCCGCCGGCCTGCTCGATGAAAGTCACAATGCCGGTTGCCGCCGCAGCAAGTATTGCCGGGTCGTTAGGCAGCGTTCCATCAGCGGACGCTCCCGTGACGGCAGAGCTCAAGTGCCGTGTCATGTCCGGCTCCTTTGTGCAAAACCGGCTTTCAAGAGCCGGTTCAATCGGTAATCTTGGCACGCTATCTGTAGACTTATCAACCCATCAGCCACTTGAACGTCAAGCCACTATCAATTCAGTCTGGCTCTCCTCCAGTGCATCCAGCAACTCGCCTTCCGGTTTGACGTCGCTGATCAGGGTGATCGAAGGGCTCCAGGGGCCATATACCGTCAGTGACGGCTGGTCGAATTTGCCGTGATCAGCCAGCACGAATGATTGCGATGAGCGCCGCATCATCATGCCGTAGATCAGCCCCGGCCCCATGGCTGCATCATTGGGGCCCTCGACGGTCAGCCCGGACGCCCCGAGAAATGCCTTGTTTGCGCGAAACCGCTGCAACTGCTCCACGGTGTCGGCGCCGTGGATCAGGCCTTCCCGGCCATCATACTGACCCGGCAGCATCAACACCTTGATCAATGTGCCGGTGGCAAGTGCCACTGCAATGCTGAACGAATGGGTAATAACCGTCATCGGCATGTCGAGCGCCGCGATCCGGCGGGCAAAATGCAAGGTGGTGGCGCCGCCGCCGATCATCAGGATGTCGTTGGGCCTGACAAACTGCGCCGCTGCCGCCGCAATCCGCAGCCGCTCGGAGATCATCAGCGCTTCACGCTCGGTAAGACCAGGCTCATGCGTGACAGTGCGCATTGCCCCGCCATATGTCCGATTGACCAGGCCGCGCTCATCAAGGTCAGACAGGTCGCGCCGGATGGTTTCGGTGGAAACGCCCAATCGCTGCGCCAGCTCATTGACCCGCATCGCCGGATAAAGCCGCAGATCGGCAACAATCTGCTGTTGGCGCCCGCTTTTGCCGACTGGAGGTGAATCCGTACCGTCCATGAATCCCTCTTGGTGATCTGAATCTCACATTTCTAGCGCAAGTCTGCCCGGACTTCAACATCAATGACCACTTTACAACATAGAAAAGTTGGATTACGGTCATTACAGTTTGCAAGTCAGTCAAAGGTGTGACCATGTTCGACTACGGTCATTTCAAGTTCGAAGACAAGCAGGCCTTGCTCGACAAGGCCATTGAGTACTGGAATCCGGACAAGACGAGGTTCTGGCAGAACGTCGGAGTGGACCTGGTCATTGATCGGCGTGAAGGCTACTGCCTCTACGACATGTCAGGCCGGCGCCTGATTGATCTGCACCTCAATGGCGGCACTTACAATTTCGGTCACCGCAACCCCGAATTGATCGAGACCCTCAAGGGCGCGCTCGATTATTTCGACATGGGCAACCACTGGTTCCCGTCAGTCGCCCGTGCCGCATTGGCAGAGCAACTGGTCAAGACATGTCCGGGAATGCAGTATGCCGTGTTTGGCGCAGGCGGTGCCGAAGCCGTGGAAATTGCGCTCAAGACAGCCCGTTACGCTACTCAGCGCCGCAAGATCGTGTCGATCATCAAGGGCTATCACGGCCATTCCGGCCTGTCGGTGGCCACCGGCGACGACCGTTTCACCAAGATCTTTCTGTCAGACAGGCCGGATGAATTCATCCAGGTGCCATTCAACGATGTTGATGCTCTGGAGCAGGCGCTGAAATCAGGCGAAATTGCCGGCCTGATCATGGAAACAATCCCCGCAACCTATGGCTTTCCCATGCCGAACGACGGCTATCTGCAGGCCTGCCGCGATCTTTGCACGCGCTACGGCACCGTCTATATCGCCGATGAAGTCCAGACCGGGCTGATGCGATGCGGCGAAATGTGGGGCTTCCAGACCTACGGCATACAGCCTGACATCTTTGTCACGGCAAAAGGCCTTGGCGGCGGCATCTACCCGATTTCAGCAGCCGTCATGAATGAAAAGTGCGGCGGCTGGCTGAGCGAAGACGGTGCAGCGCATATCTCGACATCCGGCGGTGCCGAACTTGGCTGCATTGTCGCGCACAAGGTCATCGAGATGTTACAGCGCCCCGAAGTGGTATCCAACGTGCATTCGGTGACCAGGTTTTTTGCCGACGGCATGAGTGAAATGATGGCACGCCACCCGGACATTTTCGTTGGCGTGCGCCAGCGCGGCGTTGTGCTTGGACTGGAGTTTGATCATCCTGAAGGGGCCGTTGCAGTGTCCCGCGCGCTCTATGAGCACGGCGTCTGGGCAATCTTCTCGTCCCTCGACAAACGCGTCCTGCAGTTCAAGCCCGGCGTACTGCTGTCAGCAGACATGTGCCAGGAAATTCTGGACCGGTTTGATGCCGCCATGCCACGCGCGCGGCAGCTGATCGAACAACTTCCAAAAGCCGCCTGAGTTCACTTCGGAAAAATTTGCACCATGTCAAACCCAACAAGCGAACCACTCCTCAAGGTCCCCGACACCGTTCTTGAAACGGCACGCATGAAACTCGACACCGCGCGCTGGGCTGCCACAAAGCTGGCGCGGACCGATCGTGCAACCATTACCAGAATAGTGAATGCAGTTTCCGAGGCAGGCTTCGCCAAGGCACGGCATTTCGCCGAGCTGGCAGTGAGTGAAACCGGCTATGGCGTTGTCGAACACAAGGTGATGAAGAATGAAGCCTGCAGCAGGGGCGTAGTTGAGCTTTATGGTGGCGTGGACTTTGTCTCGCCGCGCATCGACGCGGCGCGCAAAATGGTCGAGCTGCCGCGCCCCGCCGGCGTCGTGTACGCGTTGATCCCGGTTACCAACCCGGTCGCAACCGTGTTTTTCAAGACGCTGCTTGCGCTGATGACACGAAACGCCATCGTGCTGAGCCCGCACCCCGCTGCAAAGTCAGTGTGTACGCAGGCAGCGCATCTGCTGGCTGCGGCAGCCAAAGAGGCGGGCGCTCCTGATGGCGTCATCCAGGTGATCGAGGATCCTACGGTGCCTCTCATAGAAACCATGATGGCCGATGATCGCGTCGATCTCATTGTTGCAACTGGCGGACCGGCAATGGTCAAGGCAGCTTATCGCTCAGGCACACCGGCGCTGGGGGTCGGGCCGGGCAATGCGCCCGTGCTGGTTGACGACACCTGCGACCTCAAGCTGGCCGCAGGCAGGATTATCGCCTCCAAATCGTTCGACAATTCCATCCTGTGTACCAATGAATCCACTGTCCTCGCCTTCAGCGCGATAGCAGACAGGTTACTGCAGGAATTGAAACAGGCAGGTGGCCACATCTGCTCATCTGAAGAAGTCGAAAAACTGCGCAAGCTGCTGTTCAACGGCGAACAGTTCAACATCGCAACAATCGGCAAGAGCGCTGAATGGATCGCACGCGAAGCCGGGTTTTCAGCCAAGGGTGCCAAGGTGCTTCTGACACCGGTATCACTGGTTCAGCCGGAAGAAAAACTGGTTCGCGAAAAGCTCTGCCCGGTCCTCGCATTTGCCCGCGTTGCCGGCATTGACCAGGCGATATCAAGTGCCCGTTCCATGATGCGACGCTCCGGCAAGGGGCATACAGCGGGCATTCACTCGTCAAGCGAGGAACACATCCTTGCTTTCGCCTCTGCAGTGCCTGCCCTGCGTATCGCGGTCAATACCGGCTGCTCGCTGGGTGCGTCCGGTTTTGAGACCAACCTTGGCCCCTCGATGACGATCGGAACCGGGTTTGTCGGTGGATCGTCCATTGGCGACAACCTTACACCTGACCACTTCGTCCAGTTTGCCCGCATCGCCTACAACAAGCAGGCCCAGGAGGTGTTCGGCAATTTTGACGGTCTCGATCCGCTGGACCTGCCGCGCACAAGAGCTGTCGGCGCCCAGCCCGCTCTCACGGCGGTCGCAGGCGGCGTCGACGCTGACACCATGCGCAAGGAATTGCGCAAAATCATTCTTGAGGAGCTGAGCGCCGTTCTTGCGGCCTGAGATTTAACCCATGGCAACCTTGCGCTCCTTCATATTCATCGACCAGATGCAGCCGCAGACCATGTGCTATCTCGGCACCTGGATACGCGGTTCCCTGCCCCGCACCGGCATGGCGGCCCAGATCATCGAGGTTGCCCCCGGCCTCGACATTGAACCGCTGACCAACACGGCTTTGAAGGAAGCTGATGTGAAGGGCGGCATCCTGGTGGTGGAGCGCCAGTTTGGTTACCTGGAATTTCACTCCCGCTCGACGTCGGCGGTCAAGGCAGCTGCAGATGCGGTGCTGCGTGACCTGGGGGTCGGCGCCGGTGAAGCAATGTCGCCGAAAATACTGGCTTCAAAAATCGTCACGCGCATTGATCCCATGCACGCATTCCTGATCAACCGCAACAAGCTGGGATCCATGATACTGGGCGGCGAGACGCTGTTTGTGCTGGAAACCGAGCCCGCAGCCTATGCCATTCTGGCGTGCAACGAGGCCGAGAAATCGGCAAATATCAAGATCGTCGACTTCCGCATGATAGGTGCCACCGGCAGGCTGTATCTTGCCGGCAGCGAGTCCGAAGTCCGCGCGGCCGCCAGCGCGGCATGTGAAGCACTGGAGTTGGTGGCATGAGCGACATCGAACTCAGAGCCATGGTGCGCGATGTGTTGCGCGACGTGCTTGCCAAGGGCAACCACGGCAAGGCTGCCGGGCTGATGGCACAGACCCGGCAGGTCGCCCTGACGACCGACAAGGAGGTGGCAGATTTTGTCACCATGCTGATAGCAATGATCGATGACCCGGCAACCGGCAACGCGGTGCGAACCGGCCAGGTGAAGTTCACTGTCGCCGGCAATGCGTCGGCTGGTGCGCGCCCAACCGGCCACACCGCGCGGCCGGCAGTCGCCCCGGCAACCCGGCCCCCTGAAGGCAAGACCGGCACGCTCGACGGCATTGTCACCGAAGCCCGCATCAACAAGCTGGCGGGCCCCGGCACTATCCTGCTTTCTCCCGACGCCGTGATTACACCGCTTGCCCGTGACCGGGCCCGCAGTCTCGGCCTTAAGCTCGAAAGGAAACGCTGATGTTGTGTGCAACTGTTGCAGGCCGCATCTGGTCAAGCAAACGACTGGATGACGTTCCCAGCGGTACAATTTTAGAGGTCGTCGTGGACGGTTCCACTTCGCGCCTGCTTGTCTTCGACCCGCTTGGTTGCGGTGAAGGCGAACGAGTCATGGTTGCAACAGGGTCTGTTGCCGCCGCCTGGTTCCAGGGTAAGTCCCCGCCGATTGATGCACTGGTTATAGGCATCATCGACGACGCGTCATAACCCGCTGGAAAGTCTGCAAAACGGATCTGTTAGGAGGATCACATGTCGAACAATGCTATCGGAATGATTGAAACCAAGGGGTACGTGGCTGCACTGGCTGCAGCTGATGCCATGGTCAAGGCTGCCAACGTGACCATCATTGGTCGCGAAGAAGTTGGAGACGGGCTGGTCGCGGTTATCATCAATGGTGACGTGGGAGCTGTGAAAGCCGCTACTGAAGCAGGCTCGGAAGTGGCTGGTCAGGTTGGCCAGCTGGTATCTGTGCATGTCATTCCACGGCCGCATACAGATGTAGCCAAGCACTTCACAACGCCATCAGGCAAATAAGCTGTTCAGCAACGGAGGTCTGCCGTGACTGAGCAACCCAAGCCACCGGCTGCAAGGCCGGGCCGGGCAGCCGCGCGTGGCGAACTGCGAGTATATCTGACGGTCCAGGACCTTCAGCCGCAGTTCGCTGCCTATATGGGAACACCGACCAGGGCGCGAGGCTATCCGCCACTGGCCGGCCAGCATGCCTTGATCATGGAGGTCGCACCCGGCCTGATGATCGAGCGTGTCATTGATATCGCCCTGAAGGCAGACCCCGACCTGGAGCCGGGAATCCTGTTTGTTGAACGTCAGTTCGGCATTCTGGAACTGCATGGTGACGATGAAGCCGCGCTTCTTGATGTCGGCAACATCATTCTCGAGGGCATCGGTCTTGCCGGAAGTGAGCCATTGCGCCCGCGTATCCTGTACACAGATGTCATCGAGGATGTATCCGACCAGCACGCTGTGATCATCAATCGCAACCGCCAGGCATCCATGATCACGCCCGGAGAAACCTTGCTGATATGCGAGATGGTGCCGGCATTGTATGCCGCCATCGCTGCCAACGAGGCAGAAAGGGTTGCACCGGACCTGACCCTGGTTGATGTGCAGATGATCGGGGCTGCCGGGCGCATCTACCTGTCGGGTCGCACACAGGATGTCCTTGCGGCTCGCGACCGGATCGAGACCACGCTGAATTCGATTGGCGGCCGCGAAAGCTGAGCCGGCAGTCTTGACCCGGCCTGTCAATTTGCCGCCATCAGGTGTCAAGCCCGCACTATTGCCGACAGATAGCGTTGTCATGATAATCGCTGCCAGGGGTCAACATGACAACTCAACCGAAACATGAGACGGACTTCGCCGCACTTGCCCATGATGAGCAACTCCGCCTGCTGGCAGAGTTGAGCCGTGCCGCAGTCACGCAGTATGAACTGCCGGCAGGCTGCGATGTTGAACTGATTAACCTGTCAGAGAACGCCACCTACAAGGTTGAACACCGCGCCAGCGGCCAGCGGTGGGCCTTGCGTGTACACCGCGAAGGGTATCATTCGGACCTGGCAATAAGGTCCGAACTGGCCTGGCAGCGTGACCTGCGTGAAAGGCAGGTCATCATAACGCCCGCCGCTCTGCCCGGCCTGGATGGTGATGTCTTGCAGAAAGTATCTCACCCGGCATTCACGCGCGACCGGAATGTGGTGCTGTTCGAGTGGGAAACAGGCTCCGAGCCTGGCGTCAACGAGGACCTGAGAGCCCCGTTCGAAGTGCTCGGCGAAGTCACCGCGCGAATGCACCAGCATGTCAGGACATGGAACCGTCCGGGCTGGTTTGAACGGCTGACCTGGAATGTTGACACCAGCCTCGGCGAACAACCGCACTGGGGCCGCTGGCGCGATGGCATCGGTATGGATGCCGCCAAGCAGGACCTGTTTGGCAACACCGTTTCCCTGATTGCAGACCGTCTGTCGGCGTTTGGTCAGGGCCCCGACCGGTTTGGCCTGATTCACTGCGACCTGCGGCTGGCAAACCTGCTTGTCGACGGCGCTACAGTGAAAGTCATCGACTTCGACGACTGCGGCTTCTCATGGCTGATGTATGATGCCGCGACGCCGGTCTCGTTCTACGAACACCTGCCGGAAGTGCCCGACCTTATCCAGCACTGGCTTGCCGGGTACCGCCGCATCATCGACCTGCCGCAGGCAGACGAGGACGAAATTCCGACCTTTGTGATGCTGCGCCGGCTGTTGCTGGTTGCCTGGATTGGCAGCCATTCGGAAACTGACCTGGCCCAATCAATGGGCCACGAGTACACCAGCCAGACCGTGGACCTGTGCAGGACGTATCTGTCGAGATTTGGCGGATAAAACCGGCTGTCACCAGGCTGAAGCTGTCCATAGAATCGCAGCACTTGCAAAATCAGCCGCCGCGGTTGGCAGCCAGTATGGGGCCGTAGGTGCGCTCTCGCAGCGGCATCGACTTGATCTGCGTTTTCAGTCTTTCGATGAAGCGTTCTTCTGCCGAATTGAACCGTCGCGACGGGTTGGTCAGCAGATAGATATCCACCTTGGGTGGCTTGTCATAGGGCGGCAGCCGCCACAACAGGCCGTCGCGCACGTCGCGGTCGGCCACGTGGACCGGCAGCGGCCCGATGCCCAGTCCGCACACGATCATCCGGCGCACCTCCTCCAGGTGCGAGGAGTGTCCGACAAACGACTGGTTCAACTGATACTGCCGGCGAAGCAACGCCACGGGTCTCAGCGCATCCGCCAGGTCATCGGTGTCGAATGACACCGCCGCATGCCCGCGCAGGTCGTTCATCGACAGACCATCCCTGCCAAACAGCGGGTGACTGGGGCCGCAATAGAAGCCGAAGAACTCGCGGTAGATAATTTGATAATCCAGCCTGGGCACCCGCCGGTTCACCAGGCAGATGCCCATACTGGCATTCTGGTCGCTCACGGCCTGGGCAACACTGGCGCTGGTCTCGACCGAAATCTGGAAGGTGGCCGCCGGGTGGTCGGCGTGGAACCGGCGCAAGGTGTCATCCAGTATCGGCGTGTAGACATGGCTGGCCATGGCGACCCGCACCGATCCGGTTATTTCACCGGCGAACGCACTTGTCACAGCCTGCAACTGCTCGATGCTGCCGTAAATGTGCCTGCACTCACGGTACAGCGCTCGCCCGGCCGCCGTAAGCCGGAATATGCCACCGCCGCGCTCCAGAAGCCTGGCCCCCATCTGGGTCTCGAGCCGCTTCAGCGCCAGGCTGACGGTCGGTTGCCGCAACAGCAGACGCCTGGCAGCAGCTGAAATGCCGCCTTCTTCCACGATGACGAAAAACGTGCGCAGCAGGTTCCAGTCCAGTTCGCCCGCAAATCTGTTATCTCGATGATGCTTCATATTACATAGTTTCAATCTATACGCTGCATTGAAAATATCAATTTGGCTAATTCCGGACACACTTGCAATACTCAAGCCCAAGTGCACAGTTCGAATTGGTGCACGCTTTGGGATTCAAGGGAGGCAAGCAGGCCGTATGGCGCAGGCAACCGATTTCGACAGAAGGCCGTGGCTATTGCTGTCGCCGGCATTGCTGGCGATCACCCTGCTGGTCATCGTGCCGATGTCTTTCATCCTGGTCTATTCGTTCTATGAAAACATCGACCTGGCCATCGACAAGGTGGCATTCCAGTTCGGCAACTGGCAGGAACTGTTCACCGACAACTATTATCACAATGCCATCTGGAAGACATTCCGTTTGTCCCTGATTGTCACGGTACTGGCTGGCGTGCTGGGCTACATACCGGCCTACTTCATTGCCACGACCCGCTACCGTCACAAGTGGCTGCTGCTGTTGCTGCTCATCCTGCCATTCTGGGTGAGCTTCATCATCCGGACGCTGTCATGGATCCATATCATGGGCAATCATGGCGCGATCAACGGCATGCTGATGTGGCTTGGTGTCATTGATGCGCCCATCTCCATGATGTTCAATGAGTTCACCGTGATCGTCGGCTTCATTCACGTCTTTCTGCCCTACATGATCCTGAACATCTATGTCAGCCTGGAAGGCATCGATCAGAACCTGGTTCCCGCTGCACGCACGCTGGGCTGTACGCAATGGCAGGCCTTCCGGGAAGTCACGCTGCCACTTTCGCTGCCGGGGCTGGCTGCAGGCTGTCTGCTGGTCTTCGTGCTCACCGCCGGAAGTTATGTGACACCGCTCATTCTCGGCGGACCGGACGACTTCCTGTTCGGCAACCTGATCTACGATGCCATCATTACCGAGCTGAACTGGCCGATGGGTGCCACCTTGTCGTTCACCCTGCTGGTACTGCTTGGGGCCGTTGTCATCATCTACAGCCGTTTCATGGGCATGAACCAGCTGTACAAGGCGTTCGGATGAGAGGGCGCACACCATGAACTCCTGGAGCCTCATAAGGGCCTATACCATCTTCGTCTATGTGTTCATGTTTGCACCCATTGCCGTTGTCCTGCTGCTGGCCTTCAACAGTTCCCAGTTTGGCGGTTTTCCCATCGAGGGCTTCAGCCTGCAATGGTTCTCCAGGCTGCTGGCCAACGACGCAATCGTGCGCGCCTTCAAAACCTCCATGCTGCTCGGCCTGCTGACGTCGGTGTGTGCCACGACCATTGGCATCCTCGCCTCGCTCGCGCTGGTGCGCTACCGGTTCCGCGGCAAGGACTGGATCACCACCCTGCTGATCTCGCCGGTCCTCGTGCCGGAGACCGTGCTGGCTGTCGGCCTGCTTATCTTTCTGCGCTGGGCATCCATGCCGCGCTCCTTTGGCCTGCTGTTGCTTGGTCACACCATAATCGCGCTGCCGTTCGTGGTGCTGGTCGTGCAGGCCCGCCTTGTCGGCATCAAGAAGGAATATGAAGAAGCAGCCCGCAGCCTTGGCGCCAACCCGCTGCAGGCATTTTTCCAGGTCACCTTTCCCCTGCTCATGCCGGCGGTGTTCGCAGGTGCCCTGTTCGCCTTCACCATCTCGTTCGACAACATCACGGCAACAATCTTCTGGCGACCCTCCGGGATGGAAACCGTGCCGACGCAGATTTTCGGCATGCTGCGCAACTCGATCAGCCCGGAAATCAACGCACTCGGCTTCGTGATGATCATGATCACGGCCGGACTGCCTCTCATCGCCGGCGGGCTTGCCCGCTACTTTACCAGCCGACGCCGATAACCAACCTTCAACAAGGAGAAAACACGATGAAAATGAGTTCAACCAAACGTTACGAGCGGCTTCAGGAGATGATCGGCAACAGGGATGTTGACCGGCGCACGTTCATGAGCCTGCTTGGCATGGCCGGTCTCGCCACCGGCGTCAGCGGCGGCGTCATGACCGGCATGAGCCGGCAGGCGATGGCTGCGGCCACCGAACTGCACTTTGAAGGCTGGGGCGGCGTTGTCTCAGAGGCGCTGCGCAAGAACGCCTTCGCTCCCTACGAAGCCAAGACCGGCAACAAGGTTGTTGACGCAACCTTCGGCGGCGAGGAAGAAGTCCTTACCAAGATCAAGGCAGCCGGGTCCACCGACGGTCACAATATCCTGCATTCGTCGGGTGTGAGCTGGTACAAGCGCTGGGTCGACAACGGCTATGGCAGCGAACTGAATGAAGCCAACATTCCCAACCTGGTCAACGTGATGGACGCCATCATCAAGCCGTTCCGCGCCATCACGCCAGGCAAGCTGTCAGCCGTGCCGTTTGACTACGGCACCACGGGCATCGCCTACAACACCAAGCACGTCTCCAAGGAAGAGGCCGAGAAGCTGGGCGCCAACCTGCTGTTGAAGAAGGAACTCAAGGGCAAGATCGGCGGCTGGGGCGGCGACTGGGCCAACCGTGCCTGGTATGGCGCACTGCAGTCGGGACAGGATCCAAACGACATCCAGGACTGGGACGCCGTCTGGGACAAGGCGCGCGAACACCGCGCCCTGGTGGTCAAGTACTGGTCTTCCGGTGCTGAACTGATGGACTTGCTGGCCAAGGAGGAAATCTATGTCACCGAGGCCTGGTCAGGTCGCGTTGCAGCCCTTCAGGCCCAGGGCCACCCGATTGGCTATGTCGATCCGAAGAACGGTCTTGCCTGGATGGAAAGCATGTTCGTGCTGAAGGGCTCGCCCATGACAGAGGCCGAGGAATTGCTCAACTTCATGCTCGATCCGAAGACGGCCATTGCGGTCGCTGAAGGTCAGAAGTATCCGCCGTCGCTGGATCCGACCAAGATCAAGATGACTGAAATCATCAATGGCCTGCCTGCCTTCGATCCGACCGGTACGCTCAAGGATCTGGTGTTCCGCGATCCATCCAAGTGGAACCCGCATGAAAAAGAACAGAAAAAGATGTGGAACCGCGTCAAGAAGGGCGCCTGAGCCCACACGTAAACCAGCATCAATGGCGGGCCGCCTGCATAAACCGGCGGCCCGATAGAACATTTCTATCTTAGATATAAGCGTTTGATGGTACCAAATCAGTTCACTCGGCTAGGCGCAAAGCGAAGCGCGATGTGGGGCATCGGGCGAGCTTTGCAACAACGCCGATGGACTGATTTGGTCCACCGAAGGCCGGT
>Ga0316194_10001924_pt1 | contig 14483 bp, 12 predicted proteins | sample CroRivsedime1_MG_FD_204936 | JGI IMG/M metagenome (GOLD analysis project Ga0316194, IMG submission 204936) | Coastal sediment microbial communities from Maine, United States - Cross River sediment 1 | ecosystem: Environmental > Aquatic > Marine > Coastal > Sediment | place: USA: Maine...
ACTCCGATAATGAATAGCTCTGACAAGAAAAAAGCGTTCGCGACGCGCACGATTCATGCCGGACAAAGCCCGGATCCGACCACCGGCGCGATCATGCCGCCGATTTACGCTACATCGACTTACGTGCAGACGAGTCCGGGCGTTCATCAGGGCTTCGAGTATTCACGCACTCACAATCCAACACGTTTCGCTTTTGAAAGGTGTATCGCTGATCTTGAATCGGGAACTCGCGGCTTCGCCTTTGCGTCCGGTATGGCGGCCACGGCGACGATACTCGAACTTGTCGATAGTGGCGGCCATGTCATTGCAATGGATGACCTTTATGGTGGTACGCGCCGCCTGTTCGAAGGTGTCCGCAGGAAAAGTGCGGGTGTGGAGTTCAGCTTTGTTGATCTGACAGACCTTGCTGCACTTGAGCAGTCCATACGCGACGACACTCAAATGATCTGGGTTGAAAGCCCCACAAATCCACTGCTGAAGATTGTCGACCTGCAGGCCGTCGCCGCCATTGCCAAGGCTAATGACATCTTGCTCGTCGCGGACAACACGTTTGCCACACCTTACCTGCAGCGCCCGCTCGACTTTGGCTGCGATATTGTTATGCACTCAGCTACGAAATTCATTAATGGGCACTCCGACATGGTCGGTGGTATCGCTGTTACCAATAACGACGAATTAGCAGAAAGGCTGGCGTATCTGCAGAACTCGATTGGCGCCATTCTTGGGCCATTCGACAGTTTCCTGGCATTGCGTGGAGTCAAGACACTTGACGTTCGCATGGAGCGCCATTGCGTAAGCGCGGCGAAAATCGCCAGCTGGCTTGAGACAGATGACCGCGTTGATAGTGTGCTCTATCCAGGGCTGCCATCACATCCGCAGCATGAATTGGCCAAAAAGCAAATGGACGATTTCGGCGGCATCGTCACTTTCTTCATTCATGGTGATCTTGAAAATGCGCGTCGCTTCCTCGAGCGCTGCAAGGTATTTTCGTTGGCGGAGAGTCTCGGTGGAGTAGAAAGCCTCGTCGACCATCCCGCGATCATGACGCACGCATCCGTACCGGCAGAAGAGCGCGCCAAACTCGGCATCTCGGATCAACTGATTCGATTATCGGTTGGCATCGAAGCGCTCGACGACCTGATTGCCGACCTCGACCAGGCACTCGGCACGTAACTTGTAGGAGCGGCCCATGGCCGCGACGCTCGTACGTCACTGCACAGCCGGCAGACGGGACATTCCTCTCGGTCATGGCTCGCGTGCTGCGCACGCTGCGCTTTACTTCCCTCGATAAACGCCCCGCCCGCCGGCCTCGCGATGATGGTCGTAGGGCCGGGAGCGTGGGATCTTTTTTTCCGGAAATAAAGCGCAGCGCAGCGAGCCATTCCGGAAAAAAATGATGCCGCGCTAGACGGCCGTGTGCTGTTCCAGATCGCGGGAGCCGACCGTGTGACCGACTGCCAGGCTAGACGGCGGTGTAGCGATGCTACCTGGGCGCAGGCCGTACGATCTGCCGGCCGTGTGATGACAGAATCAGTCGGCCAGTGCGGCGAGCTGATCGGCCTGATATTCGTTTATCAACGGTTGTACGACCTGATCGAGGCCGCCTTCGAGAATTTCATCGAGTTTGTACAGCGTCAGGTTGATGCGATGGTCCGTGACACGTCCCTGTGGGTAGTTGTAGGTTCGAATTCGCTCAGAACGATCGCCCGAGCCCACCAGTAATTTGCGAGCCTCCGCTTGTTCGGTGGCCTGCGCGGAGACCTTGGCGTCGAGCAAGCGAGCCTGCAGCAGCGACATCGCTCTTGCCCGGTTCTTGTGCTGCGATCGCTCGTCCTGGCACTCAACGACGATTCCCGAAGGTATGTGGGTGAGGCGCACGGCTGAATCCGTCTTGTTGACGTGCTGCCCGCCGGCACCGGATGCGCGGTAAGTATCGACACGCAGGTCGGCTGGGTTTACTTCCTCGGCTTCCACATCGTCTGGCTCTGGCAGGACCGCAACCGTGCATGCAGACGTATGAATTCGCCCCTGCGACTCTGTTGTCGGCACGCGCTGCACGCGATGCGCTCCAGATTCGAACTTGAGCTTCGCGTAAATACTACTTCCAGTCATGCGGCTGATAATTTCCTTGTAGCCGCCGTGCTCGCCTTCACGTGCGCTGATTATCTCGACGTTCCAGTTCATGGATTCCGCATATTTGGAATACATGCGGAACAGGTCGCCAGCAAAAATTGCGGCCTCGTCGCCACCGGTGCCAGCTCGCACTTCAAGAAAAATGTTGCTGTCGTCGTAAGGGTCGGCCGGGATGAGCGATTTTTGCAGGTCGGCCAGCAGTTCTTCGCGACGCAGGCTGAGCTCATCCAGCTCCTGTTGTCCCATGTCGCGAATATCGCTGTCAGTGTCGTCGGTCATTTCCTTCGCTGCGGCGATTTCCTCTTCGATCGATTCGAAATCACCGAACAACTTAACAATCGGTTCGACGCGCGAGTACTCTTTCGACAGGTCCCTGAACTGGTTCTGATCTGAGATGACATCCGGATCCGCGAGCAAGCCCGAAATCTCCTCGAAACGGTCTTTTACCGACTCGAGCTTGTAGCGTATTGAGTCCTTCACCTGGGTCCCTTTCAGTCGTCGTCAATGCCAAACAGGGATCGGGTGGCTTCTATTATCTCGATCTCGCTGGCTTCACCAGCTTCGCGCAAGCGCACGCTCGGATTGTGCAGCAATTTCTTCAATAGCGATGCCGTTGCGTACTCGACCACTTCCCGGCTATCCACGCCCTTATTGAGCCGCCTTTGCGCGTCACGCAGAACAGCGTCACGAATCATCTCGCCGTGTTCCCTTAGCGAGGTAATAACCGGCGAGACCTTCTTTGCACGTTCGATGCTCAGGTATCGACGAATTTCGTCGTCGAGAATTCGATTAGCGTCGACGGCCGCGGCTTCGCGATTGGTCTGGCCTTGCTGAATAACCTTGTGCAGGTCGTCGATCGTGTACAAATAGACGTCGTCGAGGTCGGCCACATCGGCAGCAATATCACGCGGCACTGCAATGTCCACCGCAAAAATAGGTTTGCGCTTGCGGAGGGCAATCGCCGCCTGCATTTGCTCTCTGGTAACGATTGGCTCAGGACTGGCTGTTGAGGTAATCAAGATATCGGCTTCAGGAAGCGTGCCTGCGAGCTCAGATAGCGGCAGGGCATAACCCCCGAATCGGCCGGCCAGGTGACGTGCTTTATCAACATCCCGGTTGGCGACAAACAGCCGGCCAATTTGCCTGGCGGACAGATGTTTCGCCAGGAGCTCAACGGTAACACCGGCACCTACGAGCAATGCTGTGTGCTTCGAAAAACCGGAGAAGAACTGCTGCGCGAGGCTAACTGCTGCCGAAGCGACGGAAACCGGATTAGCGCCGATCTCCGTATCGGTGCGCACCTTTTTTGCCACCGAAAAGGTGTGCTGGAACAGGCGGCCTAGCTGCTTGCCTGCCGTTCCGCTTTGCTGGGCGCTGCGAAACGCGTCCTTCAGCTGCCCCAGTATCTGCGGTTCGCCGAGCACCATCGAGTCGAGTCCGCAGGCGACGCGGAAAATATGTCGGATGGCTTCGTCCGCCTCGAGCGAGAACAGGGAATCGCTAAAGGCGCCATCGAGGGCACGTTCGCTGTGTAACCAGGACTGCAGCGCCTCGCGGCCGTTGTCGCTGGTAATGACATAAAACTCGGTTCGATTACACGTCGATAACAAGACGGCTTCGTCAATGCCCTCGATTTCTCGCAGGCGCACGAGCGCCTGGCCAACCTCGTCCCCCGCGAAAACGACTTGTTCGCGAACTTCAAGAGGTGCCGTGTTATGGTTTAGCCCAAGTATTTGCAGCCGCATAGCGGATAATTGTAAGCGAACTGACGGCTCAGTTCCTTGTCTCTGTAACACAGACCCCAAAATAATACGGCTGCCCCCGAATGACTTGCAGATCAATAATGCGCGACTTCTTACGAAAAACTCCCTTCTTACTCACCTTTTCGGCGCTGCTGCTGGCCGTTTCTATGCCCGCATTCGCAGCAGAGGAGAACAGGGCAGCCGTTGGTGTGCATATCTTGCAGGCCGAAGTTGCGCTACAGAACGACGACTATCTTACGGCGGTTCAGGAATATCGAATGGCAGCCGAGCTCAGCAGCAATGTTGAAAATGCGCGTCTGGCAACCCTTACGGCCTTCGGTCTGGGCTTCAACGAAGAGGCGTTGCGCTCGGTGAAGAGGTGGCTGGAGCTGGACGAGGAAAGCGATGAGGCGCTGGCCTACACCGCTCAGCTGGAGTTACGGCTTGGCCGGATCAAGGCCTCTGAGCGTAGCTTCGAGACGCTCATCAAACGCAGCAAGCAGCCTGCGGATGAGCAGCTGCTGTCGCTGATGCCGTTGTTGGCCGATGAAAATCCGCAGGACGTGGACGCATTAATGCGCCGCCTGACCAAACCATACAAAAATTCGGCAAAAGCAAACTATGCGGCTGCTGCTACGGCCTTGCAGGCCGATGATTTCGAGCACGCCAAGTTGCGCGCTCTGCGCGCGGCCGAGCTCGATCCTGATTGGCTTAAAGCGAAGCTCCTGTATGCACGTGCGCTGTTGCTGTCCGGCGCCCGGGACGAAGCTATCGAATACACCGCTCGCATAATTGGTGACGATCCCGACCCGGACCCGGATGCTCGTATGGAGCTGGCTCTGATGCTGCTGTCAGTTGGCAGAGATGACGACGCGCTGAGCCAGGTTAACCAGGTGCTTCTTGAGCAGCAGTCACGCGCGGACGCGTTGCGCCTGATGGCTATTATCAATTTTCGCCAGAACAACCTCGACGCGGCCTGGGATGATTTTATGGATCTCCTGGCCAGCGGTCGCTTCACGATGGACGCGTTGTTCTACCTCGCGCAAATTGCGGATTACCGCAAAGAATACGAGCATGCAATTCGATTGTATGCCGACGTAAAAAGCGGGCAGAACGCGGTCTCTGCGCAGCGGCGAGCCAGTGCGCTCGAGGCATTTCAGGGCAAGGATCCGGAAGCTGGGCTGCAGAGACTCATCGATTTTGGCAATAGGAATCCGCAGTTCGCGATCGACATGCTGATTGCCCGGGCGCAACTATTGAACTCGCTGCAGCGGCATGATGAGGCACTTGAGGTCTTCGACAAAGCGATCGTCTTTCGGCCTGATGCAGAAGGGCTGGTTCTCGGCAGAGCTGAGCTCTTGTTGCGCATGGACCGGCTGGCGGAATCGATTAAAGCCTATCGTGAGGCCGTCCGTCGCTGGCCCGATAGCGCAACCGCCCTGAATGCATTGGGATATACGCTGGCGGATCGAACCACAGAATATCGCGAAGCCGAAAAATATATTCGCGGCGCATTGGAAATTGCGCCCGACAACGCGGCCATCATCGATAGCCTGGGCTGGGTGCTCTTCAAGCTTGGCCGCTACGATCAGGCGGCCAAGCAACTCGAAATCGCCTATGAGAAGTACCCGGATCACGAAGTCGCCGCGCATCTCGCGGAAGTACTGGTGGCGCTCGAACGCAGCGATGAGGCGTTGGAGTTGCTTGCCGAAGCGGACCTCAAAAATCCGAAGAGCGAGCTGCTAAAAGATGCACGTGAGCGCCTTTTCCCTGAATCTGAATAAGTCCGCTGGGCGGATCGCGCCCGTCGCAGCGCTGCTGGTTATTTGCGGTTGTGCGGCTCCCAATAGTGCCCTGTTGCCCGAAATCGATAGCTGGGAAACGCGCACGTTGGTGCTCGCGGCACTGGACGACTGGCAATTTAACGGTCGCATAGCCGTTCGCGGCGATAGCGATGGCTTTAACGGCAAACTGCGCTGGACTCAGGAGCAGAACGCATTCAGCGCGACTGCCAGTGGCCCTTTGGGCGCTGGGGCAATCAGAATCGAAGGTGATAACGCATCAGTCGTTCTGACGGATAAGGACGGCATCCGCACGACCCTCGAGAATGCTGAGATGGAGCTTCGCCGTCGGTATGGCTGGACCATACCGGTAGCGAGTTTGCGCTACTGGGCCCTGGGTATCCCGGATCCCGCGGCGCCGGCCGACACAGCCTTTGACGAAAATGGTCAGCTGGAAAGAATCAGGCAACGGGGTTGGTCCGTGATTATCTCCAGTTATGCTGAGGGCGGCGGGCAGCTCATGCCCAAGGTTCTGACTGCAGAAAACGACGATACGAGAGTGCGACTCGTAATCGATCACTGGGTGTTTTTTGACTAGCGTTGACACCTTCGGTACCCCGTAACACAATTGCGCCGCACAGTAAGCGTATTGGGGCGTAGCCAAGTGGTAAGGCATCGGGTTTTGATCCCGTGTACCGCAGGTTCGAATCCTGCCGCCCCAGCCATCTGAATCAATCAGGGGAGATTCGTGGAACCGGCATCAATGGCAGTTTTTTCGGGTAACGCGCATCCGAAACTCGCACAGGATATCGCGCGTTACCTTCACGTACCGCTGGCTCGTGCACTTGTAGGTCGCTTCAGCGACGGCGAGATTAACGTTGAAATACTCGAGAATATCCGAGGTCGCGAGACGTTTATTGTGCAATCGACATGTCCGCCAACCGCGGAAAACCTGATGGAATTGCTGGTTATGGTCGATGCCGCAAGGCGGGCGTCTGCAGCACGTATAACAGCAGTCATTCCATACTATGGCTTCGCCCGCCAGGATCGAAGGCCGCGTTCCTCCCGGGTTCCGATAACAGCCAAGCTGGTTGCGAAAATGATTGCTGTCGCCGGGGTTGATCGTGTGCTTACGCTCGATCTGCATGCGGATCAGATTCAGGGCTTTTTCGATATCCCCGTCGACAATGTATATGCCTCTCCAATTTTGCTCGGAGACCTCTGGAAGCAGAAATACGATGATCTCATCGTGGTCTCTCCGGACGTGGGCGGCGTGGTTCGTGCCCGCGCACTGGCAAAACGCCTGGATGATGCGGATCTTGTCATCATCGACAAGCGCCGCGCAAAAGCGAATCAGTCTGAGGTGATGAATATTATCGGTGAATGCAACGGCAAGAATTGCATCATGATGGACGATATGGTCGATACCGCAGGGACGCTTTGTCACGCCGCCGGTGCTCTGAAGGCGAACGGGGCGGCAAGTGTTCGCGCCTACATCACCCACGCTGTTCTATCTGGTCCCGCGGTAAGCCGAATCAACGGGTCAGAACTCGATGAGGTCGTCGTTACCGACACCATTCCGCTGAACGAAGAAGCGAGATCCTGCGAGAAGATTCGACAGCTCTCCACAGCCGAACTGCTCGGCGAGACCATGCGGCGGATTTCGAACGAAGAGTCGGTTAGCTCGCTGTACGTAGATTGAAGGAAAGGGGCTGCCCCTTATCCTCGTCCGGCACTTGCCTGCATCGCTGTGCAGGGTTACTATGCGCGCCCCTGACCGGGACGGTCGCAGTTTTGGTCAGGTTCATGCTTGGAAAAATTCAAGCAAAATCAATCAGATAACGGAGTTCAGTCATGGCTGATAAATTCAATCTGGTTGCGGATATCCGAGAGGACTCAGGGAAAGGTGCGAGCCGCCGCCTGCGTCGAGAGGATAAAGTTCCCGCAATCATCTATGGTGCCGGCCGCCCGCCGCGCGCGCTTGTGTTTGACCACAACAAAGTAATGCAACAACTCGAAAACGAGTCGTTCTATTCCAGTGTCCTGAATATCAAGGTTGGCGATAAGAGCCAGGCTGCGATTGTTAAGGATATGCAGCGTCATCCATCGCTTCCCCGCGTTATGCATATTGACCTGCAACGTATCGTCGAAGACGAAGTAATCCGCATGAACGTGCCGATTCACTTTATTGGCGAAGAGGTTGCTGTTGGCGTCAAAGAAGGTGGTGGCAAGGTTCAACGCATGCGAACGGATGTAGAGGTTGTGTGTTTGCCGAGAGACCTTCCCGAGTACCTCGAGCTCGACATATCCGCGCTGGAGCTCGATGCGATGATGTATATGTCGGACATCGTGCTACCGGAAGGCGTCGAGATTCCCGAGTTGGCGCAAGAAGTCGAACAGACCCAACCGATCGTATCGATTCACATCATTAAGGAAGTCGTCATCGAAGATGAAGACGAGGTGGTTGAAGGCGCTGCAATCGAAGGCGAAGAAGGCGAAGCTGCTGGAGACGATGCGGCGGCCGAGGCTGACGAGTCCAGCGACGACTAGCAATTGGCTTTATGTCAGCGAAAAGACCGCCAACAGGCGGTCTTTTTGTATGTCGAAACCAAACCTCGTCTAAAATAGAGCAACCATGACCAAACTCAGTATCATCGTCGGCCTCGGAAATCCCGAGGACAAATACGAACGCACGCTGCACAACGCGGGCTTCTGGTTCGTAGATGCTGTTGCTCGCAAGTACGGCGGTCAGTTTCGCTACGAGAAGAAATTCGACGCGGACTGCTGTCGCGTCAATATCAAGGGTGAAGAGGTCTGGCTTGTTAAGCCGCAAAGCTATATGAATCTGAGCGGCGGGCCCGTGCGAGGCGTGATGGATTACTATCGGCTCAAAACCGGCGGCTTGCTGGTCGCTCACGACGAAATTGATCTGCCGCCCGGCACGGTGCGTCTCAAGAAAGGTGGCGGCCACGGTGGGCATAATGGAATCCGCGATGTCATCGGGCACTGCGGCGCCGAGTTCATGCGTTTGCGCCTGGGTGTTGGCCACCCGGGCGACAAAACAAGAGTGACAGCTTATGTACTGAAGCGCGGCGCCGCGGACGTTGAGCATGCAGTTGAAAATAATATTGATGACGCCATCGCTGTGTTGCCGTTATTAATGGATGACGGCCTGAATGCAGCAATGAAGGCGTTACATACAAAGGAAGAATAAGTGGCAATTAAATGCGGCATCGTCGGCCTGCCCAACGTTGGCAAGTCGACACTCTTTAATGCACTGACGGCAGCCGAGATTCCGGCCGAAAATTATCCGTTTTGCACGATCGAACCGAACGTTGGCGTGGTTGCTGTGCCAGACCCGCGCCTTGCTGTGCTTGAGGGTATTGTAAATCCTCAAAAAACTATTCCGACGACGATGGAATTTGTCGATATTGCCGGACTTGTCGCCGGTGCTTCCAAAGGTGAAGGTCTCGGCAACAAGTTTCTTGCCAACATCCGTGAAACCAATGCTGTCGCTCACGTCGTTCGCTGTTTCGAAAACGATGACGTGACTCACGTGTCAGGAACCATCGATCCTATCGACGATATCGAGACGATTAACACTGAATTAGCGCTGGCCGACCTCGAGTCGGTGGAAAAACAGCTCTACAAGGCAGAAAAGAATGCGAAGACAGGGCAGAAGGAAGCGCTGTACGTTCGCGACACGATGAAAAAGGTCAAAGAGCACCTCGACAAAGGGTCACCTGTTCGATCGCTCGGACTGGATGAGAACGAAAAGATCTTGTTGCGCGACCTTCATTTGATAACGGCCAAGCCAGTCATGTATATCGCCAACGTCGACGAAAGCGGCTTTGAGAACAACCCTCACCTCGACGCCGTCTCCAAATATGCAAAAGACGAAGGCTCAGAATATGTCGCGATTTGTGCCGCTATTGAGGCCGAGATCGCCGTCCTCGACGATGAAGACAAATCCGTATTTCTTGAGGATCTCGGTTTTGAAGAGCCCGGGCTTAATCGTGTGATTCGTTGCGGTTATGCGTTGCTGGGCTTGCAGACTTACTTCACGGCAGGACCGAAGGAAGTGCGCGCCTGGACGACGAAGGTCGGCGCCACGGCGCCCGAGTCCGCGGGCGAGATTCATACTGATTTCCAGAAAGGCTTTATTCGTGCTGAAGTTATTGCGTACGACGATTTCATCGTCGGTAACGGCGAGCACGGTGCGAAAGAGGCAGGACGTCTACGCCTGGAAGGCAAGGAGTACATCGTTCAGGAAGGCGACGTCATGCACTTCCGTTTTAACGTGTAGGAGCGGCTTTATGCCCTTTGGGTGCCACGGCCGCGATTGCGCGCTCCCTGCAGAGTCTCTAGTGCCAGGCTCGCTGGCTCGATTCAACCTTGTACAAAATGTAGTCTCGCAGCTGCGTCGCTGTCTCATGTGCGATGTAGGGAATGCGGACACTTCCCGACGCCATATACACGCGCAGGCTGGCGAGCTTTTTGTGTCGTTGGTAGCGCGACTGTGAAATCGTGACACGTTGAACTTTGCGAAACAGCAAGCTGACTGTTCGATATCCCAGCAGTCCCGAACGACGGACAATTTCGTTGTCGTCGTGCAGGTAACCAGCTCGTTTCCAATTGCGCCACGAAACCAGGCCAACCAGCGGAAGCCAGACTAATGCGACCAGGCCCACGATGCCGACTTCCAGGACCAGCAAGGCTGTCAGCATGACGGCGGGTACGAGCCCAGCAAACAAGATGCGTGAGCGCATATGATATGGCGAAATCGCCTGGAATCGTTCGGCTCTCGGATTTTGCGTCAAGCGGCCAGCCTCCGCCGCAAGTAGCAGTGGGCGCAAGTTATCAGCCAGTTCAGCAGTGACGACGGGAATAGTAAACATCTTCTGGCTTCGTTGTTTGCGGCCACTGATTGCCTGTCTCAATGTCATCCTGAAGCGTCCAAGCCAGTTCTGCACGACGCCTTGCTGCAAACGGATGGTCTGAATTTTTTCGATATCCATTGAGTGTTCGTGGCGTGTAATCAAGCCACCGTGCGACCGCAATGTTCGGCCATCCAGATACAATTCGAAATTGTGGTACTGCAAGAACGCGGCCGCAATGGACACAGACACGAGCAAGAACACTGCTGCGAAAAAGATGCCCACCACGATCAGCGTACCCGTGCCCACGTCAAGCTGAGACACGTCCAGGTTTGCTGACAGCAATGCGTTTTCAATGGATTTTTCAAGGTTGTCGCCCACTTGCTCCATGTTGCCCACTTGTTCCATCAGCGGGCCGATGAACGCAACTATTATCAGCGCGCGACGGTCAGCCAGGCCGATGCGAATCATGTCGCGCCAATCGAGTTTGAGTAGGGGCTCTGTTGCCTCTGCGGGCCCTTCGTCGTCTGCCTTTGCCGTCTTTCGGCCACCTATGTTCTTGCGCAGCTCATTCGCAAACTCTCGGGTCACGGCTGGCAAGTTGCCTTCGTCTCCGGCAGAACCGGCCGTGTCGAATGTAACGGTTACCAGGCCCAACACCCGATATAACAGGTTTTGTTGAGTATTGACGGCCTGTATTCGATCGAACTTGATGTCGAGCTGTTTCTTTTTGATTACGCCTGAACGAATGAGAATAGAGTCGTCGTGAATCTGGTAACGAAAGAACAACCAGCTCAACACGGCACCGACAATCAGTGCGACGGCCGCCACACTGCCACCGAGTATCAATTTGCTGACGAGGTCGCCCTTGTAGGCAATCAGAAAAGCGAACAACGGTGCGAAAGATTGCCATGCGTTCTTGGTTATCAGCCGAATAATCTTGCCGAAAAAAAACAGAATCGCGAATGGTGACGTCCGATGCCATGCTTCGATATCAGGCGATTTCAATACTGGCCCCGGCTTTCTCGAGAATAAAAACTCGTAGCTGTTCGGCGACGGCCGTGCTGAGTCCGTCGATTTTCAGGTCTCCACTTGAGCCGCCGGCCGTAAACAATTGCAGGGTCGCAAGGTCGAATTTTCGATCGAACGGTGTACTACTCGTTTCGACATGCTGGATACGATTAAAAGGAATTGCCGTCACAGACCGCCAGATCACGCCCTTGCGAAACAGGATGTCTTTGTCACGCAATACGTAGCCGCGTTTCGGTAATGAAATTCCCGGCCATGTGAGCAAGAGCGCCGCTAAGAGAATCCAGCATGCGAAAAGTATTACGGCGGGCAGAAGAGGAAGGTTCGCTGCGACGGTAACGGTCACGAGCGGCACAGCGGCAGCGACAATGCCCAGTGAATTTTGCAATCGCCGCAGTCCCTTGTACGACGGATCCAATGTCTGCCATTGAACATCGTCAGTACCGGGTAACTCACTTAGCGCTATTTCTGGATTCTGGAACATCGTTGCTCCACTTTGGACAATGACGCATTATACGGCACCCATGAGACCCCTAATTCAGTTAATCCTCACCTTTAGCCTGTTGGCGTTCGTTGTTGCTAATGCTGAGCTGGCACCATCGGCCACGACCCAGGTCGTCTTGTTGGGTACTGGCACGCCGAACGCGGATCCGCTCCGCTCGGGACCGGCCGTTGCCATCGTGGTCAATGACACGCCGTACCTTGTCGATTTCGGTCCGGGCGTTGTGCGTCAGGCGGCGGCGATGTCACCGAGCTACGGCGGTAAGATCGCCGGGCTTGAGGTCGACAGGCTTGAGCATGCATTCCTGACGCATCTGCACTCAGACCATACGACGGGACTTCCGGACTTGATCTTGACGCCATGGGTGCTTGAGCGTGATCGACCGTTACAGATATTCGGCCCGGAAGGAACCGGGGAGATGGTGCAGCATGTCCTCAAAGCATATGACGCCGACATCAAATACCGACTGTACGGACTGGAGCCTGCCAATAATCAAGGCTGGCGCGTTGACGTGCACACGGTTAGCGAAGGGCTCATATTCGAAGATGACAACGTCAGGGTTGAAGCGTTTCGCGTACGCCACGGCACCTGGCCGAATGCGTTTGGCTACCGATTTACGACGCCCGACCGAGTCATTGTGATCTCAGGGGACGCTGCGCCGGACGCCACTCTGGAAGAATACGCCAAAGATGCGGATATCCTGATTCATGAGGTCTACTCGGCCGAGGGTTTTCAGCGTCGGGATCCATACTGGCAGAAGTACCACAGTACTAATCACACCTCGAGTCACGAACTGGGCGAGCTTGCGAGCAGGGTGCAGCCCAAGCTGCTGGTGCTCTACCACATACTTTTCTGGGGTGCCTCGGAGGAGACTGTGCTCAAAGAGGTTGGGGAGAAATACTCAGGCGAGGTAGTTCTCGGCAATGATCTCGACGTTTTTTGAGCCCGCCTTGACACCGAGGCACGCTGTCTGGACAATTTGCGCCCCCTTCCGGTCTGCGTGGCCGAAGGACATCAAGGTGATGTAGCTCAGATGGTTAGAGCGGCGGACTCATAACCCGCAGGTCGGTGGTTCAATTCCACCCATCACCACCAGATTCAAAATGGTGTTAACCGATCACATGGTTTACACCTTGTTCCGGACACATAGTTAACACTTTGTCCGGCATGAACGGTGAGGGACCGGGTTCTACCCGGTCCCTTTCTTTATCGAAGTATCCCAGATCATACTCCAGGAAGCTGACCAGCCATATTTGGTCATCGACCTCGCGTATGCCAATGGTTTGGCCAGCGAACACGGAGCTGAGGTTGATCTTGCGTCGGCCGAGGCAGATGCGGCCGCAGCGCGTCACCCTGACAGTTCGGTCGTGATACGGGTAATCGGGCTCGCCCGGTGGCTCGTAGACTCTAGGCGAAGGTGTATACAGATCGCCGGGGTAGGCGCCGGCGAGTGCCTGGTGCGGACGCTCATTGTTGTAAACCCCGATGAACTGATCAAAGCGTTCCTGTTGCTGCAGGAAGTTGAAGGCGGCCGGTTTTGTGGCCTCTTGCTTGAGTGTCAGATGCATACGCTCGTGGCGCCCGTTTTGTTCCGGATGCCCCGGCTTAATACGCTGTATGTTGATGCCCAGGCGCAGCCACCATACCGATAGCTTGGTCAGGCCGAACAGCGCATTGCCGGAGGCAAACGGCACACCATTGTCCGTTCTTATCGCCTGCGGCAAGCCGAAGTCCTTGAAAGCCCTTTCAAAAATAGAAAACGCAAAGTCGGATCGCGTGGAGGGGACACCCTCACAAGTGATGAGGTAGCGGGAGCGATAGTCGCTGATGGTAAGCGGGTAGCAGTACTGCTTGTTGCCGAGCATGAACTCGCCCTTGTAGTCGGCGCACCACAGGCCGTTGGGTGCGTCAGCACCCATCAGTGCTGTACCCGAGGCTTTGTATCGCCGCCGCTTTCTGCGCTTCACGAGGCCATTGCGATCCAGCACCGCATGCACGGTGCTGATGGCCGGTGGCTTGACCATGCTGAACTGGCGCAGCAGCTTGTCCCGGATCTTACGGGCTCCCCATGAGGGGTGCTTCTTCTTGATCCCGAGGATCGTGCGTTCGATCTGAAAGGGCAGCTTGTTGGCTTGCCGGTACGGTGCCCGACTGCGGTCGTTGAGGCCATCCAGGCCGCTGTCTTTGTAGCGATTGAATATCTTATAGCCGGTTACTCGGGAGATACCGAACTCACGGCACAGCGGTGCCATCTTCTCGCCTTCGAGCAGCCTGGCTATGAAACGTAGTCTCTCATCCATCGGTTTACACTCTTTCCAAGGCATCTGGGTTCTCCCCAAATACCGTCATGTGTAAACCATGTGTCCGGAACAATCTGTAAGCTATGTGTCGAGTAGCTCAAAGAAAGGGCCCCATCGGG
>Ga0316194_10001925_pt1 | contig 14476 bp, 11 predicted proteins | sample CroRivsedime1_MG_FD_204936 | JGI IMG/M metagenome (GOLD analysis project Ga0316194, IMG submission 204936) | Coastal sediment microbial communities from Maine, United States - Cross River sediment 1 | ecosystem: Environmental > Aquatic > Marine > Coastal > Sediment | place: USA: Maine...
CCGTTTTACTCCGCAGCGGTCGTTCACGATGGCTTAGAGGCTAGGACCGTTAACGACGCATTCCGGCCATTAGCTCATTGGCCCGCCCGTCCCAAATTCCGCTCGGGGCAACTACCGCTTACACCATTTAGCAGAAGTCAGAATTCAGAGATTTGAGGGTCTTTTTTGTGCCAAGCAGACGCCCGATAACGCAGGAGCGCATTGGCTGATTAGAGCAGAGCAGTAGCCTGAGGTCAGGTGTCAGATTCCTGCGGCATCAATGATTTAACTTGCAAGAACCATGCTCAGTCTTCAACCGTAGTGGGCGTGTAGTAGTAACGCTCATCATAGATCTTACCCTCTCGCCATTTCTGTACGGCCACTTGATTGAACGCCATACGCGCTCCATAATGAGTATTATGGAAATCCATCCACCAGCGAACCATGGTGACGCCATCACCCACAGACACGTCTTTCAGTTCCAGGCCGAACCATTCGGTGTTGTCGACAAAATCCTGCTCACGAGCCAGATTGGCTTCCAGTCCTTCGCAAGGAGGGTTGTCGTTTTCGCCCATGACCACATCGTCCGCGTAAAAGGTATCCATTGCTTCCATGATCTTGCTGTCCTGAATCATGGTGTTCAGTTGATCGACGCGTTCTCTCAGTTCGTTGCTCATAATCTGCTTCTCACCTCTTTTATGATTCCAGACGGTTATTGCCGGTCGTTGTTGCTTACAAAACTGAATGTAGATCAAGACCCCATCAAATGAAAGCATAAAGATTTGAGGGTACCGTCGAATTGAATCACGCGCCTGGAAAACCGAAACACGGGGTTTCACGAGCGTCTGCTTTGAGTCGTGAGCAAACCCAGAGGCCATCGCAGACCAATAGTCCGCTCCTAGGACCTTTGCGACCTGGAGAGGGGTGAATGTCGGGGTGTGGCTACTACCGCTTTGGATAACTGCCGTTTGAGCTATCATGGCTTAATTACCGCGTCCGACGGAGAAGGGACATTCGCAACTCGTCAAAATCTGGCTGCTCCAGCGCCATCGCTATGCCCCGCTTTTTACTCGTTACGGACATAACGCCCATCCACCTCCCTCGGATTTGATTGTAAAAGAGAGGGGACCACGCGGCCTGTGGGGGCAGTTAGGAATTTACGAGGGGATGGTCACAAAACCCGTGATTGCATCACATCACGCACAAGCCGGGCTGGCCAACAACCATCAGGCGATAGTCGTCGAACTACCAAAGCTTCGGCGTATCATTACACACGATACTTCTGCCGTTGATATCGCCCGCAGTGAAGGCCTGAGCAGCGACGGCCAAAAGTTCTATGTCCAGAATATAGATCAAAAAGCACGGCGGGGTACTCTCATTTACCCAGCGTCGATGAAAGCTTGTAAATTATCGCGCACTCTCCTAACTGCGTCTAAACTGATTCTGTCGATTGTAGTGAGATAACTCTTCTCGACAATAATCCTCGCACAGTCAGGGAGCAAAGCCACCGTGGACAAACCTCATATCGCCGCAACCTCGCCCATAATGCTCGAACTGGAGTCAGATAAGGGCTACTTTTACTGTACTTGTGGACTGTCGGCAAAGCAGCCGTTTTGTGATGGCTCCCACCAGGGCACAGATTTCACTCCTTTAAAATTCTCGGTAGAGGAGCCCGGCGAACATGGGTTATGTCGCTGCAAGCAGACCGCTAACCCACCCTACTGTGACGGCAGCCATCTGCAGCTCGGTTCTCCAGAAGCCTCCGGAGAAGGAAGCACCATACTGCAATGGTACAAAGTAGCGGAACACGGCGACTTAAATGAAGGTGAGACCCGGCCCGTTACAGCCGGAACGACCGACATCGCTCTCACCTTCGTGAACGGGAAGTATGGTGCCATCGACAATCACTGCCCGCACCAGGGCGGTCCGCTGGGCGAGGGTTCACTGGACGGGGATCAATGCCTGCACTGCCCCTGGCACGGCTGGAGCTTTAACGCCTTTACCGGAGAAGGCCCTGAGGGTGATGCTGTGCCTGCCTATCCCGTGGAAGTACGCGAGGACGGCATTTATGTGCAGGTCGAAGAAAACCTGGTGGAGACTACTACCGTCTCAGATGTGATGGCGCAGACACTGGTAAATTGGGGCATTACCCATGTTTTTGGCATGGTTGGGCACTCCAACCTCGGCCTTGCAGAGGCGCTGCGCAAGTTGGAAGCTCAGGGCAAGGTTCAGTTTATTGGCATCCGTCACGAGGGAGCGGCGGCGTTTGCCTGCTCCGGCTACGCCAAGGCAACCGGACGTCCCGCTGCCTGCCTGACCATCGCCGGTCCTGGCGCCACCAATCTGCTCACCGGCATTTGGGATGCAAAGGTGGACCGACACCCTCTTCTGGCCCTAACAGGTCAGGTGGAAACTCAGGTACTCGGGCCGGGAGCCTTCCAGGAGGTAGACCTGGCTTCGGCCTTCGAATCCGCCACGCAATGGAGCCGCACGGTGCTCCACGACAGCGATCATGCGGAACTTGCCAGCCTGGCAATGAAAACCGCCCTGGTGGAGCGAGGTCCAAGTCATCTCATTTTCCCGGACGAAGTTCAGGTGCTGGCGGCGCCCGAGGGCAGCAAAGCCGGTGGGCCGGAGGGTCGCCTGGCGGATGCCGCTATAGCCCCTTCAGAGTCTGCACTTATAGAGGCTGCCGCCCTTCTCAGCGCACACCAACGTCCCGCGATCGTGGTCGGCTACGGCGCGGAGTCAGGTATGCCCCAGATTCTTGCACTGGCTGAAAAGATTAACGCTCCAGTGATGACTACCTTCAAAGCCAAGGGCTATCTTGCCGACAGTCATCCCTTGGCAGCAGGCGTTCTCGGCCGCAGCGGCACACCCGTTGCCGCCCGCCTGATGGCGGAAAGCGATATGCTACTGGTATTCGGCGCCTCCTTCTCAAAGCACACGGGTATTGACGATCACCTGCCTACAATACAGGTCGATCTGGACCGGATGACCCTTGGCAAATTCCACCCGGTAACCGTTCCTGTCTGGGCCGATATCGGCCTGACAGCTCAGGTGCTACAAACGAACATCGAGGCAGAGTGGGAAGACCGGCGCCCTCGACTGGCCGGACTGCGTGCCGATTGGCAGGCGGAAAAAGAGCGGCGCCGCAACAAAGACCAGGGCCACGGCCTGGCCTCTGCCTTAGTGTTTCACGCCCTCAGTGGTTTGGTACCTGACAATGCAATCATCGCCGTGGACGTGGGCAACAATACCTATTCCTTCGGTCGCTACTTCGAGTGCTCCGGCCAGCAGAAGGTTTTGATGTCTGGCTACCTTGGTTCCATCGGCTTTGGCTATCCCGCGGCGATGGGAGCCTGGGCGGCCTGCCCGGACAGACCTATTATCTGTATCAGCGGTGATGGTGGATTCGGCCAGTACATGGCGGAATTAACTACTGCAGTGAAGTACAACATGAATATCACTCACGTACTGCTTAACAACAGCGAACTGGGAAAAATATCCAAGGAACAGCGTGCTGGTCACTGGAAGGTCTGGCAGACCAGTCTCCACAATCCTGAGTTTGCCGAATATGCCACGTTGTGTGGGGCGAAGGGAGAGCGGGTTACAGCCCCCGGGGACATCGGGCCAGCTTTTGAACGCGCCCTTGCCCACCAGGGACCGGCACTCCTCGAGCTGATTACAGATGCAGAATTGATCTAATACCAGCCGGTTAGCTTTGCATCGGTACATCCATGATAAGCAACTGGCAGTCCGCAGTTGCAGTTAGATCAATACTGGAGGCATCTTCAACACCAAGTCCATCACGGCGCTCCAACTGTTTGCCTGCGATAGTAATTGCACCTTCAAGTACGAAGAAGTAAACGCCGTTTGCTGGCTTTTTGACGGTATAGCTATCCGACTGACCAACCTCGAAATCCCTGAGCCAGAACCACGAATCCTGATTAATCAAGATGCCATCATCGTCAGGATCAGGCGATACAATGTTCTGTAAGCGACCCTGCCGCTCGTTCGAGGGAAACAACCTCTGGTCATAGCATGGTTCAATATTTTTCTCTTTGGGTAGAACCCAAATCTGCAGAAAATTAACAATCTCTGATTCGGAGCCGTTGTACTCAGAGTGCGTTAGACCGGTTCCAGCGGACATAATCTGAACCTCGCCCGCCTTGATGTGTTGCGTATTCCCCATGCTGTCCTGGTGGCGCAATTCACCTACAAGGGGGATAGATATAATTTCCATATTTCGATGCGGGTGGGTACCAAACCCCATACCAGGCTGAACCACATCATCATTAATTACGCGTAGCATGCCAAAACCCATCCGCTGCGGGTCGTGGTAATGTGCAAAAGAAAACGTATGCCGGGAGCTCAGCCAGCCATGCTCAGCGCTACCGCGCGTACCAGCCTTGTGTAAGATAGCCTTCATTCCACTCATCCGCGCCCATGTGGCGATGTGAGGTCAATCAACGGTCCGTCAGGCACAATGCCGAACGGGTTAATATGCAGGTGTGATTCATAGTAGTGACGCTTTATATGAGTCATGTTTACCGTATCTGCAATGCCGGGTATCTGGTAGATGTCACGCGTATAACCCCAGATATTCGGATAATCGACAATTCGCTTCAGGTTGCACTTGAAATGCGTGACATAAACCGCATCAAAACGCACCAGCGTTGTGAACAAACGCACATCTGCCTCGGTAAGATTCGGCCCTGTTAGGTAGCGCGAGTTGACTAGGATCGCCTCCACGCGATCAAGTGCGGAAAATAATTCGTTAAAAGCTCGACTATAAGCGGGTTGTTTTTTAGCAAAACCGCAGCGATACACGCCATTGTTGATGCTCGGGTAGATCCAGCCATTCAGCTCGTCGATCTCTTCGCGTTTGTCTGCCGGGTAAAGGCTCAGATCGGGATTAGTCGCCTCGGCCTGAAACTCGCTGCCTAACATCCGTATGATCTCGGCTGACTCATTGTTGACGATTTTTCGTGTCTCCTTGTCCCAGAGCACGGGCACAGTGATGGCACCATCGAATTGGGGGGCACAAGCCATGTAAGCTTCGCGCAGATTACCGAAATTGTTGATGCTGTCGCCTGTTGCGCCTTCAGTGGAGTCATCGAATGACCAGCCAGTTCTTGGCAGAAATGGGTGGACGACGTCGAAACTGATCGCACCCTCCAGTCCTTTCAGTGCGCGCGTAACAAGTGTCCGATGCGCCCACGGACAGGCATAAGACACATACAAGTGATAGCGACCGCTCGCAGGAGCGAAATCTGTTGAGCCATCAGCGCAGACCTGCGAGCGAAAGTCGGTTTGATGGCGAATGAATTCGCCGTCGTCACTAACTTCGGACTCCCAGGTATTGCCGTAGGCTTCATTTTTTGGTGGTTGTTGCATAGTAAACTCCCTCGTAATCGTTCTGTTCCCTTTAGATATACACAGGCTCGGAAATTGATCAATACATAAGCAATTACAAGCCGACCCCGGCATATCCGATTCCCGCCAGCTCCGCCATCTCCTTTTTCCAGGTGGTCAGGTCCTCGATATTGAACTGATCCAGGGCGTCATGTCCACACGCTCGGGCCATTACCTGCATCAATTCGGTGGAGGCGCTAAAAAAATTGTGCAACCGAGTCGCGCCCTTTTCTACATCCATGCGCTTGCGCAGCTCGGGGTCCTGGGTGGCAATTCCCGCCGGGCAATTATTGGTATTACACATCCTCGCGGCGACACAACCAATAGCCTGCATGGCTGAATTGGAAATCGCAATTCCATCTGCTCCCAGACACAACGCTTTGATGAAGTCTGCGGGTGTGCGCAATCCGCCGGTGATAATCAGCGTGACATCACTTCGGTCGAGTCTGTCCAGGTGCCGGCGTGCCCTGGCCAATGCCGGTATGGTGGGCACGGAAATATTGTCTCTAAAAATAAGCGGGGCAGCCCCGGTACCCCCCCCACGACCATCGAGGATGATGTAATCGGCAGTGGCTTCCAGGGCAAAATCGATGTCCTTCTCAATGTGGTTCGCTGACAATTTGAAACCTATGGGGATACCGTTACTGACTTCTCTCACCCGCTCGGCGATTTCGCGAAAGTCCGCCGGGGATTTAAGACCGGCAAAGGTCGGCGGCGATATGGCGTCAGTATGTTCTGGCAGACCCCGCACCTTTGCGATCTTACCTGTCACCTTCCTTGCAGGCAGATGTCCACCGGTTCCTGTTTTAGCGCCCTGCCCCCCTTTGAAGTGGAAGGCCTGTACCCGGGACATTAATTCCTCGCGGTAACCAAACTTTGCTGATGCCAGTTCATAAAAATAGCGGCTGTTGGCTTCCTGCTCTTCCGGCAGCATGCCGCCCTCGCCCGAACAGATACCCGTGCCCGCCCGCTCAGCCCCGGTTGCCAACGCAATCTTGGCTTCCTCTGACAAAGCACCGAAACTCATATCAGATACAAACAACGGAATATCCAGTTTCAAGGGCTTGGCGGCATTGGGGCCAATCACCAATTCGGTGGTAACCGGGTCAGTTTCCATCAGTGGTTTACTGGCAAACTGCGCCACCAGTAGTTGAATGTCATCCCATTGGGGCAACTCATTGCGCGGTACGCCCATGGAACCCATGGGCCCGTGATGCCCCACCTTGCTCAATCCATTTTCAGCAAGATCATGGATATACGCGACCGTTGGCTCTTCCGGCGTAGGTTGAGCCTTCAATGAATCGCCAGGTTCCACCGGAGCTATCGCATTGCCAATGTCACTGCTTTGGAGGTTTTTGTGGGATCCGTCGCAATAGGGGGGATTGCGCGACTGCTTGCACTGGCATAGATAGGCTGTGCCGTCCTCTTTTGCGGAGAAACTCAAGGGCACTATGTCGGTACCGCTGTGGGAGCCATCACAGAAGGGTTGCTTGGAGGAGCGGCCGCATCGGCACCAGTAATACTCCTCGCCTGCCTTGAGTTCAGCAGCAGTGGGTTGGACATCATAGACAATGGGGTCGGTCATTGGTCTGTCCTTGTTTGTGCGATTAGGCGCCCCAGTCAAAAACTCTGTCTAGCCCCGTTCACTTCAAAAGGGGCTATTTCACCCGTTTAACATTTTCCAATGGGTAAGTCTGGTCAAAATAGGCCTCCGTAGGACCATAAAAGCGCAAGTAGACAAACCAGCTTTCACCGCTATTGGTTTGTATCCAGTTATCTTTGCTGACACCCCCTGGTAATACAGGGCTGAAATGGATCGTCACCGATCCATCGTCATTCGGCATAACACCCGTGCGAGAACTAACAGCCGAACTTAATTCAGAGTTAATGATTGGGGTCCTTGTATTTACATCGTAGACCACTGCCGACCAGAATAATTTAGCAGGAGGGTTCTTAGGCATCGTCAACGTGTAGTGCTCACTCCCGAGCAAGAACTGTCCATCATCATCCTTATATCCTGTGCGGTATTGCTGACCAATACCCGGCTTCTCAATGTAGTATGCCTTTCCACGAGTGACCGCCTCATATGTAAATGCGGCGCGGCGATACATTTGATCAAAGTAAGTATCCCGATCGTCGAATTCGACAACCAAGAGCTGATCCCAATGTGTTTCTCCATAAAACTCTGCATTATAGAACGGTGAATCATAGGTAAAACCCTTAGTCATTGCCTCCCCCACGACAGCGGCTTCCTTGAGCAATGCTTTTTGACGATCGTCTGGATTGAATGCCTCGCCTTTACGCAAACCTAATGAGTCAAGCATCGACATCATAATACGATCACGTGGATCTACGGCCTCGCGGTCTATAATCTTCTTTAACGCTTCCCAATAACCCATGCCGTGTGGCTGCCATTGCCCCCATGGGGTTTCCCCATCAGCCTCAATTAACTTAGTAACAGGGTTGCTATTGCGCTCACTGTAGGGGTAAACACTAAACTTACGAAGCATTGCGTCTGCTTCAGCGGGATCAGCTTGAAGCGCACGAATGCCAAAAAACACTATGTTTGTTGGATTATTTACGACGGTATATTCTTCCTCACTCACGCCCTTGGGGGCTTCCATCCCTGGCGCAAGAATCAGATATGCCCCACCTTCAACACCATCAGGACCTGATAGTCCAAAATCAGCGATGGCTCTCTGCCACATGTCATTGATGATACCTGCGGATGGGCCAGGTGGAACTTTGAACACCAGTGGTCCCGTGCGCGTTAAATCTGCAAAAGAAATAGCATATGGCGTGGTAACATTGGCAGTAAGAATCCCTTGCTTGGCTTGCGGCGTTGAATACAAAACGATGTCTCCATCCTTTGCATTGAAAGTTTCTTCGTGCGCCCTTAGCCATTCGGCGTAACTCACCAAGGGCACGGCCCAAATATAGGCTTGTGTTGCTCGCTGAAAATCAAGTTCGTCTCGCAGTTTTTCAACGGTCTCAGTCGTTGGGTAACCGCCGGCAAAACCTCCCTCGGTAAACTCTAAATCACCCATACGAGTTGATACGGTAGTGGGAGAAGTTTTTCCGTATTCCCGAAACTCTTCGGCCGACATGTCATCCTTTATCTGACTAGATGAAACGGCTGCCTGGTCAGACCCAGCTAATGTAGTGCAGGCAGACATGCATAAGGCTGCTGCTAGAAAAGTTGGTTTAAACTGTACTTTCATCACAAAATCCTTTTTCAACATTTTCTATAATTGTTCGATTAAGTTCTTACTGCTTAGCCCTAACAGATACCTTGTTCATTATTCTGAATCCGATATTATGCCAGACGATAGCCGGCTAAATGTCAGGTACCGCTGTGGGAGCCGTCACAGAAGGGTTGCTTGGAGGAGCGGCCGCATCGGCACCAGTAATACTCCTCGCCTGCCTTGAGCTCAGCAGCAGTGGGTTTGACATCATATACAATGGGGTCGGTCACTGTTCTCTCCTTGCTTATGCTACGAGGCGCCCCAGTCAAATACTCAACCTAACCTGGTTCACTTTACTTTGTGGATAAGTTGAGTAGGGTCATAGCCATCATCGCCGTTCCTGACCTGTTCGCTAGGTCCATAGTGACGTATCAGGACGTTGAACTTGCCAGTCTTGTTTCCTTCGGCAACCGGGATGTTATTTGGTTGCCCCTCACAACCGAAGCGCAGAGTATATGAGTCATCGCCGTTCTTAACCGGATTCATTTCGGAGGAAATATTGGCAATATCGTTAAACATGCGACCGTCGCCGTTATAAACCGTAGCCGACCAGAAATACTTGGCTTGCGGGTCAGCGAAGGTGGTCTCATAACAAGCATCAGCACTCATGTAAGAGCTAGTCTGGTAGATATTATCCTCTACCATTGCGCCGCCCCATCCGCCAGCAACTCCGACGTAATTCATGTAGGCGGTCTGTCCGCTCTCTTTGTTACCAAATGCCTTGGATTGATCATAGCCGTCGCTGAAATCGGCGTTACCTGCTTTATCAACAGTGTGGAACGACTCCATGTCCCACTCCTGTACCTCGAACGGCTTAGCACTACCGGCCTCGATAATCAGGTCGTGACGTATATCGCCATCAAGAGCCCGAACGATCACAAAAGCATGGTCTGTTTTTGCGGTGATTTTGTGTCTGCCAGGGCCATAGATCATCGGTTGTGTCTCATGATTCTCATCAACAATCTGTATGGTCACATATCGATCAGTCTCGGGAACAGTGACGTAGACCTCGCCACTACTCATATCGATGACAGACGATGAATATGGCGTGTCTCTATTCATGCGCACAACAAACTGCTCATCTGGGTTACTGCTTGGAACCGCCATTGCGAAGAACTTATTGACCCCGCCCGTTACCTTTAAGATAGCCCCGAAACGCATATTGGTGAACGCCTGCGGAAAGTTATCCTGTGTCACGATTGTCGGAGCAGCGGTTGCATTCGTGGATAGCAATACTGCAAAGATTACTGTTGATAATACTGTTTTCATAACTGGTTCCTATTTCCATTTAAGTGAGTGTCAACCCAATCGACGCTTGTAAAAAGTATTCTGGGCCGAACTTCCGAGCTCGGGCCGAACAACTCATTGCCTGATTCTGATCATGCACCAGCAATTCGCCCCCACAACGTCAGAACAGGGCCTCTTTGGACCAGCCGGGAGATGGCAGCACGGGTACAAAGTAGAGGCGCAGTCGCCACTCAGGGCCAAAGTCATCGTCCTGAACCGCGTAGTAGTGAACCTCAGCACCAAATTTGACCGGTAATCTGCCGATTTTACCCATTGTGTCAAAGCCAATACCGATGGGTAAACTCAGCTCATCAGTTTCCCAGTTGTACTGAATATTAGGTGCCGCACCAATGTTGGTGAGGGCCGAGTACCTGTAGCGAACGATGTACTGAAAGTCTGTCAGGTTTACATCGGCCCGATCAACTTTCACTTCACCCAGTGAGGTGTCAACCTTGTTCGTGTCATCACCGGCAAAAGACCACCAGTGCTGTCCAACGCCGCCCAGGATCCAGTTGTCAGTTATATTGATACCTAGAGCCATAGGCCCAGCGCTATACTTGCCCGTCCCCAGCCTGTCATCAGTAGCGGTAGGTAGCATGACAGTTGGCCCAAACCCCCATACAAATGGCGGCTTGTAGCTATTGGATAGCGCCGTCCACAGTACAATGTCTCCCAGGCCAGTTTCGCGATCAAAATCCGTACCAGTAAAGTCCGGAACTGTGCCCGTAGTTACGTCCAGGTTATCAACGGTTTCAAAGCTATTAATCGGGATTACTGGACGAAAAATAGCTTTCCAGTTCTCGGTTAGCTGGAACGGCATCACCGGCTGGATTAACGTCGTATTCTGGACCAAATCGCTCTTTCCCAGACTGTCCACCAGATCGCCCTTGTACCAGGTAGTGTCATTTTGGATAAACATAATCCACAGGGAAGACAGCGGGTTGTTCAGCGCCTCTGCAACCGCAGCCTGCTCAGCTGCTGCTGCAGCCAGATCTTCTGGTGGCCCGCTTTCAGCTTGCTCTGGGTCGGCAGTGGCAGAAGTCGAGCACAATGCCATTAGTAAACATATCGATGTTCTTTTCATTTTTCTACAACTCCGAAACTTGGTAACGAATAGCATAATCTCAGGCAGTTACTCTCACCAGCATTTATTGCACCGGTTGAAAATCACCCGGCTTCCAGCTCCTATCGAACCATGGCTGTAGTGGGCCATAGAGGCGCAATAGAACGTTGTAGCCTTTACCGGGGACCGTCTGAACCCAATTATTCTCCTGCCCTTGCGGTGCTGTTGGTCCGAAATAGATGGTCGCAGAGCCATCTTCCTCTACTTTCATGCCTTCACGCATAGAGTCTATACCGCCACTTCGCTGATCAGTTTCGAGTATTGAGCGGGTATGGTTGTCGTATGCCATGAACGACCAGAAATCCTTTGCCGGGACTGGACCCGGAAGTGTAACCGTGTAAGTTTTACCGCCATCCAACGGGTTGCCATTAAGATCAGTTGCGCCAATTTCGTACACCGATCCCGCCCCAACTTGCGGCTTAACCATAAATGGGGTCACTCCCGTTGCGTAGAAATGAAAGCCAACCATATCATCCAGGAGGCGCGCACCATTTTCATCCAGAAACTCGTAACTTCCAGCGGCGAGTGGTGAGAACCATTGACGATCAGGATAGAAATATGCGGCCGTATTTCTTGGCTTATACATGACTGAGCGGAACGCTGCGTTACCAATTTTTGCAGCCTCGTTGAGGATTTTACGCATACGCTCATCGGGCTCGAAAGGCTGCCCTCTAATTATTCCGATAGATTTCGCCAGGCCCAGCATCTCGGGATTACCGGAGTATGCGGGCTCGTATTGAATTGCTTCGTTTAACTCGTTGTAGATTTCGGCATTGGTCGCATGGATGGTGTTGTATTTTTTGCCCGAGAGATTCACATATTCATTCTTTGGAGGATTATCCGCTTTAGCCAGTGGATACATTTTGAAGCCGCTTTTAAAGGTATCCAATGTTTCAGTTACAGACTCACCAGGCTTGCCAACGGCACGTATTAGTAGCCAATGACGATAGGTATTTGTTTTCAGTACAAAATAGCCCTCGGGAATTTCACCATCATAGTCATGGCCAACAACGAGATATTTCCCTCCCTTGCCTTTGTCAGGCCCACCAAGACCAATATCACCAACATACTTGAACCAAGCATCATCAAGTATGCCGATCACCGGACTGGCAACCTCTATAACTACAGGGCCATCTTTGACATCCACTTCACCGTGAATGTAGGGAGTTGTCGTATTCGGAGTTAACCACAATGAACGTGCGTCCATTAACTGCTCGGTAATACCAATGGAGACATTAGGTTTTACGCCAATCTGCCTGTGGCCATTTAGCATCGCGTACATCGAAGAGGTTGGCATGCCGAGTTCAAACAACTGCACCGCATGCATGACATCGAGAAACTTATAGGATTTTTCAATGGTGCTTTCTTTTGGAAAACCATCAAAGAATTCTAATTCACCAAGATACTCGCTTTGAACCACGTCTGGAGTTATCAAAGCCTCCGGTACGTCTGCCTTATATTTAGGTGTAGCCACGGAAGAGTTTGCAGCGATAGTTACGCAGGCAACAATGTAGGCAAGTGAAGAAGGTAGTTTCATATCAATATCCTTCTGTGCTAATCCAGCCCTTCTTGGGGCCAAACATAGTGGGAGGAAACTCCTAGGCCTAAACCAGTGACTGGTCTGCAGCTGTGAGCGCGCCTGTGGTCTTGGGGGTCAGTGTGACAATTTTAAGCAAGCGCACTAATTTATGGTATTTAATATTACTTACAGTATATTAAGCAAAACTTAATTAACTTATCTCACGCAGGACTATCACCCAATCACTATGTTTCACCTTCGACAACTTCAGTGCGCCGTTGCTCTCGCAGAAGCTGGAAGCTTTGGAGTCGCAGCTGAAAGACTCGGCATTACTCCGTCAGGGCTCACCCAAAGCATCCAACGACTTGAACAGCACTACGACACAGTTCTTTTCTTGCGCAGTCGCACCGGAGTGTCTTTGACACCCACAGGCGAGATTGTCATCAATGGTGCCCGATTGATCGTCCAGCGCGCAGCATCAATCGAGCGCGAGGTTGATCTCGCAAACAACCTGGAGACTGGTGTCCTGAATATCGGGGTGGACCCTAGCCTTAGTAATGCGATCCTGGTGCCCGCTCTGCTCTCCCTCATGGAGAGTTACCCTCGCTTCAAGTACTGTGTGACAAACGCGGAGCGCAACGTGCTCTCCGGCCAGCTAGACAGAAATGAGATAGACCTTTTTTTGAGCTATCCATCACGCGCGATCAGAAATAACCGTCACAACTCTTTTAGCGGTTCGATTAAATCGCCAATATTGGTATGCAGGTCTGGTCACCCACTGTCACGCAGAGCAAAACGCAATATAGCAGAATATTTTGAGTACCCTAGATTGGGAGCAACCTTACCTGAGTGGTATACCGATTGGGCCGGATTACAACTCGAATCAGATGGCCTAAAGACCGATCCAGCCCAAGGCTATCACCTACACGCTGACGACCTCGGCTTGATGAAATCAATCGTTCAAAGAAGTGATTGCCTTATGGGGCTCTATGTTGCGGATGCTCCTCTAGAACTTGAGAAAGGAGTTCTGGTTGCAATAAATCCCGACAACTGGCCAGACAAAGTGCCAATAGAGATCGTATATCATGACCATCGCCAGTTAGCTCACGCTGCCCAAAAGCTCGTGGATACAATAGCCACGATGATATAGCCCGACTCACTCGACGAACCCGACGCCAAACCAACCACCCCAAAGCCCATTCACCACATCACCGGCGTCGAGTACGTCAGGTTCCTCGGGTATAATTGGAGTTTATGGCCCCCAGGCTATAGGCCCCTTTCAGCAGCAGCTCTTCATATATTCTGGCCGAAAAATTTTGGGATTCTGGATAAAGCTAGGGCGTGCAAAACGTACCGAAAGTCCCGCTAAGCATTTTCTTAAAAATCAATAACTTAACTTTTTGAAAAGGCGCATTTTGTATCATTATCAACAGGTTAGTGCTCAATATTAATAATACTTGTCAAAAAGCGCTTTCAAACGGCTTTAACGCCCTGTTGGGCGAGGAAATCGAGCTTTCAGAGTGCATATGGGCACATCTACCACTGCACTATGGCCAAAATGTAGCTCTCAGCCCCTCGAATCGTATGATTATTGCAAAATTGCGGCGAACGTGACCATCTTCGCCTTTCTTGCCATTGCCAGCCCCAAGGCTAACTGGACGTATGCAGGAATGCTCCTTGTATTTGGTCTGTATGCTGTCAGCCGCCGAAAAACATTAGCGACGCTGCCCAAGATTACTGCGGCCCAGGAACCCGCTTAGCACGCACATATCTCCAAAGGCGCTACGACCGCTCCTGGCACAAAGCGGACATGATGCGGATCGAAATTGCTACCCGATTTAGTCGCAGTTGAGGTGAAAGCGGACATTAGCCCAACTAGGGTGCCACCCCTCAATCTTCCAGCAT
>Ga0316194_10001926_pt1 | contig 14475 bp, 12 predicted proteins | sample CroRivsedime1_MG_FD_204936 | JGI IMG/M metagenome (GOLD analysis project Ga0316194, IMG submission 204936) | Coastal sediment microbial communities from Maine, United States - Cross River sediment 1 | ecosystem: Environmental > Aquatic > Marine > Coastal > Sediment | place: USA: Maine...
TTGGGTGGCTACCTCGGGGGTAAGCTCGCAAAAAACGCTTCCAAACGGCAAAAAGCGCCGTTTGGCACATCCCTGTGATCGCTTGGAGCTCGGCTCCTGCCTCGCTACACTTTTGCGAGCTTACCCCCGAGGTAGCCTCAGGCGGATCAAGGAATTTACGAGCGGTTGTTTATGCTGGAAAATACTGCGTTTACGCGGGAATGATTCGCAGGCTTTGTGGCCATATTTGCTTTCGAGTCTTTGTGGTATTCTGCGCCGATGAGCGATGAAAAAATCTCCAGTAATGAAGCCATCGACGCCGCACTGCATCTCGACGGTGATCCGCAAAACGTCAAGCAGTTCTACGAAGACTGGGCGAAAAATTACAATGTCGACACCACCAGTTCGGACTACACCGGACCCGCTATCAGCGCGAAGTTGCTCAGCCAGTATTTGCCGGCAAAAGACAGTAGGTTGCTCGATGCCGGTTGTGGTACCGGACTGGTCGGCATGGAATTACAGGCACTCGGATATGACCATGTCGATGGATTTGACCTGTCCGATTCGATGGCTGAACAGGCTATCGCGACCGGGGCATACCAGCAGGTTCTGGGGGGTATCGATATGATGCGGGCCGCAGAAAACTGTGTCGATACAAGTTATGATGCGATTTTGTCGATCGGTGTTTTTACGCTCGGGCATGTTCCGCCCGAAGCATTGTTAGTATTGCTGCAGCTCGCCAGTCCCGGCGGTTTGCTGTTGATCTCGACGCGCACACATTATTATGATGAGACCAACTTCCAGCTGGTGATTGATGATCTGATCGATTCTGGCCAGATTGAACTGCTGCAGGTTATCAGGGATGCACCCTATAACAATGACGGTGACGGTCACTACTGGGTAATGAAAAAAGCAGGTTAAACCCGGGTCAGGCGCACAGGATTAACTGCCGTTTCAGCCATCGAAGCGGCTTCTGCTTTACGCCTGTAAAAGCATCATCAATTTGCAGGCTCACGGTGCAGAATAAAATACAAACTTCGATTGATTCCGCTTCGATGTTTGAGTTAAATGTGGCGCTGTAAAGGCTGCCGATCAGCCCGGCCTTGATGGGAATAATTAAATGCCAGCCAAACAATTGAATGTAATCAGCCATTGTGGAAAGTCACCATGGTTTTCCCGTACCTGGAATGAAAATGCCTTATACGGTGAATACGCCGACCGCCTGGTATTGCTATCGATGGGGAACGATGTAGTCGAGGAGTACTGGAAGCTGCGTAAGTCGGTAGGACTGTTCGACGTACCTGAGCGCCCTGTCGAAATTAAAGGCCAGGATGCGCTCAAGTTCCTTAATCGCATGTTTACGCGGCCGGTCGATAAGCTGCGCGTTGGCCGTGGTAGTTACGGGCTTTTATGCCACCAGGGAGGTGGTCTGGTCTGTGATGGCATTCTATTCAAACTGGCCGAGGATCATTTCTGGTATGTGCACGCCGATGCTGATGTTTACCTCTGGCTGGTAGCGCATGCGCATGATTACCAGGTTGAAATCAGCGATCCCCGCTCCTGGGTTTTGCAGGTTCAGGGGCCGAAGTCAATGGCGGTGCTGGCCAATGCCTGTGATGGCGGCGCACCCGCGGAATTTCGATATTTTGATGCATTCCAGGGGCGCATGGGCGGCCAGCCAGTGCTGATCAGTCGTACCGGTTGGTCCGCGGAACTGGGCTTTGAAGTTTACAACATGGATGCGGATGTCGATGGCCCGGCTTTGTGGGATCACCTGATCGCGGCCGGGGCCGATTTCGACATGACCGGTTGTAGCCAGTTGTCGATGAACATTCGCCGCATCGAGGGTGGAATTCTCAATTACCGCACCGACATGGACTGGTACACGACGCCTTACGATATGGGTCTGGGTCAATTCGTCGATCTTGATAGCCACGATTTTATCGGTCGAGATGCGTTACGCAAAGCCACCAGGGATTCCCGCTTCTGTGGTTTCAAGTGCGCGGATCGACAGTTGCGTTATGGCTCGGCGGTCATGTCGAATGGCAAAGCGGTCGGCCGGGTTACCGCCTACGAAATTTCACCCTACCTGAAATGTGGTGTCGGTTTCGTGCTATTCGATGCTGCGGATAGTATGGGTAGCAGCGGGCTGACGGTATTCGATCGGGACGGTGGCGAATGTTCAGTGGAACTAGTCGAACTACCTTTTTATGACGCCGAGAAGAATATTCCGCGCGGGCTCGAATCGCCCGACGGCTTCATCGAATAACCAGCTTTTCCGGGACGAGCCCCCGCGTTAAAGTCTGCTTGCGCAAGGGCTCCAGATTTGTCATAGCAGGCGTCTTTTCTTAACTGGGAGCTATCCTGATGTCCGACAGAATATCGATATTGATCACTGGTGCTTCAGGCGGGATTGGTCGTGCTGCCGCGATCGAATGCGCGCGCCGTGGCGCGCGAATAGGCGTTCATTACAACGGCAATCGGGAACGTGCCGAGGCAACCCTGGCAGCCCTGTCCGGCGATGGTCATCAGCTTTTCCAGTGTGATATCACCGATCCGGAAGCGGCCGAACAGCTCATCGAAACGGCAGGGCAGGCGCTCGATGGACTCGATGTGCTTGTCAACAATGCGGGGATATCCCAACGACATCAGTTCGATGACATCGATTATGCGACCTGGCAGGAAACCTGGCAGCGCATAGTAAATACCAATCTGACCGCGGCCAGTAACCTGTGTTTTTGCGCGGGTCAGAAAATGATTGCACGTGGTGGTGGTCGTATCGTTAATGTTTCATCGCGCGGTGCGTTTCGCGGCGAGCCGCTGATGCCCTGGTACGGTGCTTCGAAGGCCGGGATGAATGCGATGGGGCAATCGCTGGCCCAGGCGCTGGGTCCAAAAGGCGTGTTTGTCTATACCGTGGCGCCGGGTTTTGTCGAGACTGAAATGGCGGCCGCGGTGCTGGCCTCACCCGAAGGTGACAGCATCAGGAATCAAAGTACCATGGGTCGCGTCGCGCAGCCTGAAGAACTCGGTCAGACTATTGCCTTCCTGGCCCTCGACGCGCCAGCATTCATGACCGGGTGTATCGTTGATGTCAACGGAGCGTCTTACCTGCGGTCTTGATGGAAGGCTCGATAACTCTACCGCTATGGTTGTTTGTGCTGCTGTTGATCGCGGCCTTGTGGTTGATTCTGGATCATGTGCTGCTGCCTGTATTTCGGCGGTATTTACGGCGACGGGTTGTTCGGGTTATCGATGAGGTTAATACCCGACTCAATATCGGAATCAGGCCGTTTCAACTCACCCGCAGGCAGGCTCTTATCGACCAGTTGGCGTTTGATGACAGGGTCGTTTCGGCAATGAAGGAATATGCCGCAGAACACAATATGAGCAAAGCAGTTGTTCATGAAAAAGTTCTGCGTTACGCCAAGGAGATTGCGCCATCATTCAACGCCTACGTCTACTTCCGCTTCGGTTACTGGCTCGCCAGGACCCTGGGCCACATGCTCTACCGCGTGCGGGTTGGGTTGTTTGACGATGGTGAGTTATCGCGGATCGATACGAATGCGAGCGTCGTCTTCGTCATGAATCATCGCAGCAATATGGATTACCTGTTGCTATCGTTTCTGGTAGCCGAAAAGGCCGCACTTTCTTACGCGGTCGGTGAATGGGCCAGGATCTGGCCATTGCAATTCTTAATCAAATCGATGGGTGCATTTTTTGTACGCCGCAACTCGCGCAATGCGCTTTATCGGCGGGTGCTGGAACGCTACGTTCATCTCGCCACGCGGGCAGGGGTATGCCAGGCGGTTTTTCTCGAGGGAGGATTGACGCAAGACGGATTGCTGCGCCAGCCCAAGCTGGGTTTTCTCGACTATATGCTGCGCGACTACCATCCTGACATCGACCGCGACGTCGTATTTGTGCCGGTCGGGGTCAATTATGACCGTGTGCTGGAGGATGTAAGCCTGTTACGAAAACTGGATCCGGAATCCACCAGCAGAAGCGCCTGGTTTGTCATTAAAACCAGCTTTAAATTTGTGCTCAAAATGCTATTGATGAATCGCGAGAAACGCTGGTTTCGGTTTGGCTACGCGGCTGTCAATTTCGGCAATCCGGTATCGATGTCTGAGTACTGCCAACAACAGGGTATCGACCTGTCGACGCTTGATCATGATGCACGCTTTGCACATATCGAAAAGTTAAGTCACCGGCTAATGGATGAAATTTCCGCCGTGGTGCCAATTTTACCGGTTGCATTGATGTGCGAGGTGATGCTGGCAAATCAAACGGACTGGCTCAGCGAACTGGGGGCCAAGACGGTGGCCGTAGCACGCATCGGGGACCTGCAAGCCAGGGGAGCACCGATAAAAATATCGGCTAGCGCCTGCGAGGACGTATTGACTGGAGCGCTGACCATGCTCGAGGGACGTGGCTTTATCGAGAGCAGGGATGGTCTGATTCGAGCGAAGCCGGAGTCGCTGGATGTACTGAATTACTATGCCAACTCAATCAAACACTGGAAAACCGGTTCATCACCGCGCGCTGAATCCTGACTTCGCGGCAGACTGCCAGGATTGGGTTACAGTTGTTTCGGCAAGGCCGGTAACTTGCATCGCGATGGCGACGGCAGTGGCTGTAGAAATTTCTTTTTAATCAGGCGTCGTGTCGCTGCGTTTTACCCATTTCCAGCCAGTGATCATCGGCTTGATCAGGTTTTCCTTTTTCCAGACCAGATAGAACAGAATCGCGCTGACATGCAGCACCACCAGAACCAGGATGACATCGGCGTTGAAATGATGCCACCAGGTGAGGCGATTAACCACCGCCTCGGAAACGTATCCGGCCATGGGGCCATACTCGAAAAAATCGTCTGACTCGATAAACAGCCCGCTGACTGCCTGCGCGCTAATTACGATCAGCATCGCGATCACCGACAGTGAGCCGACCGGGTTGTGGCCGGCAGAGCCACTGGGCGAACGGCGGCCCATATGTCGCAGATAGGTCAGGACAGATGCAGGGGTGGGCAGAATAGCGCGATAGCGCACCGGTGCCGGGCCAGCGAACCCCCACAGCAAACGGAACACCATCAGACCCAGTACCAGGTAACCGATGTAGAAATGCCACTGAATGGTGTCAAACGACATGAACTTGCCGAAGCTCCAGCCGACGCTGACGGCAAGCATAAGGACCCAGTGCCACAACCGTGTCACCGGGTCCCATATTTTTTCGAGGTGAAAGCCTTCCAATAAGGTCTCAGGGGTTATTTTTTCTCGCGGAACTCATCATGGCATCCCTTGCAGGATTTACCAAGCGCGCCGATTTTGGATTTCAATGCATCGGCGCCGGTTCCGGCTACCGCGGCCAGGTCCGTGACCGCACTACGGTACTTTTTACCATACTCGCCGATTTCCGGGTAAGTCGTCCAGATTTTCGGCAGTGACGTGGTTTTGCCGGGATAGGCTTCGTTGTCGGTGCCTTTCATCCACGCGCGGCCATTATCGAGATCGAGCAATAATTTAAGATTTCCGGCCAACTTTGACGCCATCGCAGCGTCGTAGGCAAGGTCACCCTTGGCCATCGCGAACAACGGGCCGGCGTTAAAGGCACGCAGCTGCATTTCACCCTGGCGCGCTTTGATCGCATTCATCTTTGGGTCTTTACCCGCAAATCCGGGTGAAGTCAGTGCGAGACCGACCAGTAACAGAATAAATTTGGTTATGATCTTCATGGTTTGTACTCCTGTTGGTAATTTATGACCGTGTTGGCGCATTATATACGGTCATAAAAATACATCAAATTGTCTATTTTTGCGCTATAGTGCTGCAATTATGCAGCATATCAACTGGGATAACCTGCGCTACGTGTTGATGGTCGCCAACAAGGGTTCGATCGCGGCGGCCGCGCGCGAGCTCGACGTAAACCGCACCACGGTGCTGCGGCGGATCAATACTTTCCAGGAGAATCTTAATTGCAGAATTTTTGACCGCGGGGATAGTGGCTACGTGTTGACCCCGGAAGCCGAAAAGATGATCAACGCTGCGCGCGAAGTAGAAAACACACTGTTTGACATGCAGCGTCAGATTGCGGGCCATGAGCTCAAGCTCGAAGGCGAGTTGCGGGTGACGACAACTGACAGTTTTATGCTGTCGATGCTTGGACCGCACCTGGCAACATTCAGACAAAAGTATCCGTACATCGTGGTTGACCTGCTGGCTACCAACAACATTCTCGACCTGCATCGTCGTGATGCCGATGTTGCCATCAGGCCTACTCGACAACCGGAGGCGAACCTGGTCGGGCGCAGACTTTGCGACGTCGATTTCGGCGTTTATGCAGCCCCGGAATTTCTGCCCGACATGACTGGCGCTAGTATTTTCAGCGAACGCTGGATCGGGTTTGCCGACAGCCTGTTGAGCACGCCGGTTGGTGCCTGGTTCGGCGCTACTATCCCGCCGGTCAATATCTGTCTACGCTGCGACTCCTTCGTGGCGATTCGCATTGCCGCCGAGTCGGGGATGGGCCTTGCACTGCTGCCCGTGTTCCTCGGTGAAGCATCGCCGACACTGGTGCGGCTGGAAGCGCCAATCCGGGAGCTGAGCACCGGGTTATGGATACTTACCCATCCCGACCTGGCTCGTTCGGCAAGGGTGCATGCATTTATCGAACATTTTAGCGCAGCGCTCGGTTCACCCTGATACGGGTGATACCTATGCCGCCCAGTATCGTTGCCAGGGCTACGAAATGTTGCCAGGTAGCGGGTTCGGAGAGTAACCAGGCGCCGCATAAAAAGGCTACCACCGGGATCAGGTAGTTGATCGTTGACAGGAAGGTCGGTCCGGCGCGGTCTATCACCAGGAACAGGATAATCGTCGCAATTCCAGTTGGGCCGATGCCTAACCAGACCACGGCCAGCATCGAATCCTGGCTGATGCTGTTGTTTTCGGGTGCCATTATCAGCCAGACAGGCAGCATCACCAGGCTCGCCATGAGCAATACTCCGCCGGCGCCAACCATCGGGTTAAAGCGCGGTAAGCGTTTGATCAGAATCGAATTAACGGCATAACAGGAGGCAGCGGTAAAAATTGCGAGGCCGCTCCAGAATTCCCGGCCACCTCCTTTGAACACCGGGCCAAGCAGCACGATAACCCCGGTAATGCCCAGCGCGAAGCCAAGTATCTTGTAGCGATTGAGCGTCTCGTCAGCAACAAAGTAATGGGCAAAAACCATGGTCAGCAATGGCATGATCGCCATGATCATGCCGGCGACGCCCGAATCGATTTCCTGCTGTCCCCAGGAGATGAGGAAAAACGGCAACGCGTTGCCAACGATCGCCATCACCAGGAATCCACCCCAGGTGCGCCATTGCAGCGGAATGCTGTGCCCGCGCGCGTAGACGACCAGCGCCAGTACGAGCGCGCCCAGGGTCAGGCGATAAAACACTACCGAAACCGGGTCGATGGTATCAACTGAAATAGCGGTGACCATGAAGGACGTACCCCATAGTGCGACCAGCACCATTAGCAAGGTCCAGTTCAGCAGAATCGTTCTTGAATTCAAGTGCTAGTCTTGCAGTTGCGGCAGGTTTCGATACAGTTCGAGTGCTTCCGGATTCGCCAGTGAGTGGATGTTTTTGACTGCCCGGTCATGTACTACTTCACGTACTGCGAGCTCGACAATTTTGCCCGATTTGGTACGCGGGATTTCGGCTACCTGGATTATTTTTGCGGGTACGTGGCGCGGGGTACATTTCTGGCGCACGGTCTGGCGAATCCTGTCTTGTAACGCATCGTCAAGGTCAAACCCGGGCTGCAAAACCACGAACAAAACCACGCGCACATCGTTTTCCCAGTCCTGCCCTATAACAATGCTCTCGACGACTTCATCGAGCTGTTCGACATGCCGGTAAATTTCAGCCGTGCCGATGCGCACACCACCTGGATTCAGGGTTGCATCGGAACGGCCATAAATAACAATGCCGTTGTGATCGGTCAGCATGACGTAGTCACCGTGGTGCCAGACATTGTCGAAGTGGGCGAAATAAGCGTTGTGATACTTTTCGCCGCTTTCATCGGCCCAGAAGTAAACCGGCTGACAGGGAAAGGTCTGGGTACAGACCAGTTCGCCTTTTTCGTTGCGTAGTGAGTTACCGTCTTCATCGAAAACGTCGACGGCGAGGCCGAGACCTCTACACTGAATTTCCCCACGATAAACCGGTAGTAACGGACAACATATGACAAAGCAGGAAACGATATCGGTACCGCCAGACACCGAGGCGAGACAGACGTCCTGCTTGATATTCTGATAAACGTAGTCGAAGCTTTCCGGCGCTAGCACTGAACCGGTGGACGCTATTGAACGCAGCCCGGACAGGTCAAATTTTCCGCGTGGCCGCAGGTCGGCATTCTTCATCGCGTCGATATACTTGGCCGAGGTGCCGAAAATGGTCATGTCGATATCCTCGGCATAGCGCCACAGCACTTCACCATCCGGATAGAAAGGTGAACCATCGTAGAGCACCAGCGCGGCCTCGCTCGCCAGCGCGCTAACCAGCCAGTTCCACATCATCCAGCCCAGCGTGGTGAAGTAAAACACGCGATCCCCGGGATGCACGTCGCAATGCAGCATCTGTTCTTTCAGATGTTGAATCAGCGTGCCACCGACCTTGTGGGTGATGCATTTCGGCTTGCCGGTAGTGCCCGAGGAGTAAAGCACATATAGCGGATCGTTAAACTTGCGTGGTACGAATTCGAGCCGGGAGACCGGGTTGGCGATGATGTCGCTCCAGTTAACGGCATCGATACGATTACCGAATCCCGCCAGGTCGATCTGGATGATCTGTTCGATGCTCGGTAGCTGTGCGCTGATGTTGTTGATTTTGTCACTGAGCTCGTGGCGTTTGCCGTTATAAAAGTAGCCGTCAACGGTAAACAGGAATCTTGGCTCGGTCTGGCCGAAGCGGTCGATGACACTGTCTTCGCCAAAATCGGGTGAAGTCGAAGTCCATACCGCGCCCAGGCTGGTGGCGGCGAGCATTGCAACCACGGCTTCGGGCATGTTGGGTATATAGGCTGCCACCCGGTCGCCGGGCTGTAGTCCTCGCGCTTTGAGCCACGATGCCACGCTGGCGACCTGTGCGTAGAGTTCCTGGTAGGTCAGCGAGTATTCGACCTGGTCCTCGGCACGAAAGTAAATGGCGATTTCGCTATCTTTTCTGCGCAGCAGATTTTCGGCAAAGTTGAGGCTGGCATCGGGGAACCACTCGGCGGTTTCGATATTGTCTCCACCGATAAGTATGCGTTCACCCTTGTCGCCGACGATACCGCAGAAATCCCAGACTTCTGACCAGAACGCTTCCTTTTCGTCAACAGACCATTGATAAAGCGCGTCGTAGTCGGAAATTGCCTGACCGTAATTTTGATTCACCTGTGCGATAAAGCGCGTCATGTTAGCCGCGTCGATACTGGCCTGGCTGGGTGACCACAGGGGTTGTTGCTCAGTCATTTTTTATACTTTCCCCCTTTATTTACACTGTCATCCCCGCGCAAGCGGGGATCTCATAACAATTCGACAATCTTAACAATAATACCTTCGGGCCGCGCCGGTTTGCGAGAATCTTTTATCGTGCGATCATTTGGAGATCCCCGCTTGCGCGGGGATGACAGTAGACCTTGAGAGCATGTAACCGGTTCCGGGAAGGGATGACGCGTTTAAGGCATTACTTACCTTTCCACACCGGATCGCGTTTTTCGGCAAAGGCCTTGAAACCTTCCATGTTGTCCTCACTACCGTAAAGCGTATCGACGGTCGAAAATTGACGCTTGGTGATCCAGTTCATGCCTTCCTGAAACTTCATCGACTCGGCTTCGCGTGCGACTTCCTTGATCGCCGCGAACACCAGCGGAGGCCCAGAGGCAAGCTCGCGCGCCACTTCCCAGACCCGATCCATCAATTGATCGACCGGTAAGGCCTCGTTGATAAGACCCCAGCGTAGTGCCTCCGCGGAATCCATCCAGCGTCCCCGGTACAGCATTTCCATTGCAATGTGGTAGGGGATACGCCTGGGTAGTTTGAGGGTAGCGGCATCGGCGAGGGTGCCCGCCCTGATTTCGGGCAGGGCAAAGGTCGAGTGATCAGCGGCATAGATAAGATCTGCTGAAAGCATCAGTTCGAAGCCACCGCCGACGGCCATGCCGTTAACCGCAGCAATCACCGGTTTATTGAGTCCGCGCAGTTCCTGCAGGCCGGCAAAACCTCCGACGCCATAGTCACCGTCGACCGCGTCACCATCGGCGGCGGCTTTCAGATCCCAGCCGGCGCAGAAGAACTTGTCGCCGGCGGTCTTGATGATGGCTACGCGTAACTCCGGGTCGTCACGAAACCCCTTGAAGATTTCTCCCATTTTCCGACTGGTATGGAGATCGATAGCATTTGCCCTGGGTCGATCCAGGGTAACTTCCAAAATCCCGCCTTCATTGCGGGTAGTGAGTACATCAGACATTTATTCCTGCTCCTCTAGAACGATAAGTGCGTCGGCAGCGAACACGCCTTCGCCATGTGCGCCGATCAGTAATGGGTTGACGTCAAGCTCGATCAACGAGTCTGACTGTGAGATGGCATACTCCTGAATAGCCAGGATTGCCGCCACGGTGGCTTCGATATCGGCGGCGGGTTTGCCACGATAACCGTTAAGCAATGGTGCCGACCTGAGGCTACGCACAGCGGCTTCGATTTCGTCACCTTGTGCCGGTATCAGCAACGTCTGCGCATCTTTCAGTAGCTCGACCAGGATGCCGCCACTGCCGATGGTCAGTACCAGGCCGAATTGCTGGTCACGGGTAACGCCGACGATGAGTTCGGCCAGCGCTGGCTGCATTGCTTCCAGGTAGAGTTGGTCACCGAGTTTGAACAACTCGGTAGCCGCCTGTTCAATTTCTTCGGCTGTGGCCAGATTCAGGCGTACCGCATCGTGTTCGGTTTTATGAGCAATGCCCAGAGCTTTTAATACGACCGGGTATCCGAGCGTGGTGGCAAGTTCCACCGCGCCCGCAACCGAATCAACCCGGGCGCCTGCCGGTACCGGAACACCGAATGCACGCAAGCTTTGTTTGGCGCGGGCTTCATCGAGTATCGTCCTGCCGTCACCGGTTGCTGCGAGTTGCATGACCGGGTCGGGCAACGCATGTTGCCAGGCGATACCGATGTCGGCGGCGATTTCGGTCGCCTGCAACGCTTCGTCGATGCCGTAAAAGCTGACGATACCGCGTTCGCTGTAATTGTTGGTGTAATCCTCGGGAATATTTTCGGCCATGCCGACCACGAACGCGCCTTTGGCGTTGTGTTCCTTGAGTGCGGCTTCGAACGCGTCGACTGCGATATGCCATTCCCAGTCGTCGCAGCGTGTCGGATGCGGGAAATCCAGAATCAGGTAGTTCATGTCGAAACCGATTGAGACCATCGAACTATAGGTCGCTTCCATGACTTCCCGGTTACCCCAGCTATAGGTGTGATAATCGAGCGGGTTGGCAATCGCAACCAGGGGTCCCAGTGCTGCCTGCAACGACGCGACATGCTCGGCATCGAGATCGGGGAAATAGACTTTACGTTTTTTGGCGGAATCCGCGATGATGCTGGCTTCACCACCCGAACAACTCATCGACGATACGCGGTAACCTTCGAGTGGACCATGCAGATGCAAAAGCTTGAGCGTTTCGAGAAATACTGGAATCGAATCAACCTGGCCAAAACCGTTGCGTTGCAGAAATGCACTGCTCACCGCATGCGAACCAACCAGCGACGCGGTATGTGACATGGCCGCAGCCTGTGCCTGTTCGCTTTTGCCGACCTTGTACACCAGCACGGGTTTGTTCAACGCGCGAGATTTTTGGGCCAGTTCTTCAAATGCGGAGACCGAATCAAACCCCTCGATGTAAATACCGAGCGTGGTGACGCGCGGGTCTTCGAGCAGGTTGAGCGCGAGCTCGGAAATGCCGACCAGTGCCTGGTTGCCGACGGTAAATATGTAGGACAGTGGCAGGCCGCGTTTCTGCATCGTGAAATTGATCGCGATATTCGATGACTGGGCAATGATCGCAACGCCTGACTTGCCGTCATCGAGGCGCTTGCCTCCCTGTTGATCGGGCCACAACAGGGCGCCGTCGGCGTAGTTGATATAGCCATAACAGTTGGGTCCGAGCACCGGCATATCACCGGCGGCTTCGATTAACTCGGATTGCAGCACTCCACCGGTTTCATCGGCCTCGAGAAACCCCGCCGCGAAGCATACGCCGCCACCGCAACCCAGTTCGCGTAACTCGCGGACGACTTCGATGGTGAGATGACGATTAACGCCGATAAACGCGGCATCGGGAACGCCGGGCAAATCCTGTAGCGACTTGTAAGCGGGCACACCGTGAACTTCGCTCTTACTCGGGTGTACCGGCCAGATTTCACCTGCATAACCCATCAGCTTGCACTGTTCGACCACGCGGCCGGCCTGCAGGCCGCCGATGGCCGCGATCGATTTGGGGCGGAGTACTCTCTCGAGGCGCATTTAGCCGCCCAGCGGACGCAGCAGTTCGCGTGAAATGATATGCCGCTGGATTTCGGAAGTACCGTCCCAGATACGCTCGACGCGGGCATCGCGCCAGAAACGTTCCAGTGGCAATTCGTCCATCAGGCCCATGCCGCCGAAGATCTGAATAGCTTCATCGGTGACGCGTGATAGCATTTCGGTGGCGAAGACCTTGGCGCTGGCAATTTCGCGGTTGGCTTCGAGCCCCTCGTCGAGACGCCATGCCGCCGACAGGGTCAGCCAGTCCGCCGCGTCAATGTCGGTAATCATGTCGGCGAGTTTGAAGGACACACCCTGGAATTTGCCGATCTGTTGACCGAACTGCTTGCGTTCCACAGCGTAGGGCAGGGCGTACTCAAAGGCACGGCGAGCGCGGCCGACGCTGGTGGCGGCGACGGTCAGGCGGGTTGCGTAAAGCCATTCGTTCATGACGTCGAAGCCACCGTGCAACTCACCGAGGATTTGCGACACCGGCAGACGACAGTTGTCGAAGTTCAAAATACAGTTCTTGTAACCGCGATGGCTGACCGAGTTGTAACCGGGCCTGATTTCGAACCCGGGCGTACCGCGGTCAACCAGGAAACAGGTGATTTTCTTCTTCGGTCCGCGCGGCGTCTCTTCTTCGCCGGTAGCGATAAAGGCAATCACGAAGTCCGCAATATTGGCGTGGCTGATGAAATGCTTGCTGCCGTTGACGACCCAGTCGCCAGCGTCCAGTTTGGCGTTACATTTCATGCCGCGTACGTCGGAACCGGCGCCGGGTTCGGTCATCGCCAGCGCATCGAATTTTTCACCTTTGACCGCGGGAAACAGGTACTTTTCCTGTTGCTCCGCGTTGCAGGCCTGGAGGATACCCGACGGGCGTCCAAAGAATACGGCGAGTGCATTAGAGGCGCGTCCCAGCTCGCGTTCGAGCAGGGTGAAGTCGAGATTGTTCAAACCGCCACCGCCGAACTCGTCGGAAATGTTGGCGGCAAAGTAGCCAGCCTCGAGACATTTGTCGCGGATTTCGTGACCGAGCTCGAGCGGCACCTCTCCCGTACGCTCGACTTCGGCTTCGTGCGGGTAAATTTCGTTTTCGACGAAACTTCTGACCGTATCGACGATCATTTCCTGTTCAAAACTGAGTCCGAAATGCATGATGATTCTCCAAGTTATCTGTCATCCCCGCGTAAGCGGGGACTTCATAACGAGTTAACAATCCCAATGAGATCCCCGCTTACGCGGGGATGACACCTAAACTGCAGGGATCACCTAAACTGCAGGGATCACCTAAACTGCAGGGATCACCTAAACTGCAGGGATAACAGTAAGGCTTGTTGGCTCGCACAAAAAATTCAAGCCGGGTCGTTGGCCGCCTGGAGCAACTGCTGCTCGTACTGCGCCAGCGTCTTGCCCGCGCCCCAGTTGTTACCCTTCAGCGCCTGCAGGATCGCGATCAGGTTACTGTCGCGCACCCGTTCGAGATCACGCGGGGTCAATCCTCCTGCCTGCTGATCGCACTGATCGCCAACTTCGTCGACAAATGCGTCGGTGAGTTCGGGTACGTCCATCAGCTTGGTCCAGGGCCACTTCAGGCAGGGACCGAACATCGCCAGCATGGCGCGCATGCCACCTTCACCACCGGCCAGGTGGAACGTCTGCATGGTGCCCATCTGCGCCCAGCGCAGACCGGGTCCGTAGGCGATCGCGGCGTCGATTTCCTCGGCAGTCGCGACCTTGTCGTGCAACAGCCACAGGGCCTCGCGCCATAGCGCTTCCTGCAGTCGATCCGACAGGAAGCCCTCGATTTCAACGCGGCAGTGCAGCGGGTGCATGCCGATGGCAGCGAAGAATTGCTTGCCCCATTCGATGTACTTCGCATCCGTCTTTTCGCCAGCTACCAGTTCCACCAGCGGCAGCAGGTACACTGGGTTGAACGG
>Ga0316194_10001928_pt1 | contig 14461 bp, 12 predicted proteins | sample CroRivsedime1_MG_FD_204936 | JGI IMG/M metagenome (GOLD analysis project Ga0316194, IMG submission 204936) | Coastal sediment microbial communities from Maine, United States - Cross River sediment 1 | ecosystem: Environmental > Aquatic > Marine > Coastal > Sediment | place: USA: Maine...
ATTATCTGTCTTCTGAACTCTGTTTTCTGCCCTCTGATATCTGACTTCTGGCCTCTGATTCCTGTCCTCTCCAACCATCTAATGAGGAGTAGGTGCCGTGGCGGACTACGCCGTTGACATGCGTCAAATTGCCAAAAAATTCCCCCTGGTTTTGGCCAATGATGATGTGAACTTCACCGTGCAACAAGGGGAAATACATGCCCTGGTTGGCGAAAACGGTGCCGGCAAATCCACTCTCGTAAACATCCTATACGGTCTTTTGCGACCGGACGGGGGCACCATCTCTATTAACGGTCAGGCCGTGCACCTATCCGATCCCGGTGATGCCATCGGGCTGGGCATCGGCATGGTGCACCAGCATTTCATGCTGATTCCGCCATTCACAGTCGCGGAAAATGTGGTCCTGGGCCAGGAGCCTTCCATCGGCGGGATGGTCGACATCTCCAGGGCCAATGAGCTCGTGCGCGAGCTTTCAGAGCAGTACGGACTGAAAGTGGATCCCACGGCTAAAGTCGAAACGCTCAGTGTCGGCATCGAACAACGCATCGAAATTATCAAGGTCCTCTACCGCGGCGCGCAAATTCTTATTCTGGATGAGCCCACCGCGGTTTTAACTCCCCAGGAAGTCGACGAACTGTTCGAAATCATGCGTTCGCTCAAAGATCGGGGCAAGACCATTATCTTTATTACCCATAAACTGCAGGAGGTGATGGCAATTTCCGATGCGGTGACCGTCATGCGGCGTGGCCGAGTTGTCGGCACTGTTTCCGTTAAGGATACCAGTCGACAGGAAATCGCGACAATGATGGTGGGCCGACAGGTGCTTTTCCGGGTGCAGCGCACCCAGGCCGACCCCGGAGAAATTGTTTTGACGGTCGAAGATCTAAACGCTCTGAACAACAAAAATCTGCCGGCCCTGCGCGACATATCGTTTGCCGTTCGTGAGGGCGAAATTCTCGGCATTGCCGGGGTTGAGGGTAATGGTCAATCCGAGTTGGTTGAGGTGTTGACCGGTTTGCGCCGAGCGCAAAGTGGTCAGGTGAAGTTGAACGGCCGGGCGATCACAAATTTTACACCACGCATGATCAGAGAAGGTGGCACAGGCCATATACCCGAGGACCGGCATCGACGGGGATTGGTGCTGGATTTTTCGGTTGCCCAGAATATGGTACTGGGTATTCATTACCGGTCCCCGTATGTGCGACATATGCTATTGGATGTGATCAACTTCGGTCCAATCAGGAAAAAAGCACAACGCTTGCTGCAAGAATTTGACATCCGCCCGCCGGACCAGGAAAATCCAGCCGGTAATTTGTCCGGCGGCAATCAGCAAAAGGTTATTGTGGCCCGGGAATTTGACCAGAATCCCAAACTTCTGATTGCCGCCCAGCCAACCCGCGGCATCGATGTCGGTTCCATTGAATTCATCCATCAAAGATTGCTGCAGGCGCGCGATGACGGTAAAGCCATTTTGCTAATTTCGGCGGATCTTGAGGAAATCCTTTCCCTATCGGACCGGATCGCTGTGATGTATGGGGGGCAAATCGTCGGCATCCTGAATCCGGCAGAGGCTACGGAAGCGCGCCTGGGACTGATGATGACCGGAGGGGGGATAGTTGAATAGATGATTGGTTGATTAAGTTGATTGGTTGATTAGTTGAATGGTTGAATGGTTGATTAAGTTTGAAGTTTATTATCCATTTGAACCATTCAAACCCGCAATGCCGGATGACTCGAGCTATGTTATGCAGATATGCTTGTGAGGATTTACCACTATATTCATTATCATAAGGATTTGAAGTTATTATAAAAAAATAAATTGGATAAATGCGAAGCATAAAATAATTAAGCCGCCGGCCTATCGATCAACTCACATTCCTGCGTTTTCTAAGAACGACGCAAATCCCCGAATGTACTGTTTTTCCGGGCGGATTAATTAGGAGAACTGGTTTGAAAGTCGGTCGACTTTTCCGCTACCAAACCCTTTTGGGGATTCTTTCACCGATTGTGGCCGTGATGCTGGCATTTGTGGTCGGCGGAATCATTATTCTGGTATTCATCAAAAGCTTTGTTTTTACACCGGCGACATTTGTGGAACTGCAGGCCAAGGACGTCCCGGCCGACGTGCTGGCAAGTTTGCAGGCCTTTAAAGGCAAGGAATTTCCCAACAAATCGGCCCTTGAGAAGGAGGTTAAATCAGCAATCGGCGAACGGAGTTACCAGTTATATGGTGCTCTGATTGCGGGACATACCCAGATTCGGGAGAATCCGCTACAGGTCTATAAGGCGCTATTTACGGCTGCACTTAGCAATCGGGACGGATGGGGCAACGTACTATATCGCGCAACACCGCTGATATTTACAGGTTTGGCGGTGGCGCTGGCGTTTCAATGCGGTCTGTTTAACATTGGCGGCGAAGGCCAGATGGTGATGGGCGGCTTCGCGATTACCTGGATTGGATTTACCTTCATAAAGTTCCCTGCCTTCCTGCTGATTCCTTTTTGCATAATAGGAGGTGCTGTGGTTGGGGCCATGTGGGCAGCCATTCCCGGCTATTTGAAAGCCCGGCGTGGTGTGCATGAAGTTGTAACCACCATCATGTTGAATTGGATCGCGGTGGCATTCACTCAGTACCTTACCATGGCCTACAAACCCGAAGAGTCCTGGATTCCGCATACCCATAAGATTGCTGAAAGCGCCCAGCTTACAAGAATGGCCGAATACCTGAACGCCATCGGCATCAATTTTCCGAAAAGCAATTTACTGAACACAGCCGTGTTGCTGGCCATATGCGCAGTTATTTTTGCAGCCTTTCTTTTAAAGCGTACCAAACTCGGGTATGAAATTCGGTCGGTGGGCTTTAATCCGACGGCCGCCGAATGCGCCGGAATCAGTGTCGCCAAGAATACGGTTCTGGCGATGGCTATCAGCGGTGCCATCGCCGGCCTGGCCGGGGTGAACCAGGTGATGGGATACAAACATCGGTTTCGCTACGGCGTGTTTGAAGGTTTGGGATTCGACGGGATCGGCGTGGCCTTTATCGGGCGCAACAGCCCGTTCGGCGTGGTTCTGGCGGCGCTTTTGTTTGGCATCCTGGATCATGGCGGATTGGCGATTGACGTCTCCACCAGAGTGCCCCGGGAAATCGTGCTGGTTTTGAAAGCGGCGATTTTGATCTTCGTTGTTGTCAGTGGTGAGATGACCAAACGCTTGATCAAAATCATTCAGAAACGGCAGGAGGTCAAGCCATGATGGATACGACACTGGCCATCCTGGCCTCCAGTATTCGACTGGCAATTCCCTATATTTTGGCCGGGCTGGGCGGCACTTACTCGGAACGTTCCGGCGTGGTGAACATCGGCCTGGAGGGCATGATGTTGACCGGTGCTTTTACGGCCGTTGCCGTTACCAACGCCACTGGCAATCCGTGGGTGGGACTCACAGCGGCAATTTTAGCCGGCATGCTGCTGGGACTGGTTCACGCCGTCGTCTGTGTCACGTTTAAAGCCGATCAGATCGTCAGTGGTCTGGCGCTGATTGTCTTCGCGGCCGGGATTACGGTGTTCTGCGCCTGGTTGCTTTACAATCAAACCCAGATTAAAGTCGAAGCCTATCTGCGAGTTCCCGTCTTGCATAATATTCCGGTCTTCAAAGAACTCTTCAGCCAAATCCCGCCGTTAGTCTTCCTGACCGTTGCCATTGTGATTGCCTCTCATTTTATCATTTTCAAAACTGTTTTCGGCCTGCGCTTACGCTCGGTGGGTGAGCATCCCCAGGCGGCCGATACATTAGGAATCAGCGTGGTCAAGATGCGCTATACGGGGGTTATTATCAGCGGCGCGCTCTCCGGGATGGCCGGCGCCTATCTGTCCCTGGAACATGCGCACTATTTTGTCAAAGGCATCAGTGCCGGCCGGGGCTTTATCGGCCTGGCATCCATGATCTTCGGCAAGTGGACACCCTTTGGCACCGCTGGTGCGGGAATGCTGTTCGGGTTCGGTGAAGCTATCAAGCCGTATCTGCCGAAGGTGGTGCCGTCGCAGTTTATCGACATGATCCCATATGTACTCACGATTCTCGTTCTGGCCAGTGCCATTGGCCGTGCCACCCCACCGGCTTCGGTTGGGGTGCCCTATATCAAGGAGTAATAGAGCCGGAATTCAATATTTGTTGAAGTCGCTCGTGCAGCGCAGGCGCTTGCGCCGCGTGTTGTTCCTTAATTTAAGCGTTTATGACACCCTGTATTTAGCACTTGCCGAAGAACATGGTGCCGTTGTATTTACAGCCGATCTTGGTCTGCAAAAAATTGCTGCTCAATTGCGTTTAATCAAATTTTGGAGTTTCATTCCGGTCTTTAGTTACCTGAATTTTACATGGAAATTAATTAGAAGTTGAAATAATATTTAATATGGGCTTGAAATGCACGGACATATGCCGTACAATAAAATATAAATTTCTTGAAGGAGATTTGATCATGTTAGTGGAGAAATCACATAACACCGACGCAATCCGGAGACGTAAAAGGAGTCGCCTGGAAGCGCGAATCAGCGCTGAAGAAAAAGAGCTACTCAAACGGGCCGCTGATCTACAAGGGTGCTCGCTGACGGAGTTTGTTGTGCGCAGCGCACAGGAAGCGGCGAGAAAAGCGGTAAAGGAGCATCAAATTATGTCCCTGACGGCTCGTGATACGGAGGCATTCGTCAAAGCGCTTCTGAAGCCCCCAGCGCCGAGTAAAAAAATAAGGCACGCAGCAGCGCGTTACAAGAAAGTTATGGAGGAATAAGTGACCGAAAAAGGCGTCGCTGATCCTCAACCTTATAAGATAGAACCGCTTGGTAAAAAACACGATCGGGTGGCTTTTTCTTGTGGTATTGACGCATTAGACACGTATCTCAAAAAAAGAGCCTCACAGGAAACAAAAAAGAAAATTGCTACGACGTTTGTGATGGTCGAAAGCCTGACAAGTGCGGTTATCGGGTATTATACACTATCGGCAACCAGTATCCTGCTTGCTGACCTGCCGGATGAAACGGCAAGGAAACTTCCCAAATACCCAAATGTGCCTGCCACCCTTCTCGGCAGACTGGCAATCGATAACCGCTATCAGGGAAGAGGCTATGGCGAACTTTTGATCATAGACGCCCTGCGCCGAGCTTTACAGGCGACAACAGAGGTCGCCTCATACGCCGTTGTTGTTGACGCAATTAATGAACGCGCGCGGTCTTTTTACAAGCATTTTGGATTCTGCGCTTTCCCCGACCGGACGCTGCACCTATTCCTGCCGATGAAAACAATGGCGAATTTATTTTCTTAATTTTGAGGCCCATGGCATGAAATAAAATAGGGGCCTTCGTTTGAGTCGTATGATTATCAAGTCTGCTCTTGGCTCTTGTCTGCTATGCCAGACCTTTCCTGATCTTAGCCGCTACAATCTGATCCACAAAAGAAGTACCGAAAAATAATTTATCAATTCCGCCACCGGGAAACGTCAGCGCCCATTGATACAGGCTTTCCAATCTTTTTTGATCACCCTTTAAAAGAGGCTGCTCCGTTCTGACGGATTCCAGGCTCTCAATGACCATTCGGGCAATCCTGGTATAATAAATGTCAAACGCTTCGTTTAATGTTTGGCTTTCTTCGGTTGCTTCCTGGTAGAATTGGATGGAGTTGAACTTTACAACCCGTGTTCTTGGGTAAAATGAACACATGAAGTTCCAGTCTTCACCACCAATCTCCTTCTCGCCGCAAGTTCGAAAATCAGACCGCAAAATCACCGTCGGTATATCAAGAAATTTAGCCAGCATGAATTCGGCAACCACACCGGCATCCAGTTCGGTGCCGTCGAAATTAAACAATCCCAGATCGCATTCAATGAGTTTGGCGATATCTTTGTTGCGGATATCAAGGGCGGTGGTCTGGTGTTGTTCCACGTTCTGGGGCAGGCAACAACGGTATTTGTTGCCGGAACACTTTTCAATATGCTCTGCCAAAAGGGCATTGCCGGTCAAATCTTTATGGTTAAATAAACTTCCACCAAAGTAGATTGTAAATGGATTATCCATGGTTACACTTAGATCCTTTCGCTGAAGTTCACTTCCTGCAATCTGGCACTATTGGATTAGTAGACTTGAGGCTGGGATGCCAGAAAGCCTGGAGGCTATAAGAAAATTAAAGCGTTCCAGCGTCCAAGCGTCCGGGCTTCCCAGCTATAAATACTTATACCATTAAGCAGTAATCAGCACTTCATAACCTTTGAACCCTGAACCTATCACACCGCCTCGAAGTACTCCAGAGTGACATTCGGCGCCACTGTTTGGAGAAGAAGTTCGCAAACAGCGCGCTGACTGGTGGCTGTCGGTTTTTCCACCAGCAGTGCCCGGCGGATACTATTCCCCGCCCCGGGCTGATCCATCGTCATGCGGATAATCGCTGTATGCAGCGCTGAGAGGCTTGGATTGAAGGCCGCGCTCTCCGCATACCGACCTGCATATATCCTGCCGTCGACGGTCTTAACTGTACAGCCGGCGAAATTTTGGGAGTACGGTGCATAAGATTTTTTAGCGGCGGCCTTGGCTTTCAGCACGAATGGATCATTTGAAGATAACTTCAAATTGAGGTCCGCCGGTTGAGCGCGAGATGCCATCAAGCCGCTTGCTGATCCAAGTTCATGGGGGCCGAAGGCCGTCGGTAAAAGATCCGATAAGTTGTGCGGCGTCGTTTTCCCGCCGATTGGATTATGCAAAATAACTTTCAGGTTTTGACTCCCTTCCAACTCGTAAAGAAACTGTCGGCAGCACCCGCAGGGTGCGACGGTAACTGCAATACCGTCGATTTGGGTGGCCCCCTGCAGCCAGGCATTTATAATCGCCGACTGCTCGGCATGGATTGTCTGCGTCAAAGCCTGCATCGCAAATTCGATGTTGGCCCCTAAAAAAAGCGCAATTTCACTGGCATTGTCCGACATCCTGGCTTTTGCTACAGCGCCTACCTGAAAGTCTGAAATTGTTGCCGCGCAATAGAGTTTGGCCAAAGGAAGCAGACGCTGCATTAGAACCTCGGCTGATATTTTCAAGGATTCCATAACAACCCGGCAGTGTTCGGCTGAAAGCATACCGCCGGTTTGTTGTATGGTTTGCAGGGATTTCCTCACCGACGGTGAAAATGCCTCATAAAATTGATCGAATATTGAATCTGGCTCGCTATCTTTCATCTAAGCTCCAATTTATTGAATTCACTTTATTTCATAATAAGTGCTCTTTTTTTTTCACAATTCTTCGACGCCGTCCCTGGTAATTCTTGCATAGATAAGCTTGGGCGGATCAATCTTATTCGAATTAAATGAGTAGGCAGCTAAGATTTTTTTTCTGGCAAATCCAATCTTTTTTTCATCTCCGTCTGAATAGAAAACAGCCAGAGGATCTTCGGCCTTTACTTTATCTCCAATTTTTTTCTTTAGATAAATACCGACCGAATAATCGATGGCGTCGTCCTTGATTTTGCGCCCGGCCCCTAAAATTTTGGATGCCAGCCCCACCTCCAGGGCATTTATGGCAGACACATAGCCGGCCGTTTCTGATTTGACTTCAACCTTTGCGTTGGGTTGTGGAAGCAAATCCGGCTTGTCCAACACCGACGGGTCCCCGCCCTGGGCGACAATCAAATCAACCAGCCGGTTCAAACCTTTTTGGTTTGCCAGATTCTCGGCAATTCTGATTTTAGCCTTTTTCCTGGAAGAGACGATACCGGAAATAAATAGCATGTCACTTCCCAGTTCCATTACCAAGTCGACCAAATCCCGGGGACCGTTGCCGCGCAGTGTGTCGATGGCTTCCTTAACTTCGATGGCATTGCCGACGGCGCAGCCCAGCGGCTGGTCCATACCGGTGATCCAGGCCACCATCCGCCGGCCGGCGCCCTCACCGATATCAACCATGATTTTTGCAAGATTAAGGGCTTCTTCATATGACTTGGTGAATGCTCCGCGGCCGGTTTTAACATCCAATACAATACCGTCAGCGCCGGCAGCCAGTTTCTTACTCATAATCGATGAAGCTATAAGAGGTATGGAATCCACGGTAGCAGTTACATTTCGCAGAGCATAGATTTGCCTGTCGGCCGGTGCCAGGCTGGCGGTTTGGGCGATTACGCCAACGTGAATGTCATTTACAATGTCAGCGAATTTATCTTTAGAAAGCTCGACCTGCATACCCGGGATGGATTCCAGTTTATCGACTGTGCCACCGGTGTGGCCCAGTTCTCGGCCGGTCATTTTTGCAACGATACCGCCGCTGGCGGCCACCAGTGGCGCTAGTACGAGAGTCGTTTTATCTCCGACACCGCCGGTGGAATGCTTGTCCACCTTGAAGCCCTGGATGGCGGATAAATCGACTTGATCACCGGAATTGGCCATGGCCATCGTCAATTCAACGCACTCGCGGGCACTCATGCCTTTAAAATAGACCGCCATTAGAAATGCCGTCATCTGATAATCCGGAATTTGGCCGTCTACGAACCCGTCGATGAGAAACCCGATTTCCTTTTTGGAAAGCGCCAATCCATCCCTTTTCTTTTTGATCAACTCATAGACAGTCATCGATGATGTCCTTTTTGGAACTCGGGCCTTGTCTCAGGGGTTCTGCAATTTGGATTGTGCGCCTATCGTTTCAGTTGTCTTTAAAATCGGCCACAACAAGCGTCAAATCATCATCTAAAGCTTCGTCTAATCGCTTTCCCAACCAGTTGGAGATATGCTGGAGTAATCCATCCGCAAAATCACCAACGGATAGGCTCGCGTGGGACGTTATATATTCTTTGAAATGGCTCCAGCCAAAGGGGTCTCCGGCAGCATTGGCTGCTTCGATAATGCCATCGGTATACAGAACAAATCGATCACCTGATTTAAGGTTAAGCTCAATATTTTGATATCGGGCATCTTCAAACTGGCCTAAAAGCCTCAATATTCGCTATATGGTAGCCGGGTGTCAGCAACGGGGCAATATTTTCGTATAGCGCCATTATAGCCCAGACCGCCCCGCCGCACTTTAACACCAGCAATTCCCTGGTCATCACCAGACCGGGTCTGAGTAAGTTGATGCCCACCACCAGTATACCTATGATAGACATAACATTATTGGCCTCCTTTGCAGCACCGGGAGAACGCAGAAATAGACCCACCGTAACAGCCACAATCACAAAAATAATCTGAATCTGCCAGATCCTTCGGATTGATGATTTCCAACCCTTGCCGATAATTTGTTCAAAAAAAATCCAAACCGGGACAGGCGTGAGATAGCTAATAAACCATCGCCAATACAACCAAAACATAAGATGAGAATCCAACAGAAACTGAATTGCATTGGATCGTGCACCGTAGAAAAAGCAAAACACGCCAAATGAGATTAACGAAAGGTCATTTGGCTTCCAACGATATAAGGCAAGTGCCATGGTTCATAACCCCATTTAAGCTGAATTTATTGCAGATAGTATCTGGTTACATGAATCACTCTCAGGAATCAACCGGTATATCGAATTTTGATCAATTAAGGAGGTAAAAATGGAGTATATTTAATTGGACGAGCGGATTAGTCATTACCATCCCCCTGAGAACCCGCTTTGCTCTCGGAAAGGTTCTGCCGATTTCGATCCAACGCTTCTAGGAGAACATCATTAAGGCCTCCAAGACCGATATTTTTACGCTTCAGAATCGGCAGGCCGGTATGGTCGGCAATCTCATCGATTTTTGATTGGTAGGCGTCCAAATCACCCATGGCATCTAAAAGAACGATACCGTCGAGCATACTGAACATCTCCCGGGTCTTTTTTTTCGTTTTTCCCCTTATTTTCTTTAAAAATTGGATAGCTGCCCATAAACGCTAAGTCCGTCGATTCGTAAATGCGATAGCGTATTTACCCTAACGCCCCAACACTGGGGTTTAGCTTCATCGAGGGCGAAGGCGCAACACGGAGAAGGTTTGCAAGTCAAGGCAAAAGGAACTGAGCCGCACCAGTCTGCCGCAGCGTTGGTCTTTAAGAACCGCCTTGGTGCATTTCAAGCCTGAATAGGACGGCTCGGGCATAAATCACAGCTGTTGGAAAACGGCAGTCATTCTCCATTTATCAAAGGAGGAGGTTAATAGTACTTGGCGTAATGGAGTATTGGAGTAATGGATTGATGAATGGTTGATATAATGGAAAAATATAAACCATGTTTGGGTCTCGGAAAACCAGAGGTAAAAGAGTATAAATCAGATCCATTTTCGTTTTTTAGCCCAACACTCCACTACTCCATTACTCCAGGACTCAAACACTTAACATGTCAACATACCACAAATTGCTACGGATATACCAATAACCAACAGTCTTGAGGGTATTGAACAGTCGGTGCTAGATGATAATCATGCCGGATTAAATCAATTGTCCATTTTCAGATAGCGTTTGAGTATCACACTGTTTAAATTATTTATTTAATTGCAGATACAGCAGAAAGCAAACATTCGCTATTTCTCTAAATTTGATGTCTGAACAGCAGTTTTGATCGTTTTGCATTTATTGAGATATGTAAACATATCTTTCATTTTTGAATTTGAAAGCGGTACCACAATATATTGTGGTCGTTCTCTGGCCGCAAAAATCATAATCATTGTGCAATTCGATATGCAATCTGCATATTTCCTTTATTTATAAGGAGCAGGCACGCAATCCCTAATTTTTGCATGGCTGAAAGTTTGTATATTTGTCCATTACCAATCCACAATTCTGCCACAAAACGGCCGGACACTGCATGTTAGGGCTTATTCTTTATTAAAATATCTTGAGTTTGGATTCGTATATGAAAACATAAGCGCTTTAAATCAGGACAACTCATCAAGCAGCGCTTTGGCATCTTTCAAGTCTGCAGTATCAAACCCTTCTATGAACCAGCCATATATTTTTGAAAGTAAGCGTCTTGCTTCTTCCTTCTTGCCTTGGTATTGCCATAGACGACTCAGACTCATAGTTGCTCGAAGTTCCAGAGATTTTGCTTGCTGGCGGCGGGAAACATCGAGAGCTTGATTAAAACAGGATTCTGCATCACTTTGATTATCAGCCGATTCAAGTATCAACAATTCTCCTTTTAACCTATAAATCTCTGCTTCCCACCAACGTTCCTCAGTTTTCTTTATTAAATTTAGTGCTTTGGTAATCGTTTGTAACCCTTCTTGGATTTGTCCACGCTTTCCATAGATCTCAGCAATAGAGGCAAGAAAATCTGGTACATGTGTCTCCACCCCGCTTGCCTGCCACGTAGCTAAACTTTGGTGCATTGTTGTAATACCCTGCTTCTGATGCCCTTGCACTGCCAACGCCCACCCCTGAAAGAAGAGGCCCTGCGCTGCCCGCATAGAAAATCCTTGTTCATGCGCTAATGAAATCAATGCCTCTGCATGCTCTCGAGTTTGTTGATCCTCGCGGCGGAGTGTATGACTTCGAGTTACACCAACCAACGCTTCAACTATTGTGTATTGATGAGAGAATTCATAGGCTAAAGCAAGCATTTCTTGACTCTTCTGCAGGGATTGATCAGGATAACCAAGCAACCATAGGATCCGAACCACAAAGAGATTATAGAAAACCTTTGGATCAGACTTGCCAAGCACGAAGGAATATGAACTGTCTCGGTTAGAGTCATAAAATTTTATGCCTTTCTCGAGATGTTCTATACCTAATGATAACTCTCCGAGATAATGAAAGCTTACCCCCAAAGTACAGTATGCCTGCATTAGGAGTGAGTAATCATGTTGGCTTTCCGCTAAACGTAGGAGTTGCTCCGCTAAATCTTTCGCTTTTCGGTGCTTCGCGCGCGATTGATAAAACACCCACAGTCCATGTAACACCTTGAAAAGGTCCGAGAGGTTCCCTACCTGCTGACAGAGGTTTTGGGCTCGTGTGTAGACTTGCTCAATTTCTGGAGCTGCAAAGCCCTTGGTGACTGTGTAAACTTGTCCTAAGGTGATGCACAGCATGAGTTCTTGTTGTTTTTGTTTGCGCGAATCGGAAAGAGCCTTTATCAGTTCTATACCCTTTTTAAGCTGCTCGATCGCTTCAACATTGGCTGAGCGTTGGACGGCTCTCTCACCAGCCCTGTGTATATAAGGAATGGCGCGCTCTATGAGACCAGCCTCCTTAAAATGATGGCCCACGGTTTCTGGTTGTGTATCTGCAGTTTCGGGAAAGTGATGTTCCATCGTCTCTGCAATTTTCCCATGGTATTTCTGATGTGTGTTCTTCAGCAAGGATTGGTAGATAGATTCCTGAGTTAGAGCGTGCTTAAAGACATAAGTTGAATCAGGATAGATCCCTCTTTCATATAAAAGCTCAGAGTCCTTCAAGATGGACAAGTGAGAAAGTAATTTTTCTTCAGGAAGCTCTATAACTTGCTTTAGTAACTTATGGCCAATCTCTCTTCCAATCACCGAACCTAACTGAAGTACTTCTTTTGCACCCTCTGGCAGTGAGTCCACTCTGGCCATAATCACATCTTGAATCCGTGACGGAATAACTACATCCTGTAAATCTTCAGCAAGACACAATTTATTGTCTTTTTCTTCAATAGCGTTTAGATCTTTAAGAGATTTTATGAACTCTTCTACAAAGAAGGGAACGCCCTCTGTTTTTTCCAGGATCATATTCTCAAGATCGCTATCGACTTCTTCTGTGCCCAGAAGATGGGAAACCATCATAAGACTCTCACGGTTGGAGAGCCGGTTTAAGTTCACTTGGCTGTGATAGGACCTTCCGCCCCAGGTGTGTACAAACTCAGGGCGATATGTAAATATCAACAAAACCCTTGCTGCCGGTATGCCCTCCAGCAGATACTTCAAGGATTCCTCTGAGCTATTATCAATCCAATGAAGATCCTCGACAGCCAGAATTAAAGGTCGTAGTTCCGACCCTTTCAGCACAATTTGCTTTAATGCTTCCATTGTCCGAGTTTTCTTTGCTTCAGAACTAATGAGGATCTGATCGATACCGCTTTCTTTGACTGATATGAGCTCAAGAAAATACGAAAGGAAGGCGGACTCTTCGGTTTCCAATGTTTTTAGGCCTAGTTTTACTTTTTCTTTGATATCGGAATACCTATCGTTCTCAACGATTTTAAAGTTAGACTTCAAGATATCTATCATCGGATGATAAGGCACGTTTCTGGTGTAAGAGAGACACTTACCTTCAAGAAAGGTTATGTTTTCATTGGCTATAGTCTTCCTTAACTCATATAACAACCTGGATTTGCCAACACCTGCCTCAGCAACAACTGAAAAAGCCTGTCCTCTGCCAGATTTTGCCCTCTCAAAACCATCAAGTAAAAGCTCAAGTTCACGCTCTCTTCCAATGAAAGGCGTCAAACCTCGCTCTGAACCAACATCAAAGCGTGTTCGACTCGTACTGGGAGCTAAAACCCTATAGATATTTATGGGCTTTTCTTTGCCCTTAATTTTACGATCTCCAAGACCCTCAAACCTGAAAAGCCCTTCCGTAAGTGTGAAGGTATCCTCGCTTACGTATGTCGTGCCGGGTTCTGCAATCTCCTCCATCCTAGAGGCTAAATTTACTGTATCTCCAACTGCCTTGAACTCCACCCTCAGGTCATTGCCTAAAGTGCCAACCACGACCGGACCGGTGTTAATCCCAACCCTCATTTTGATTGGATGTATCAACCACTGGCTTTTCATCGAGTCGCTAAACTTAACCATCTCCCTGTGGATGGCTAAAGCCGACCGGATTGCCCGTTGCGGTGCATCTTCCAATGCAATCGGTGCACCGAAGAGAGCTACAATCCCGTCACCGGTCATCTCATTGACCGTACCCTCAAAGTCATGAACCTTATGTATCAGGATCTCATAGACCTTATCCATGATAGTATATGCTTCTTCGGCACCAAGATTTTCTGAAAGAGAGGTAAATCCTTCCATATCGCAAAACATCACCGTGACTTGCTTACGCTCTCCCTCGATTTTATCTCTTTGCGATAGGATCTTTTCTGTTAGGCCCTTGGGAAGGTATCTTTGTATTTTTTCAAGTTTCTCGTCAAAGGAGAGTTCTTTGGGAGGAGCTTCTTCGACAATCAGCCGCTCTCCGCATTTCATGCAGAAAAGGGCTTCTTCCGGGAGTTCGGTGCCGCAATGGGGACATTTTCTCTCCAGTTTCGCCCCACATTTCATGCAGAACAGAGCTTCAGTGGGATTTTCAAACTGGCAACCGGGGCATTTCATCACTATGCCCTCCAGATATGTTCAGAAAGGAGCGGTTAAAAGATAAATAGAATGGACTCGAATTGTTTTCAGATTATATCCAAGAATTGATTCTATGTCAATTTTTGGACAGACCAATATGCCGAAACAGCTTTATATTTCAAATGAACCATTCTGGACCCACACATTCGATACTCAATCGTTACTTCATTGCAGTGCATTTTTCCAACGTA
>Ga0316194_10001931_pt1 | contig 14453 bp, 13 predicted proteins | sample CroRivsedime1_MG_FD_204936 | JGI IMG/M metagenome (GOLD analysis project Ga0316194, IMG submission 204936) | Coastal sediment microbial communities from Maine, United States - Cross River sediment 1 | ecosystem: Environmental > Aquatic > Marine > Coastal > Sediment | place: USA: Maine...
TCGTGCCTACCATTAAAATCAAGAGGTTACGGTAAATATTGCAACCTCTTTTTTTATGTTTGTGACCAAAAAGTGACGGTTAAAACTTGTATTAAAAAGAAAAAAAAACTATAATCTTTGGTTTATCTGCTGTGGGACATGGATAAAATACTTATTAGCTGTACGCAATTTAATCACGGTTCCAAACCATCAATTCCCTTCCACACTTAAACACTAATATCAACATATTGTGTTTCAGAATTACATTTCAATTCCCTTTTATAAATTCCTTTAAACTCAATGGGTTGTCCTTTTCTGTTAATTCATCCTGGCATTACCCCAAAACAGTGTAAAATATGTCAAAGAATGGCATGTTTCACGACCAAAATTGTCAAATTCCTTTTGTGTGCGAATTGCTGAAATTGATCTAATTCATTGAATTTTCACATTTTCAATTTTTTCTGAAATAAAATTTCAAATCTTGCATAAATCTTGCATATCATAACTAAAACAAATTTACTCAGATTGTTCCTGATAAAATTTAACCGTTAATCTTAATTAGTACACGTCCGCAAGTATCATAAAGTGCTGGACAAAAAATCTTTCCAACCTAAAAAACAATTAGGGATGAAAATGGAAAAACAAAGTCATTTTACTATATCTGAACTCGCTAAAGAGTTTAACGTCAAAAAGAATCATATCCGTTTGTGTGAGGAAAAAGGGCTTATATCTCCCAAGATCACCAAGTTGAACCGCCGAATATACAACAAGCATGATCGAGCACGGTTAAATCTTATATTTTATTGGATGCTCATCGGTTACTCTCAGGATCAAATTATAGAATTGATTGGTGCTCCTGATGTTGATCTAGACAAAGTGGAGCAGATCAGAAAAAGTCTCGAACATTGTGAGAAAAAGCTCTCTGAACTCGAAAAGCGCTGTAAGGACCTGCAGGTTCATCAAAGAACTAACATCATAACCGACATTAACATGCTGCGCGAATATGTAGAAGAGTTAAAAACCATAAGTGCAACAAAACCTCATTCAGAGGATAAAGAGAGGAAAAAGGCAGCATATGAACCTGTAGAGACAATAACACCGGAAACTGAAAAAACGCCCGAGCAAAGACCTATCCGGATGATTCCGGTATATGTCGCCGGATTAACTGCGGTGTTAATCATTGCCGGGTATTTTTATTATCAGAGTGGGCTAAAGAAAACTAAGATGCTATATTTTGCTCAAAAGGAACAGCCCAAGACAGAAACACATCCTGTGTATCGTGATTCTATGCCATCCAACGATACTGGCGATCAGCTATCTATAGCTGCTCCGCAGCCCCTCGAAATACCTGCATCACCTCTACCGATTCAGCAAGATAGTTTAACAGAAGAACCAAAGGAGTTGGTTAAAAAAGAGCCTATCAAAGATTCGGCTGAAAAATCTATTCTATTGAGCAAAGCAGCACCGGGCGTTGTAATGGGAAAGCCGCTCTCATCGGAACAAAAGGACTTGAAAGTCCATAAAGAAAAAGTTCCAGTTAAGGAAGGCGTATCGGTAGGGAAGGAGAAAGAGGCAAAATTGACTGAGGACAATAAAGCGGATTCAATTTTACAAGCGGCTATATCAGCAGTTACGGCAAAGGCAGCAACCGCTTCAGAAGCGGGCGACATTCTTTTAACACCCAAAAAACGTATGGATAAAAAACTTTTCAACAATAAAGAAACTGCCAGAGCTGAAGTAGAATCGGCGTCTGGGTTTCACGGCGAAAAAACAAAATTAGACATGGATCAGGATGGGCGGCAACCGGGAAAGTATACTGTATATTTGTATTATGCGAACGAAGAAAATAAAGAACTAATGGAAGGACTCGCTATTTCAATCAAAAATAAAGGCTTCAGAGTTCTCGGGATAGAAAGGGTGGATTATCAAAATAGTGATATCCGTTATTTTCATAGCTGGGATAAGGCGGGCGCACTCTTGTTGCAGGAGTATTCAACAGCGTATATCACTCCACATACGAATCTGAAAGACACTAAAATTAGAATCAAAGATTTAAGTCAAGAATATCCGAATGCGCGAAAAGGTTCGCTTGAACTCTGGATAAATCTGTAATTTTTTAAAAGGAGGTATATCGGTGGCATCAAATTTCAAAATATTTCCATTTGAAACCAGTGACAGCCTTCATCTTAAATTAGATGGTGATTTTGATGGAAATTCCGCCCACGAGTTGCTCAATACTTTAAAAAAGTATGGCGACGGTTTTTATCAAATTTTTATTGACACCGAAGACCTTAAGACTATCCACCCTTTTGGAAAGGAAGTGCTCCATAAGAAACTCGGCGCTTTTAAAAAACAATTCTATGACATTATCTTTGTCGGTAGAAACTTTCATGAAATTGCAGTAGATTAGATGTGACGCCTAAGAAATAGTTTCTATGGTGCATGTGCATCTTATTGCTCGGTCAACCGAATTTTATTTATACCTAAACCGAGCGTTTTAAATAGTGACAGAAATTTAAAATCTTAATAATTATTAGCTTTCAAAGCGGCAAGGGCAGGATCGTTAATGATCCTGCCTTGTTTAACGGTTGAGGCATGGAATCATATTTGGCAGGATATGATCATGATTTTATCTCAAGGGCATCTTAGCTGAATGCGTCTAAATTTTCATTTTTCCATTTATCATGATCTTTTTCCATTCTTAAAAGCTCCATTTCATCCTCTGTAAATTCTTCTTCCACACCTCCGATCATGCCCATATCTTCCCAATCAAAAGTATCAAAAATATCATCCATTTCTATTTCTCCTTTAAATTTTTAGTTCGAGTTAGGGGAAAACCCGTAAAAAGATAGGATGTCTCTTTTCATTGTCAAGGGGAAATTAAAAAAATATCTCAACTTTTTAGTCCCCTAAATTGCAAATAGAATGTGAGATAATAGAATATAATTTTAACGCGTTTTTTGAATTAATATTACAATGACCCCAACCAGCATTACAGATACTATTCCGAGGGCATAAAAAACGGTTTCAATCCCAAAATTCGTTTCTATTATTTTAATCATTTTCACTGCCAGAGCCCCGACACCGAAGGTCAAAACAAACTTAGAGCCGAAGGCTGAGTGATGCAGTTTCTTCGGCGTGAATTTGGCGACGAGTGTGTTCTCAATGGGCTGCATTCCGAGCAGAAAGAAAAAGTAGATTAGTGCCAGAATCACCAGGGGAAGGTTTATTGCGAAAGCCATTAAAAATGCAGCAGGAATGGTTATTGCGTGAAATATAAGGTAGCAGATTCTAAGGTCAAAACGTTCTGCCGTGCGTCCGCCGGTGTATTGCCCCAACATACCCACGATGAATATAAAGGAAGTAACAGTGGTTGCCACAAGATTTTTGGAAAGTCCAACTCCGATGATCGAATTAAACCATTGAAAAATTATCTGGGTTTTCAATTCAAAATAGGCCGGAAGAATAACGGTTGCGCCCCGGTAAACAACTCCACCCAGCATCATGGCCACAAGCAGGATGAGAAAAGCGCCAAGCAGGCCATTTTCTTTATCAGGTTCCTTATCATCTGATCCGTGGATGTCCAGACGTGGCAAAATGGATATCAGCCCTAATCCCAATAAATTCAACACACCCAGGACAAGATAGGCCGCTCGAGGTCCCCAGAGCCAGTTGACAACACCTGTCAAAAGCGGTGCCATAGCCAGGCCCAGATTTCCGAACATCCCATTGTATGCCATTCCCAAGCTGATACGTTTTATCTCCTTGGAAATCATACCCAAACCGATGGGATGATATATTCCTGAAAAAAGGCCGAGCATGGCTAAAGCTATGGACAGCCTTACAGGATTGTCAATCCATACTGCCGCAGCCAGGCCGCTAACACCGGCACCAAGATAATAGACTATAAACAGAGACCTGGCGCCCCAGCGGTCGGCGATCATGCCCCAGGGAAGCGCTGTAACTCCAAACAAGAGATACATCCAGAAGGAGAGATCTAAGACATATGCCATGTCCATCTTCAGTCGCCCGACCAAAGGAAGAACCAATGCCGGAAAAACCAGCATATTAAAATGGCTCATAAAATGGCCATAACAAGTGGCGAACAGAATGCGAAGTTCGCGAGAGTCCATCTGATGTGAAGTAAACGATTCGCGGGTATTCTTTTTTGTCAACTCGACATTCCTTTATAAAATTGATTCCCCATGAAGCCATCCGTTTCCGTCGTCCAAAATTACATGGTTTGGGGCGATCAGACCGGTGAAAAAGATAGATATAGAAAGAAACCGGTAAAATCAAGCAGTAAGGAAATAAAACTGAATGAAATAATATTCCAATTCGTAATTGACAGGCATCGTTGTGCAATTTATAGATTAAGTGCAATTATTTTAGTCTTGAGACGATAATCACTATAAAATTCCGTTTCAGCGGGATTTTTTTTGGGTAATTGTATGAATTTTCTAAAAAAACTATGTTTCTGGATTGACTCCATGAACGAATGGGTCGGCCGGGGCGTGGCCTGGATTACCCTCGGCCTGGTTCTGGTCGTATTTATCGATGTGGTAATGCGTTATCTTTTCAATACCAGTTATGTTTTTATCCAGGAACTCGAATGGCATCTGTTTGCCTTTATCTTTCTTATCGGTGCCGGCTACACTCTGCTTCACGACGGTCATGTGCGGGTGGACATCATTTATCAGCGCTTGGGATTCAAGGGCCGGGCCTGGATTAATTTGGTCGGCGTTATTTTTTTCCTGCTGCCCGGTTGTATTATGGTTATCGTCACTTCGTGGCAGTTTGTTTACGACGCCTGGGCGGTCATGGAAGGGTCGCCTGATCCCGGCGGCATCCCTTACCGTTATATCGTCAAAGGAACCATCACTGTGGGATTTTTCCTGCTTTGTCTTCAAGGCATCTCTTTAGGGATTCACAGCCTGTTGCAGCTTTTGGGGGAAGAAGATCTAATAGAGGAGAAATCGTCCTGATGGAATATTTACCGGCTTGGATGTTTTTGGCGCTGACCATTCTTCTGATGGCCGGGTTTCCTGTGACCTTTACTTTATTGGGGACCGCCTTGTGTTTCGGTCTGATCGGTTTTGGTTGGAATTTTTTCAATCTACTGCCACTGCGCATCTGGGGTGTCATTACCAACGTAACCCTTATTGCCGTACCCTTGTTCGTGTTTATGGGCGTGATGCTGGAGCGATCCGGCTTGGCCGAAGAGCTTCTCGACACCATGGGCCTTCTTTTTGGTCGCTTGCGTGGCGGTCTGGCCATTTCGGTTGTCGTTGTCGGTGCACTGCTGGGAGCTTCCACCGGAATCGTTGGTGCCACGGTTGTAACGATGGGACTGCTGGCCGTACCCACTATGCTGAGACGCGGATACCAAAAAGAGCTGGCCACCGGTACCGTGTCGGCATCCGGAACCCTGGGACAGATCATTCCTCCGAGCATTGTTCTGGTTCTCATCGGCGATATTGTCGGGGTTTCTGTTGGCGATCTCTTTATGGGTGCAATTTTGCCCGGTCTGGTTTTGGTGGGTCTTTACATCCTATACATTCTCATCGTTGCCTATCTCCGGCCGGATATCGCCCCTCCCATTCCCCAGGAAGAACTGGATGCTATTTCACGAAAACAGTTGGCAGCGATGGTGGGCAAAGCCCTTGTTCCGCCGCTGTTTCTTATGATCGCGGTTTTGGGGTCCATTTTTGCAGGAATTGCATCACCCACCGAGGCTGCAGCGGTCGGTGCCGTTGGGGCGACGTTGCTGACGGTTATCAATGGGAAGTTCAAAATGGAAATCCTGAACGCGGTCATGCTTACCACGGTTCGGCTGACTTGTATGGTATTTATTATTCTATGCGGGGCGGCAGCATTCGGCCTGGTTTTCCGGGGCCTTGGGGGTGACGGCCTAGTCCGGAATTTTTTGGGAGGGCTGGCCCACCAATACAGCCACGGAGTCGTATTGGCCATCGTCATGGGTCTTATCTTTGTTATCGGCTTTTTCCTGGATTTTATCGAAATAACCTTTATTCACGTGCCGGTCCTTGCACCGATCATGATCGATTTTGGTTACGACCCGGTCTGGTTTTGTATTTTAATTGCAGTGAATCTCCAGACATCTTTTATGACACCGCCGTTTGGATTCTCTCTGTTTTATCTCAAGGCGGTCACACCTCCGGAGATTTCCACCGGCCATATTTACCGAGGGATCATTCCTTTTGTTTTCTTTCAGCTCATCGGACTGCTGATCGTGGTATTTTTTCCCCGGCTGGCCACCTGGCTGCCGGATTTGGTATTCGGACCCTGAGGAAGAAAATGGACAGGAAAAACTTAAAGAAAGTAGGGGCGCACATTGCATCTCTTGACGGGGGCAATGCATTTATTTGCTGCATGTGTTAATCTTAAACATTCAAAGGAAAGGAGATTTACATTGAAAAGACGAGATTTTCTGAAAAAAGCCGGCCTGGGAACAGCAGCTGCGGTTGCATCCACTGCGGTTAACGCACCTGCGGTTCTGGCCAAAAAAACTTACAACTGGAAGATGGTAACCACCTGGCCGCCTAAATTTCCGGTATTACAAATCGGTGCGGAACGTTTTGCCCAACGGGTAGAGCAGGCCAGCGAAGGGCGCATAAAGATCCAGGTTTTTGCCGGAGGTGAATTGGTTCCCCCGTTGGGCGTTTTCGATGCTGTGTCCAAAGGGACCGTTGAGGTCGGCAGCGGGGCGTCTTACTACTGGGCCGGCAAAGTTCCGGCGGCGCAATGGTTTGCAGCGGTCCCCTTTGGTTTAAATGCACAGGGGATAAATGCGTGGTTTTACAGCGGCGGTGGATTAAAACTCTGGGAGGAAGTGTATGCGCCGTTCAACCTGGTTGCAAGGCCTCAGGGGAACACCGGTGTCCAGATGGGCGGGTGGTTCAATAAAAAAATCAATTCCATTGACGATTTTAAAGGATTGAAGATGCGTATTCCCGGTCTGGGCGGAAAGGTGGTTGCCAAGGCCGGTGGAACCGTTGTACTCACGGCAGGTGGCGAAATCTTCACCAATTTGGAACGGGGTGTCATTGATGCAACAGAATGGGTCGGTCCCTATCACGATTTGCGACTTGGCCTCTACCAGGCCGCCAAATATTATTACTATCCCGGCTGGCACGAGCCCGGGACCTGTCTGGAAGTCATGTTCAACAAGAAAGTATATGATTCTTTGCCCAATGACCTCAAAGTCATCATAGACGCTGTGGCCATGGAGACGAACCTGTGGGCCCTTAGCGAATTTGAGACCAATAACGGTGCGGCTCTGGAGGAATTGATCACAAAATATAAGGTCGATCTGATCAGATTCCCTGATAAAGTTCTCGACGCCCTGCGTCCGCTGGCGGCCGAGGTTCTTGAAGAAGAAGCAGCCAAGGATCCCATGTCGAAGAAGGTTCACGAAGCGTTTAAGAAATACCAAAAAGTGATCGGCACTTGGGGAACAATTTCTGAGAAGCCTTACTACGATCTAATCCTCGAAAAATACGCCCTCAAGGGTTAGTTATTTCACCGAAGGACTATAGGTCGATAAGTGAGCATGGCAGGACTCGATCATAATTCGCCAGTCGGAAAAGACAGCCGGCTGGCGAATAATTTTCTGAATTTTGCATGCTTCGAGCAAGCCGTATATGCAAGTTGAGCTTTGAGGATTCTGATCTTCCAAGAAGAATTGGAAAACCGCGATCATTTCCTTATGCATAATCATAAATTAAAGATTAACCGATCAAACAAGGCGCGTGTGGTGAGACGATGGTCCCGGAAATTAAAAACATACTGTATGCCACAGACCTTTCCGAGAATGCCCGCTTTGCTTTAAAATATGCTTCAACCATTGCAAACCGCTTTGGCGCGGCAATAACCATCCTTCATGTTCTGGAGGAACTCTCGCCGAGCAGTTTGGGATTGGTCAGTGAAATTGTCGGAAAAGAGCGTTGGGCGGATCTCAAAAAGCGTAACGAGGAAAAGGTCATTACATCCATTAGAACGCGCATTGAAGATGTTTGCAATGAGATCAGCCAGAGCATCCCGGAATGTCCGTTCATCGTTCAAGAAATCATTGTAAAGACCGGTCATCCGGTGGATCAGATCATTCATTATGCTGAAAAGGAAGATTGCGATATGGTTGTAATTGGATCATACGGGCAAGGGATTTTCTCAGAAGCTGTGCTGGGAAGTACGTCATGGAGGGTATTGAGGCAATGCACCAAGCCTGTTCTTGTGGTTCGTCTTCCAAAAAACGCGTAGGGTCATTTCTGCTTTAGTTCAAAAAATAAAAAACAAGGGCATATTAGGATGGACGAATATATTGAACCGGATTTTACATCCGCAGCTCTGATTACCATTGATATACAAAAAGATTTCTTGGACGGTCAACCTTTCGAAATACCCGGAACGACCGCTGTGCTTCCAAAAATGCAAAAGCTGCTTCAGAGCTTTCGGAAACACAGCAAACCCATCATTCATATTGTTCGAATTTACAAAAAGGACGGAAGCAACGTAGATTTATGTCGGCGCAGAGCCGTAATATGCGGCGCCCGGATTGCCATTGAAAATACTCCGGGTTGCGGGTTGGCGGATGATCTGTTAGCGGATCCATCCGTTCTGCTGGATCATCAGAAACTGCTGTCAGGTTCCATTCAAGAGGTCTCTCCAGATGAGGTCATCATTTACAAGCCACGCTGGGGGGCTTTTTACCAAACCCCCCTGGATGCCCACTTGAAACGTCTCGATGTTTCAACACTGATCTTTATCGGCTGCAATTATCCCAATTGTCCCCGAACGTCCATATACCAAGCCAGTGAAAGAGACTTCAAAATCGTTCTGGTCGAGGACGCCGTGTCCGGCCTCTATCCCATAGGGCTGGCTGAAATGAAGAATATCGGCGTTTTTGTTATGAAAAGTTCGGGCGTTCTGGCACGGATTCTTTCTTGACAAGACATATATTAAGAACACTTCCTCCGCTTAAAGGCCTTCAATCCACTTCCCCCCCCATTTTTAATACAACCTTCAACGTCAGCGATAAAATGACAAGATCTCCAATACATAAAAAATAAATCTCGTTAAAATACAAGCCCTTAAAGCTTTCAAATAATCTTCGGATTCTCAGAGATACTATCTGGCGATGTCTTCATCTTTCGAAAACCTGTATAACAGTCCATATCGATTATCTGCCTCCACTTTTATCCACTTATAAATTATTCTTCTAATTTTCTTTTAACATTTTTGAATTATTATGAAAAAATATTACATATTCATTTATTTTTCTTGACATTTATTGAAAAATGTACTTTTAAACAGAAAAAGTGGATTAAAGTGGATAACTCTGGAGAGATATGTTTCGAGGAAGCTCATTTCATACCATCGATACCAAAGGGCGCATCATCGTTCCTGCCAGATTCCGTGACATGATTAAAGCAGACGGCTCATATGGCGTCATGCTTTCCAGGATGGATCGGGGACTTGTGGCCTATACCTATGACGGGTGGCGTAAAATCGAGAACCGCATATTGTCCCTTGCCGAGAAAAGCGAGAGTATGCGCCGGTTCAGAAGAGTCTTTATCGGCGGATCTTTTGAATGTCTTTGCGACAAGCAGGATCGTGTTTTGATACCGCAGAATTTGAGAGAATACGCAGGGTTAGACAGAGAAATCGTACTGGTTGGCGTTCTCGACCATTTTGAAATATGGTCACGGGAAACTTGGGACCAAGAGAATATGCATCTGGAAAAAGATATGAAAAAGGAGGACGTAAGAAACGAAATCGCAAAGCTAGGGCTCTAACTGTATGTCGTTCAAACATACCCCTGTAATGCTTTATGAAGTGCTCCGTTATCTCAACTGCAGCCCCGGAAAAATCTATGTTGATGGTACCCTTGGAGGCTCGGGACATGCCAGGGCAATATGCAAAAAAATCATGCCGGATGGCGTCTTTATCGGCATCGATCAAGATATAGATGCCATCCAAAATGCAAGAAAAGTTTTAGAACCGTTGGACTTAAGGGTCCACCTCTTTCACGGGAACTTCATTAATCTTTCTGATTTTCTTGGGCAGTTAAAGATAAGATCGGTGGACGGCATTCTCCTTGATCTTGGGGTCTCACTTCATCAGATCGAATCAAGCGGTCGGGGTTTCAGTTTTAAAAGGGATGAACCGCTTGATATGCGAATGAGCACAGCGGCGAACGCAACAGCGGAAGATTTAATCAACCGGATGGCGGAAAATAGCCTCAGGAAAATATTTCAGGAATATGGAGAGGAACGCTGGTCAGCACGAATCGCAAGAAAAATAGTTCAGGAACGGAGGCGCAAATCTATAAGATCCAGCAAGCATCTGGCCCGGATTGTGTGCGATGCTATTCCAAAGCCTGCACTGTATAATCAAAGAATTCATCCGGCAACACGGGTTTTCATGGCGCTTAGGATTGCTGTAAACAGGGAGCTTGAAATGCTCGAATTATTCATGAAAAACGTTGCGGACCTCCTCACTCCCAAAGGTCGTCTCTGTATTCTATCTTTCCACTCCCTTGAAGACCGAATTGTAAAACATCGATTAAAAGCGTTGGAAAAATCGTGTGTGTGTCCCCCCGGTTTCCCCAAATGTGTCTGTGATCAAAGATCGGTCATTCGCCTACTGACAAAAAAGATCGTTCGTCCCACAAAAGAGGAGATTGGAAGAAATCCCATGGCAAGAAGTACAAAATTGAGAGCAGCGGAAAAGATATAATGGCCCGGAAAACACGAAAGAAAACTAATGATATGAAAATGACAGGAATCTGGATTGTTTTCATGAGCATATTTATTGCTGAACTTTTCCTATATACGTGGTCCCGTGTCAACTGTATCGGGGTCGGCTACGAAATTTCAAAAGAGACCCAAAAGCGGCATGAATTTGTAGCTTTGAAGACCAACTTGAAGATTGAATTGGCAAGCTTAAAATCACCGGAACGGATCGCAGAAATTGCAAAAAACCAACTCGGACTGGTAACGCCCACTCAAAAACAGACAATTGTTATTCCATGATACACAAAAACCGTATCATTCTAAATTCTCTGGTGTATGAATTTGCGTTACACGACCCTATTTTAATATGAAACAGATAAAATTTCGCGTGATCATCGTTGGGATTGCCTTTACATTCTTTTTTACCATTATTGGTGCCAAAGCGATGTATCTTCAGATTTTTTGCCGGTCCTGGCTGTCCGAGAAAGCCGCAAACCAGTATGAAGTGTCTTTAAAATCTTCTGGAAAACGCGGAACAATCTACGATAGAAACCTAAGGGAGATGGCCGTCAGTATCGATGTCACCTCCATTGCAGCACACCCGCCACAAATAAAAAACCCGAAAGCAGCCGCAAAATCACTTGCCAGGGCGCTGAAAATCAATCGTAATGTGCTAGCCAAAAGGCTTACTTCCGAAAAGAAGTTTGTATGGATTAAAAGAAAAGTAACCCCCAAGGAGGCCGAAACCGTCAGGAATCTTAACATCGACGGCCTCGATTTTTTACGGGAACATAAGCGTTTTTATCCCAACAAAACACTCGCCTCCCAGCTCATTGGATTTACCGATATTGACGATCACGGCCTGGAAGGGATCGAATTTTATTACAACGATGATCTCAAGGGGGCCGTTTCCCGATATACGGTTTTAAGGGATGCTCACGGCCGTGGATTTGAGGCTGAAAACATAACCGGTTCAGATTCCATCGGGAAAAATCTTGTTCTCACCATTGACAGCAACATCCAATACATTGCTGAAAAAACCCTCGCCGAAACTGTGACAAAATTTTCGGCAAAATCCGGAATGGTCGTTGTAATGGCCACCGGTACCGGCGCCGTATTGGCGCTGGCACACTTTCCTTTTTTAAATCCCAATGCCTTAAATGAGTTCGACCAGGAGCTTTGGCGGAACCGGGTTATCACCGACCCGTTTGAACCGGGTTCAACCATGAAGATTTTCAGTGCCGCAGCGGCAATAGAGTCCGGCAGCTGCTCGCCGAACAGCATCTTTTATTGTGAAAACGGTGCGTATCGGGTGGGCAGACATGTTGTTCACGATACCCACGAGTATGGATGGCTTTCTCTGCAACAGATTATAAAATATTCGAGCAATATCGGCGCCATCAAATTCAGCACAAAAACAGGGTCTGAATATTTATTCAGAACACTGCGCAATTTCGGTTTCGGAAAAAAAACCGGAATAGACTCTCCCGGAGAAACCGCCGGCAGCCTCGCATCTTTCAAAAAGTGGACAAAAATCGACGCCGGCACCATATCCTTCGGACAGGGGATATCGGTTTCAGCATTGCAGCTCATCGCCGCGACGTCTGCCATTGCGAACAAGGGGATTTTGATGAAACCCTATGTTGTTCAAGCCATTACCGATCAAAATGGACGCCTCCTAAAAAGCTTCGGCCCGAGACAAGGGAAGCGGGTAATTTCAGAAAAAACTGCCAAAACCTTAACCCGGATCATGCAGACCGTCACCACCGAAGGCGGCACCGGTGTCAATGCTGCACTTTCGGGGCATTCCGTTTGCGGCAAAACAGGAACAGCACAGAAAATCGGTAAAAACGGCGGGTATGCAAACGGAAAGTACTTATCCTCTTTTGTCGGCTTTGTACCTTCAGAACACCCGAAGATTGCAATTTTGGTGGTCATTGACGAGCCTAAAGGACAGCATTATGGGGGTATCGTTGCTGCTCCGGGATTTAGAAATATCGCTCAGAAAACTCTGGCCTATATGAATATATCACCCAAAAGCAAAACGGACGGACTCATCGTATCTCTGGGGGGCAAGACAAAAGAATGCAACTTTCGAATTTATTGAAAACTGTCCATCCAGTAAAATTCCACGGAATACGGGGGAAATCCAGCGAACCGAATACGGAAACCCGGAACATTGAACACCATGATCCGGATATTGCAAGAATTTCGCTTTCACCAGACCCTGAAATAGGTTCCATCCATTACCGGGCACAGGATGTTGAGCCGGAAGGACTGTTTGTTGCCATAAAAGGCCTTGTTTCAGATGGACACGACTTTATCGATGACGCCCTGTCAAGAGGCGCATCTGCAATTGTTACCCAGAAACCCGTCAACAGAAAATCCATAATTATTGAGGTCGAAAATACCCGAAGAGCCCTTGCGGTGATATCCGGCAGGTTTTATTCGAACCCGTCGGAAAAACTCTTTTTAATCGGTATCACCGGTACCAATGGCAAAACGACGACGGCATTTTTAATTGAGCAGATGCTTTCACAAGCCGGTATCAATGTGGGTGTTATCGGAACCCTAAATTACCGTTACTCGGGAAAGACCTTTCAAAATCCGATAACAACCCCCGAATCATTGGATCTTCAGAAGATACTGGCACAGATGCTTGAGGAAGGGATTACCCATGTTGTCATGGAGGTCTCTTCACATGCACTGGATCTGGACCGGGTTTACAACTGTAAATTCGATTTGGGTGTCTTTACCAATCTGACCCAGGACCACCTTGATTATCACAAAGATATGGATTCCTACTGGTCTTGTAAAAAAAAACTTTTTACAGAAATCCTTGGGTCCAAAACGGGTAATGACCGGGCTCTGGCCATAATAAATCACAACGATGAAAGGGGAAAACAGCTGATCCGTATGCTCGAAGCAAGATCGGGTGAAATTTCTGTTCTGTCCACAGGTTTTTCGGATAAAACCAGTATATGGGCCGAAAAATTCGACCACAACCTGACCGGAATTTCCGGCAGAATTTCTACGCCTGAAGGATTTTTTGAGTTCAAATCATGCCTTGTGGGACAACATAATTTGGAAAACATTCTCTGCGCTACAGGTGTCGGAATTGCCCTTGGTGTTTCATTAGACATTATCAGAGATGCCATTGAATCGGTGAGCGCCGTACCCGGGCGTCTTGAAACTATTTCAAATGACCACCACCGGTTTGTATATGTCGATTATGCCCATACACCGGATGCGCTTGAAAATGTGTTGTCCGCCCTACGATTTTCGGCTCCGGGTCGACTCATCTGCGTATTTGGTTGCGGCGGCAATCGGGACAGAGCCAAACGGCCGCAGATGGGTGAAATCGCGGGGAAACTTTCCGATCTTGTCATTGTTACGTCGGATAATCCAAGAACTGAACCGCCCATGGAAATCATCGATGAGATTCTGGATGGAATAAAAAATCTACCGTTGCACATCTATACCCCATCAGATCTCAAGGACGGGTTTCAAAAAAAAGGATGCGTTGTTGAGTCCGACCGAAGAAACGCCATACAGTTGGCAATTACGGCCTCTTTGCCAGAAGATACGGTTCTGATCGCGGGCAAAGGGAACGAAACGTATCAAATCATCGGGGATCAGACCCTTTCTTTTGATGACAGAGAAGAAGCTGGAAAAGCACTCTCAATGATTGACGGTCAAGGTTCTGCCCACAAATCTCAG
>Ga0316194_10001932_pt1 | contig 14453 bp, 13 predicted proteins | sample CroRivsedime1_MG_FD_204936 | JGI IMG/M metagenome (GOLD analysis project Ga0316194, IMG submission 204936) | Coastal sediment microbial communities from Maine, United States - Cross River sediment 1 | ecosystem: Environmental > Aquatic > Marine > Coastal > Sediment | place: USA: Maine...
CGCCAGCCGCCACCCGGTGGCGGAAGGACGTGCGAGCATCGAGACTGAAAGACTCGATGACCTCGAAGGGCTGTGGGGCGATCCTGAACTTCTTCATCGGTCGCTGTTGAACCTGGTGCTCAACGCCCTGCAGGTCGGGAATCTCGAGAGCCCGGTGCACGTCCGGATCATTGCCGACTCCCTGCGCCCCGATCTGGTACCGGGCGAGATTTCGCTCGGCAACCCGGTTCGGATCCGGGTGATCGATGACGGCCCCGGGATCGGCCCGGAGGATCTTCCCCGCATTTTCGATCCGTTCTATACCCGTCGACCGGGAGGGAGCGGTCTCGGACTGTCAATCGCGCACCGTGCCGTCCAGGCGCACGGGGGGGCCCTGCTCGCGAGCTCGATTCCGGGCGAGGGTGCCACATTCGCGATCGTGCTTCCTCGCCGTACAGGGCGGGGTCGGTTGAGAGGGACCGGCAGAATACTTGATGGGGTTCCGGCGCCGGGCGACCAGAACGAGGACGACGACCCGTCGGGTGACGCAGCGGTGAGTGCTGCCGCCCGGACCCGCACCACCTGAATCAGCGAGGCGCCGACTCCGGCGCCGACACACACAGAGGTTGCAGATGCGAGACAGACCGTTGCTGCTGTTGATTGACGATGAACAGAGCCTTGTGGAGAATCTTACGGTACTCCTGAAGCGCGAGGGCTTCGACGTGATTTCTGAGCTCACCGGCGCTGGAGGCCTGCAGCGATTCCGCGACGAAGCACCTGACATCGTGCTGTCGGATGTCAGGATGCCCAAGGTGACCGGGATCGACGTACTGGAAGAGATCAGGCGTAGCAGTCCCGAGACGCCGGTCGTCCTGATGACTGCCCAGGCCTCTCTGCAGTCGGCCATTCAGGCTGTAAACCTGGGCGCAACGCACTATGTCCAGAAACCGTTCAAGAACGACGAGATGATCGCCGTGTTGAACAGGTCCCTCGACTGGGGCCGGCTCAAGACGGAGAATGCGGGCCTCAAGCGCGAACTGAAGAAGCAGCAGACCCTGAAGGCCGGCAAGCCGATCGGCGTCAGTCCGGCATTCGAGATTTCCCTCGGACTGGCGGAGGACGTTGCCGACAGTGAATCGACGATCCTGATTGCAGGTGAGAGCGGGACCGGAAAGGAAGTTTTTGCCCGCTACATCCACGACCTTTCGTCCCGCTCCACCCGGCGATTTCTGTCTCTCAACTGCGGTGCACTTCCCGAAGGACTGCTTGAGTCCGAACTGTTCGGACACGTAAAAGGCAGTTTCACGGGCGCCGTGAAGGACAAAGAGGGGCTGTTCGTAGCCGCGTCCGGAGGCACGTTCTTTCTCGACGAAGTGGGTGAAATGGCCCCCTCCACGCAGGTCAAACTCCTGCGGGTGCTTCAGCAGCGCGAGGTGATTCCGGTCGGCTCGACCGAAACGGTGAGCGTGGATGTCCGGCTGATCGCCGCGACCAACCGGGATCTCGAACGAGACATTGAAGAAGGTCGCTTCCGCAGGGACCTCTACTACCGGCTCAACGTGATCTCGCTCGAGTTGCCGCCGCTCAGATCGCGGAAGGAGGACGTTCCCCTCCTCGCCGAGCACTTCCTGTCGAATCAGTCGGGCGAAGACGAGCCGAAGAAGCTGTCATCCAAAGCGCTGCAGGTACTTCAGGAGTACCACTGGCCCGGAAACGTGCGCGAGCTAGAGAACGTTGTCGAGCGTGCTGTGGTGCTTACGGCCGGGAATTCGATCAAGCCCGACGCATTTCCCACGCGACTTCGGGAGAAGCCCGCCGAGCCTCTGGTGCAGGATCGTCCTGTGCCGAATCCAGCCCTCGAGATCATCGAGCGTGCGTATATCGAACACGTTCTCAAGGCCGAAGGCGGCAATAAGACGAAGGCAGCGGAGGTCCTGGGAATCGATCCAAGCACCCTGTACCGGAAGATCAAGCGCTACGATCTGGACGAATGAGCGGACCCGAACATTATTGCATATGCGGCGCAAGGTCTTGCAGGGTGCAACGAACCGTGCAGGCGCGGCGGCAGGTGGAATCCGGCACTAAGATGTTATCTCCTTGTCATGGAAAGAGTTAACGGCGCGTTGACGGTGGGGCACGAGGGTTGCTCTGTCCGGGGCGGAAGGATGGAGTATATGAACTCGATCGTCAACTGAACATGAGTATCACGAGTGCCGGACCCCAGAACCCATGGAGGGACAATGCTCCGCGACACGAAGGGTTTTACGCTGATTGAGCTGCTGATCGTAGTCGTGATCATCGGCATCCTCGCCGCGATCGCGATTCCGCAGTTCGCCAGCACGAAGGAAAAGGCGTTCGACGCCACGGCCAAGAGCGACGTGCGCAACGCCATGGCCTCGATGGAGGCCTACTTCGCCGACAACCAGACGTACGCCGCTGCAGCGACCGTCCTGGTGTCGGGCAGCTTCACGACCAGCACGGGTATCGCGATCAGTGCGGGCGGATCGGCCGGCGGCTACCAGGTTACGGCGTCGCACGGAAGCTCGAGCAACAGCTACTGGGTCGACGTGGGTGGTGGTGCTGCGACCGAGGGCAAGATCCAGCAGAACTGAACCGGCCGGAAGGCGGATCGAATCTCGATTCACCTGTCTTCATGAACGAGGGCGCAGCGGCTTCGGCCGCTGCGCCCTCGTTCCTTGATTCACGCCCAGCGCGCGGGGGGACGCCAGGAGAATCGTGAAGCAGCCAATTCCGCACGGCCCGGGTGTATCCGAAGTTTCGAGCGGCGCTGAACGGTCGAATACGCCACTCGCCGTCGGTCTCCTGGTTGCAGCTTCACTCATTCTATTCTGGCCCGTCCTGTTCGGCGGCCGGACCCTGTTCGGTCGTGACATTACTCCGTTCTTCTATCCCATGAAGCACGTGCTGGTCGAGTCGATTCGATCAGGGACGGTTCCGTTCTGGAATCCGGCGATCGCCAACGGTGAGCCGTTCTTCGCGTCGTTGCAGCCAGGGATTCTGTATCCGGGAAGCCTGCTGCTCTATCTACTTCCGCTGTCGATATCCTTCGACTGGCTCGTGGCACTCCACTATCCACTCGCGGGCGCCGGGCTCTTCCTGTTGCTCAAGCGCTGGGGTCGCTCACCCGCCGCGGCGTGGATCGGAGCCGCTGCGTTCATGCTCGGCGGATATCTCGTTTCGATCGGAAATTTCCCCAACAACCTGCAGACGGTTGCCTGGATTCCATGGCTGTTCCTTGCATGGGACAGGGTTCTCGAGCGGATATCGAGCAGGCGAGTGGCCGCTTTCGCCGGCGTGTCCGCCGTCGCCTTTCTCGGCGGCGAACCGCAAATGCTGGGAATCGCCCTTGTCCTGATTCTCGTGCATGGACTGCTGCGAGTCGAACAACGGCCGGCGAGCCGCGGCCGGCAATTGTTCGGTTTCGCGGTCGGCGGTGTCGTGGCTCTCGCGCTGGTCGCCGTTCAGCTCGTTCCTTTTTTCGAGTACGTGCTCAATTCGGTCCGCGCGATGCCAGTTGGGCTGGACTACGCGTCCTCGCGCTCCCTGGAATTCACCGGGATGTCGCATCTGGTGACACCGCCGGTGCTGGACGCTGGTGCTCACGGCTTTACCACCCGATTTCTCGCGGCGACTGAGGTGCCCTGGATTCTCAGTCCCTATCCGGGAGCCGTTGCCGCAGCCCTCGCGCTAGTCGGCCTCGGCGCGGCAGGGAGGAGGCGAACAGTCTTCTGGGTCGGCTCGGCGGCCCTGGGGGTGCTGCTCGCCCTGGGTGCAAACGGGATGCTGTATCGACTGCTGTTCGACACTTTCCCGGTGGTCCGGGCATTTCGATACCCGGAAAAATTCCTCGTTCTTCCGGCGCTGGCCTGCCCGATTCTCGCCGCGTGGGGTGCGGATGCCGCCATCAGCGGCGCGAGAAAGACCCGGGTGCCCGTCGTGCTGGCCGCAGTGGCGGTCTTCTACGGAGCCGTCTTCCTGGCGTTGGCGGCGACTCCTGACATCCTTGTCCGGGCGTGCGCGGGAGTACTGGCTGGAAGTCGCCTGTGTGCGGAGGCGCCGGTTTCGGCCCGCCTGTATGCGGGGGCCGTCGGGCGCATCGCAGTGCTTGTAGCTCTGGCGGCTGGCGCTGTCGCGGTCGGCGGACGTGGAAGGCTTCGACCGGAGGCAGTACTCGGGCTGCTCGGAATACTCGTCTCGGCGGACCTGATCGCCGCCCATGCGAGTGTGAATCCGTCGGTCGAGTCACGGATCTACGACGAGCCTGTCTGGCCGGCACAGGTGTTGACTGAACTCGGAGTCGATGCTGAGGCGTACCGATTCCGCGGAACTCCACACCGTGCCGGCATGGGGAGCATCGTAACGGTGCCGGGTGCCCTGGAGTTGTCAAACCTTTATCTCGACCTTCAGAGCATGGGTCCGAACGTCGGTCAGTTGTATGGCTTCATGCATCAGGACGGTCTTCAGGGCGTGGAACTGCGGTCTGTCGCGATGACGAACGACGCGGCACTCAATGGTTGGGCTGACGACCCTGTCCGATTCCTTCGAGCGATGAATGTTCGGTGGTACGCCGATCCCACGACGACCGCAGATTCCCTCGGACAGCTGCGCCTGGTCGCCCGCCACCCGGACCTGCCGCTGCGGCTGTTCGAAGTGCCGGACCCATTGCCGCGCGTCTGGCTAGCGTCACAGTGGGAGGAGGCACCAAACGCAGCGCAGGCCCTGCTCCGGACCCTGGAGTCCGGGTTTCCGCTCGAAGAACGAGTCGTACTCGAAGATACGCCGGACGCGGCGATCCCCGGCGCTTCCGGTCGAATCGCGGCGGTCGAGTACGATCAAAACCGGATCCGGGTACAGACGACGACGGGCGGCCCGATGGTGCTGGTGGTGAATGACAGGCACTACCCGGGCTGGACGGTGCGGGTGAACGGAGACCCGGCTGCCATGCTCCGAGCGTCCGGGATCTTCCGCGCCGTGGTTGTTCCGGCAGGCGAGAGCGTAGTGGAAATGAAGTTCCGGCCGACCGGGCTGCTACCCGCGGGCATGTGCAGCCTGGTCGGGCTCGCCACGCTCGGTTTCCTGTTGCTGGCGCCCTCGGGTAGGCGATCCATCAATCTCGACCAGATCGCCCGGGAGCGGGTGTGAATCAGCCACGCATCGATCGGTGGAAGCCGAATCCGGTCACGTCGCCACCGCACGGTGCCGTGAGCGTAATGGCCGTCGGGTTCTTCATCGTCGCCACGGTCGCGATGTTCGCGACCCAGCGGGACTACGGGGTCGTGAGCGATGTCTCGAACTACTTCTTCAACTCCGTCCGTCAGCTGGCGTGGGTGGAGGACCTGTGGCAGGCGCTGCTGGACGGTCAACCTGGCGCGGTCCTGAATCGAGAGTCGGTTCTCGATCATTGGCGAGTGGACCCGGCGCGCATTCCGCACCCACCCCTGTCGCGGGAGATCAGCGGTCTCGGCTGGCTTCTGTTTCGCGGTGTGTTCGACACCGTGGGAGCATATCGAGTCGGTGTCATGCTGGCCTATGCGGCGCTCACGGCTGTCTGCGCGGCGTTCACGACGATTTCTGCCGGTTCGATCGCGGCCGGAGTCGGTGCCGGACTCACGATCCTCACCATGCCGGTCCTGTTTGCCCACGGGCACTTTGCCCATACAGATCTGTTCCTGGCGGTGTTCTGGTTTTCCGCCGCCGCCTGCCTGTACCGTTGGGTGGAGGATTCCCGGCCGGCCATGCTCTTCGCAGCGGGCCTGCTGCTCGGGGCGGCGTTGGCCACGAAGTTCACTGGCCTCCTCCTCGCACCTGTCTTCGGGTTGTGGATGGTAGTACGGAGACCTCGCGATGCCGCGTGGGCGATTCTGATCGTCGCTGTGTGCGCCGCGGCAGTGTTCTACCTGTCAAATCCGGTGATGTGGGTCGATCCGAAGCTGGGAATCGCCGACTACCTGGGGGCCGGCCTGGAGCGGACGGAGGGTATCGGTGGGAAGATCCAGACGGAGTACTTTGGTCAATTCTACACCTACAGGGGTCCGTGGCACTATCCGTTCGTCTGGACGGCGATCGTGATTCCGCCGACCCTGCTGCTGTCCATCGTGGCGGGCCTGTTCGACCGACGCCGCGGGGAATTGATCGGATTCTGTCTGCTGAACGCGGCAGTGATGTATGCGGCGCTGCTGGTGCCCTCCGCCCCCATGCACGACGGAGTGAGGCTCTTTCTTGCGGTGTTCCCGTTTTTCGGCGTCCTGTCGGGAATCGGAGTCGCCTGCCTGGCAGACCGGCTCGGCCGGCTGCTTCCGTCCGATTACAGACAGACGACGATCCTGGTGACAGCGGCGGTGCTGCTCGCTCTCTTCCTGCCGGCCGCGGGAGCAGTCGTGCGAACCCACCCCTATCAACTGTCGTACTTCAACCTGTTGATCGGGGGAATCCAGGGAGCCGCCGAGAAGGGACTCGAGGTCACGAATCTCAAGGAAGTTCTCAACGACGAGGCATTGGAGGATCTCTCGGCTCTGGTCCCGGATGATGCGATCCTGGATGCCGGGTTCCTGTTCGAGGAGATCTGTTTCCAGCAGAATCTGGACCGAGCACCTCGCGGCTGGTCAGTCGAAGTCGAATGGCCCCGCACTGACCCCGTCGGATCCAATCTGAACCTGATCTGCGCGGGAGACCCGGTCAGGGCTCCCACGGCCGTGGACCGGCCGTTGCCAGCGCCGGACTTTCTCCTGGTCCTCAACCGCAAGGCCACGTGGCGCCCCATCGAGTGGGCGCTCGATGGACAGAGTTCTTCACCGTACTACCAGGTGAAGCTCGACGGCGTGTCTCTGCTGAGCCTGTATCGCCTGCAATGAGTCTCCCGGGTTCGACCTCGGAAGCTCCACGACCGGCGAGCCGGCGAGTGCGGGTTCTATGGGCTGTCGCGCTCGCGGTGGTCGCGCTGGCCTGGCTCATACCCGATCTGGAACGCCCGGGTGTAAGCTGGGACGAGCCCGAATATTTCTCATCAGCTCAGCGGATCCAGACCTGGGTTGCGGACCTGGTGGCGGATCCAGGCTCGGCGCTTCAGCCTGATGCCATCCGGGTCGCCTGGGATCCCCCCGAGCGCGACTATTTCAATCCTCATCCACCCGTGTACAAGGAGGGCATGGCCCTGTCGGAGGCCCTGTTCGGCCAGCTGCTCGGCCCCGTGGCCGGATTCCGGCTTTCCTCCGCATTGCTGTTCGGCATTCTCATCGCGGCAGTCACCTGGACCGTGTCCGGCGCCGCGGGAATCACCGCCGGGGTCTCCGCCGGAGTGTCTCTTCTGCTGATGCCAAGGGTGTTCGGTCACGCGCATCTCGCCGCAACGGACATGCCTCTCACCTGCTTCTGGACGGTCGCGACTCTTGCGTTCGCCTCTTTCCTGCGTTCCGGTGGGAGATGGCGGCTCGCTCTTGCGGCCGTTGCCCTGGGCCTGGCAATGGGCACCAAGTTCACGGGCTGGCTGATTCCCGTACCGCTGCTCGCGTGGGCCGTGCTCGAGCGCCGCTGGTGGCGATGGTTCGTCCTCGTTCCGGGTGCTCTTCTGGTCTGGTATGCAGTCGTCCCGACCGCCTGGCACGATCCGCTTGACGTAGTCTTCAGACTATTCGATGAGAGCCTGAACCGGGGCCGGGCGACTCCATTTACCACATTCTACTTCGGTACGGTCTACCCGTACGTCGTGCCGTGGCATCAGTCGCTCGTGATGACGTTCATCACGATTCCGGTCGGAATTCTGTCGTTGTCCCTGATCGGCGCGTTTGACGCCGTCCGAAGTCGGGCGATTCTGCGACCGGACGAGTCCAGAGTCGCCCTGGCCCGTCTCTGTCTGCTCCAGATCGGTTTCTTCCTGTCGCTGATGGCCCTGCCGAGCTCGCCGAATCATGACGGAGTGCGACTGTTCCTGCCGCTATTTCCGTTCATGGCCGTGCTTGGCGGGTTAGGCTTCTCGCGACTCATCGGCTCGATGCGCGAAAGACTCGAGCAGCACGGGGCTCTGGTCGGTGGTCTCCTGCTCGGAGTCGTGTTCTTCTTTCCAGCCTGGTGGCAGACGACCGGTGTTTCGCCGTATTACCTGTCCTACTACAACGAGCTGATCGGCGGACTGCCGGGTGCGGCACGTGCCGGAATGGAGGTTTCCTACTGGTATGATGCGATGACGCAGGAGTTTCTTGACCGGGTCGAGCAGGAGGTACCGGAGGGAGCGACTGTCATGACCTGGCCGACCTGGAAGTACTTCGAGGAATTGCAGGCCATGGGGCTCCTGAGATCGGACATTCGCATCGGCCAGGAGTGGCCGTCACCGTACCTGCTGCTGCTCGCCCGCAAGTCCACGTTGCTGCCTCCGTTCCTGGACGTGTACGAGAACGTTCAGCCGGAACTGGCGGTGGAGCTGGACGGGGTAGAACTGGCGGCCCTGTATGTCTGGTCGAAGGACCCGGAGGACATGCCTCCGGAACCGGAAGGAGACGAAGATTGAGAACCCTCGACGCGATCGTCCCGATCTACAACGAGGAGGCAATTCTCCCGGAACTGCACCACCGGCTTACATCGGTGCTGGGCGCACTTCCGTACGACTGGAGAATCCTCTATGTGGACGACGGAAGCGCGGACGGCTCGCCAGATCTCCTGGCAGACTATTCGGGTCAGGACCCAAGGGTGTGCACGCTTCATCTCGCCCGTAACTTCGGGCAGCAGCCCGCAATCGCCGCGGGACTGGCTGCTTCGGAAGGAGACGCCGTTGTCCTGTTGGACGGGGACCTCCAGGATCCGCCGGAAGTGATCCCGGATTTGATCCGCCGGTGGGAGGATGGCTACGAGGTCGTGTACGCCGTCAAGGAGAAACGAAAAGAATCCGCGTTCAAACGGGCGATGTTCGCGGCATTCTACCTGCTGCTCGGAAAGCTGAGTTCCGTCGAGATCCCGCCGAACGCCGGGAATTTTTCTCTCATGGATCGCTCGGTGGTGGACGCAGTCAACGCGATGCCGGAGCATCACCGGTACATCAGCGGACTCCGGGCATATGCGGGTGGACGTCAGACTGGAATCGTGTTCGAGCGTGCCGCTCGACGCGCCGGCGAGCCAAGGCAGTCTCCCCGAAAACTCCTGCGCATGGGGTTCGACGCGCTATTCGCCTTCTCCGAGATCCCACTCCGCCTTGCGACGCTCGCGGGCTTCGTGGTCTCCGGGATCGCGTTCATCGTCCTGTTGAGAGTGCTGTGGGCCCGTCTGGTGTCGGGCACTGCGATCGAGGGGTGGGCGTCGGTCATGACCTCGGTCCTGTTCATCGGGGGAATCCAGCTGATCGCGATCGGGGTGATCGGCGAATACATAGGACGCATCTACAACGAATCGAAGCGTCGACCGGCCTGGATCGTGGCACGCTCACGCAACCTGGCCCCGAGTCGCGACACACCCGCTGCGGCGTCCGACTCACGAGTCGACTGAGATCTCCATGGATCGCGAGCAATACGACAAACTGGCCTGGCTCGAGGACCGGTCATGGTGGTTCCGACTCAAGCGGGAGATCGTGTTCGACTGGCTGGAACGGGAACTGATACGGTCCGGCATCTCAGGCGACCCGACCATTATCGACTTGGGGTGCGGGGCCGGGGGAACTCTGACACGCCTTCCGTTCGCCGCGACGGCAATCGGTCTCGAATACGACCACGAGGAGGTCCAGGAAGCGCAGCGCAGGGGAGTTCGCTGTCTCGTGCGGGGAAGCGCGGGAACGTTACCGTTCCGCGCGGGCAGCTGTGACGCGATCCTGATGCTCGACGTGCTCGAGCACCTGGCAGACGATCGAAGCGCCCTGTCAGAAGCGCACCGGGCGCTCGGCAGGGACGGCTTTCTGCTGGCCACCGTTCCAGCGCATCCATTCCTCTGGTCCCCACATGACGAGGCGTTTCACCACGAGCGCCGGTACCGAAGGCCTGAGCTTACAGGAAAGCTCCTGGACGCGGGGTTTCAGCTGTCGAGAATCTCGTACGCTTTCGCAACGGCTTTTCCGCTCGCCTGCCTGATCCGGCCTGCGAAGCGTCTCCTTGCGCGAGCCGGGATCGCTGACGACAGGGCCGACGATTTCCGCCTTCTCCCGGTGCAGCTCGAAAATCTGGCCTATGCAGTAACGCACTGGGAGGCCGTGTGGCTGAGGGAGCACGGGTTGCCTTTCGGGCTTTCCCTCGCGGTGGTGGCCCGAAAGGCACCACTGGCGGAGATCGAACAGGAGCGTTCGCCTCCACCTGACACGGGAGCGATGACGGCCGGTTGAGTCCCAACCTCGAGAGAATGGAGTGGAGGCCTGTGTAGTGACAGGTGGGGAATGGGGGGAGGGACCTTGCGGCAGGCAGGGTATACACTGGTGGAGCTCCTGATCGGACTGGTGCTGCTGAGTACGATGTTCGCGCTCGGATGGTCGGGGCTGCGCCACGCACGCGAAGCGGCTGCGCTCGAGGGCGCTGCGCGCTCCGTCATGCGTCAGCTGACGCTCGGAAGAAACATCGCCGTGGCCCGGCGCGAAACGATCCGCCTTCGCGCCGGGCCGACCGATCTCAGTCTTTTCGCGGCCGATGGAAGTCGCCTTTCCGCGCTCGATATAGGGTCCGGCAGAGAATTGCCGGTGGATTCTGTCGATGTGCGACCTTCCACGATCCGGTTCAATGCTCGAGGACACGCCGGCGCCGGCAGCATATACCTGTGGAAAGGCCACCGAGGAATCCGTCTCATATGCAATTTTCTGGGGCGGGTGAGGCGCGAAACAGTGGCCGCGCCATGAAGATCGTTTGCTACGCCACGGATTCGGCGTTCTGCACGGCTCCCGACCGCCGTTTGTCACCGATGGATCAGTGTTCGGCGAGTCGGGTCCGGTGACGGCACGGCGGTCGAACACGGCCGGTTCGGTACTGGTGGAGGTCCTTATCGCCATGTCACTTATGACGATAGGGGTTCTGGCAATCGCCGCGGGCGGGCGTGCCGTGCGCGACCAGGCGGAACTGGCCGCGCGCCGCGCGGCCGAGGCGCTGGCGGCACAGCAGGTGCTCGAACACGGGACTGTGGGAGCACTTGGGGATTCGTTGCGAATCGACACGGTGTCGATCGGAATCCAACGGGTACGAGTCCGAACCGAGCGTCACGAAATGCTGCCGGGCCTCGTGTGGATCCGGGTACAGGCTGACGCCGGCGCCGGAAGCGCTCCGTGGGAGCTCGAAACATTGCGCCGGATCCCATGAGGACCGTTGCGTAGCCCGTGCAAACGGGCTTTCTTCTACGGAATGGGTGTTGTTGATTCGAATCTCGGGACCCGACAGCCGGGTGTCCGGGCGTCGTTTGACACGATCCGGGAGGATGTCTAGTATGTGGCTCACCTGCCACACAGAGCCCAACTCTAAACGGTTGAGCGGCTTGCCGGTATGACACCGTTTGGTTTCGGCCGAAAGAGACGCTCGGTCGGTCTCGACATCGGTAGCGGCTTCGTCAAGGTCGCCGTAGTCGATCACTCGGGCAGTGAGCCCCTGGTCGAGCGGCTGATCGTACGTCCGCTGAGTGCCGACGCGATCGTCGAAGGCGAGATCATGGATCCCGGCCTGGTCGCGCAAACCGTCGATTCGATTTTCGATGAAGAAGGTCTTTCGCAGCGCGACGTGGTGGTCAGCGTCGGAGGACGCGATGTAATCATCAAGCCGATCCAGATGGATCGGATGAAGAAATCTGATGCCCGCGAAGTCATCCGTTGGGAAGCGGAGCAGCACGTACCATTCGACATGGATGATGTTCAGCTCGACTTCGAGATCACGGATCCTGAGGGAGAAGGGCTGCAGATGGGGGTTCTGCTCGTCGCGGCCAAGCGCGAACTGGTCGAGAACAAGGTTGCGCTGCTCGATGAGGCGAATCTCAACCCCCGGATCATAGATGTCGATGCTTTCGCGCTGCACAATGCGCTCGAAGTGAACTATCCGGAGGCCATGAAGGGGTTGTCGAGCCTCGTCAGCATCGGTCATGAGACCACCAACGTCAATATCCTGGAGGATGGAGTTCCTGTCCTCACCCGTGACCTGAGCTTCGGAACACGACGCCTGTCGCTTGATCTACAGCGTGAGCGCGGAATGCTGGCGGACGAAGCGGAGTCCGTTCTTCGCGGTGACGGGACTGACGAGCGACTCCGCTCGTTTCTGTACGAGCGCTCCCAGGAGGTGGGAAGAGGCATCGAGCGAGCGACGGCCTTCCTTGAGACGCAGGAGGTTGGGGCAAGTCTCGGCCGGCTTTATCTGTGTGGAGGGGGGGTCCGCGTGCCCGGACTCGCCGAGGCGTTGGCGGAGCGGCTTAGTGTTGAGACGAAGATCGCGAATCCGATCGAGCGGCTGAGTGTGAAAGCCGGTGCAGTCGATCTCGAGGAAGCCCGCGGCATCGCTCCCCTGATGATGCTGTCCGTCGGCCTGGCCCTGCGGAGACTCGCGTGATTGAGGTAAACCTCCACCCGACCGGCGGAAAGGCCCGCAGCAGCAGGCGTCCGCGCCTGGCTACTCCTGCGTGGCTCGGATCGGGCAGGGGGGGGCACGATGGTCGCGATCCGTGGACCCTGGCAGCGATGATCGCATTCGGACTCGCGGTGCTGACGATCGGCGGACTGTGGTTCACACAGCGGTCGGCCCGCGGCGAGTTAGACGCCAGAATGGAAAACGCTCGTGCCGACTCGACACGGCTGGCAGACCTGCGGGTGCTGAGTGACAGCCTCACGGCCAGAGAGCGAGAGATCCGGGAGCGGCTCGAACTGGTCAAGGGGCTGGATGAAGGTCGCTTCGTATGGCCGCACTTGCTCGACGAGTTGAGCAAAGCACTTCCCGAATTCACCTGGCTCACAGCAGTTCGGGTCTCGACTCCACTTCCCGATCTCACGGTCCAGATCGACGGGCTCGCGGCAAATCCGCTGGCGATCACCAGGTTCGTTCGGAACCTGCAGGAATCCGAGTATGTCGAGCAGGTCAGGATCATGGGCAGTCAGCAGACCGAAGTAGATAATGTCTCCGCCCATGCGTTCAAGGTCGTGGTCACCTACGCCGATTCTCCTGAACCCCGCGTGTCCGCGGGGTTGGAGGGGAGCTGAGCATGGCGCTGCTTCCTCAGGACCAGCGGCACCAGAGCATGTTGCTCATCGTGATTCTGTCGATCGCGGCATCGGCCCTGTACTACGTCTACGTATACCGACCAAACGGCGCCGAACTCGTCGAGCTTGCGGAACAGGCGGAGAATCTCGAGCTGCAGAACGAGCTGGCCGAAGCCAGGATCGGGGATTTGCAGCGCCTGCGTGACCGACTGTCACGTGCCGAACAGCAGTTCACTCTGCTCCAGAGGCTCGTTCCCTCGGGCGCAGAGGTTCCAGCAATCTACGAAGCGATCGCGACCCAGACGCAGGCGCTCAACCTTCGGCTGATCAACGTCGAACCATTGGCGCCGGTGGATGTTGACAGCGCCGGGACGCTGCTCAGGCAGGAATGGCAGATGGAGGTCGAGGGTGAGTATCACGCCGTGGGGACGTTTCTTGCGCGCGTGGCCTCGTTCGACCGGATCGTCCGGCCGCATATCACGCAGATCGTGCCGGCGGAAATGACCCCGTCGGGTCGGCAGATCATCCGCGCGACATTCCAGCTCGAGACATTCGTCCTCGGCACGACCGAAGTGCGGCCGACCGAAGTACGGCCGACCGAAGGGGAGGGCGGCTGAGATGAACAGAGCGGCACTCGTTGTCAGCCTGTTTCTTGCGGCGGTCCCGATCGTTCCGACCGGCATTCGAGCACAGGAGACCGAAGAACGACCGGTGCAGGCCGCGGATTCGGCAACGGTCGATCAGCGGATTTCAGTGAACCGGGAGACGTTCAACTATCCGGCGGGCACGCGGAGAGATCCGTTTGAACCGCTTTCGGCAGGTGATGACCTGGGGCCGCGATTCGAAGATCTGAACCTGAGCGGGGTCGTCTACAGTCCAGCGACGGGGAGCATCGCGATTCTCACGGATCGGGCGACGGGCAAGCGATATCGAGTCTGGGAAGGTGACGTGATCGGCGGGGCGAAGCTCGTCCGGGTCCGTACCGCGGAAGTCGACTTCGTCGTCACGGCGTTCGGAGTGAGCCGGCAGGAGACGCTCCGCCTCAAGAGTAAGGACAAGGAGCAGGGAGGATGATCCTCAAAACGATTCTCGCCTCGATGTTACTCGCATGGTCGAGTGGCGGCCCGGGAGCGGTCCAGGAAGTTCGGATCGCCCAGGTCGGCGGCGAGACCGAGATCGTCGTGGTGACTTCCGGTGAGGTCACTTTCCGGGACTTCGCCCTGGAGGAACCCCCGAGGTTGATCCTGGACCTTTCCGGCGCAGAGACGGGGCTGCCGAATAGCAGCTACGATGCGATTCGCCGCGGTGGGGTGGTGCGGCTCCGGAGCAGCTG
>Ga0316194_10001935_pt1 | contig 14448 bp, 13 predicted proteins | sample CroRivsedime1_MG_FD_204936 | JGI IMG/M metagenome (GOLD analysis project Ga0316194, IMG submission 204936) | Coastal sediment microbial communities from Maine, United States - Cross River sediment 1 | ecosystem: Environmental > Aquatic > Marine > Coastal > Sediment | place: USA: Maine...
CCATTGCAGCCATTGCCACTCCCCGTGGCAATGCTGGTGTTGGCGTTATTCGTATCTCTGGTTCAGCGACAAAAGAAATCATACAAAAGTTATGCGCTACCGACCTTGAGCCGCGAAAGGCGACACTTGGAAAAATACACGATCAGCAGAATCGCCTGATTGACCAGGTACTACTAATTTTTTTTCCTTCACCTCACTCATTTACTGGAGAAGATGTCCTTGAGTTGCAGGGCCACGGTGGTACCGTTGTTCTAGACATGCTGCTCGAACATGTTCTTTCACTCGGATGTCGCCAGGCGCGAGCAGGTGAGTTTTCTGAGCGTGCTTATCTTAATGGAAAGATTGACCTGGCCCAGGCGGAAGCAATAGCCGATATCATAGAAAGCCATACACGCTCTGCGGTCCGTGGTGCCATGCGCTCGCTTGAAGGGGAATTCTCGAAAGAAGTATATGAGCTAGTCGAAGACCTCGTGCATCTGCGAATGCTGGCTGAAGCCTACATGGATTTCCCGGATGAAGAAATTTCTGAAATCCCTCAGAAAGAATTTACCGATAAGCTTGACGATTTGACAAACGGTATTAGCCAACTGCTGGCAATGGCAAGTAAGGGCAATTTATTAAGAGATGGTTTTCACCTGGTCCTTGCAGGGAAGCCTAATGCAGGTAAATCGAGTTTATTGAATACACTGACAAAAAACGATACAGCGATAGTAAGTGAACAGGCGGGTACAACCCGCGACATCATCAGGGACAGAATTGATCTGGATGGTATAGTCATTGATATTACGGATACAGCAGGCCTGAGGCATACAACAGATGTCATCGAATCTGAGGGAGTCAGACGCGCGCAGAAGGAACTTGAAAAAGCAGACAGAGTTTTACTCATCATAGATGAAGCAGATTATGATCAGGAACTGGCAGGAGAATTACTGGATTTTGTTGATGATGAAACAGCAGTAACAATCATTAGAAACAAAATTGATTTGCTTGGAAAACAACCTGAAATTATAAAAAACAATAATCAATACGAAATATTGCTTTCAATAAAAACAGGAATCGGTGTTGATTTACTGTATCAGCACTTAAGAGAGGTAGTAGCGACTGAATCGCTAACTGAAGGTGTGTTTACTGCCCGACGAAGACATCTAGAAGCACTGGAAGAGGCACAGGCGTTATTATTAAATGCAGCAGGCCACCTGACACCATTTATTCAACTTGAATTACTGGCAGAAGATTGCAGACAGGCACAGAAATCTTTAAATACAATAACAGGCGAGTTTAGTTCAGAGGACCTACTAGGCAGGATATTCAGTTCATTTTGTATCGGTAAGTAATTGTTACTGACACACTAGTAATATTCACCTCCTCAAGCGTTTCTCAAATCAATAACAAGTCAAATACCAGGTAGTGCCTCCTTGCATGCTTAAATTGAAACTAGATAAGATTACTTAGCCTACTACAGAATATATTCTATGGCAGAATAGTAATGTTGCGATGATAATTTGGCCTAAAGTAAGGAGAGTTATATGCCCGTTAAGTTAGTTCCTAATTGTTTGCATAAGGTTCAAGCGGTTCTAGGTTAAGGCGCTACTGGAATTGTATACAAAGCTAATGATTAGAATTGCAGGGTACCGTGTCTACGATGATAAATATCAAAACTGATAATTCTTATATAAAGAATACTAAAGCAGTAAAAATGCAGTTGAAGATTTCAATCTTTCATCAGAATTGAGCGACTTGTAGTTGAGTCTTAACCGGTGAAAACAATTATCAATTATTCAATACAGAAACAACACGAATATTTTTGAATGAACTATTTTGTTTTTTTTGTAAAAAGATTGCGGGTGATATAACGCACTGACCTTCCTGTCTTTCTTCCTATTTTTTCAGCTATTGAACGTGGGTGTTCCATTTTACCGATATCATCATCTGTTAGCAGACCTGGTGCCAACCGTTTTTTTAGTTTTAGTACCGCGCCGTAATCAGCTTCAACGAATTGATCGAAGATCCATCGGCCAACAAGATTCCAGCGACTGCTTTGATGAACGCTGGCCACGAAATCAACCAGCCAGGGTTGATGATCAGGGGTGATCAATGTATTGCCGGCACTACGAAGATCACAGTGAGTAACACCTTTCTCATGAATGTCGTCTAATACCTTTTTCATACGCTCAAAAAATTCATTATCGAGAGTATTTTTTTGCACCTGACTGGCAGCCACCCCGTTGACAGATTCAACCAGAAAGGCATATCGGTTGTAGACATAATAGAGTTGAGGTACACCGGTGACACCATTGAGTTGCTTAAGTGCGCGAACCTCACGCAACACCAGTAGAGGCGCTATAAGTCTCTTGAACCAGGTATCGCTGTAGGTGTAATCCTTTAGAACTGCTTCGTCTTCTTCATACCTTATCTGCAAAACATCAGGCCTTGAACCATGCGCCTTGCGGTGTGTCGCGGTTGCATGTTGCCGGATAACATCTAGATCAATCGATTGCCAGTCAATCATTTCTCTCACTTTCTAGTAAGGAATCAATGGCATTAGTGGCGTCTTCTGGTTCAAGTTTATTGAGGCAGTCAAGGTGTCCTAGCGGGCACTCTCGTTTGAAGCATGGTGAACAGGTAAGAGACAGTGTTAAAATTTTAGCCTTGTTAGATAAGGGCGGTGTGAACCCGGGGTCTGATGAACCATAAATGGCGACCAGTGGTTTATCAAGCGCGGCGGCAATATGCATAAGGCCTGAATCATTAGAAACTATTGCTGAGGCGATAGACATCAAATCAATGACTTGTCCAAGTTCTGTCTTGCCCGCGAGATTATGGCAACGGCCTGCAGTAGATAAATTAATCTCTGCACTAATAGCATCATCTTTTACTGAACCGAGCAGCCAGACATGCCAGCCCAGATCAAGGTAGTGATTAGCAAGTTTTGCGAAGTGCCTTGCTGGCCATTGTTTCGCCGGACCATATTCGGCTCCGGGGCATAAAACGAGAACGGGTGTAGTTGGGGCCGTTAAATTTAAAGCATTGAGACTGGTAAATGTACTCTTATCGTCAGTTTCCAGGTGTGGCATTGGAATATTAATATTAAGCGGCTGGTCAGCAGGCTGTGCCAGTGAGGCAAACCGCATGACGGTTTTCGGTAATGCTTCACGGTCGAGTTTTCTGGCGTCATTAACCAGGCCATAGCGCATCTCGCCAATAAATCCCGTGCGGCGAGGAATGCGGGCCCAATATGGGACCAGGGCTGACTTGAATGAATTAGGCAGGATAATTGCCTGATCATAGTTATGGCTACGCAAAGATTTACCTAGTAGGTAGCGTTGTCGAAGGCTGGCTTGTCCGTGCTTGAACGGGGAAGCAATAGAGTCAGAAACTTCCGGCATGTGTGCAATTAACGGTAATGACCATGCGGGCGCAAGTACATCAATGATGCAGTTCGGTTTATATTGTTTCAACAGGATGAAAAGTGACTGTGCCATCATCATGTCACCAACCCATGACGGGCCGACAACAAGAATCCGGTCAGCAGTATTCACAAAGAGTAGCCCTTGCGGGATCAGTCTTCTTTCTGCAGGATATAGACTGTGCTGCAGTAAGGACAGGTAGCTTTGCCTTCATCATCCAGTGCAAGGAAGACACGCGGATGGGCGTTCCACTGGCTTGCACTGGGTAGAGGGCACGACACCGGCAAGTCCTGTTTGCTAATGTTGTGAATCTGCGGCGATGTCATTTTTGTGCTTCCATTGCCCTGGTCGCTTATAGAATTTTGCATAGTAAAACTCCTGCTTTAATAAACCCTGGTCAACCATTCAGGATGGCTTTCTCTACGTCCATGAATCTGATCGAAATACATAGCCTGCAGTTTTGTTGTAATTGGGCCTCTACCACCGTCACCAATTTGCCTGTTATCCAGCTCACGAATAGGTGTTACTTCTGCAGCTGAGCCGGTAAAGAATGCTTCGTCAGCGATATACACTTCGTCGCGTGTGATGCGCTTTTCAACTAGTTTTAGTCCCAGCTCATCAATGAAATGAATGATGGTGTCTCGAGTAATGCCATCCAGTGCAGAGGTCAGATCTGGGGTATATACGACATTGTCACGCGTGATGAAAATATTCTCACCGCTACCCTCAGCAACAAAGCCTTCAGGGTCAAGCAATAAGGCTTCGTCATAACCATCTGCACGTGCTTCCTGCAGCGACAGTATCGAATTGGTGTAGTTGCCATTTGATTTTGCCTTGCACATGGTGATATTGACGTGGTGGCGGGTATAAGAAGAGGTGCGTATACGGATACCCTTCTCCAGCCCTTCTTCTCCAAGATATGAGCCCCAGTCCCAGGCGGCGACGATAACATGTGTTTTCAGGTTATCAGCCCGCAGACCCATGCCTTCTGCCCCATAAAAGCACATTGGCCTGAGGTAGGCATTATTCAGTTTATTTTCGCGTACGACCTGGCATTGTGCATCATTCAACTCATCCTTACTAAAAGGAATATCCATCTGCAGGATATGTGCTGATCGAAAAAGCCGGTTGGTGTGCTCATGCAGGCGAAATATCGCAGTTCCACCTTCTGCATCGTAGGCGCGTACACCTTCAAAAACACCCAGTCCATAATGCAGGGTGTGGGTCAGTACGTGGGTTGTGGCTTCTCGCCAGGGAACCAGTTGACCGTCATACCAGATGACACCGTCACGGTCAGACATCGACATCATTTATTCTCCTGTTAGGATGATTTATTACGACCCGTTATTCCGGGCAAACATATTATTCCAGATCTCAGTTACCTGTTGACGCAAAGGCTTCTCATCGCTATCAGGAATGACCGCATCATGATCGTTCAATTTCAACTGGTAGCTCTTCTCTAACCAGCTGGAAAGTGCGCCTGATAATATACGATGGTGATTCGGGTCTAATAGTTCCAGACCTGCGAGAGTATCAAGCAGCTCTAGCGACTCAGTATGCCTGGTCAGCTGCGGATACTCATGTGCCCAGCGCAGAACCATATATTGCACCATAAATTCGATGTCAACGATACCTCCATGGCCCTGTTTCAGGTCAAATTCATCACTATGAGAGGATTTTTTTGCTGAGCGCAACTTTTCGCGCATTTCAACGATGTCTTTTCGCAGTTTTTTATCGTCACGAGGCCGGGTGAGAATTTCCTTTCGCAGGGCATTAAATTCCTCAGCCAGGGCCTGGTCACCCGCGATTACACGTGCTCTTACCAGTGCCTGGTGCTCCCAGGTCCATGCCTTCTTTCTCTGGTAGTTCTGCATGCGGCTGATTGTTGTAACCAGTGGTCCTGAATCTCCACTTGGCCTGAGGCGCATGTCTACTTCATATAGCCGCCCGGCCGGGGTACGTGTTGATATTATATGGACAAGACGTTGACCGATACGTGCAAAAAACTGCGGAATATATACCTTCCGCGGGCCGCTGGTCCTGTCAGAGTCAGGCAAACCGGCTGAAATAAAAACGAGGTCAAGATCTGAGCCAAAAAGCAGCTCCCGGCTACCAAGTTTGCCATAGCCAATAACACAAAATGGCAGGCTATCCTGAGTATAGTTTGTCGGCGTTCCGTGGCTGGAAACAATGTCATGAATACTCAGCTTGAGGCTGGCTTTTACACATGCTTCAGCAATAGCTGATAGAGATTTCCCGGTATCTTTGGCAGACAGGTTGCTTGAGATATCCAGCGAAGCAACACCAAGAAGTTTGCTGTTATGAAACTCTCTCAGCAGGTTCATCTGTTGTTCAAGATCACCCTGCTCTGCAGTTGAAAGATGTTTCTCAAGGCTTTTATCAAGCGTGTCCAGATCAAAATCAGCAAGTGAATACCCAATAAGCAGGTCATCAAGCAGGATTGGGTGACGTGTTAGTAAAATCGATATGTAAGGGCTAGCGCTGGTCAGGCGAATTAACTGGTGGCGTAAGGCTTCATTATCCAACAGCAGTGAAAGATAAACAGGCCGGCGTGCAATTGAAGTTAACAGATCAAGGCAGCGCAGAATGGTATCGTCTGTGTTTGCACATTTAATGGCCTGTTTTTTTATTGCCGTTACTGTTGTACCGACTTCATGCAGCAAAACCGGAAGCAGGCGATCAAGTCGGTTTCTGGCCGAAGCGCTGAGGCTATTATAGAAAGAGCCTGTGCGCAGAAGCTGTAGTCTTGAATAAAGTTCAGCAGCCTGTTGATAATGGTTTTCTACCAGCAAGGTTGCAGCAACATCATCTTCAAGCTCATTGTTCCAGAGATGAGACAGTCTGAGTGTTTGAGAGTTTTGATCCGGATTAGCCGTCGACATGAAAAGATCATGAAAGATCCTATGAATACGCTGTGTATGTCGGTGCAGTTCTTCATAAAATGACGGCCAGTCTGTAAAACCCATAGAATGTGCAAGAGCGATTTGCTGCTTTTTGTCATCTGGAAGGTTATGGGTTTGCTGATCCGCATACATTTGCAGCCTGTTTTCACATCGACGTAGAAAATAATATCCGTTTCGAAGGCTGCTTAATTCGTCATCTTCGAGCAGACCAGAGTCATTGAGCTGGTTAAGTACAGTAAGCAAACTACGTTGCTGCAGATTTTTATTGCGACCGCCACGAATCAGCTGATGAGCCTGTGCTATGAATTCAACTTCACGGATTCCACCGGGGCCAAGCTTAATGTTTTTCTCTAACTCTTTTTTTCTCATTAGTTCGCGTTCAATCATTTCTTTCATGTCACGAATTGATTCAACAGCAGCAAAATCAAGATACTTACGATAGACAAATGGCAACAAATTATTTAGCAGTTGTTCTCCGCGTTTACTGTCACCGGCTACGATATTGGCCTTGATGAAGGCATATCGTTCCCAGTCCCTGCCATGTAGCTGATAGTAATTAACCATTGCTGAAAAAGACAGGCAAAGCGCTCCACTATCGCCATTTGGTCGTAATCGGGTATCGACGCGGTAGACAAAACCATCGGCTGTTTGAGTTGTTAGCAGTTTAATAAACAGTCGCGCCTGGCGAATAAAGTATTCGCTGTTGCTGATAGGCCTGCTGAATGCCGTTTTGCCGTTTTCAGGGAAGCAGAAGATCAGGTCGACATCAGAAGAAAAATTCAATTCGCTGCCGCCGAGCTTTCCCATTCCGAGAACAACCATATGTTGTATATTGCCAGTTTCTTCACCAACCGGTTCACCCGATTTCATACTGGTCAGTCGGTAGCTGCATGCAAGTGTGGCGGAAAGGAGTACTTCAGCAGTCACGGATATACTGGACATGACCTCATCCAGAGATGCCCAGCCGGCAATATCACGAAAGGCGATATGCAGCATAGCCTGGTTTCGAGTACGTCGCAGGATATGCATGATTTCCTGTTCATCATCTGTAGCGGCAAGCGACGTGGCTAGCACCGAAGCAATATTGTCGCTGTCGAGAAACGAGAAAAGGCTTCCATCATCAATGATTTCTGTTAGGTAGCTGGCATCCTTACGCAGTAAGCCGCTGATAAAACGGCTAGCACTTAACACGCTTGGCAGAACACTGATCCAGTCAGTATTCTTTGTTGCATCTACTGTTAAATCACCAGCATTTACCACTGAAGCATCAGGCAGGTGAACAGATATTTCTTCAAATACCAGCACAACGTCGCCCTGCAACTGGTCCGGTAAAGAATAAAGATTTTCGTTGAAACGGTTAATTGAGTCCTGGTTCATCGGCAAAAAAAATCAAATCATTAACTGTGTAACAGAGATATAATATTAGCATTCTGACCCAACACTATGTGGTCAATAAACAGTTATTTAACAGATGAATAATTTTTGAGATGTGAGGTTTAGGAATATGTCGCTATTCGGAAGAATTTGTTTAATTGCGTGCTTGCTGTCACCTTTACCGGCGATGGCTGAGATAGCTGTGTTAATTCACGGCTACCATAGTAGTGCCGCAGCTTGGGAAACAAGCGGCGTCTCGTCTATTTTGGAGGAAAATGGCTGGTCCAGGGCGGGTCTGTACACGACAGCCGGACCGGTTGTGCAATTTCTTCCGGCACCAGAAAGTTCAGCTGAAAACCAGGTTTTTGTTATTGATTTGCCCTCTGAAGCACCAATTGCCCTACAGGCAGGTCTCTTGACTATGGTATTAAATGATATTCAATTGCGCTACCCCGATGAGCCGATAACTCTAATAGGTCATTCAGCTGGTGCCATCATAGCCAGGACCGTTCTGGTCAGGGGTGCTGCTTCAGGTGTTGTAAGGCTAATTTCAGTTGCCGGGCCAAACCTGGGAACAGAAAGGACGATACAGGCACTGAATGCCACCGATGTGCCCTGGCCATTTAGTTATGTCGCTGATTTTTTTGCTGATAGCGACTATCACACCATAAAAAGGTCGCGCCATTTACTGGTTGATCTTTTGCCAGCAACACCCGGCACCTATCTTGGCTGGCTCAATGTGCAGCCGCATCCGGATCTGGAATACATTGCTGTCGTACGTGGGCACAACCTGACGATGTCAGGGGACTGGATGGTTCCAGGTATGAGCCAGGACCTGAACAATGTTGTCGCCCTGTCCGGACGTGCCAGGGTGATCACTGTTCCAGTTGGACATGAACTGTCACCGCTGGATGGTGCAACACTGGCAGGTCTTTTGAATGAAGATTAAAAGTGCCTGTGGATACTGAGCAGTTCAAAGCGTTACTGCTTCAACAACAGAAAAGTCTGATGGACGTGTTGGAAAGTGGAAAGAGTGCTGCTGGTACCGTAAAACTGGATCAGACCAGTGTCGGACGATTGTCACGCATGGATGCCATGCAGTCTCAAGCCATGTTGCAGGAAGCATCAAGACGGCGACAACAATCCTTGCGTGATATCAGCAAGGCATTAGCAAGGATCGACTCCGGTGATTATGGTCTTTGTGAAGAATGCGGTGAACAAATTGCCGAGAAGCGCCTGCAGATAAATCCTACGGCGCGTTACTGTATAGAATGCAGCAGTAAGTTAGAGACAGCATAAGCGAGCATTTTTCTTTGTGATGATTTATTGATTCTGCTGAGAATGATGATCAGCTATTTTTCTTCATTATATTCGTTGCAAAGCCATCCAGGCTTACCTGGTTTTTATCTTCCCAGTATTTCCTGATCCCCTGCTCGCCTTTTTTTATTGCCCAGCTGTTTAACTGATCACGATCATCAATATATTCAAACAAAGGAACCCCTGTTCCGCATGATGTCTGGACCAGATCAACTTCGATATCGAATATCTGGCGACAACCCGGCAGGGGTTTGAATAATGAATGAAGTCTTTCCCATTCTGAATCTTCACGGGTGACTTCCCTTGCCATACCATATAGGCGAAGTATCATCGGTGTGCCGGAGAAGGAGCAGAACATGATGGTTATCCGGTTCGCCTGCTGTAAGTGTGCCGAGGTCTCATTGCCACTGCCAGTAAGGTTCAGCCAGATAACGCGCTTTTCATTTAGAACACGCAACGAATCCATGCCTTTTGGAGAGATATTCACCCTGCCCTGCTGTGCAGCAGTAGCTACGAAGAATATTTTCTGCTGTTCGATGAATGTGGAGAGCTTATCGGTGATTTCAGGGTGGATTTTTGACATGTGAAAAAATGCTTCAGGGTTTTTGCCAGACTCTGACAGTTAGCGGCCAGGCAACTTGCCTTATTCCATCAATGTTTCCCCAGCTCTGCAGTAGATTGTCGTAGATAAGATCTACAGGATTTTGATTGTTTCTGGTTGTATAAGCATTGACGGCAGACCATGTTGATAAATAAGAAATAAGTTGTTGAAAAGACCATATAATAGTCATGTTGAACTCTGGCACCGCCAACTCCTTAAATGGAAAGCTAACATTATTGTAACCATTTTCAACTATTGTCCGCTCAGCAGGCCAATATTGATTCAGAATATCGCTGTATAAATGATTGATATGTTTATCGATGTCAGGGTGCACGGTGAGTAAATTGTAAGACCATGCTGCGAGTATGCCTCCCTCTTTCAGGGTACATTCGACCACTGAACTAAATGCCGGTAAATCAAACCAGTGCAGTGCCTGAGCAATAGTGATCAGGTCAATACTTGATTCCTTGATCCCTGGTCTTTCTGCTGACGCTACAGTGTAAAGAACATTTTCCTGTGTATATGCATTTCTGATCTGAGACTCACTGGCGTCTGTAGCAATAACAGTCTGGAAGTCTTTAGCAAGCTGTAAGGCAGATTGTCCAGAACCCGTGGCGCAGTCCCAGGCGATTTTATGCTGCTGGGAGATTGTAGATAAATAGGAAAATAGAGCATCAGGATAGCCAGGGCGATGTTTAGAGTATGACGAGGAGTCATAGGAAAAATGATCTTTAAACGGAGACTGTTCTGGAGAGGTCATTCGGAATATATTCACCAACAGGGTAAGGTCATTAACAGGTTGCACGCTAATCTGAGCTGACAGCTTAAATGCAGCGTATCAGACTGGCAAGCGATGGCGGCAGTTTTATTCGGTAATAGGTGAGCTTTAGTTTTTGTTATTGCCGTAAAGCAAAAAAACCCCGCCACTGGCGGGGTAGTCAAAACCGATGATATATTTAACTAGTGCTTGAGTAATACGGCACTGGCATCATCTTCAATCATGTCAGGAAGTTCGTGAGCGATGCCCTTGTGGCAATCAATACAGGTTTCACCATTAGCAAAACCTTTAACATGGTTGTCTAAAGCACGGCGACCCTGTGATGGATAATCCATGTCATCATAGTGGTGGCAGTTGCGACACTCACGTGAATCGTTTTCCTTCATGCGGTCCCATTCATGCCGGGCTAGCTCGAGCCGCTTGGCTTCGAATTTTTCACGCGTATCAATGGTTCCAAGGGCCTTGTGATATAGCTCATTTGAGGCCTGGATTTTACGCTTGATTTTGTAGATCCATTCCCTAGGTACATGGCAATCCGGGCATGTTGCTTGAACACCGGTACGGTTTGCATAGTGAATAGTATCCTGATACTCAACATAGACATTATCGCGCATCTCATGGCAGGAAATACAAAATTCTTCTGTATTTGTTAATTCCAGAGTCCAGTTAAAAGCACCCCAGAAAATTACACCGAGGATAAAGCCGATGACCAGCACCGAAATTGAAATTTTCTTTTTAGACATGCTGTCTCTCCCAATAATTTAGCCGCATCAATTCCTGAATTCTCAATGACGCATAGAATCCACTGGTTCGAAATCATTGGCGATCAATTCTTTAGCCTTTACTTGTGGTACATGGCACTGGCTGCAGAAGTATCGGCGTGGCGATACGTTTGACATAATGGCCCCATCACGGCTTTCGAAGTGCGTCTGGCTAATCTTGGTAGCGCCACGAGCCTTGTAGTTGCTCCAGCTGTGGCAGCTAAGGCACTTGTTATGCTTGATTGTTACACGGTATTCATTAATCTTATGCGGGATAAGAGGTGGCTGCTGAAGATAATCCCGCTCTATTGGCTCTTCATCCTTCTGGTAGTGTTTCAGCGTCGGCGCGACGGAATCTTCTTCAAGTGCAAGATCTCCTCGCAATGATTTTACATGCTCAGCGAAGGCATAAGGGCTGAGCCCGAATATCCCGGCAGAAATTACCACACTCATTAAAATTATTTTCTTCATGACAGAACCTCATGCTTGTTGGCGACACTAGTGGTCTGGGTATTGTTAAATCTCAAATCAAATTGAAAAACATTTTCAGCGCAGACGTCGATACAACGGCCGCAGTTGGTACATTGACTGGACAGGATTACTGGCCCTGTACCTGTCGGTATTTCTTTTAATGCAGGGTTAATGACCTGGTGCTCAGGGCAAACGACGAAGCAGTCCATGCAGTCATTGCAATTTTCTCGATGGACTGCTGAAACACGTAAAATGCTGGCATATCCAAGTAGGCTATAGAAGGCGCCTACCGGGCAAAGGCTGCCACACCAGGCACGTTTGCTAACGAGGAGATCCAGCAAAAAAATCACCAGCACAATTCCCCACGCCATCCCCATGCCAAAAATGAGTCCACGAAACACCATAGATACCGGGTTAACCAGTTCCCATGCGATCGTTCCAGTCATCATGGCCAGCAGCAAGCTTGCAGCAAGCAGCCAGAAACGCGATTTTTTAGAGAATGTAGCACCGCCCTTTAAACCCAGCTTATTTCTCAACCAGGCCGCGGTATCGGTAACGATGTTGATCGGGCAAAGCCATGAACAGTACGTTCTGCCACCGATCAGGATATAGAGTAAAGTTACAATTACGGCACCGGTAATCGCGGCCTGAAGTGGCCATTGTCCGGCAAATACTGATTGAATGAGGACATAGGGGTCAGTAAGGGGCAGCACATCAAGCGTCAGGCTGGCAGCAAGATTACCTTTGATAATCCATATTCCTGCCAGTGGTCCCAGCAGGAACAGAGCCAGAATGCCAACCTGGGAAATTCTTCTCAGTATCAGCCATTTATGGGCCCCGAGCCATCCTTTCGCGGCGATCGCATCAGTGCCAGCTTGTGCAGTTTTAACGGCAGCCATTACTTGTCATCCCGTCGGCCATTGAGGGCATCGAGAGGGTTATCTGAAAAAGGAACTTTGCTTGTGTCGTCACCGGGGATAAGGCCTTCGCCTTCATAGTCGTATCGACTGCCCGCTGGCAGGTTGTATTCATGCTTATCTTCGGTACCGATCAGGGATCCGCCGGCCTTTTCTTTTTCTTCCCAGCCGAGGCGATAGTGCCCCTGCATTTGTCCTTTTGCGAGACTTAGAGGCATGACCTTGATCGCTGCCTGTTCGAGAATACAGGCCTGCTCACATTTTCCGCATCCGGTGCAGGCATCAGAGTGTACGATGGGAATGAACAGGGCATGTTTGCCGCTACGTGCATTGTGTCGATAATCCAGGTCGATGGCTTTGCCACGGACCGGGCAGATATTAAAGCAGACCTCGCAGCGAAGACCCTGGAAGGCAATGCAGGCTTCCTGGTCAATGACAACCGCAAGGCCCATTCGTGCATCATCGATATTTTCCAACGCATGGTCTAGCGCGCCGGTTGGGCAGGCCTTGATGCAGGGAATATCCTGACACATTTCGCAGGGAATATTGCGTGCTGTGAAATAGGGTGTGCCCAGGGCCACATCATCACCCGCTGCAGCCAGGCTTAGTGTGTCATACGGGCAGTCTCTGACACATAAACCGCAACGAATGCAGGCGCCAAGAAAACTATCCTCGTCGAGAGCACCTGGCGGTCGAATAGCATCAGCGGGCAAGGCACGCGACTGACGCGCATAGAGACCCAACATCAGCGCAGCTACACCGACACCCGCCGCTGTCCTGGCGGTTTCGGTGAGGAACTTTCTGCGTTTACCGGAGAACTTCATGGTCGATACATCAACACAGTAGCCATTGCCCGAGTGCGATTAGACAGTTAGTCTATGACGCCGTTACACACTAACGATCTTGACCGCACACTTCTTGTAATCCGTTTCCTTGGAAAGCGGATCAGTGGCGTCAAGCGTCAGTTTATTGACCAGGCGACTGGCATCAAACCAGGGAATGAAGACCAGGCCTTCGGGTGTCTTGTTTCGTCCGCGTGTTTCAACACGTGCTGTAATTTCGCCGCGACGGCTAACAGCCTTGACTTCCATACCACGCTTAAGACCACGCTTCTTTGCATCTTCAGGATGCATAAAGATGACAGCATCCGGGAAAGCGCGGTACAGCTCAGGTACACGTCTGGTCATTGAACCGGAGTGCCAGTGTTCAAGTACGCGTCCTGTACACAGCCATAGATCGTATTCTTTGTCCGGGCTTTCTGCAGGTGGTTCATAAGGTGCTGTAATGATGTTGGCGCGTCCATCCGCTTTACCATAGAACTTGACTCCCTCTCCAGCTTTGACATAGGGGTCATAGCCTTCGCGATAACGCCAGAGTGTCTCTTTGCCATCAATCACCGGCCAGCGTAGACCGCGTGTATTGTGATAGGTCTCGTATTCGGCCTGCTCATGACCTACTTTCGGTCCTTCCTGCTGGAAGCGACGGTATTCTTCAAACAGTCCTTTCTGCAGGTAATAGCCGAAGTATTCCATTTCATCGTTGTCGTAGACATTATCCAGATTGTCTGTAACCTGCTGTTTCGGGAACTTGTCGACCTGGCCGTTGGCATAGAGCACGTCATACAGTGTCTTGCCGCGGTATTCAGGCATGCTGTTAAGCAGTTCTTCCGGCCAGACGTCTTCAACCTTGAAATACTTCGAAAATTCTACGACTTGCCATACGTCAGAACGCGACTCACCTGGGGCCTTGATCTGCTGGCGCCAGAACTGTGTACGCCGCTCAGCGTTGCCGTATGCGCCTTCTTTTTCAATCCACATTGCTGTCGGCAGAATCAGGTCGGCAGCCTGTGCAGAAACCGTTGGGTAGGGGTCAGAGACGACGACAAACGCCTCCGGATT
>Ga0316194_10001936_pt1 | contig 14448 bp, 15 predicted proteins | sample CroRivsedime1_MG_FD_204936 | JGI IMG/M metagenome (GOLD analysis project Ga0316194, IMG submission 204936) | Coastal sediment microbial communities from Maine, United States - Cross River sediment 1 | ecosystem: Environmental > Aquatic > Marine > Coastal > Sediment | place: USA: Maine...
GACCCCGAGCTCCGAGCGCCCCGTGTTGGCGTTCAGGACGCGCATGCCGCCGACGAGCACCGTCATCTCGGGAGCGGTCAGCGTCAGCATGTGCGCCCGATCCACCAGCAGCTCCTCGGCCGTTCTCCCGTTTCCCTTGCCGTAGTAGTTGCGGAACCCGTCCGCGGTGGGTTCGAGCACGGCGAAGGCGTCCGCGTCGGTCTGCTCCGGTGAGGCGTCCGTGCGCCCCGGCGAAAAGGGAACCTTCACGTTGTGCCCGGCGTTCTTCGCGGCCTTCTCGACGGCGGCGCACCCGCCCAGCACGATCACGTCGGCGAGGGAGACCGCCTTGCCATTCGACTGCGACTTGTTGAACTCCTTCTGGATCCGCTCCAGGGTCTGCAGCACCTCGCGCAGCTGGGCGGGGTTGTTGACCTCCCAGTCCTTCTGCGGCGCGAGGCGGATGCGCGCCCCGTTGGCCCCACCGCGCTTGTCCGTGGTGCGAAACGTCGCCGCCGACGCCCACGCGGTCGAGACCAGCTGCGGGATGGACAGACCCGAGGCGAGGATCTTGCCCTTGAGGTCCGTGATCTCCTTCTCCCCGATCAACTCGTGAGTGACCTCGGGGACGGGGTCCTGCCACAACATCGGCTCCGCGGGGACCAGCGGGCCGAGGAACCGCGAGTGGGGCCCCATGTCGCGGTGCGTCAGCTTGTACCACGCCTTGGCGAAGGCGTCGGCGAACTGCTCGGGGTTCTCGTGGAAACGCTTCGCGATCGGCTCGTAGACCGGGTCGAATCTCAGCGAGAGGTCCGTCGTCAGCATCATGGGGGCGTGCTTCTTCGACGCATCGTGAGCGTCCGGCACCGTGCCCTGGGCCGACGGGTCCTTGGGAGTCCACTGGTACGCACCGGCGGGGCTCTTCGTCAGCTCCCACTCGTAGTTGAACAGGTTGTCGAGGTAGTTGTTGTCCCACTTCGCGGGCGCGGTGGTCCAGGCGCCCTCGATGCCGCTGGTGTACGTGTCGTCTTTCTTGCCGGTGCCGAAGCTGTTCTTCCACCCCAGGCCCTGCTCTTCGATGGGAGCACCCTCGGGCTCGGGACCGACGTACTTGCCCTCGACCGCGCCGTGGCACTTGCCGAACGTGTGCCCGCCGGCGATCAGCGCCACCGTTTCCTCATCGTTCATCGCCATGCGAGCGAACGTCTCTCGAATGTCTCTCGCTGCGAGTAACGGGTCCGGCTTCCCGTTGGGGCCCTCGGGGTTCACGTAGATCAGGCCCATCTGAACGGCGCCGAGCGGATTGGCCAGCTCTCTGTCGCCGGTGTAGCGCTCGTCTCCGAGCCACGTGTCCTCGGGTCCCCAGTAGATGTCCTCCTCGGGCTCCCAGATATCCTCGCGCCCGCCTGCGAAACCGAACGTCTTGAATCCCATCGACTCCAGGGCACAGTTGCCGGCGAAGATCATCAGGTCGGCCCACGAGATCCTGCGGCCGTACTTCTGCTTGATCGGCCAGAGCAACCGGCGTGCCTTGTCGAGGTTCGCGTTGTCGGGCCAGCTGTTGAGGGGCGCGAAGCGCTGGGTGCCGGACCCTCCGCCGCCGCGGCCGTCGGCGATGCGGTACGTGCCCGCGCTGTGCCACGCCATCCGGATGAAGAGCGGTCCATAGTGGCCGTAGTCGGCCGGCCACCAGTCCTGCGAGGTCGTCATCAGCTTCTCGATGTCCTTTTTCAGGGCATCGAGGTCGAGCTTCTTGAACTCCTCGGCGTAGTTGAACTTCTCGCCCAGTGGATTCAACTGGGGGGGGTTCTGGTGGAGAACCTTCAGGTTCAGTTGATTCGGCCACCAGTGTTGGTTCGCCGTGGTCCCGGTCACCTTGTGTCGACCAGGCCCGCTCATCACCGGGCACTTGCTTTCGGTCGCCATATCTCCTCCTATCGTGCTTTGCTTGTTCTTGCCGCCGCATTCGCGGCACAGTCGGCGCAGTGGCCGCGGAAGATCACTTGTGCTTCGTCGATGGTGCTGCCCGGCAGGCTCTCGGGGGGCAGCAGGCACGGCTTGCGACCCTTCAGGCAGGGCACATCCTCGATCCTGCCGCAGCCGCGGCATACGAAGTGATGGTGCCAGTGGTAGCTGGCCTCGTACAACGCCCGGCCCGGGCCGGCGTCGGCGAGCATGACCAGCGACGCTCCCGTCAGGTCCGCCATGACGTTGTAGATCGACATGCGCGGGATCGACTGGCCGCGCTTCTCGAGCAGCTTCACCACCTCGTCCACCGAGCGGTGGCCCCCGACCTCGCGCAGCACGGCGTAGACCAGGGTGCGTGGCCGGGTGGCCTTCAGGCCCACGGCGCGCAACCTTTGCCGGGCCAGGCCCTCGGGAGTCGGGGTGGGGCTGTCGGTCGTCTTTCCGGGCACGGGGAACACCTGCCTCCCACCCAAGGCTACCATTTGTTTTTACATTGTCAAACTCATTGCGCGATGGGACGATCTATGATCTAATACTTGTCCTAGACATTACCTAGTCAGACCCGAGCGAACGATCGGGTCCGGGCCAGGAGAAAGTAATGAAGATGCAAGCAGAGTTCCCGAAGGAGACCGGACGGCGGGGAGAGTTCATCCGGCAGGAGAGCGCGTTCCGGGAGTGGATCACCGCCGACGGCTCGTCCGGCTATCGCGCCGAGCCGGGTCGTTACCACCTCTACGTGTCGTACGCCTGCCCCTGGGCCCACCGCACGATCATCTTCCGGAAGTTGAAGGGCCTGGAGGACGTCATCGGCATGACGGTCGTGGACCCCATTCGCGACGAGCGCGGCTGGGCCTTCACCGACGAGGTCGGTGGCCCGGATCCGGTGAACGGCTTCCGCTTGCTGGCCGAGGCGTACCGCGCGACCGAGACCGGCTTTGGCGGTCGGGTCACCGTGCCGGTGCTGTGGGACAAGAAGACCGGGAGGATCGTCAACAACGAGTCGTCCGAGATCATCCGCATGCTCAACTCGGAGTTCGACGAGTGGGCGACCCGCCGGAGCGTCGATTTCTACCCCCGGGCTCTCCGCGCCGAGATCGACGCGATCAACGCCAACGTCTACGACAACGTCAACAACGGAGTCTATCGCTGTGGCTTCGCGACCTCCCAGGAGGCCTACGAAGAGGCGTACGAGAATCTGTTCGCGGCCCTCGAACGGCTCGAGGTCAGGCTCGCGCACCATCGCTTCCTGGTGGGCGAAACGCAGACCGAGGCAGACTGGCGGTTGTTCACGACCCTGGTCCGCTTCGACCCGGTTTACGTCGGCCACTTCAAGTGCAACGAAAGGCGTCTGGTCGATTACCCCAATCTGTGGGCCTACACCCGTGACCTCTATCAGACTCCCGGCGTCGCCGAGACCGTCAACCTCGACCACATCAAGCGCCACTACTACCTGACGCATCGCACCATCAACCCTACCGGCGTGGTGCCGCGCGGACCCGTCATCGACTACACCGCTCCGCACAACCGAGCGGCAGCCGTGGCTGTAGGAGCCTGAACGAGATCGGGAGAGGCAGCCTTCTACCAGGGAAGCTCCGCCCCTTCGTAGGACAGGAATCTTCCCGAGTCCTTCGCCTCGAGTCCATCCAGGACCCGGCGCATGCCCGCGACGCTCTCCGGCGAAAGCAACGGGGCGTTCTCTCCGCCCATATCCGTCCTGACCCAGCCGGGGTGCAGGACGACCGTTTTCACACCGCGGTTCTTCAGATCGATGGAGAGACTCTTAACGATCGCGTTCAGCGCGGCCTTGCTCGAGCGGTACAGGTAGCTCCCGCCACTGCCGTTGTCCGAGATGCTGCCCATCAGACTGGACATGAATGCGAGGACCTTCTTCTCGCTGGATGCGACATTGTCGATGAAGGCTTCGGTCACTTTCATCGCACCCATGACATTGACCCGGAACGTCTCCGCCCATCGCTCGTAGTCGATCTTCCCGAAATCATCGTGGTTTTCGTCGCCGTAGATGCCGGCGTTGTTCAGCAATACGTCGATAGCTTTGCCCCGCAAACCTTCGGCCAGCACCGAGATCGTGGGTTCCCGGGATACATCCAGCGGGTGCAGGCTGAGGCGGCCGTCCGAGGCCCGAGCCAGCCCGGTCAGCTCTTCCGCCCTGTCGGGGTATCGACAGCACGCGAACACACGCCAGCCGTCGTTGCCGTACTGTTTGGCAAATTCCAATCCGAGTCCGCGGTTGGCACCGGTGATCAGGACGCTTGACATGAGCACTTACTCCATTACTCCAACTCGATAGCCACGTCGAACGTTCATTGTAGCGCAGGCGGGGTTGCCCCTTGGCCTGTGACTCTGTAGAGTGTGCGGCCTCAATTTTATTCGTTTCAACCCTCAAGGAGTCGACATGACTGCCCGTGTGATCTCATTCCATTACACGTTGACCGATCCTGACGGGAAGCAACTCGACTCGTCGCAGGGCCGGCCGCCGATGTCCTACGTCGAGGGCATCGGCCAGATCATTCCCGGACTCGAGTCCGAGCTCGGGAAGATGAGCCCCGGCGACAAGCAGCAGGTCAAAGTGGCCGCCAAGGATGCCTACGGCGATCGCAACGCGGACCATGTGTTGAAGGTGCCGATCGACCAGTTGCCGACGAGCGAAGTCAAGGTCGGTGATCAGTTCCGGACGGGCGAGGAGGACCATGCACCCGTCGTGACCGTCACCGAAGTCGAGGGGGACGCCGTCACGCTCGACGGCAACCACCCCTTGGCCGGCGTTGATCTGACCTTCGATGTCGAGGTGACCGAGATCCGTGACGCGACCGAGGACGAGCTGTCCCACGGCCACGCTCACGGACCTGGTGGGGCGCACGACTGAGGTCCCGGCCCCCGGGAATCAGCCGGCGCGGGCGGCCAGGATCGCCTTTGCGGCCTTCGTACATTCCGCGTCGTCGAGCACCGGCGAGACGTCCATATCCCTGTGCGGGTTCCACTGACCCAGGTAGCGCTGGATCGCGCCGACGTCCGCCGCCCCCGATCGAGGAGATGAGGAACCCCCCTGGGAGACACTTGCGATTTCCGGGACCTGTCCCCCCCGATCCTGCGTCTTCCCTGACAGGGGCGCTTGCCAGGAGGCGACGACAGACCTCCGGGTGCTCCACCGGCCTGCAAGGCCGGCGCAAAGGATGCAAAGAGAGGAGGGCCCGAACATGTCCGAGAAGCAGAAGATGGTCGTCGTCGTCACCCAAGGTGTCCAGGATGAACGCTCCTCGGTGGCGTGGAGCGTCGCCAATGGTGGCGTCGGCATGGGATTCGAGGTGACCATGTTCCTGGTCAGTTCCGGCGTCGACTGGGTGCGCAAGGGCGCGGCCGAGAAGGCACGGCCGAACCCCCTCGATCCCCCGATCCAGGAAATGATGGACAATGTCATCAACCATGGCGGAAAGATCCTCGTTTGTCCGCCGTGCGCTGGTGTGCGCGGCTACGAAGAGGACGACCTGATCGAAGCCGCAAAGCTCGCCGGATCGCCCGCCATGCTCGGGATCGCCGCGCAAGGGGCGATTGTCGTGACATTCTGATGCAAGGGTCCGCCGAATCCGGCCGGAACCCGGAATCGCTCGGGCGCTTGGCTACCCTCGCGCCCGAGCGTGCGAGAATCGAAGGGATGACCGAACGAAGCGCAGCCAAACGAGACTTCACGCAGGCCGTCGAAGGGCAGATCGACGCGCTGTACGGACTTGCCCTTCGTCTCGTGAGGAACGAAGCGAATGCGGAGGATCTGGTGGCGGAGACCCTGACGAAGGCGTGGCTGGCGATTGGCACGCTGGACGATCCGAACCGCTTTCGTCCCTGGATCTTCCGCATCCTGCGCAATCATTTCATCAGCGAGTACCGGAAGGAGTCTGTTCGCCCCCGGCTCGTTTCGATCGACGAGCACGAGGACGACACGAACGAGGCCGATGTTGTCTCGTTGCTCAACCGGCAGCCGGACGAATTCCTGCAATGGTGGGCGAACCCCGAGACCGACGTGGCCAACCGGCTGCTGGGCGAACAGATCATGGCCGCCATTGAGGAGCTGCCGGATAGCTTTCGCGAAACCATCCTGCTGGTCAACGTGGATGGACTGGGATACGACGAGGCGGCGGAGGTGCTGGGAGTTCCCACGGGCACGATTCGCTCGCGGATGAAACGCGGCCGCACGCTGCTACAGAAGGCGTTGTGGACTCAGGCCAGGGATGCGGGCCTGATCCCACAGCAGGAGAGAATGAAATGAGCCGACCAGAAGATCCCCCGACTCATCGGGATCACGACGATATCGGTTGCTTGGCCGCCATCGAGACCTTCTACGCCTATCTCGACGGTGAACTGAACGACCTGAAAGCGATCGCCGATTTCGAACACCACATGGCCCATTGCCGGAGTTGCTTCACGCGCGCGGAGCTGGAGGGTGTACTCAACGAACGTTTGAGGGAGCTGGCCAGGCACCGCGCGCCGGACCGGTTGAAGCGTCGCGTGCGCGACCTGATGAACCAGTACTAGGCGGAGAGAACCATGGAATTCGATCAAGAGCTCGACACACGCGGCCTTCTGTGCCCGATTCCCATCCTGAAGACCAAGGGCGCCATGGACAAGCTGCAACCCAGTCAGGTTCTGAAGGTCGTCTCGACTGATCCCGGATCGGTGCGAGACATGGAGGCCTTCGCGAGACAGACACGGAACCCTCTGCTGCACTCTCGGGTGGACGGCAAGGACTACATCTTCTTCCTGCGTAAGGAAGGGTAGGCGAAGGAGACTCTCGCATGGACAGCACTCCGCGCAAGATGGCCATCATCGCCACCAAGGGCACCCTGGACATGGCCTATCCGCCGTTCATCCTGGCCTCCACGGCTGCCGCGCTCGGCTATCAGGTGCAGATCTTCTTCTCGTTCTACGGTCTGCAATTGCTGGACAAGAACCTGGATCACATCAGGATCAGCCCGCTGGCAAACCCAGCGATGCCGTCGCCCATGCCCTTGCCCACGCTGATGAAGGCGTTGCCGGGCATGGAGGCCATGGCGACGGGCATGATGAAGGCGAAGATGCAGAAGAAGGGCATCGCGTCGCTGGAGGAACTGCGCGCGCTCTGCCTCGACTCGGGGGTCAAGTTCATCGCGTGCGAGATGACGTTGAGCCTCTTCGAGCTCGACCGTTCCGACCTCATCGACGGCATCGATTTCGGGGGAGCCGCGACGTTCGTCGACTTCGCCGGTGACGCCCAGATCAGTCTGTTCGTGTGATCGCGACTGAGAAGAGGTCGCCGGGATGCCTGCGATCGAGGGTAAGACGTGAAACCACCCCATCGTCGTTGACGGGGTGGTCTACCGGTTCCCGTAAGGAGGCTTACCACCAGGGAAGCTCGCGGCCCCCGGGGATCAGCCGGCGTGGGCGGCCAGGATCGCCTTTGCGGCCTTCGTGCATTCCGCGTCGTCGAGCACCGGCGAGACATCCATATCCATGTGCGGGTTCCACTGACCCAGGTAGCGGTGGACCGCGCCGGCGTCCGTCGCCTCGATGATCGCGACGCCCGTCCGGCCGGTCATCTCGTGCCACCTTCCGAGGATCTTCACGCCCTCGCCGGCATCCGTTTGCTGTTCGGGGGTCATCGAGCTGAAGATCTCGAGGACCGGCAGCCACTTGTCTTGATCGATCGCCCAGCTAACCATGAACTTCATCGTCTTCTCCTCCATCTACTTCTTACGTTCGATCACCCACTCGCAATGCGCATCGCCACGGACCATGTTCTTCGTCAGCTTGAACGTGAAGTCCGGGTTCAGGCTCTCGACGGCGCCGTCGCCCCATCGCTGATGCCCCACGCCGCAGGAATCGAAACCCTGGTTCTGCTCCTTCCACCGCTTGTGCCAGGGGCACTGGGTGGTCCTTGCCACACATCGGTCCCCGGTTGACTCGACGACGTCGAACTCGAACTCCGGCCCCATCGACGCCTTGGCCAGGAGATGGGTGGCCGCTTCGATGTCTGTGGCGTTGTCGGTGGCCATTCCGAGGTTGTCGGCAAATTCCTTGGCGCCCTTTCCGGCTTCATACCACAGCGGGCCGTTGAACTCCTCGAACTTCTCCTGTCCGACCGCCTCCTTGAATGCCTTGGAAATGGCGGCGTAGGCGCCGGTCAGTCCCTTGGTCGCCATCTCCCAACGCGCGTTCTCGGGAATCTTGTCTATTTTGTCAGCCATCCGGAATCCCTCCTTTTGTAGCCATTGTTGAACCGGTCCCGTCCTCGAGTTGAGCCAAGGATCTACCAAGAAGAGGCAGGAGTCCAGCGGAGATTACCGTCCGGGTGGTTCAGAGAGGCCAGTAGCTGTGCCTCGCGCTCGAAGCGGGCGCGGGGGACGGCGCGGCACTCAGCGAAGAGTCCGCCGTCCAGATCGCTGCCAGGGCCCAGACAGAAGTGCTGGTCTTTGACCTCGACGGATCTGGCGAACGCCTGCTACGCTGAGTCATACGACCGTGTAGCGACCGTGGCGATCCGACGGCAAGAAGAGGAGGTTTCTGTGGATACTTTCGACGCGATCTACCAGCGACGCGCAATCAAGGGCTTCGATCCTACGTACCGTATTCCCCCCGAGGAAGAGAGAAAGCTGCTCGATGCGGCGATCCAGGCTCCGACCAGCTTCAACATCCAGCACTGGCGATTCGTGATCCTACGGGATCCAGAGCTCCGACAGCGCATCCGGAAGGAGCTCGGGAACGACCAGTCGCAGATGACCGACGCCTCTCTCCTGATCCTGCTGACCGCCGACAAGAAGGCGTGGGCCAAGGAGCCTGACCGCTACTGGCGCAACGCTCCGCCCGACGTCGCCAAGATTCTCGTCGATTGGATGGGCCCTTTTCACGAGGGACGGGAGTGGCTCGAGCGCGACGAGGCCCAGCGATCGATCGGAATGGCTGCGCAGACCCTGATGCTGGCCGCCAAGGCGATGGGCTACGACTCTTGCCCGATGATCGGTTTCGACATCGACAAGGTTGCAGAACTGATCCACTTGCCCGAGGACCATGTGATGGGTCCCATGGTCGCGATCGGCAAGGGTACGAAGGACCCGTGGCCGAAGCCAGGACAGCTTTCGCTCGAAGAGGTCGTGATCGAGAACGGCTTCTGAACCACCAAGGAGATCCGATGCCCCAGACCATCGACGACGAAACCCGGGCCCTGTTCCAACCCTTCGCCCTCGGCGACATCCCCCTGCGCAACCGCGTGGTGCTGGCGCCCATGACTCGCGCTCGGGCGGGGACCGAGCGCGTGGCCAACGCGCTGATGGCCGAGTACTACGCGCAGCGCGCAGGCGCGGGCCTGCTGATCACCGAGGCGACGACGGTTTCGGCGCAGGGAAACGGCTGGGTCGAGTCTCCGGGGGTTTACACCGACGCACAGGGCCAGGCATGGAAGCCCGTGGTCGAGGCGGTTCATGCGAAGGGCGCGCCTATTTTTCTCCAGCTCTGGCACTGCGGACGCGCTTCGCACAGCGATTTCCATGGTGGCGAGCTGCCCGTCGCACCCTCGGCGATCAAGAACGGCGGCGAATACGTCCATACCCCGCTGGGCAAGAAAGACTACGAGGTTCCACGGGCGCTGCGAACTGAAGAGCTGCCTGGCATCGTCGCCGACTACGTGGCCGCGGCACGCCGCGCCAAGGAGGCGGGCTTCGACGGAATCGAGGTCCACTCGGCCAACGGATATCTACTCGACCAGTTTCTGCAGTCCAGGACCAACCACCGCGACGACGCATACGGCGGCAGCATCGAAAACCGCTTCCGCCTGCTTCGCGAGGTGGTCGAAGGTGTGAGCACGGTCTTCGACGCCGGCCGCGTCGGCGTACGGCTGGCCCCCAACGGGGTGTTCAACGACATGGGCTCGCCCGACTATCGCGAGACCTTCACTTACGTGGCCGGGCAGCTGGACGCCTACGGGCTGGCCTACCTGCACGTCATGGACGGCCTGGCGTTCGGATTCCACGCGCTCGGCGAACCGATGACCCTCGAAGACTTCCGCGCCGTCTTCTCCGGTCCGCTGATGGGCAACTGCGGCTATACCCAGGAGACTGCAGAGGCCGCCGTTGCCCGCGGTGCCGCCGACCTGATCGCCATCGGGCGGCCGTTCATCGCGAACCCCGACCTTGTCGAGCGCTTCCGGAACGGCTGGCCCCTCGCCCCCGACTCGGACCCGGGCACCTGGTACTCGGGGGGGATCGGCGAGGAAGGCTATTCGACCTTCCCGAGCTATAAGGAGGCGGGAGCCCGGTAGCCAGATCAGAGCTTCTCGTCCAGCAGATCTTCCCGGACGTAGACCACGCCCGACCCGGAGAGCAGCGTTCGCAGTTCCTCGCCCTCGAGATCGTCGCGCACCTTCACCGTGTACCGCTCGCCCGGAAACCATTTCGAGTTCATCCGTTCGAGGAGCGCGTTGATCCGCAGATGGGTCCTTGCCACCATCTCGTCGACCACGACGGTGATCTCCCGCCGCCGGCATGCAACCATCCGCACGCCCGGCACCTTGCGCACCTTGGCCGTGAACTTCTTCAGTAACCGCCGCGGTCGCTTCGTGACGAGGCGGTAAGCGAGCCACCCCCCGAAGGCGATGGCGATCATGGCCGGCAGATCCCACCGCGTCAGCGCCAGGAAGATGAAGGCGCCGATCGCGGCCGCGCCCACCGCCACCCAGGCCCACTGCTTGGGCTCGAGATCGCGAACCGACCCGAGACGCTCGCGGATCCGATCGGTCAGGGGCACCTTGGACGAGATCCCGCTTTCGATCTCCTGACGCACGGCCTTCAGCGCCTCGACCAGCTGCCCCGCGTCGGCCCAGCGGTCCTCGGGCCGCTTGCGCAGGCAGCGCGAGATCACTCGCTGCAGGCTCGCCGGCAGGTTCGCTCGGACTTGCGTCACGGGGCGGGTCTCTTCGTACGCGATCGCATGCAACGTATCGATGGGCGAGGTGCCGGTGAAGGGAAGCTGGCCCGCGGCCATGTGGTAGATCACGACCCCCAGCGAGAAGATGTCGCTGCGCGGATCGACGGGCTGCGCGCGCGCCTGCTCGGGGCTCATGAAAGCCACCGTCCCCAGCAACATTCCCGCCTGGGTCTGGTTGAGCGCTTGCGTCTCGCGTTCCGAGGGGTCGAGATCCTCGTCGGTGGTCCGGGTTTCGAGCAGCTTGGCCAGGCCGAAGTCGAGGATCTTGGCATGGCCGTCGGGGGTCAACATGATGTTGTCGGACTTGATGTCGCGGTGGACGATACCCGCCTCGTGCGCCTTGGCCAGACCCTGCGCCACCTGGATCGCGATCTCGACGGCGCCCTGCGCGTCCAGCTCGCGCGCGGCGATCAGGTCGGTCACGGTGCGGCCGGCGACCAGCTCCATCGCCATGAAAACCACGCTCGGCTGCCCCGGGTCACCTGGAACCTCGTCGACATCGTAGATCTGAGCGATCGCCGGGTGGGTCACGGCGCCGGCCGCGCGGGCCTCCAGAAGGAAGCGGCGGCGGAGGTCAGGATTGGCGGTGAACTCCTCGGGCAGGATCTTCAGGGCGACGGCACGCTGGAGCCTGGTGTCGAACGCGCGGTAGACGACGCCCATGCCGCCCTTGCCCAGCGTCTCGTCGACCCGGTAGTGCTTGAGTTGGGTTCCGATCATGGTTGAGGTGCCTGCCGCGGGCAGTCTACATCATTATTACAATGGCAGATTACAATGGCAGGCTTGCAAGAGGCGCTACGCTCGACGTTACGGGGCGGGGCGGCGCGTCGGGCTCTGCAGGGGTCATCGGCGCTCATGGCGCCCAGGTCGACTTCGAGAGCCGCTCTTCGTTGACGAAGGTCTCGAGCGCCGTGCCGTCCGGTCGGATGCCGAGCTCGAACACGACCCGTTCGGGCACCCTCCCCGACACACGGATGCACCGCCGGTGCACCCCCGGCACGTGGTGCAGGTAGCACAGGAACAGGAGGTTCCACATCTCGTCGGGTCCGAGCTGCGAGCGGAACCGCAGATGGTGCGCCGAGCCGCCGCACACGGTGCACCCCGGAATCTGGCATCGGAAACGGTCGCGGACCGCCACCGGGTCGCCCTCGCGAACCGACTCGAACCACAGGGGTAGATAGGTCGCGAGAAACTCGACGGCGAGACACCGGAGCACTTCGGCGTCGGAAACGTAGGAATCGCCGGTCGACGCCGCAATCCGGTTCCGTGCATCGTTCCACATCCCGACGGTCGATTCGCGCAGTCGGAACTCGACGCGGACCCGCGCCTCGTTCTGCCCGCGGCGTGACAGGGCGTCGAGCGCGGCCCGCAGTTTGTTATCTCCGGGCAAACCCGCAAACGTTGGCGCGTCTGCGGCGGGAGGCGAGTCCACAGCGTACCCGGTGGTCAGCTCCTCGACAGGACCCGCAAACGTTGGCGCGTTTGCCGTGGGGGTCTCGGCCGGCTGAGTATCCGAGAAACCCACGGGTTCTACTCCGCCGCCGCCGGCCTCACCGGTGGGCCCGACAGGGCAGCCGAACGCGGCCGAGACCTCCTCGAGCGCGTTCGGCAATCGCCCCGGCGGCGGGGGCATCATCTTTCCCGAGCGCCCCGACATCCGCGCCTCGCGCTCGACCCATCGGACCTCCTCGCGCAGACGGGCCACCGCCCTGCGACGCGCGCGATCGATCCAGACGTCCTCGGTCTTCCCGGGAGTCGCGACCTTGCAGAGCAGCCAGGCCGCCTCGGTCCCGATCGAGCCGTCGCGAACCGCCCGCGCGATTCGGGGAAAGAAGAAGAGACGCCGATCGAGGCTCACCAGCCGGCTCGCGCGCCGCGCGGAGATGCCCAGTCGCTCTTCGGCATACTCTTGAAAGCCCGCAAACCCCAGGTGCTGCGCCAACCGCAGCGAGTGGAAGTTGCGGAGCAGCCGCGCCAGGTCGAGATCGAGCCCGCGGCGACGCGCGACGAGAAGGCGCATCGAGTCGTCGATCTCGAACGGGTCGCGCGGAACCGGCCCACGCACGATGTCTTCGATCTGCTTCAGCTCCCACGCGAACGAGTCGGGCAGGGCGGCGGGCCCCAGCTCGGCCGACGGCTTCCTGGAACGCGCCGCCCCGCCGTCACGACCTCTACCCCACCGACCGAAGATCACCGGAGCATTGCGCGGCCAGCACGGCTCGTGATCGCCGGGAAGCTCACGCGTTCCCGACAAGAAGTCCGCCAGGATGAGCTCCGCTCGCTCGCCCGGCCCGACTTCGGAGCCGGCCACCAGCTCGCACAGGTCGAGCGACGCTTCCCACAGGTGCGCGGCGCCCGAGCAGGCCTCCAGGGCGAGGCGCACCAGCGGATCGTCGGGTTCCGCAGACGCACTCGCCTCGGCGTGGATCTCGCCGGGACCGGTTGCATCGGTCTGCAAATCGCTTTCGGTCCGGGAGCTCTCGACCTCGTCGTCTCTCTTCAGCTCATCCTGCACCCGCGCACGAAGCTCGCGCACCGACAGGCGCTGCGCCCGGTCGACCCATTCAGCCGCATCCTCGACACCCGCGACCCGCGCGACCTCGGCCGCCGCCGTCCAGGTGATCTTCCCCGCCGCCAGCGCGGCGTCGACGTCGGGAAGCCGCTCGAGCCCCGCGCCGAGACGCGCAAGCTCTTGCCCCGTGCGCTCGGCAACGCCCAGTCGCTCGCGGACGTAGTCTCGAAACAGGGCAAAGCCGAGCCGGATGTACCCGCGCGATGCGCGCAGCCGGCGAAGGCGCAAAGCCACGGCGCGGTCGATCGCGCCCGAGAGCCGGGCCAGACGGCGCAGGTGCAGATCGAGCAGCAACCCCGCGTCGAAGCGCCGCACGCGGGCCCGGTCCTGAGCGAACGGAATGTCGAGCAACCCACGTGGAAGATCGGCACCGATGGGAGCCTCGCCCGAGGGCACCTCCGGCCGTGGCGCGGCCGCCCCGGGAGACAGCGACGGCGGAGCCCACGCCCGAGAGGCCGGAGACCCGCAGCCGCATCGCCCGACCCGGGCCGCGGCATCCGTAGCCGAGGACGGCGAGATTCCGGGCGGCTCGAGGTGCATGGAATCACCCTGAGGAGGAGGTTGACCTTACGGCGAAAATATAGCGAAAATTTCAGAAAAAATCAATGCTGCGAGGCACTTTTTCGAGCTCCCCGGGTTGCGGATCGGAAACCCCGGCCAGGCGACGCGAGCAAGCCGGTGGCGGTGTGGCGGAGGTGGATTCGTCAGGGAACCTCGTCGGTCAGCGCGATCTTCTGCCCCAGACCGAAGAAGCGATAGTCATCACCGTACGCTTCCCGCAGGAGCTTGAAGGCGAGATGACCCGTGCAGTGGGCGGGGGCCACCTGCGCGACATCATGCTCTTCCCGAAGTCGCCGGGCCAGTCCGGAAATGTACTCGCCGTCGTACGGGAGCAGGTGGTACCCACCGGCGAGCAAGCGGATCGGACGGCCGAACCGCTCCCTGGTGTCCTTCACGATCACCTC
>Ga0316194_10001940_pt1 | contig 14433 bp, 15 predicted proteins | sample CroRivsedime1_MG_FD_204936 | JGI IMG/M metagenome (GOLD analysis project Ga0316194, IMG submission 204936) | Coastal sediment microbial communities from Maine, United States - Cross River sediment 1 | ecosystem: Environmental > Aquatic > Marine > Coastal > Sediment | place: USA: Maine...
TCGATTTTATCCAGAAACCGTTCCGTGATCAGGAGTTGCTGGATCGAATTCGCGAGGCACTCGCGACCGATGAAGAACGGCGCGAAGAGCAGCAGCATCATGCCGAAGTCGCCGGCCGGCTCGAACGGCTGACGAATCGTGAACGGGAGGTCTTTGACCTCGTCGTTACGGGCAAGCCGAACAAAGTGATTGCCTATGAGCTGGGCGTTAGTCAGCGCACCGTGGAAATCCACCGTGCTCGAGTCATGGAGAAGATGCAGGCAAGGTCACTGGCTGACCTCGTCAAAATGCATATGACGGCCTAAAGGCGTCGTTGGCGACGCTCGTCAAACTCAGCACACTCTATGCATTCGTCGGCGTACGGGTAGACCTCTAGCCGGCCTGGCAGTATGTCCATACCGCATTCGACGCACAAACCGTAGGTACCCTTGTCGAGCCGCTGTAATGCCGCCGAAATCTTGGCGAGTTCCTCGCGCGCTTCGTTGCCCAGGGCATCGACGACTTCATTGTCCTCGAATTGTTTTGCACGCTCCTTGGAATCAGCATCGCTGCCACGTCGCAGGTTGGCGTGAATACGATCCAGCCTGATCGTCAGCTCCTCCTTCTTGGCCACCAGGGCCTGTCTGAGTCCATCGTTCTTTGCGGCTGGCATGCTCGCCTCCCGAGCGTCATATATGACCGTATTTGACCGCAATAAAGCCGTGCTCGTAATTAGTAGAAGCACTTACCGCGTAATAAGTACATTCCGCGAGATATTAAGCAACACGCCTTATGGAATGCTATATGCCGGCGCGTATGCTCAGACTTGTACCCAAGACGACCAACCCTTCAGTGTCAGGTGTGACAATGAATGAACTTAAGAAAATCCTGGCGGTTGTCGACCCCACCGTTACGGATCAGCCGGCAGTTCGCCGGGCTGCCTGGCTTGCCCGCAAGAGCGGCGCCGAGCTGGAATTACTCGTGTGCTACTACAACGAATACCTGAGTGGTGATCGGCTGTTTGACTCACCCTCGCTGGAGAAAGCCAGGGACGAAGTCATTCAGAACCACGAGAAGCATCTCGAATCCCTGGCCGAGCCACTTCGCGCAGATGGCCTTGTGGTCAAGACCAGCGCCGTCTGGGACCACCCGCTTTACGAGGGCGTTGTCCGCCATGCAACGACCAGCGGTGCGGACATCGTCGTAAAGGATACGCATCATCACTCAGCCGTGACCCGTGCCTTGCTGACCAATACGGACTGGAATCTGCTGCGTACTTGCCCAATGCCGTTATGGCTGGTCAAGCCGCAGGACCTGGCCGAGGTGCCAGTGTTTGTCGCGGCCATCGACCCGATGCACCAGCACGACAAGCCGGCAGCGCTCGATGACGAAATTCTGCATATCAGCAAGAGCGTCGCTGAAGATGTCGGCGGGGACGTCCACGCATTCCACTCCTATGATCCGCGCATTGCAGTGGCCACTGCGACGGCCAATGCTTATATCCCCGTATCACTGCCTTTCGACGAGATTGAGCAGCAGATGCACGAGGATCATCAGAAGCGTTTCACGGAGATAACCCAGTTCCACAAGATCGAGGACAGCAACGCCCACCTCGTGGCGGGCGTCACTCACGAAGAGCTGCCATTGATCGCGGAAAAACTGAAAGCCGACGTGGTCGTTATGGGCGCCGTCGCTCGTAATCGCTGGAAACGCCTGTTTATTGGAGCAACAGCGGAGCGGACGCTTGAAGATCTGCCCTGCGACCTGCTCATTATCAAACCCGACTGGTTCCGCACACCGGTCGATCTCGACAATCACGAAGCCGCTTGATTCCTACCAGGATCTGAGAGGCAGTTCGGGGACAGCGACCCTATCTCTTCGGGATAGGGTCACTGTCCCCGATTTTTTTGAGATAGGGTCACTGTCCCCCGATTTTTCTACGAGATAGGGTCACTGTCCCCGATTTCTGAACAAAAAAACGGGGCCCGACCTTAGCCGGGCCCCGCCGCTTACAGCTGCCTACTGCGCTCTAGTAGTTAGCCGTGAAGTTCTTGTGCAGTCGTTACGCTGCCAAAAACTGCCAGGTCGGGCCATAAGTAGGTACCCCTAGTGTGATGCGGGAGAACGCCGGCCAGTCAATGGATTCAGGCACCTGGCTAATCTTGCGGTACGTTGCCGGTGCTGACAGCGTGTTGCGCGGCGGCTAGCAGGCGATTGGTATCGATCGGCTTGCACATCAGGGTGCAGTTATCGAGGAGACGGGCTTCTTTGACTACCTTTGATGTGTCGCCGCTCACGATGAACGCCGGAATGTGCTCATCGAAAAACTCGCGGATTGCGCTCACAGCCTCGACGCCCGTCGAACCATCCAACAGGTGAAAGTCAGAAATCAGCAATGCGGGCGATTCGTGCAGATGATCCACAAGAGCGAGAGCCTCGGTCGCTGACGCGGCCATCGCCACGCTATAGCCCTCAGCTTCCAGCAGCATGCCCCAGGCATTGGCGACGTTGATGTCGTCCTCGATCAGGATGACGAGTCCGCTCGCATCCTCGTGAATATCGTCGTCGGCCACAGACTCCGGTTCCTCGCTGACCACCGACCGATTCGCGGCAGGAATCGAAACACTGAATGTCGAACCTTTGCCGATATCGGATGTGACATTGATAGAGAGCCCCAGCAGGTCCGACAGGCGCTTTACGATCGCAAGACCAAGGCCAAAGCCTTCCTTGCTGGCGCCCGGCGCTTTGCACTGGTGGAATTCGAGGAAAATTTCATCCAGCTGATCCTTTTCGATGCCTATCCCGGTATCGCTCACAGCAATAACGCATTGCCCGTCGCTTTCCGTGCATTCGAGCGTTACGCGACCCTTCTCCGTGTACCGGATTGCGTTCGACACGAAGTTCTGGATGATCTCCGCCAGCAGGTTCGGGTCACAATTGATGACGGTCGCACATGACGACGAGGAAAACGCGAGACCGACATGCTGTGCCTGCCGCGCGAATTCATCGGAGAGACGATCGATAAGCCGCTGGATCGGGAAGTCCTCGAGTTCCGGCGAAACAGCACCTGCATCGAGACGCGAGATATCGAGCAGCGAATTCAGGAGGTTGGTCATCGCTATCAGCGAATGCTCCTGGCTGTCGATCATCTCCAGCGCGCGCTCGTCTTTGACCGTCCGTCGTAACGCACCATTCAGGAGACTCAAGGCCTGCACAGGCTGTCTTAAGTCGTGGCTGGCCGCCGCGAGAAAAGCGCTGTTCGCCTTGTTGGCCCGCTCTGCTTCCTGGCGTGCAGCGATAATCTCCCGCTCCATGCGTCGACGTTCCGTAACATCGCGAATGACGCTTGACACATAATGTCCCTCCGCCGAGCGGACGGGGCTCAAGCTGATCTCCACGGGAAACTCGCTGCCATCCTTGCGTTTGGCAAGCAATTCCTGGCCAAGCCCCATCGGGCGCAGGCGAGGTTCCGAGGCGAACCCTTCCCGGTGACCGACATGCGCACCCCGGAGGCGGTCAGGGAGCAACATCTCGACTGCCTGACCCAGCATTTCGTCGCGCCCGTACCCGAACATCTCCTCTGACTGGGCATTGGCGATGGCAATCTTGCCTTGCTCGTCGATGATGATCATGGCATCGGGAGCCGACTCGAGCAGCATGCGGAAATAGGCCTCCGAGATATCCGCCTCGTCAACTCTGCGAATCGTGCTCGTCACGACGAGCCCGTCTGACGTTTCGACAGGATTCAGCGCTATCTCGGCCCTGAACACCGTCCCATCCTTGCGTTGTCCGTGCAGCTCAAGACCAGACACCATGGGTCTCCCCCGCGGCGACGACTGGTACTTCTCGCGCAACTCGCGATGATGCTCGCGGTGGTCACCAGGGATCAGGATTTCGATCGGTTCGCCTTTGAGCTCGTCCGGGCCGTAGCCGAACAACTCTTCGGCCTGGCGGTTGGCGCCCTGAATACGGCCCTCATCGTCGGTCACGATGTGAGCGTCGGCCGATGTCTTGAGAATATCGCTAATCACGACGGTGGGTAAATCGAGGTTTATCAAGAGAATTTCCGTTTGCCACGTGTGTTCCCCGAATTATAGGCGTAGAAAGCCACGAATTCGGACATTTGTTGTACCCCCTCGTCCATACGTATCCTCACCTATACGTATATTAGAGTTTGCTTGTTAGCCTCCCACAGCGGTACCAGACTATACTGCGACCAAACAAAGAACAGCGTGGCAATAGACCGTCAGCGCCAGTATCACTGTCAGTAAATCCAAATCCAAACAGGGGTCCTACGTTGGACACAGCAGCTTCCTATAATGACAAGGTTGTCCGCCAGTTCTCGATCATGGTCGTGATCTGGGGCATCGTCGGCATGCTCGTCGGCGTCATCATTGCAGCCCAGCTCATCTGGCCGGCACTCAATTTCGATCTGCCTTTCCTCACCTACAGCCGTCTGCGCCCGTTGCATACCAATGCCGTCATATTCGCCTTCGGCGGTTCCGCGCTTTTTGCGACGTCCTATTACGTCGTGCAGCGCACCTGCCACGTCAGGTTGGCATTCGATAAATTGGCCGCCTTCACGTTCTGGGGCTGGCAACTCATTATCGTGCTTGCCGCGATAACGTTGCCGCTGGGCATCACGCAGAGCAAGGAATATGCGGAGCTGGAATGGCCAATCGACCTGCTCATCGCGGTAGTCTGGGTCGCCTACGCCATCGTGTTCTTCGCAACGATCGTCAAGCGGCGTATCAAGCACATCTACGTAGCCAACTGGTTCTACGGCGCTTTTATTATCACGGTCGCCGTGCTTCATATCTTTAACAACCTGGCCATTCCCGTCACACTAACCAAGTCCTACATCATCTATACGGGTGTCGTCGACGCGATGATGCAGTGGTGGTACGGCCATAACGCCGTCGGCTTCTTCCTGACCGCTGGCTTCCTCGGCATGATGTACTACTTCGTGCCGAAGCAGGCCGGTCGTCCTGTTTACTCCTACCGCCTCTCGGTCGTGCATTTCTGGTCGCTGATAGCCGTCTATATGTGGGCCGGTCCTCATCACCTGCACTACACGTCGCTGCCGGACTGGGCACAGACGCTCGGCATGGTGTTCTCGATCATTCTGCTGGCACCCAGCTGGGGCGGCATGATCAACGGCATGATGACGCTGTCGGGAGCCTGGCATAAGCTGCGTTCGGACCCGATCCTCAAATTCATGATCGTCGCCCTGTCGTTCTACGGCATGTCGACATTTGAAGGGCCGATGATGTCGATCAAGACCGTGAATGCGCTCTCGCACTACACGAACTGGACGATCGGTCACGTGCATTCGGGCGCCCTGGGCTGGGTCGCAATGATGACGATTGGTTCGATCTACTCGCTACTGCCGCGCCTGTACAACCGCGAAAGCATGTACTCGACCAAGCTCATCGATGTCCATTTCTGGACATCGACCATCGGTGTCGTCCTCTACGCAGTGTCCATGTGGATCGCCGGTGTTACCGAGGGCCTGATGTGGCGCGCGGTTAATGCCGACGGCACGCTGACGTATTCGTTCGTTGAGTCGCTGAAAGCCGTCGAGCCGTACCATTACTTCCGTCTGCTTGGCGGCCTCGTGTTCTTCTCGGGCATGATCATCATGGCTTACAACGTCTGGAAGACGGTAAGCGACAAGAAGCCGGTACCCGTTGCGGTACTGGATCCGGCGTAACAGGAGAGTTCATCAATGCGCCACGAAGCAATTGAAAAAAATCTGCACCTGATGATGGTCCTGATCGTTATTGCGATCAGTATCGGCGGACTGGTCGAGATCATTCCCTTGATGATGAGCTCTGATGCAACGGAGCCAGATGAGGGAATCGAGGTCTACAGCCCGCTACGTCTCGCCGGCCGCGACGTCTACGTTCGCGAAGGGTGCTACAACTGTCATTCGCAGATGATTCGCCCGTTCCGCTCTGAGACGGAGCGCTACGGTCCGTTTACCACGGCGGGTGAAACGGTTTACGACCGCCCCTTCCAGTTCGGTTCCAAACGAACGGGTCCGGACCTCGCGCGTGTCGGTGGGCGTTACTCGGATGACTGGCAACGCCTGCACCTGATAGATCCCCGCGCGCTGGTGCCCGAGTCCAATATGCCGGCTTACCCATGGCTCGCAGACAATGCGGTCGACGGCGATCTGGTGACGGCGAAACTTAAGGTTCTGCGGATGCTTGGCGATCCGTACACGGATGAACAAGTTGCCGGCGCAGCCGCAGCCGTGGCGGGCAAGACGGAACTCGATGCTGTCATTGCCTACCTGCAGGGGCTTGGCACCAACCGTCGGAATCGCAGGTAAGACATGGATATCAACGACGTTCGCGGCATCCTGACGGCCATCATCTTTTTCGCCTTTATCGGCATCTGGGTGTGGGCCTGGAGCAGTCGTCGTAAGAAAGACTTCGACGCTTCCGCGGCATTGCCGCTGGAAGAAGATCAGTACATGACAACTAATTCTACTATTGAGCGGGAGAACATCTGATGCCTGCATTCTGGCACTGGTTCGTTGCTGCTGGCACGATCGTTTTCATCATTTGGTGTATCTGGCTGATCAGCTGGTCAGCCAAGCAGGGACCGCAAAATGTCGCCGATGATGACCTCGTCGGCCACAAGTGGGACGGCGACCTGGAGGAGTGGAATAACCCGGCTCCGAAGTGGTGGCTGTACCTGTACTTCATCACGATCGCCTGGTCCGTTGGCTACCTCATCGCGTTCCCGGGCCTGGGCAGTTTCCAGGGCATGCTCGGCTGGTCACAAGAGGGTCAGTACGAGGCGGAGATGCAATACGCGGCCGAAACCTACGAGCCAATCTATGCAGAGTTCGCCGCAATGGACTTTGATGCACTCACGAAGAATCCGGATGCTCTCGCCCTCGGCAAGAGCCTTTTTGCCAGCTACTGTACGACTTGCCACGGCTCGGATGCGCGCGGCGCTGTCGGCTACCCGAATCTGACAGACGATAACTGGCAATGGGGCGACACGGAGCAAGCGATTACCACGTCGATCGGCCAGGGCCGCAACGCCATCATGACACCGTGGGGCCAGATCCTCGGCTCGGACGAAGCCGTGACCAACATGGCGAATTACGTGCGCAGCCTGTCCGGCCTCGAGGAAGCGGACGAGGCGGCCCAGGCGATGGCGTCGCAGTTCACATCCCTCTGCGCTGCCTGCCACATGCCCGATGGCACGGGTAACCCGTTGGTCGGCGCGCCGAACCTTACCGATGATACCTGGTTGTATGGCTCGTCCCTTGACGTCGTCAGCACGACGATCGCTGAAGGGCGCAGTGGCCAGATGCCGGCGCATGGTGACCTGTTCGGTGACAATCGCACCAAGATCCTCGCGGCGTACGTCTATAGCCTGTCGCAAGAGTGATTAGCGAAGAGTACCGCGGTGCCAAACAATGGAGCCGTGACAAGCAAGCGGTCTTCACGGTGGTCTGGATCTCGTTCCTCGTGGCCGCTGTTGGCACGATGGTGTTCTTCGCCCTGTTCGACCCGGTCGACCTGACCGGTATTTTTGATGACGACCTCGACATCGGTCGGGACGCCGGCTACGCGGCAGGATTCTTCTTCTTCTGGGTCTTGTGTGCGCTCTGCTCGGGCGTCACGGCCTACCTCGTTCGTACGGCACCCAAACGGGATGCCAAGCACCGAGAGCAATGAATAAGCCACAAAGCGCCTCGATGTACGAGAGCGCGAAAAAAATCTACCCGCGAGAGATCGGCGGGCGATTCGCTAACCTCAGCAAGATCGCGACCGTCACCCTGCTCGGCCTTTTCTATGCCGTGCCCTGGCTGAACTGGGACGAACGCCAGGCCATATTGTTCGACTTGCCGGCACGCAAGTTCTACCTTGTCGGGCTGACACTTTGGCCGCAGGATTTTCCGTACCTCGCTCTGTTGTTGATCATCGCGGCACTGTCATTGTTTTTCTTCACGGCGCTCGCTGGCCGGCTCTGGTGCGGCTTCGCATGTCCGCAGACAGTGTGGACGGAAATCTTCATCTGGATGGAGCAGTGGACCGAGGGCACGCGTTCGCAACGCATGAAACTCGATAAAGCGCCGTGGTCATGGAACAAGCTGCGGCGCAAAGGCTCGAAGCAATTTCTCTGGATCACGTTTTCGATGTGGACCGGCTTCACGTTTGTCGGTTACTTCACGCCGGTCAGGGAACTGGGTACAGAAATCATCGCCTGGACCATCAGCGGCTGGACGTTATTCTGGGGCCTTTTCTACGGCTTCGCCACCTATGGCAACGCCGGTTACATGCGCGAACAGGTCTGCAAGTACATGTGCCCTTACGCTCGATTCCAGAGCGCGATGTTCGACAAGGACACACTGATCATCTCCTACGACGAGAATCGCGGTGAACCGCGCGGCGGCCGCAAACGTTCTGTCGACCGCAACGAGGCAGGCCTCGGCGATTGCATCGATTGTCATTTGTGCGTGCAGGTTTGCCCCACGGGAATTGATATTCGCGAGGGCCTGCAATACGAGTGTATTGCCTGCGCAGCCTGCATCGACGCGTGCGACTCCATCATGGACAAGATGGACTACCCGCGCGGCCTCGTTCGCTACACGACCGAGCATGCCGTGCATAGCGAGACGACGCATGTCCTGCGACCGCGCATGTTTGTTTATGGCACGTTGCTGCTCGTTCTCATCGCCGGCCTCGTCACGTCCATGGCAACACGAACACCGATTATTCTCGACGTTATTCGCGACCGTAACTCGCTCTATCGCGAGCTGCCTGGCGATGTGATCGAGAACATCTACACAATCAAGGTCATTAATCAGTCGGACCAGGCGCGCAGCTTTGTCGTTGGCGTCAGTGGCGTCGACGGAATCTCTCTTGACGGTGTCGGCGACGGCAACATTGTGCATGTCGACGGTGGCGGAGTGCTCTCCCTGCCTGTCCGTGCCCGCGTCCATCGCGATAACGCCTATGGCATTATGGTGATCCAGTTCAGCGTAACGGCGACCGACGACGAGAGCGATTCGATACACGAAGACAGTCGCTTCCTCGGCCCGACGCCCTAGACAGGACACCGTTCACAAGATGGAACGTGAAGACACCCAGCCCTGGTACAGGCAATTCTGGCCGTGGTTCATCATCGCGTTGCCCGCGGCCGCGGTTGTGGCGGGGCTAACGACGCTGTGGATCGCGATGCAGACGACGGACTCTTTGGTCGTCAATTCGGACGACGGCGTAAAGAACGCGACGGACCGCCGCATATCTGCAGAACGCCTGGCATCCGAACTGGACCTCGCAGCACTGGTCGAAATCAATTCCGCAACCGGCGTGGTATCGGCCATCATGCGATCCGGCGATCTCGCTGAGATCCCGGCCCAACTCGAATTCGAGCTTTCACACCCGGCGTTTGCGGATCGCGACCGCTTGATCACACTCAACAAGGCAATGCCCGACGCGGATGGAAATCCGGTCTGGGTGGGACATTTGCTGTCGGTTCCCGACGAACGCTTCTATGCGGTCCTGAGTTCAGGAGACGAATGGCGACTGTCCGCCGAATGGCAAGGTGACGCCAGCCTGATGCTCAGGCCAGGCGGCACCAGCAGCGATGACAGCCTCTGACACCTGTTTCCACTGCGCGCTGCCCGTCCCGACCAACTGCAGTCTCACCGTAGAAATCGAGGGCACGCAACGCCCCGTGTGTTGCCCAGGCTGTAAGGCCGTCGCGGAACTTATTCTCGATACGGGGATGTCCCGCTACTACGATCTTCGCAATGCGCCCGATCCCGGGGTCGGTCGCCCACCTGATGAGGCCGCCGAATGGCAGGTCTTTGACAGTGCGGACATGCTTGGTGCATTCACGGAGCAACACGATAGTGTGCGCGAAGCGACGATCTATGTTGGCGGCATGTACTGTTCTGCCTGCAGTTGGCTGATCGAGACGACGCTCAGCAAACAACCTGGCGTCGAGTCTGCCGAGGTAAACCCGATTACGCACCGCCTGCGCCTCCGCTTTCCCGCAGATGGCTCGCTGTTCTCCTCCCACCTTGCCACGCTCGCCAACCTGGGCTACCAGCCGCAACCGATGTCGCCCGAAGGCGCGGCGCGGCCCGAAGTGACCGAGCAGCGCACCGCACTCAAGCGCCTGTTGGTCGCATCCCTCGGCATGATGCAGGTCATGATGTTCGCAGTCGGTCTGTACGCGATGGACTTCCAGGGCATTGACGAGGAGATGCAGCATTTCCTGCGCCTCGTCAGCTTCTTCGTCACGACGCCCGTCGTGTTCTATGCCGCGAAACCCTTCTTCACAAGCGCCTGGCGCGGCGTTGTTGCGCGCCGGCCCGGGATGGACCTGCCAGTCTCAATCGCCGTCGGCTCGGCCTATGCGGCATCCATATACGCGACCTTCACTCGTGGTCCCGCCGTCTGGTTCGACTCGGTGACGATGTTCGTGTTCTTCCTGACACTTGGACGTTTCCTCGAGATGCGCGCGCGCCATCGCTCCATCGATCGTGGGGTCGCCGTGTCGTCGCTGTTGCCCAACACGACTATCCGCGTCGACGACGGCACACGGACGACGGTTCCGGTGAGCCAGCTTGCGGCAGGCGATACCGTGGTGATTCGTAGCGGTGAGTCAATTCCCGCAGACGGAGTTCTTTCTTCCGGGTCGACCAGCGTAGACGAAGCCCTGCTCACGGGCGAGGCCAGGCCGCAGGTCAAAGGCATTGGCGATGAATTGTCGGCAGGTAGCATCAACCTCGACAACATGATCGAGATGACGGTGACCACAACGGGCGGCGATACGACGCTTGGCACGATCAGTCGACTCAGCGAAAGAGCTCGTTACGCAAGGCCGGCATTTGTCACGCTGGCTGACAAGATTGCAAGCTACATCGTCGTAGCGCTCCTGTTGGTCGCGTCCTTCGTTGCAGTCTTCTGGTACTTCGCTGATCCCGAAAGGGCATTTGTCATTACGCTTTCCGTGCTTGTCGTCACCTGCCCATGCGCGCTGGCGCTGGCCACCCCGGCCGCGTTCGCCGCGGCAGGTAGCCGGATGGCACAACTGCGACTGTTGGTAACGAACGGCAATGCAATAGAGTCACTGTCCCGTATCTCTTTGGCTGTGTTCGACAAGACTGGAACCCTCACCAAAGGTCAGCCGCGTATTACCGCGGTCTTTGTTACCGACAACGCCCGGACCGAGAAAGACTGCCGACTTATTGCGGCGGCGCTGGAGAGTGCTTCGACTCATCCACTGGCCGATGCATTTGCATTGCCCGACGAACTGCCAGCGGTGTCATCGCAGAAAATAGAAATCGGCCAGGGAATCAGCGGTGTCATCGATGGTCGTCAGTGGCGGCTGGGGAACGCGTCCTTTGTCGGTGGTGGTATTGCCGTTGAGGACAGTTCCGCGACGCACGTCTTCCTTGGCGTCGACGGCAATGCCGTCGCCTGGTTTGAAATCGAGGACGAATTGCGACCCGAGGCGAAGGCCACGCTAGACTCCCTGGATGATCTTGGCATCGCTGTGGCACTGGTCAGCGGTGACAATCGAAATTCCGTAGAGGCGGTCGCGAGGAAGCTCGGAATCAGTGAACTGCATTCTGAGTGCACACCCGCGGACAAACTCGCGATTATCGAAGCTGCACAGCAACGCGGTGAACGTGTCGTCATGATCGGCGACGGTATTAACGACGCCCCGGTGCTTGCAGGAGCAGACACGTCCGTTGCACCGGCCCATGGCGCCCTGCTCGCCCAGACCAGCGCGGACGTCATCATGCTCGGCGAATCGCTTGCGCCGTTGACGACCGCTGTCGAGATGTCCCGCAAGACGATGCGTATCGTGCGCCAGAACCTCGCCTGGGCGATCGTATACAATGCGCTGGCATTGCCTTTGGCGGCCGCAGGTTTCGTACCACCGTGGCTGGCCGCGATCGGCATGAGCGCGAGTTCGCTCGTCGTCGTGTTAAATGCGCTGCGACTCAACCGGTTCGAATAAAGAAACCATCATGTCTATTCTCTACGTCCTGATTCCGCTGGCCCTGCTGCTGCTCGGCGTCGCTGTCTGGGCGTTCTTCTGGGCGGTGGGGAGCGGTCAGTTTGACGATCTGGATACGCCGGCCGTGCGCATCGTGATGGATGACGACACGAAGCCCGACCAGGACGAATCATAGTGAGTGAGTTCCTGCCCGTCCTGGCCGCCGCGCTCATTACCGGCGTCCTGGGCAGCGCGCATTGCTTTGGTATGTGCGGCGGCATTTCGGGGCTGTTTGCCGTCAATGCCAGCGTGACCTCGCTGCGCGCGCAGTTGCCCAAAGCGATCCTGTACAACCTCGGGCGCATACTGAGCTACGCCATTCTCGGTAGCCTCGTCGCGCTGCTGGGCAAGACCACGGTCGAACTGATCCCGAAATTGGCCGCGCCGGTAAGGCTTGCGAGCGGCATCCTGATTATTCTCGTTGGCCTGCAACTCGCGTTTGACTGGCGCATTCTCGCGCCGCTCGAGAAAACGGGGGCGAAGCTCTGGAAACGGATAGCGCCGGCGGCGAAGGGACTGGTGCCTGTGGAGACGCTGACCCAGGCGCTCGGGCTTGGCATTGTCTGGGGATGGCTGCCCTGCGGGCTGGTCTACAGCGTGTTGCTGCTGGCGGCGACGACGACGGACATGCTTGGCGGTGCCCTGGTCATGGTCGCGTTTGGACTCGGCACGATGCCCGCCATGCTGGCCACCGGTATGAGTGCGTCAAAGTTAGCCCAGTTCATGAGTGGCAAGCGCCTGGGGGCAGGCCTCTTGATCATCGTTCTTGGGCTGGCAACGATTGCGATGCCGGTCATGAAGTTGTCCGGAACACAGGAACATTCAGGGCATAGCGGGCACAATACGTCGATGCCCACAGAGGACTCGCGATGACCCTGATCAGTCCCGAAAACAATTTTGCGATGATGGCCGCTTTGTTCGTTATTGCAGGCGCCTCGTTCCTGGCCGAGAAGACGCGCATCGGCTCGCACCTGACCGGCGCCGTTGTTGCGATACTCGCCGCTATCGCCGCAGCCAACCTGCGCATCATTCCGCACTCGGCACCCGCTTACGATTTCGTATTCAGCTATTTCGTACCGGTGCTGATTCCGATGTTCCTGTTCAAAGCGAACCTGCGAAAGATGATGTTCGAAACGACGCGCATGACGCTGGCGTTTCTCATTGCGAGCCTCGGAACCATTCTCGGCGTGATTATCGCAGTCGGCTTGCTGGATCTCGGCTCACTTGCCGCGGCCGCCGATATCGACCCCACAATGCGAGAAGCAGGCATTGCCGGACTATTTACATCGACCTACATCGGCGGTTCGGTCAATTATGCCGCGCTGGGTGAGATCACCGGGCTTCGCGCTGACGCATCGTTTTTCTCTGCAGCCACGGCCACCGACAACCTGTTCAGTGCGGTGTTCCTGAGTGTCCTGGCCCTGCTGCCGGGCTGGAACTGGCTGACACGAAAATTCACCACGCACGAGCACGGCGAGAAGGCGCTGGAAGAAGCCGCTGCCTTGCCGATCACGTCGACCAGCCTGACCCTGGCATTGGCGGCAGCGATTAGCTTTGTCGCCATTGGCGACGCACTCACAGCGCTGATCGGAATGCCGAGTCTGCGCTACGCCGTAATCACCACGCTGGTGCTTATCGTTGCAACTGCGTTTCCCAAGTGGATGGACAGGCTGCACGGGAGCTTCGAACTGGGGGTCGGACTGGCGTTCGTGTTCTTCGCCGCAATTGCAGCCGGTGCCGATCTCGTCGCCATGGTCAGGATCGCGCCGATGTTGATCGTGCTGGTTGTAATCCTGCTGAGCGTGCACCTGGTCGTTCTGCTCGGCGTTGGTCGAGTATTCAAGCTGACCGTCCCGGAACTTGTCACGGCTTCCAATGCGGCCGTACTCGGTGCCACCACGGCACCTGCCCTCGCCGCAGCGCGCGGCTGGCACGACCTTGTTACGCCGGGAGTCCTGGTTGGTGTACTTGGTTATGCGCTGGGCACATTCGCCGGGACGGCCATATTCCACCTATGGGGCCTGTTCTAGGCGCCGAATTATGTGCGAAACGAAAGACTCGACCTAGTTGTCTTCGGCAACTCGACTGAACCTGCCCTCTCGCAAGGTCGAATCGGCGTACTCATGACTCCACATCCTGTTTGAGAACTTTTACGCAATAGCTGTTGAGACTCTCGCTAACTTTCATCGACTCGATAGCCAGTTTTTCGTGAAGCTCTTCACCGCAGCGGAGATTGAATTTCCCGGAATATGTTTTACCGCCCGTGGCAGGAGGTAGTGGCGCTCCGTCTTCGCCGTGTATTTCGATCCACTCATCGACCAGATCACAGAGCTTTTCATACACCTTCTTCTCGTTCTTCCCGTGAATACCACCCAGTGCAAGCCCTGGAACCCGACCAATGAAGCA